>Ga0247789_1000055_pt1 | contig 17342 bp, 25 predicted proteins | sample UWRJS220509R4_FD_179919 | JGI IMG/M metagenome (GOLD analysis project Ga0247789, IMG submission 179919) | Soil microbial communities from Arlington Agricultural Research Station in Wisconsin, United States - UWRJ-S220-509R-4 | ecosystem: Environmental > Terrestrial > Soil > Agricultural land...
GAATCTTAACAACCGAGATGTGTACCACGAATTCTGGGGCAAGCTGAATGAAGGTGCTCAAGCTGCATGGAATGCCATGACAGACGCGTGGAGAACTGGCTACAAAGCTGCACAAAAGGGAGAATTAAGTTTCGAAGAGGCAGAAGCTATTGCCCAGAAAGCAGGATATACAGCACCATTTGGTGAACTTTCCAAGGAAGTATTTCGGGAAACTTTCAAAGATCAGAACAGTCTCAGTAAGTTCGTATCCAAGGTAAACATGGCGGTTTCTACTCTCATGATTCGCATGGATGCACTGAATGCTGCGGTGAATATCATCTCCCTTCCTGTCCTTCTTGCAGCGGAGAATTCCAAGGTTCGGAGACAAGTTGTTGAATCACTCGGTCTTGATATCACTGTTCCTGGTAGTACCCATGCTATTCCCTCCACGATGGAATTGTTATATAAAGGTACCAAGGCAATGATTAACGGTGAGAAGATCACTGTCGGAGGGCAGGAAATCAAGTTCAGTGATTGGCTTGAACAGATTGCAGGGATTCGAACTATTCCACAACAGCTTGCAGATTCTATCGCCATTCCCATGAGTGCATTGGCAACTAAGGATGGGGCCTTAGCATGGTCTGCAAACTTGGCGAAAAACGTTGGAGACTGGGGCGCTAAAGTTACAGGGAATGACCTCGCAGAGAACTATGTTCGTTACCTTGCCGGCTACTCTGCATTCAAGATGGCGCAAGCACAGGGAATCACCCATGCAGGAGAGCTTGCTGCTTACGTGAATCTTGGCATCAATCGAGTTCACGGAAACCATCTTGCAACACAACGTCCCACGATATTCTCAGGTCCTGTCGGCCAAGCAATCGGACTGTTTCAAACTTACCAGTTTAACATGATCCAGCAGATGACGAAACATTTGCAGGAAGGGAATCTCAAGTCCGCCACGATCGCTCTTGCCATGCAGAACACTATCTTCGGACTCCAATCCAGTCCCTTGTTTTGGCAACTTAACAAGTACATCGGGAATGCGAATGCGGATCACGGAGACATTGTCACCGGAATTGGTAACTTGGTTGGTACCGGGACTCCAGATGTAGAAACCGCTTTCGGCCACAAGATTAGCACTGATCCCGCGAAGTGGTTACTCTATGGACTTGGAGCTAACATTCTCGGAATCAATCTCTATAATCGTGGTGATCTGACTCCACGAAACATTACCGTCCTGCCAACCAGTCTACCGGAAGTTCCTTCAGTAAGTGTGTTGACAAAGACTATCGGTAGTTTCCTGGATTCTGCAAAGAACATTGCAAATGGCGCCCCGGTTGCTGACTCCATTTTGCAAGGTGTAGCTCATGCAGGATTTAACCGACCGTTGGGCGGTTTAGCAACACTTGCGAGCGGGAAGAAAACGAGTAGCAACGGAAGTCTGCTTGCAGCCTATAACGATATGGACGCATTTACAGTAGCTGCTAAATTGGCGGGGGGAGAGCCGATGAACAACGCAGTTGCTATTGACGCATTCTACCGGCAACAACAATACAAGACAGATGCTGCGAAACGGATGCAGGATCTAGGGGAAGCTGTGAAACTTACCAGCCAGAATCAACTCCTGGACCCATCCAAGACACAGGAGTTTATGACGGAATATGCGAAGATCGGTGGCGATATGAAAAACTTTAATCGCTCCATGATCGGATGGACGAAAGATGCTAACCAGAATCTGATTAAACAAGCAAAGAACCAGATGAGTTCGCCGCTTGCTCAGAGACAGCTTTCCTGGCTCGGCGCCGATTTGCCGGAGAATTTGGTACCAACTCCCGCTGAGGAGGAATCCGAATCTTCCACGCCATGATGATTGGATCCCAATGGCGGTAAGGTTTATTACTGAACGGCTTCGCACAACGGCTGGAATAGAAGGTAACAAGAAACATTCCCGCCGAAGTGGCTACAATGTGTGGTTTAATCACCAGATGAATCCTCCAAGTTTACGTGTTCTCCAACCCCCACCGGAGTTGTGAAACACGATGCCACGAACCCTGCGATTCCACTTGAAACAAAGGAACCACTCTCGAACAGTGGGATGAGTGTCGATTTTTCCCCACCCGAAAGCAGGAAAGTTTCGGTACCAATCTCCTTCTGCTACATCCTTCCTTAGCCACGCCACTCTAGTCTCCTATCCCATCAGGAAGTCAAGATACTTCAGATTTAACAGCTCCTGAGACTCACCGGGAAATGCTGCCTGAATACCTTGTGGTTTAATAAACGGTAAATATCCACTGGTTTTGGCTGTGCCCGTGTTGATATACCGAATCTTCTCCGCCATTGTCAAGTTGCCGATAACATCATGCAGCTCTGACATCTTCACTAAGTCTGCACTTACCATCTTGAACAGCTTCACCGCGTTAACAGGCTCTGTGGCGGAATACAGCACTTGCATGATTTTGTTGGAAACTTCCGAGTTCCTTGACTTTCCGAACTCCCCTAGAGCTTTCCCCATATCCTGCTCTGTGGCATACAATAGGGTATTCGCTCCGATAACATCCTCCCTTGTTACCGTCTTACTCCCTCTGCTGGCGGCAAATACTATCGCCAGTTTCATACATTGGACGAGTCTCCTACCACGATAGTGTTTAAATCTTGCATCGTCCGGTCCTTTGTAATGCTGTAATACTTTCTCGAAAACCACTCGTGTACCATCCGGGATTTCCATCTGTCCCACAACTGAACTTTGAATGTGAGATAGTTGACTTCCAAGTCTAATCTTCCCCGCCAGAACTGGACTTCTAGGAAAAGCAACTTCAGCTGTGTCGGAAAGTGCTCCGTAGACAAGGATGAACCGTGCAAGAAAACCAGTTCCAAGGAGTCTGGAAGGAAAGGTAAGCTGGAAAGAATCGTGCGTCGTGGCTGTGAACATATTAATGCAAGGGTTAGGGATTCTGACTGATCTTCCTGTTTTAATCTTCTGGTCGTAAGGACCGACATGGCTCCAGAGTTTAGTAAGTAGAGCAATAAAATCGAGGTTATCCGACCCGAAGAAATCACTGAGTTCTTCCGCATGAATGAGTACATCACTGGTATGTTCTGGACCCCCATAACCTGTGGTGGCAGTTCGGAACATTGGGACTTTAAAGAATTCATCAGTGTTTGTATCTCCTCTTTGCTCAAGATCGCTGCTATCAATGTCAAATCCGTCCTCCAGATCCATGAGGAATTTTTCCTTCGTTGATCTATCCGGTGCAAATTTCTTGTAACCCGCGTGTTGGAGAACGTCTCGAAGAATGGCACAGGTGGTTCCTTTCCCGGCAGCTGGATCGCCGATTAACATAATGTATAGGTTGGGATACACTTTGTAATATCCACGTTCAATCCAAGTCTGTTGCGCCAGGACTGAAGCTACGGCGGAGATTGCTGCCCACTCCTGGTACAAGCGGGGGACGATTGTGTTGGCAACGTAGCTCCTGTAGGCACTGAGGAAATCTTCTTGTGATTGTGTGAACACTTGCGGCTCGCATAGTTTGGGATCCATTTGGCGGGGTGAGTTTCATATCAGCGGTGTGGGACAACTTTCAATTCTGACCATCTAGTAGCTTCTGCTTTGAGTTTTATCGGAATCAGCATCTGACGCTTCTTCCCTTTGCAGTCAGTAATTGTATACGGGCGTTCCATGATACGGGCAGCTTCTTGCGCCAAATCTAACCGACCTATCGCGTATTGGAAAGGAATGGAGTCGTGTATCTGGGCAAGAAGCTTAAACTGTCCAGCGGTTTTCTTTTCAAATTCGTAAAGCAGAAGAAAGGATTCGTTGATGATACTGACGTTAAGGTTCTGCGGAGGATGGGCAACAGCGGAGTTAAGTTCCATCTTGTGTCCATCTTTCCACGGCTCCCCGAAGAAGAATCTTGTCCACCCAAGTTGACTGGTGTACTTGTGTGTTGCTTGCAACTTATCCTTGAGGTGGTCATACCAGTCAGTTCGCACCGTTGGATACGCTGCACAGGCCATGTCGATAAGGTAGGCTGCAACTTGCTTCAGACTCCAGCTAGGAGGAAGTCTTAGTAACTTCTGAGCGCGCGCTACGTTCTTGATTCCCATGGTTTGCAGTAACATATTCGCCATCATGTTAAAGCTCCAACCGTGATTCACCCTCTTGCTAAGATCCCGGATGATTTCATCTATGTCATCATACTTCAGTCCGAAGAACTTACTTGCATTCGTCCGGTGGTAATCCAGTGGAGATTCCACCGTGGCAATCATGTTCTCATCCCCACTCAGGTAAGCGACACATCTAGCCTCAGCTTGTTCAGCATCAGGCTCACCAAGATAATACCCGTAATCAGACACATACATAGACTTAATAACGCTGCCGCGAGGAATAACCTGGATACTATTTCCTGTCCAGAATACAGAGCCATGTGACGCCATTCGTAAAGTGTCAGTCCCAGAAGGAGCAAGAGTGAAAAGAAAACGGCTATTAAGTAGTAGAGCATCAATGTAACTCCCTAAAAGTTTCTGCGCTTTCTTGTAATCCAAGATCGCTTGACAGATGAGTTGGTTAAACGGATGTTGTGTTGCCAACTTCTCCAGTATCTTCTTATCCGTCCCGTTGACTGGCCCCTTGGTAGAGATTACGTTCAACACTGGAAGAACCTGTTGCCAAGAGCCGGGATTGAAGTTAGGCCGCTTCAGTATATCCTGTAGTAGTTTCCGGTTCTCCTCAATTTCCGGTATCTGTTCCTCTCGAATCTTATCCCTGGCCTCAGTATCTATCTTCCATCCCCGCATCCCACACATCAGTGCCGGGAAGTTTAGTGGGAACTTAATCAGATAATTCTGCCAAGCCCAAGCAGGGAGTTCAGCGATAAGATATAGCAGACTGCAAGAAGTAGCCCACACGTCCATACAACCGTATGTGAGAAAATCTTCCCTAGATCCAGTGCGACTAAGATCCTTCCAGTAGTATACTTCTCTAACACAGAAAGTAGTAACAAAAGCAAGACGCTTAGGAAGCTCAGCATACCAACAATGGAATAAATCCTGTGTGTCAAGAAGCCAGTTACGAGGGGGGCAACCATAATAAATAAACCAAGAGTTATCGTATATTCCATTTTGCATTACCTTGGGGAGGGGAAGCTGATTGAGAAGTTGCATCCAGCGGTAACGTTCTTCACTGTTAATCCAGAATGTGAAGTTAGTAAGCTGGGGCTGTGTACTGCCGGGAGTGGACCAGCAGATAGAGTAGGAACAGATCTGGATTCTCAGTGGATCAGGTGCAGTTTCCACGTCAATGCTGAGGAAGATACCGTGACGTTTCGTGAGTTCATACAGTTCCACGAACCTGCGACCATCTTCCAGCTCTTCCCACTTGAATGGAATCTCACTCTGCCATATCGCGGGCCGGAGAATCTTACTTACATACCTCTTGAACAAGAACTCTCCTGTGGTAGTGGACATCAACTGCTTCAATGGGTCGATAATAACAAACGGTTTGCCCCAACGGGTGAACAGGCTACCGGCGTAGTTATCAAGACTTACCTTACGACCAACTATCTTAGCCAGGAACTCATCTTGGGCACACAGGACTCCGTCATACTCCAGAGCCAGTTCAGCCGCTGTGTCCGGACAACGATAGAACACAGTAACTGAATGGCCCTGAAGTACCGGCTTCGTGTAACCCAGAAAGTTCTTATCTTCCGGGTCAATCACTAGCGCAAGTTTCATGCAGCTTCGGCTCTCTCGTACGTAGCTACGAAGATGTCATGTTTGCACGGATAGAACTCTCCCTTAACTCCCTTGATAATCCAGTCTCCGGGATTGCAAGTCATCTTCCCTTCGAGTGTGGTGACGGTAAGGGAATCCGAATCTCCCAACTCATCAAATACACTCTGCTCTTTGCAACATTCAGTGATGAACCAGCTTGGAACTGCTACGGTATCATTCGCCATAGCACGATTCCCCGGATACTGGAACGCGTCAATCACTACTGGCTTCTTTCTCCAACGGAAGTTCATGGTGTGTCTCCATTCTCTATGTTAGGAAACTCCGAACGAAAAGCAGAAAGTATGGTTCCAGCTTGCTGCTTCAGCCAGACTTCCACACGGATTTTGTCAACACTAGTAAGCTCCGTGTGGTGCTGGTAGTAGAATTCCAGACTAACTTCCAGTCCGGAGTTCTTCTTGCTGGCATAAACTCTGGTAGGCTTACGTGCCACGGCCAATTCCAGACTGACTCAAACTGTTAAGCACGCCGCCGATCACATCGTTAGCAGCCTGATTCGCAGCCCGGAAGTTTTCCTTGATAATCAACTTCTGGGTTTCATTCTCCACCATCTTATCCAGATAGTGTTGGCATTTCCTGAGATCCTGAATCCCACCCTTATCTTCCCAACGGGTCAGATAGGAAATGATAGTACCTTCCATGAATCCGATTCCGTTGGCGCAGATGAAATCCCAGGGTTGAATCCTGCAACGACGGTAATGATCACCGCCGATCTGTCTGGAATTTGCAGGTTGTCCAACGTAACTGGCAGCTTGTTCCTGATCGGTGAAGATTACCAACTTATCCTCCAGCTCGGCAATCCTGTGATCTTGCTTCATCCGGTACTCGTGAAGCATCTTGTGTTCGACAATCAACCGCTCGTATTCTTCCCGGTAATCTTGCTGATCGACATGAACAGCAGGTTGTTTCGTGACCTTCTTGGCGACCTTGATTTTCTTGACAACACGTTTCTTCAGCGGGATACCTCTTGGCATGGTGGATTCCAATATAAGATGGTGAAAAGGAGAAGGGAAATCGCTCCCTAGTTTTAAGTCTTGGGAGCAGCGGACTTGTTTCAACAAGAACTTGGATCAGGTAAAGTTGTCGATCCGTTCCTCAAGCACTTCCAAGTATCCTTCCATCAGAAGGAGTTGGTAACGCAACAGTGCCTGATCCTTTGGCGAAAGATTCCGATACTGCTCATTGTTCTCAATGAACTGAATCAGGTTCGCCATCTTCGTATCCAGTTCCCAATGTTCTTCGAGAACTCGATTCTGCCAGTCTTGCAAGTCAGGATCAGGTTCAAACTTCTCCCGTCCAGCTTGCAAGTCTGACAGATTTACTCCATCACTCACAGGATCTTCCATCATCAATCCATGAACACGATCTTGGTAACACCAGCGTAGACACGGGTCTTGTCATCCCGATCCCGCCGATGTTTGATCTGTGCTGCTACTGTGGTTCCAGCGTAAGCATCCAGAGTACTACCCAGATCGCTGGTTCCGAACCGAAGAGCTACTGGCAACAACAATTTCTTCAGCAGCCCTTGATTGAACTTCGCACCCTTGAACGTGGACATGAAGTACAACTGAGAGAACTTGTCTCCGGGTTTGGTATCATCTCCGGACTCGGAACCCTTAGCTTGCAGGAGTTCCACAATCTCGTAGGTGATCTGGATACAGGTTGCTTCTCCCACTTCGTGGTTCTTGTTAACTTCCAGAACCTTGACTTGGTACATCCCTTCCTTCGGAGTTACATAATCTGCAATGTCCGGGATGTTATCCAAGCTCTCGTTGAGAAGAGCATCCATATCAACGGGAGTATCGTCCGTGGGTTCCGCATCTGCGGTGTTACCACCCATTGCTGCCAGTGCTGCTTTCTGTGCATCAGTCAATTCAGGCATTTCAATTTCCTTATCAAGTTACGAAAGGTTGGTGATCGAGTTACCAGTTACCAGTGTCAAGTAGTTACAGTTTAACCATGTCTAGTCTCCTTCGCTGAGTGAGTTGGGGATTACTTCTTACCGAGAGCGGCCAATGCAGCAGCCGCACCTGTTGGTTTGTTCCCGCTGAGATCAGCTTCAAAGATCGGAAGTAATCCCTTATCTGTACTTTCAATCTGCACACCCATCCGATCGCCAGTTACCACCTTGTTCTTGTAAGTGGTTCTGGACGCGAATACGTGTTTACCGTTAACTACTTCACAGTAAACCACAGTGTCGAAATACTTTGCTGCATTCCGGGAGAAGTTGCGAGTTCCTGCCATCGGGAAGATCTTCTCATCACCTGCCTGATTCTCGTGAGCAATCTCGTGAGTAATGACAATCCAGTTCTTGGTGGAGTTCTGAATCACACCAAGTCCCATATCAAGAATCGCACCTTGCTTACGCCAATGTTCCCATTCAGGAGTCCAATCTTCCGATTGCTTCAGCGCCATATGTGCCAAGATACTGTTTCCCCACTGAGTCATGGAGTCCAGGACAATGATATCCTTCGGGCCACAGTCTGCTATCTTCAGATAGTTAAACGGTTTGCTGGCTCCGATACAGACCATGCACTTGTTAAGTCCATGTTCAATACACGGTTTGAACTCCCCTCCCTTGAACAAATGCGCTAGTGCCTGCATCATACAAGGATTGGTAACAGTGTCGGGAAGTTGAATCACATCCACTCGCTTCTGTGCTTCCTGCGTCAACTGTTTCCCAACGAGATGTCCGTTCTCACCTCCAATGAACTTAATGTTGTAACCTGCCTCCGCAAGTTTCATCGCTTGCAAAGTCTTACCAGTCTTGCTCATTCCGTAGAGCAGAACCTTCTTAGGTGCATTCGTTGCGTCAATCGTATCCAGAGTTGCCATTACTTTCCACCTCCACGTTGTGCTGCGTCTAACATCAGAAGTTTATCCTGTATCAGGTCCACCAGTTGAATCTCGATATCATACCCTCGCTTGTTATGCTTATCTATCTTCTGGTTTTTAATTTCTTTCTCAATGAGCAAGTCCAGAATCTCTGGTCGATCAATGCCAAGATATGAATCGGCATATCCGCATCCGCCAAAATAGGGACAAGGCTTGAAGAAATCGTAGCAAGCTTCTCCCCGTTTAGGGAAATAGTTTGTCTTAATAAAACCCTTGATCGTTTCGCAATCATGAAGAATATCCCTGATCCATTCCACTTTCACCAAGTTTGACTTGGAGAAGGGAAGCATTGTGAACTCCATCTCAGGACAACTGTAAGCGATATAGAGAACATCGTAAGTTGTCTGATGCTTGACTAAGTAATCCAGTGCGATGGAGTAGCTGAGAGCTTGAGAGGAGTTAGCATACATTGCCTCATGGATCACACTGAAACCACTGGTCTTGATTTCAATGATCCGGTATTTCTTGTAAACTGGATGGTACAGGATCAAGTCAATGTGGGCAATGTACTTGAACCCGTCCGGTAGATGGATCTTAACTGAATACTCGATACCAGGAGTTCCGTTGAAGTCAGCGATTACCCAACCTTCGGACTGTATCTCAGCTACCAGATGTACCGCCAAATCTATCGCTCGTAACACATACCAGAAACTCTTTTTCTTCTTAGGTTTCTCCTCTTCCAAGGGAATATCCCACGCCATGAACGCGGCAAGTTGAGCATCCTCTTTAGTAGCTTCAGGAAGAAACAGTGTCTGCACTCCTGCTGCTAATGAATGGCCGAAAGCGAAGTCTACATTATCCTCCTCTTCTTCACCTTCCCCACTCATAGCTGCCAACGTATCCAGCTGGAGTTTCTTAGGACAGCGATGAAGTACCAGGTTACTACTGTAACTCCGTTGCTTCAGCAACCAGACCTGTTTCTCTTTAACAGTTTCCAGTACCGGCAGAGTTACTGCTACCACCTGAGAGATCTGAGTCTGGGAAATAACTGGGGACAACAATAGCTTTGCAGAATCCTCTGGAGTTAACCGCTGTGAAGGTGGATTCTTTCCACTCAACGCTGCTAAAGCTGCCTGTGCTGCGGGAGATAACGAAACTGTATTGTTCATTGGATAGTCCAAGGAGAAGATAATCAATCTGTTCACACCAGCTCTTATATTGCTGAGGCCAGAGACTAGCGGAAGATGTTGTCTTGATAGGGAATCGCGGGAGAGCTGCCAGTCTGCTAATTGACAGCGTATGACTTACCGCCGAGACCTTCAGTAACTCTGCGAGTTGGATCAATCGCAGGAACGGAGAGTCTGTGGTTTGTAAATCGTATGTCCAGTCCATAACCTTCAGGACAATGTGACATTGGATCAGTTCAGTATGATTCATCGGGAGCTAGAAATCTTCCGTCCCAATGACTTTGTTCTTTGGCAGAATCTTGTTTTTCTCTTTCTTCGCTGCTGCCTCAGGAATCTCGATCTGGCGATACATTGCCATTGCGCCGAAGAGAACTGAAAGTTCAGTAGCAGGATCAAGCAGAGCCAGTTTCTCAGGGTCCTTGTGCAAGATGTTCCGGATAATATCCAGCTCATTCACATAGCCCGGACTGCGAGCTTCCATCAGACCAGAAAGGGTTGCCAGCCGAAGCTGGAGAGATTCAACATCAATCATACTTTCCTTCCTTTCAGAATCCCTTTGCCAGCGGAGTGTTCCCGGCCCATCTGGATCTTGGCATCCTGATAGTTCCTACGCCAAGACTTGATAGGATGGGCAGTCATCTTCCGCTCCTCGATCTTAACAACTTCTCCCTTCTCATCCAGAGTCCGAATCCGCTTGACGGTTTCAGATACCACTGGCGCAACCGTACCTTTCACAATCTTCCTCAATACTTTCGCTTTCTTCCTGTTCATATCCAATCTCCTCGAAATACTACACTGAAATGTATAATGTCGGGATTGTCCTTATCCCTCATTACCTTGGCCCTATACTTTTTCTTTACTTCTTCCGAAGAAAGATCACGTTCTTTCCAAAATGCTTTGCGGATACGCGCAAAAACTGCATCAGATAATCCGTCAATCTTAACCTTAACTGGGGCAAAGTTATTATTATCGGCTCTTGCAACTGCGGTTTCCCAGATAGGTTGATAGGCTCGTTTCTTTCCACTGGCTGTTGATACTGTGGGGCTTGGCGCGACTGGGCCTGTATCCGTTCCCGTCTTTTCTTTTTCAGCATCAGAACTTTTTGACGAAACATTGTTATTAATCATCCCTGTTCACTACCTGATGGATTGGCTGGAAGTATCTTAAACTTCACTCTTCTATCTGCATCGGAGAATAGAGACAATGAAACTCGGCAAGGAGATTCCTTGGTAGTCTTAAACTGCAAACTACGAATCTCGTACACCGGGTCCATCATTATCATAATCTCCTCGAACCTTTTCTTAGCCTGATAGATGGCAACTCGAAATCTGTTCCTTTCCTCCATACTATCAAACTCCACATCGACAGTTTCCCCCTCAACAAGTTTGAGAATAATATCATCATACCGGTTAGACACAAAGGTGGTATCTCCAGGTTGTTAGTAATTTCATGAGCTGGAAACAAAAAAAGGGCACCCTTTCGAGCGCCCCTGTAATCTGTTGCCAGTACCAAGCTAACTACCTTGGTGAAGTTGCTAGCTTAGAAGCTTGCCAGCACAGTCTCCGGCTGATTCGCCGCGATGAAACCTTCGCACCGTCCGATGAGATACTGGTAAACCTTCAGCATCTCTTCCTTCTTCTCGGTGTTACCGAACCAAGTCTTGATACGATCTTGGAACTGTTCCAGCGCAGTCAGGTTTCCCTTCACGCGATTGAGTCTCGTTGCCAGAATCTCCGCACCAACCTTCGCACGGTTCTCATCAACTCCACCCTTCGCCATGATAACCGAGATGTAATCTGCCTTGAAAGCATTCCAGGTTTCCTCATCAAACATCGACTTGGAAGCAGGCGGCAGAGCTGCGATGGCTTCGAAACTGTAACGTTCCGCAGGAATCCCATCCTTGCGAACATTCTCCACTCCCAGATCTTCGATCAGTTCCCGATAGTAGCTGATACTGGGAGCATTCAGCGTATCAACCATCATCTCCAGAACCTTCGGATCACCACCTTGCAGCAACCGGACAACATCATCCAGAGAAAGAAGCGTCAAAGTTGCTTCGATCGGTTCTGCGGCAGGAACTTCTTTGCCAGTGGTTTCATCTTTGGTCTTGCGGAAATTGAACTTGCGCTTGACTTCTTGCATTTGATTCTCCTGATTGGTTGAACTACTTAACTTCGTTGACTTACCATCTTGCGCGGCTCCCTATCTCAGCGGTAGCGCAAGTATAACCATGATAACAGCCCCCGTAAGGGTTGTCAAGCTCTTTCGGTTGCCGTTAACAGGAAATTCTTTCCTACTCACCCTCTTCCTCTTCTTCATCCAGAATCTTCAGGGTTTTCTTAGCAGCAGTTGCGGCTGCAATCTTCCTGCGAAGTTCATCTATCTTGTTTTTAAACCATAGGATCTTCTCCTGTATTGAAACTCCGGGAATGCGTTGCCGACTCACACCTTTGCTGAATGAGTCCGGCTCACACATTATGAAAAGCTGTTGACTGGCGCGAGTTACCGAAGTGTACAGCATCTCTCGATTAACAGTAAAATGAGAGTTGTGCAACAGAAGGAAAACTTTGCGCCACTCAGAACCTTGTGCCTTATGAATTGTAATCGCATACGCCAGCAAGAGATTCGCGTATTCTCCGCGAGTAGCAATCTCTGTTTCATGACTTCCATCCTCCATCTGTTCGTCAATGAGTTTCACATGGACAATATGGGAAGCTTGATTACTGACATCATCATCCGGATTATCCATGATCGCCAGTAGAAACTTATCAACATCCTCCGCACTCATCTGCTCAGGAGAGATACTAGCTCCTGCGCTAGTCTTTGCATGATAGGTTCCATCCCGGTGTAGATCAACAGAAGGAGGAAGAGGAGCTTTGCCAATATACTTTCCATTCTTGTTGATTGCGGTAATGATTCCCTCTTTCTTGTTGTAAAGAACCTTGTCACCCACCGCGTAATAATGTTTCTGGAATCCGGCAATGATCTCATGAGTTTCCTTCCCATCTCGCATGGAGATATGTTGGGCAATCGCACGATTCAGCTCATCACTACCTAGCTGACCCTCACCTTTCTTATTCTTCTTCCCACCGTTGAATGGAACTAAGATAATATCCGCGATCGGATCAAATACTTTCCGATCTATCAGTTGACAGAAGAACTTACCCATCACGATAGCTGCCATATCTGCGGCAATCTTCTTGTCAAAGAATGTGATCCTGATGGGATCATTCAATCCTTTGTAGTGTCCGTATCTGGCCTGAAGTTCTTCCTTCCCCAGTTTCTCTCCCCTGCTAATCGCCCATGCCAGTGCGATTATGGGATTCTCCGCTGCTTGACGGTAAATCTTGGTCAGTTCAATACAGGGTAATTCATTAAGTTTGTATCCGAGAATCCCTTCACCATATGGGGGAGGCAACTGTTGAAGATCGCCGAGATAAACAAACTGTGTTCCACTGTGACATGCAGCTTTAAGCTTCTGATGAAGTTCAATCGAGACCATGGAAGATTCTTCAATATAAATTCTCTTAAGTCCTCGGGGAAGCTTTCTAAGTTCTGTACGAGAGGGAACAAATCTGCTGGAACTTCGCAGCTCGCTAGTTTCTGGGTCCTCATAACTGTAATCCTCCCTGATATATTCCAGCAACTTGTGAATGGTCATGAAGTTAATCCGGGTTGTTCCCAGATCAAACGACTTGCTGATGTTGTTAATCGCCCGATTGGTGAAAGCAACACAGACGATTCCCAAACTGCCAGGAATCAGATACTTGTGTCCTTCCGTATCGTGCATTGGTGCAATGATATGTCCGGACTCCATCATCCAGATACCTTCCTTCACAGTGGTAGTCTTACCAGTTCCAGCCTTACCTATTAGGCAGAAACTGTCACCGTTAATCATTGCACTGGTAGCAGAGGATTGTTCGTCTGAGAGCTTGATTCTAGCGACTGGGAGATTCTGGATTGGTGGAGTTACAACTTCTTTCCAGTCCGTAGAATCATGGTGGATTGGAATATGCTGGAATCCACCTTCCGCTTCCCACCTAGCTATCAACTCATCTTCATACTCATCCATCAAATCTCCCATATCTTGCAGGGAATCTTCATCTGGATGACAGTGGGCATGATTCAGCATCACTGGTGGAACTGAGACTGGCGCGACAGGAGGATTTAACAGTTTCTCAATCTGTTCCTGCTTCTTCCTCTCCACGGCAGCCATAATCTCTGCCATGCTAGGGATAGCAAGATTCAGTTTGATTGGACCTACTGATTGGGAACTCACAGATCCTCCTTAAGTTTGGCGATAACAAGAGACTTGGCGGGATCAACCGCAGCTTGGAACTCCTGTTCGAACTCCTCAATAGCTTTCTGGAGAGCTTCCCAATCAATTTCCAGGTTAGCTTCTCCCTGTCCGGTAGCAGTAGAGTACCAAACTCCGTTGGTAGCATGGAAAATGGCGGGATGTTTGTAACTTTCCACCCGCAACTTCAATCTTTCCACAAGATACTTGGCTAGTTTCATGCCTTGAACTCCTGCTTCTTACATTCCACCGCCACAACATCTCTCCGATTGGGAGAGTTATTAGCCCCCATCTTCTCAATCACAGGATTACTGGAGAGTACCGCCTTAATCGCTTCAATCGAGTTGGAGCAATTGATCGGTACTGTGGCGAAGGAACCATCATCAAAGACTGCGGTAACTTCATATATCCGGAAGGTTGGCATTACTCATCTCCCAAGTTAGGAACATATCTCAGACCATCCATTGCTGCCCAAGACTTAGCGTAATCTTCTGCTTCTTTCTTGGTAGCAAAGGAGAATGCGGAAGTTTCCCAAGGTTCCCAGAAACCACCGGGGATTCCAGGTTCCTCTGTATTCCACCACATCTGGATAGCTTTCCATCCAGCTACAGGTTTGTAGACTGAAACATAGCTGGAATGATCCTCTGGAACTGTGTTAGCTTGGCTCATACTTAACTCCTTTGATCCAGAGTTGAGGAATCTGGCAGATACGCAGACGGCAGATACCATCTACATTTACCCAGATTACAGTTCCATCTTCCCGCCACTCGATATCAACTCCTTGTTTGGGAGCAGTAATATCCAGCATCTCTGCAATGTCTGCGATATCAACTTCCGCTGAGACTGGCGCGACAGGATCGACAGGTTGATTCTCACTCTTAAAACTGTTTCCATTCGCCACGGCGACCTCCTCTGGCAGCTTTCACTTCTAAATCCCAAAGAGCCTTAGCACCGTAGTATGCTCCCGCAGTAGGATAATCTACTCTCTGCGGTTCAGGTGGTAAGGAGTAGTTTTCCGGATTCTGGATATCTTCCGGGAGAATCTGATAACTGGTGGGTTTGGCGCGGGATGGTTTGGGAAGTCCATCTTCATCTACTTCTCCATCATCCCTATCATCATCCTTTTCCTTATAACCCCACTGAGATGCTTCAATCAGTTTCCTCATTTGCACCCGTACTGCGAGACACTGATCGTTAGTTACTGGAAGATTCTCCTGTAACCACTCATATACCTCGTGCATTTCACTCTCATCGGACTTAGTTGCAAACGTCCAAGCTTCATTAAGTGGAGTCTGCAAGATATCTAACCATCTCCGATACTTTTCATCCGGACAGTCGGAAACATCTAGCGCCCAACGTGCCAGAGGTAACGTGAAAGCCTGACCAATTAGTCCGGCAGCACGAAACTCATTCTCTATCTTCTGAGATTCTTCGTTAATCTCTCTCCTCCGAACCTCATCAGATTGTGTTGCCATTACCTGTTTCCGAATCTCTAGCAGTCTGTCCAGGTAGACACTAATATCCTCCAGCTTGTAGTTAACTTCACTCACTATCAACTGAGGGAATGGCCGACGTGGAGTGATACCATACTTTGCGTAATCAATCCAACACGCAATTCGCATAGCATCCATCATTGTGAATTCAATGATCTGGAGACTGGGGTCAGCTGGATGTTTCCAGGTAATCAAGTCCATGCTGTTAAGTACCGCAAGATAGTACAGTTTCTTCTCTCGCTGGGACTTGGCAGCTGTGAACCGAAAGATCCACTCTGGTTTCAGGATTAAAGACTTCTTAGCCTTGAAACATGGGTGGATATCATCTAGGTCGAAACCTAGTAGTATGTCAGATTTATACAAAATCTCGCCGCTAATATGGCAGGTTATTTGGGACATTGGCTGTTAATTCCCCGGTAAGACCAAGTAGTTCTGAGTCTCTTGTTTGTTCTTCTTAGACTCCCACTTGGAGTGGATCCATCCATCCGCCCGTGGAACTGCTAGTTCATCCACGATGATAGTTTCCGGTTCCAGCAAACAATATTCGCTGTATTTACAGTAAGCCACCATTAGATCCTGTGGCTGTTTCTTCAGGAACTCAATTAGTTCTGCGACTGTCATGTTAGTTCTGTCCTTTCCGTAGCTTCACAATGTCAGCTACTCCGTTAGAATCTGCAATGGCAACTGTGAGATTCAATGCGTCCAGTTTCGACATTGCAATTTGCATCTCCTCTCCAACTGCATCAATGCAGCAAAGAAAGTACGTGGAGAGATCACTCAGTGCTATCAGATAAAGCCTGTCTCCAATCTTGTATCTTTTATCTCCCTCTTCGTTAACTACAACGTCAATCTTGATCCCAACTGGCGCGACAGGTTGACGGTTTCCTTGGTTGTCTTTGTTCATTCTGGCATCTCCTTAGTCACTGTTATCATCAGATCGAATTGATACTGGATATACTTCCAGACTTCCATATCAATTGCAGTCTGCTCTTCTTTGCTCAAGTCCTTATCATCCCCCGTATGGAACCAGATGATAAAGTTAGCAAACAGGGAATACAAAGCAAAGAACCATCGTGGATCATCCTTTAACTTCTGGATAATCTCCCGATGAATCTCCAGTTTGTGAATTGGGGAGTCGAACTTCTTATCACACCGCACGAATCTACCAGAATCCTTTGCCAGCTTGATAAGTCGCGCCGTAATCTGGGAACCAGTCTCTCCAGGTAGCGGAGTGATTCGCCAGAGTTTATCCTGCATCTCAGGATGCAAGACTTCTTCCATCAACACTCTTAGCAACTCTGGATTAGTTGCTAACCGATTGATAATCTCATCCAGAATGTCCTTAGGATCACTCATCTGCGCCGATCCATTCCAGGAACCTTGCATCATTATCGCCGCTGTAATCTGAGATCATGAACTGTGAATACTCAGAGACCAGCAATTCATTAGTGAGATGTTCCAGTTCCTTGGGCCAACGACGCCGGAGGTTCCTGATTACAGCGCGATTGAACATACTATCTTTCGACTCTGTAGTTACCATGTTCAAAGTTCCTTCCAGAAGTAATCAACAATATCTGCAATCATCGGGAAAGTGAACTCTCCAGAGTCATTGCAACCAGTCAGAGAGATAGTCTGATTCTTCCTCGGATGCAAATGGCCGGGAAATTTAAACTCTCCGCTAACACTGTGCATTCCAACTTCATGCATAACCTCCATTGGAAGTACACTCTTAGCATTGAAGAAACTGAACAAGTCCCGCTC
>Ga0247789_1000061_pt1 | contig 16611 bp, 21 predicted proteins | sample UWRJS220509R4_FD_179919 | JGI IMG/M metagenome (GOLD analysis project Ga0247789, IMG submission 179919) | Soil microbial communities from Arlington Agricultural Research Station in Wisconsin, United States - UWRJ-S220-509R-4 | ecosystem: Environmental > Terrestrial > Soil > Agricultural land...
CTGGGTGCTGACGCGTGGCGGGCCGGTCAACGCAACGCAATTGATGGCGACGCTGTCCTATCAGCGCGCGATCATCGCCGGCCAACTCGGGGAAGGTGCCGCGATTTCGACGGCGATGATCCCGTTTTTGCTGGCAGCAATCCTGATCTCGTGGTTCGGCTTGCAACGGCGGAAGTGGCAGCAGGGCGAGAGCAATGACTGACGCGCTTGCCAAACGGGTGGCCGACCCGCGCGCGGTGCTCTCCGCGACCGCCGATCACAGTGAGGGCATGAGCTACCTGCAAACGCTGCCGCGACGGCTGGTGACGCTCTATCTGCCGCTTTCGATCATCCTTCTGGTCCTGTTGTTTCCGTTCTACTGGATGGCGCTCACCTCCATCAAACCCGACGACCAGCTCCTGGACATGGAGCGGGTCAATCCGTTCTGGACGACCGCGCCGACGCTGAAGCATTTCTACAGCCTGCTTTTCCAGACCAACTATCCGCTGTGGCTGTGGAACACGATGTTCGTCGCGATCGGCGCGACGATCCTGTCGATTATTGCGAGCGTGCTCGCCGCCTATGCCATCGTGCGCCTGCGTTATCGCGGAGCGGCATGGGTCGGCGGTGCAATTTTCCTGGCTTACCTGGTGCCACCGTCGATCCTGTTCATTCCGTTATCGACTGTCGTATTCCAATACGGCCTTTTCGATTCGCCGTTCGCGCTGATCCTTACTTACCCGACCATCCTGATCCCGTTCTCGACCTGGCTGCTGATGGGCTATTTCAAGACCATCCCGTTCGAACTCGAGGAGTGTGCGCTCATCGACGGCGCCAGCCGTTGGCAGATCCTGATGAGGATCGTGCTGCCGCTCGCAATTCCCGGGCTGATCTCGGCCTTTATTTTCTGCTTTACGCTGTGCTGGAACGAATTCATCTACGCGCTGACATTTCTCTCGACGACGGCGCACAAGACGGTGCCGGTCGCGATCGTCAATGAGTTTGTCGACGGCGATATCTATCGTTGGGGCTCGCTGATGGCAGGTGCGCTCGCGGGGTCATTGCCGCTCGTCATCCTCTACGCCTTCTTCGTCGAGCACTACGTCTCGGCAATGACCGGTGCGGTAAAGGAATAGGGTGCCGCGCGCCAATGCGGTAACCGGTGCGGCATGCGACGCGAAATCTGTTGCGCTGCCTTACCGATGGGCCAATAGTTATCAGTGTAATCGAGCATTCAAAAAGAAGCTTTAGATAAATTTCGCGGCCGGACGGCCGATGTCCCTCTATTCAAATAGCCGCATTCTCGTTTGAGCGGCAGAGGAGCAGACTCAGCGCCGGCACAATCAGGCTCGCGGCAACCAGCGACGGAGGAATGTCATGAGTGTTTTCGGCAGCATAATGAGCGCGATATTCGGCCACGGTTCGGCACAAGCGAGTGCGTCACCAACGGCACCGCCAACCGCACCTCCGGCGCAAACGGTGGACGTAGCGGAAATCGTCGACAAGGCAGCGGCCGCTACGGGCGAGAAGCTCGCCTGGCGAACATCCATTGTCGACCTGATGAAGGCGCTGAACCTCGACAGCAGCCAGGCAGCACGCAAGCAGCTCGCCACGGAGCTCAAGTACACCGGCAACATGGGCGACTCGGCCGCCATGAATGTCTGGCTGCACAAGCAGATCATGCAGAAACTTGCCGCCAACGGTGGAAAGCTGCCGAGCGACATTAAGGCCGCTTGAGAAGGCATCCGGCAGCGCAACAACGCTGCCGCAGCCGGCGCGGAATCGCACGCGGACCGCACGCGATCGTTGAACGAACGGGGGCTGCATTGGAGGCCGACAATGGGACTTCTTGATATCCTGAATGGAATGCAAAATGGCCCACGCGGCCAGACCACGCCCGCCCCAGCCGGCAGCGGGGGAATGTCGCCGATCGCGATGGCCCTGCTCGGGCTCGTCGCTTACAAGGCGATCAAGCAGCTAAGCCCGGATCAACCGAATGCTGTGCCCGCCAATCGCGGCACATCGACCGCGGGTGGGACCGCCGGTGGTGGTGGTCTCGGCGGATTGCTTCAAGGGCCTTTGGGCGGCCTCCTTGCCGGCGGCGCTGCCGGCAGCGTGCTGAGCGGCGGACTTAACGACCTGCTCAAGCAATTTCAGCAGGGCGGTCAAAGCGACGTCGTTCAATCCTGGATCGGCACGGGCCCAAACAAATCGATTTCGCCCAACCTTCTGTCGAAGGTGCTCAGCGAGGATCAGATCAGGACGCTGAGCGCCCACAGCGGGATGTCGCGGGACGACCTGATCGCAACGCTGAGCCAGCAGTTGCCGGAACTGGTCAACCAGCTCACACCGGATGGCCGCGTTCCGACCGAGCGCGAGGCGTCACGCCTGATTTAGACCGCTGTGCTTACCGGAAATCTGTAACGGGACTCTGATATGGGCATCCTGTGGATCATTCTCATCGGCGGTTGGAATAGAGGCGGAGCGCCCCGGCTACGAACTACACACCTTCCAGTGCCCTCAGTGCGAGCATTTTGAAACTGCTTTTGGGCACAGCAGACATTGATTTGTGCAGCGCCAATATCCGCTTTAGGGGGCGAAGCGGACATGCCTTTTCGCACTGCAAATGTCCGCTTTTGACCCAAAGCGGACATGGAGCGAATTTGCGGAGCCGCCGCAAACTTTCAAACGTGCAGACCCAGGTAGCCTGCAATGAAAAGTACGACGACCACTACGCCAATGATGTAGAAAATATTCATTGTGCACTCCGATTGAGACCTGTGCGACTTCATTTTCAATATGAAGCAACGGCGCTCAAATCGAAAACATATCGGCGGGCAAATAAGTTCCATTTTATTTATTCCTTTAGACCGTGCGCGGGCCGAAATCACCCTTGCAGGGATGGACGTTGCCCGGCCTATGGAAGATTCAGAGAAATCGGCACCGCATCGGGAAGACTCTCTCCGGTTTAGTGGGCGCAGGTGCTCCCCGACATAAGGACCCAAGAAAATTCGGACGCTGTTGACTCGAAGCGTATGGGTTCACGGTCGCGTTAATGCCTGCGGAATGCGTACATTTAGACGGGTAAAAGGACGAAAAGTGGTCTGTATGGAACAGTCCTTATCCCTCCCGGGGGGTAGCCTGCTTCATCACCGAAACGGCTTCGAGCCTCGGTGACTGAGAGACCCTTCTGCGCTCCCGCTCGTACGTTTCGGGAGGTCCCTATGAATATCATTCCGAACCAAAACTTTGAGTTCGACGACGCCGCGACCTTGGCGATGGGCGAGGCTTTCGACAATGCCTGCGCGTCCCTCTGCCGTTTCAGAACATTAATCACAGCACGTGAACTGATCGCAAAGCGAATTATCGCAGCCGCCAAAAATGGCGTGCGCGATCCCGCCCGGCTCTGTGAGCAAGCATTAATACCTTTTGGCATCGAAGATATGTCGGTGCTGGTTGTTAGCGTAGGCCGCGATCTCTCCGTCCCAGCCTATGCTTCGGTCGCGCACGCAGCGTGATCTTAAGAGAGCCCGGCTTGTCCCCCGCCGGGTTCTCTTTTTTTTGCGTGATCAAACTGCCGACTCCTCGGCTATCATTACGGAGGCTGCCATGGCACAGGCGATTTCGACTTCTATCACACGACGAACTGCGGTCGCGGGGTTGGCGTTGACCGCTGCGCCGGTGGCCGTATTGGCGGCTGCGGATAACGCGAATGCGCAGGCCAAGCAAACCGTGCCTGAGAAAAGTCTGTACGAACGGTTGGGCGGCGTCTTCGCCATTGCGGCGGTGGTAGACCACTTCAGTGACGCTGTCGTGAAGAACCCCATCGTTGGCCAGACGTCCAAGAACCCGCAGTTAAGGGAATGGCACACCAACAACCTGAGCAGGTTGCCCGGCCTCAAGTTCATGCGAACGCTGTGGGTGTGCAACGTTTCGGATGGGCCCTTCCAGTATACGCCCACCAAGCCCGGCACGACGCCGCTTGGTCTTGAGGAAGCCCATCGGAACCTCCGCATCTCTCCCGCAGAATTCGATGAGGTCGCAGCAGAACTCGGACGGACCTTGGACTTCGTCAAGGTCCCCCAGCGCGAGAAAACCGAAGTCCTGGCAGCTTTCGCTGCCCACAAGGATGAGGTCACTGCTGGCTACGTCGCCAAGCACGGCTGAAGCATCCTTGGATTTCCCGGTCTAGACGTTCTCGCCCGGCTGGTGGAGATCGTTAGCTGCGTGCCAACGATGTCCGCTTTGGCACTTAGCGGACATTTCGAGGATGCCCGCGAATGTCCGCTTTCGGGGGAAGCGGACATGCTTTTTTGCGCTACACACGTCTGCTTTTGACCCCAAGCGGACATCGCTTCGGCATCGGCCATTTCAGTTCGCACGATCCTGTGACGGACAAACGGTCGCACGGAACGGGTGCTGATCCGGAAAGTTAGTTGTTCAGTCACTTGGCGACCTAAGCTTCGAAAGAAGGGGCTCGCGCTGGTGGGCGTCGTAATAGCGCGACGGCCACGTGCAACATCTGTTTGTTTTGTGAAGTATTCAAATGACGCGCCGCGTTCTAAGTATGAGCTACACAGACTACGACGGGATTGTTCGTATCATTGGCGTCGTCATGACACTTTGCGGCACCGCCGTGCTTTTCATCTCCGGCTCATCTCGTGCCCTGGCTGAGTCTGGTATGGCATCCGTTTATGCATATTCCGGCACTAAAACCGCAAGCGGCGAACGCGCAAATCCCGATGGACTTACGGCTGCGCATCGTACGCTGGCATTCGGCACCTACGTGCGGGTAACCAATCGGCGCAACGGGCGTAGCGTCACTGTGCGGATCAATGACCGCGGTCCGTTCGTGCGGGGGCGTGTGCTCGACATCACGCCGGCGGGGGCGCTCTCCTTAGGCTTTTCCGGACTTGCGCCTGTTAAGTTAGAGCTCGCTCAGGATTAGGTACGCTGCAGTTGTCCGCTTTTGGCCCTTAGCGGACATTAGCAGCTAAGCACTGATGTGCGGTTCCTCGTGCAAAACGACATTCAGCAATGAGGTGTGGATTTCGATTTGGCCGTTGTAGTCAATCAAGCCCAATTTTCGAAATTTGTTCATAAAAAAGCTCACGCGGGAGCGGGTCGTGCCGATCATTTCCGCGAGCGTCTCCTGGCTGACCGTGGCGATGATGGGTTCGGGTCGACCGTCCTTACCAAAATTAGCCAGTAAAAGAAGGGCTCGTGCCAAACGCTTCTCGCTTGAATTGAACAATTGGTCGACCAAGTCGGCTTCAACCCGGATCGTGCGCGCCAACAGATGCGAGACGAACATCTCGGAAAAAGCTGGCTCCTCATGGAGGACGCGGATCATAGCTGCTTTCTCCAGCCGCATGATCTCGCATTCCGTCATTGCCGTTGCGGTCGCTAAGCGCACCGGCTGTCCGTTCAGGCATCCCTCTCCGCAGAATTCGTCCGGCCCGAGCACCGCGACGACGGCTTCCTTGCCCTGCTCCGACAAAACGGTGACTTTGACTTTGCCTTTTTGGATGTAGAACACCGCATCCGCAGGAGTACCCTGCGAGAAGACCGTTTGGTTCCTTCGATATTTGGAGATGCTCCGGCCGCCATTTACGGTGGCGAGAATTCCGATCCAAAACGTTGCGTTCGACGACGCCGCAACCTCCGCCATGGGCGAGGCTTTCGACAAGGCCTGCAAATCGCTGCGAAGTTTCGGGACTGCCTGCACAGTGCGTGAGATCATCGCAAAACGGATTATTGCAGTCGCCACGAATGGCGAGCGCGATCCCGCCCGCCTCCGTGACCAAGCATTGCTAGCCTTAGGCATCGAAGAGACGTCGATGCTGGTTGTTAGCGTAGGCCGCGATCCCCCCGTCCCAGCCTATGCTTCGGTCACGCTGCAACCAGCGTGATCCAAGAGAGCCCGGCTAGTCCCGCCGGGCTTTCTTTTTTTACTAGGCCGAATTCCAGCAAGACGACTTCAAGACGCCGGGCCCGGAACAGTTCGGGTCATTTGGGGCACGTCCAGGTCGGGGTAGTTTCCCGTGCTTGTGAATGCCAGAGCTGCAATGACGATAACGAGCACAATGCCGCCGCGGATGATCCACGATATGTAGAATTTGTCGTCTCGTTTGTCCCTGCGGGCGTCGCTCTGATAGGTCATGATTATCAACTCTGACGGGGCGGCCGAGGTTCCAACTAGGAACGCCACGAAGCGGACTTTCTTTTGCGCGTAGCTGATGTCCGCTATTGGCACTAAGCGGACTTCGGCCGGTTTTTCAAAGTGCTGTCCCGCAATTTTGCACCGTGCCAAGCGATGCGTCCTTCCGATTGATCTCGATCAAAGACAGACCAGACGGTTGGTGATTTGATTTACAATTGGCCTAGAGGAGACGTCACAATGTTAGTTGCAGACACGAGCCCTCGGGGGTCGAACAAGCAAAATGCGGAATCCACGACCGGCCGCATCGGCGACGACGTGCAGCGGGCGAAGGAGAACATCTCCGACGCCGCCGCCTCTGCCCGCGACGACATCGCCGCTGATCTGCGCCGTCTGAGTGCCGACGTCACAAGCCTGAAGGATACGGTTGCCGCGCTCGCCAAGACCGTGTCGGCGGAGGTCGGCGAAGCGGCGAGCGGCATCGGCGAGGACATCGCATCGGCAGCGAAGGACCAAGCAAACACCCTGCTTTCCGAATTCGAGGCCGTCGCACGGCGCAATCCGCTGGGCGTCGTCATTGGCGCATTCGGAATCGGCATACTCATCGGTATAATGAAAGGCCGCCGTTGATGGTCGCGACGCTGCTGCGGCTCGTCGGCATTGACGTCAAGCGCTTGGTGCGGGAAACCGCGATCACCATTGTGCTCGCCATGCTTGGCGCGTTGGCGGCGATACTGGCGCTCGCCCTCTGCTTCGTCGCACTCTATCTCTGGCTCGAGCTCGAACTCGGCATCTTCGCGGCGCTCGGCATTCTCGGCGGAACGTCGGCATTGCTAGCCGCTGTCCTCTTCGCCATCGCCTTTCTGCGCGGACCGCGCAAGCCGCGTGCCCACGCCGAAGATGCGTTGCGGGCGGCGGCCGATCCGATGAAGGCATCGACCGCGGCCATCTCGCGGTCCGTCGATGAGGCGGTGAAGGGGGCAGCCGACATCGTGCAAAACGGTTCACGCCAGCAGATCGCCGGCACAATCGCGGTGGCCGTACTCATCGGCTGGGTGCTCGGACGTCGATTCTAGGCCCGAGGGAGGGGCGCTCCCGCCGACAAAAAGGGCCACGCCATTGGAAGCAACTGCGATTCAACCCTCAAGGAAGTGGCCAAATGCAGCCAGCGGCTGAAGACGGTCGCAAATGATTTTAGTAATCGCCAACATAGGCATAGATAGGATCACGCCTGGAATACCCCACATCCAGAACCAGAACACGAGCGAGATGATGACGAGGACGGGATTTAGGGTGAACCGTCTGGCTAGAAGCAACGGCGTTACGGTCTCGCCTTCAATCAAATGAAATCCAAAATAAAGCCCCGCCGGAAGTAGCGCTTGCCAGAGGGTATCGTGGGTCAACAGGCCAGCGAACAAAAAGATCAAAACGCCCAAAGCAGTGCCGAGGATCGGCACATAGTTCAGCAAAAAGGCCACCGTCCCCCAGAGTATCGGGTCGCCCACTCCCGTGAACCACATCGCCAAGCCCGTAGCGATACCTACCGCCGCGTTCATAATCGTTATCGTGACCAGATATGCAGAGACGTCGCTTTCAATTTGCTGGGAGATCTCGACGACCTGACGCTTGCTCTTAAAACTCGGCAATATCTCGACGAGGCGATGCAGGAAAATATCGCCAGATACGAGAAGGAAAAAAAGAAACAGCACGGTGGTGAAGAACCCGCTGGCAAAGTTTCGGGTCCCGGTGAATAGCTTCGACAGAAGAGTTGGGCCTTGCGCCGGCGTTGCGACAGTTGGTGACGGTCCCGTTTCTCCAAAATCTTCTACCTGTCGCAAAAACCGTTGCAGTGTATCGACGGGCTCTCGCATGAAACTCAGCCGCTCCTGAAGCCGAGGAATGCCCTCTGGAAGCTTGGCTGCCCACGTGCGGGCGGGGCTAGAAATCGCCGTCCCTAAGCCGACGACCGTTCCGAATAGCGCAAGAATTAGTAGCAGCGCGGCGACTATCCGCGGTACGTGCAATCGCTCCAATATGCGGAAGGCTGGCTGGAGGAGGAGCTTGAGAACGATAGCAAATACAAAAGGCAATATAATTTCGTGCGCCGTGTACGCTGCCGCCAGCAGCGCAAGGACGAATAGACCGCCAAGGAAAATGACCTTTGGATCAGACGGCAGAGGCAAGTCCTCGGGGACCTCTTCCGGCGACACGATCTCGGTCTTCTGGTCGGTAGGTGCCATGTCCGAAGCAGGACTGTGTCAAAAACCAAACTTTTTGTCAGTTCAAAGTTTGCCCATGAGAAGTAGTACGACGAGGACGATCAAGATGACGCCAATGCGACCATGACCGAAGCCGTAGCCGTAGCCGCCGAACCGGCTGCTGAATCCGCCAAGCAAGAAGATGACGAGAATGAAGGCCAACCCCGCGGATGTGGGGAAGCCGTGAAGGGTCCAGCTGATTAGGCTAGGCTCACGCCTTGTGTGCGTCTGTATAATATTGACCACTATTTGGGTGGGTGAGAACGCTGTAACAGCGGACATCGCTCGGACTTGTGCTGTTTGCCAATGACTTACCGAAAATAGAATTGGACGGCTGCACGGGCGTCTTTGGTCTATTGATTTCAAAACTTGATTTTGAACTTTTTGCCACTTGGCGCGTTGGTTATCAACTCAGCAAGCAATTGAACCTGAAGCGACGCGCACCAAATTGCGGACGCTATCGTGATGCGATTCCGCCGCGCCTTGTTCTAAACGGAGGAATCCAATGGACATGCTCTTGATTATCATTGTGCTCTTGCTGCTGTTCGGCGGCGGAGGCTACTGGGCTCGCGGTCGCTACTGGTAAACCAACCAGAGCTCGGCTCGTCCCGCCGGGCTTTCTTTTTGCACTTTGCCCTAGGCCGAAAAAGATTCTTTTTGATCGAGAGGATGGAGAATGCTCCCATCATGAAAACACTTTTACAATTGACAGCAATTCTGATTTTGGCTGCAGCGATACTGCCATTGAATGCCAATGCGCAGGAACAGAAGCAGCAAGCGCCGGCAAAAGCAGCGCCCGCCGCGCGTGGGCCAGCGGCACGTCCGGCCCCTGCAGCGCACGTCGCGCCGCAACATCAGGCTCCGCAAAGGGCAGCCGCGCCGCAACGCTCCCCGCAACAAGCCACAGCTCCCACGCGTCAGGCCACGCCACGCACGCTGCAACATCAGGCTCCGCAAAGGGCAGCCGCGCCGCAGCGCGCCCCGCAAAGAGCCGCAGCGCCAACGCGCCAGGCCGCGCCGCGCACGCTGCAACATCAGGCTCCGCAAAGGGCAGCCGCGCCGCAACGCACCCCGCAACGAGCAACAGCTCCAACGCGTCAGGCCACACCACGCACCGTTAATACACCGGCCCGGACAGCGACGCCGGCGTCCCGCAACGCTGTGCCGTCCGCTGCGGCCGCAACATCAACGCGCGCGCAGCTGCGCAACCAGCAACGCCAGGAGCGCACACTACGCGCGCAAGAAACTCGTCAGCTGCGAGCCCTTCCGGCTGCGCAGCGCGCTCAGAAACAGCAGGAAATCAATCAGCAGCGCCAGCAGCGCGCGCAACAGCGGCTACAACCTAACATCCAGGCGCAGCCGAAAGGCTTGATTCAGCCCAATGCTCAAGTGCAGCGCAGCACGCGCCGCAACGGCGTCGCGCGTGTAACACCGCAAGCGGCGCAGCAAGGCCGCTTCGCGGCCCAATATTCCGGGCGCGCGCAACGCGTGAGCATGGCTGCGGTCGCTCCCCGCCGGGCTTGGAGCCGCGGCTTGCGCGCTGCCTTCGTGCCTTGGTACGGGCCCGTGTTCTGGCCATATGCCTATTCGGACGTTTTCGACTACGCATTCTGGCCCTCTGGCTATGACGACGGTTACTGGGCCTATGCCTATGACGGTTTCTTCGACGGCGTGTTCTGGGGCGAGGCTGGTCCGCCGCCTGACTATGGCTATGCGTCGGCACTGCCAAGCACGTCTGCGGTACGCGCGAGTAGTGTCGCTACGCCCGCGGCACGCGCGAGCAATGCCGCCGTGCAGGAACTGTGCACGCAACCCGGCACCGGCATCACGGCTTGGCCGTTAGCGGAAATCAACAGCAAGGTTGGCCTGAACCCCGACCAGAAGCAGTTGCTCGATCAGGTGCGAAGCTCCGGCCAAAAAGCCGCCGCCGTATTCAAGGCCTCGTGCCCGGCGGAGAACGCTTTCGCGCGGACGCCACCCGGCCGCCTGCAGGCGATGACGTTGCGGCTTGGCGCCACGCTCGAAGCGGTACAGACCGTCCGCCCGGCAATGGTGGCTTTCTATGACTCACTGAATGATGAGCAGAAGGAACGTTTCAACGCAATTGGGCCTAAGCAGCCCAAGGACAGTGCCGAGGCCAGCCAAGCGTCGGTACAGGATGGCAAGAGCTGCAGCGAGCCGAAAGCCGGACTCACCAATCTGCCTATCGAACGGATTGAAGACGTGGTTAAGCCGACTGATGCGCAGGAAGACGGCCTGAAGCAGCTTGAGGATGCCACCGCCAAGGCGGTTTCAATTATGCAAGCGGCGTGCCCCGAGGACACGCCGATCACTCCGCCCGGCCGACTGGAGGCGATGGAGAAGCGACTGCAGGCCATGGTCGATGCAGCTAATACGGTGAAACCCGCACTCAACGACTTTTATGAGTCGCTGAGCGGCGAACAGAAAGCACGCTTCAACCGCATCGGCGGCGAGCTTGCGGTCAACTGATCGTTTCCTGAAGGAGAAAACACATGTGCACGGCACTAGGAAAAATTGGGATGGTATTTAGTATCGATGATGTGTCGATGCCGAGTGTTAGCGCGGACCGTAACCCCCCGATTCCGGTCCATGCATTGATCGCGTGCACAGCGTGATCATAGAGAGTCCAGCTGGGCCCCACTCAGCTGAGCTCTCTTACTTTGTTCTTAGCTGTGACATGCCGCTGCTTCTGCTTGTGCCCGTTCATGGGTGATGCCAATGGAAAAGTTCATTCACCAACAAAATCTCGAGCGCTATCGGAAGATGCTGTCGGAAAAGACGCACGAACCGCAGCGCCAAACAATCGTGCGGTTGCTGGCTGACGAAGAAAACAGAGACGACCCTCTTAGCAAGCTCGATTCATGAATCCGCTATGACACAAAGCGGACATACTGACCGCGCTGACGAATACCTTTGCTAAGTTTGATCCAAATCATTTCGTTTAACTCGCTACGCGCGCTTCAATGACAACATGGCCGAAAAACATTCCAGACCAACGTTCAAACCAAAGCCCTTCCTGGATGGAAGCGGCTGGCATGTGGATGCCGAGTGGCCAGATGGTGTCACTCAGCATGTTGACGATTTTGGGTCTGATTCTGAGGCGCGGGAGTGGATTGCCAAGAAGTCGGAAGCGTGGCTTCAAAAACACCCGATAGCTAAGCAACCAGAATGACCACCGCCACCGGGAAAAGATTGAACCAAGCAAGGAGAGAAAAACATGGACAAAGATCGAATCCAAGGCTCCGTCGAGCAGGCCAAAGGCAAGGTTAAGGAAGTCGCGGGCAAAGTGACCGGCGACGCCAAGCTCGAAACCGAAGGCAAGACGCAGCAGGTCGCTGGCAAGATTCAGAATGCGGTCGGCGGCTTCAAGGACGCGGTCAAGGAAGCTGTCAAAGATTGACGATGACCACCTTCAAAATGTGAGGCCGCCTCAGTGGGTGGCCTCCTTTACTTTTGAGCGGGCCGCAGGCGCGATGTCCGCTATTGGCACTTAACGGACATGGGCAGGTGCACCGACATGTCCGCTTTTAGGGATAAAGCGGACATCGTGATTGCACTGCGGATTGTCCGCTAATGCTGCCATCGCATCGTGACGCCACGTCCGCGCTGCGGTGTGATGCCGTGCCCTGGTCCGATTGAGGCTTAAAAGAAAAAAGGCTGCCGTATGATACGCTACAGCAGCCCATTGCTGGCCACCAGCTGGGGGGGCGGGGGGGGTGCCAATGGCCAACAGCGAAAAGGTTAACCCGCCGAAATGGCGGTGACTGTTCCATACAGACCACTTTTCTTAATTTGTACCGGGCGCCGACTGACCGAGGACCGCGCCAATGGTTGTGACAAAGGACCCGGGCCGTGCGACCAGCCTGTGGCGGCCGGCACATAGTGAGTTGTGAGAGGTCAGAACGTTCCGTCACTAACGCGTGTAGCGGCCCGACCCGAAATGTGCGCTTTCACCGATACCAGTGACGGTGATGCCAATGCCGGTAGTGATGACGATGCTGGTTCGGGACATACGCGTAAGCGCGGTGCCCGTTGCGCGACACACCTGGCGGTTTTGCACCGCTTGGCACTTGGCCAAAGCTGTCGGTATTTGGGGGCGGGTTAGGACCGTAATTCGGCATACTTTGCGCCATTGAGACCGAGCAGGCGCTCACGAGCACGGCGAGCCCAAAGAAAACTGACTTGAATGACATTGGAAACCTCCACTTCACAGAGGTAACCATTCGACCAACGTAGGGGTTCCACTAAAAACTTCCATCCTGCGCGCGGGTTGCTGCCGCCGCTTTGAGGTTTTTGATTTTCAGCCAATTCTGCGATGGTCCCGTTGTTCTTAAAATACGGTGGCGGTCTTAATTTCCGAAAAACGTCTGGATTAGCCGAAGCGGGAGCGGCCTCGCTCTTTTTCTTTCTTCCCAATAGACTTGGAAACCATTGGAAAGCTGATATTTCCAGCTTTCTTCCGTGCTCCCATACGCTTTGCAATAATCGCTATCTCAATGAAGCATCTTTATGAGCCATCCCAGTGCATCGCTCGCTAATTTGCTGACCATGGCTGAACCCGATTTTTCGATAAGCCATTTGAGTGGCCTTACTAGCAACAAATCGATCAAATCGCGTTGAGGCTTTGGTGCGCCTATAATTGCTCTACCCGCCCATAGTTCGGAAACTAATTGGTCCCTTACTTCACCAGAAATCTCGTTGGACCGATGGAGTTCACCGATTAGCCCCTCTAGGTTCTTGTCGAAACCGCTGAACTCAACCGACTGAATATTTATCGTCACGTAGTTCTGAACAATTATCGGTCCCTGCGGGCTATCAGGATAAACGGTTGACGTAATCGGTACAGGTGCGGGGATGATGGTGGTCTCGGCTCGCAAACTTCTGTCGCCCTGAATACGCAATGGAAAGGGTGGCTCGGCCCCGCCAAACGTTGACTGCACGGCTGCACCGAGATTTCGCTGAGCTTTGGCGATGCGTTGAGGCGTCTGGTCAAACGCGCCAACGCCAGTGGCAGTGCTTGTGCCGGCCGCGTTGCCTGTCGCCGCTGTCGTTGCTGCTCCAACGCCCAAGGCGGCACTGACGCCTCTGGCTTCACCTTTCGACTTGCGTTTCATTGAGCGGCGACGCTCCCGCGCTTTTACTGAGCGTTTCGCCGTACGTTTTTTCTTGGCCATGCGTTCCCCCCAAAACCAGCGGCCACGGCTTTAGCAATGCGGGCCTCTTGCACGGGTATGAGCATGGGTACGCATTGAAAATGTAGAAAAAACTTAGTCAGATCAGTAGTAACTGGCGGAGAGGGAGGGATTCGAACCCCCGATACCCTTGCGAGTATGCCGCATTTCGAGTGCGGTGCTTTCAACCACTCAGCCACCTCTCCGGAGCCCAAAACCGGCCTCTAAAAGGCCCGGAATGGACGGGCGCTATCTAACCAAGCACGCCAAGACAGACAAGGGCCGCACGGCGTATATTGCGATTTACGGACAGCACCATCAGCACGGCAATGGATAACGCAACGCTCCTCGGCCCCATCCGCAAACAGTTACCCGGCATATTTTTCACGCTCGGCCTCGTCGCCGCGCTGACTGCCATACTCTTTATAGTCGTCTGGGAAAGCGGACTTGCGCACGGTTCCATCGTTTACCTGATCCCCGTCGTGATCGCAGCCACGCGCTGGGGGATCGTGCCGGCCCTTGTCGCCGCCGTTTGCGGACTCCTTGCATCGGCGTATTTCTTCTACCCGCCGGCCTACAGCTTCCGCGTCAAGGAGCCGCAAGAAGTCATAGACCTCGTCCTTTTCGTATTCGTTGCAGTGGCGGTGAGCCAGCTCGCCACCCGCCTCAAACGGCAACTGGAGATGGCGCGGCAGCGGGAAATCGACCTCCGCGATCTTTATGCGTTTTCCCGCCGACTCGCCGTCGCTTTCGATGTGTCGGATATCCATGCTGCCATCGAGGACCACCTCGCCAGCATCATGCAACGCAACGTGGTCCTGTTTTCCGGCGCCCGCGAGGCATCCGACAGCAGCGGCCGGCGCGCCGGCACGACCGTGCCGCAGCGTGTTCTCGCCGAAGTTGTCGAAGTCGCTGCGGGGCGCCATGACACCGTCGGCGGCACGATTGTCACGACCGAAAGCGGAGAAATCTGGCTCGTCCGGGCAGTATCGCCGAAGAGCCTCGAATTCGGAGTGATCGCGATCAATCTCGGCCGCGAATCGAACGAGCGCTCGGATGAATTGCGTATCCGTGTCGATGCGGTGCTGGCCGACGCGACCGCGACGCTGGAACGTCTCGGCGTCGCCCACGCCATCAGCGAAGCGCGCATGCGCTCGCAGACCGACCAGCTGCGCGAGGCTTTGATCGGATCGGTCAGCCACGAGCTGCGCACGCCGCTCGCCTCCATTCTCGGCGCCGCTACCGTGTTGAGTACAGCACCTGCGCTGCGCCAGGAAAAGAAATTGACCGCGCTCGTGCACGACGTGCGTGACGAAGCGGAGCGCCTCAACAACGACATCCAGAATCTGCTGGATGCCACGCGCATCAGCAGTGATGGCATCAAGCCGCACGTCGAGTGGGCGGATCCTGGTGACATCATCAATTCCGCCGTGGATCGGTGCCGCCATCGCCTTGCGGACCGCCGCGTCGTGATCGATGTACCACCGGACCTGCCGCTGATTCACGTCGATCCGGTTTTGATCCAGCAGGCGCTGGTGCAGATTTTCGACAACGCCGTGAAATATTCAGAATCCGGATCGCAAATAAAAGTTGCGGCGCGAACGCAGGATGGCCGGCTGAATATCGACGTCGCCGACAAGGGCGCCGGATTGACGATCACCGAAACGGCAAAAATCTGGGACCGCTTCGCGCGCGGCGAGCGGCATGCCGCGACCACGAGCGGCTCCGGTCTTGGCCTCTGGATCGCCAGCGCCTTCATCGGCGCCAATGACGGCAAGGTCAGCGCCACCAGCGAGGGTCCCGGACTGGGCACTACCGTTTCGATTGAACTGCCGGTGTCGCAAGCCGCCCTGCCCCAATTTGAAAGTGGCGCCGATGAGTGAGCCTGCCCCCATCGTCCTCGTTGTCGACGACGAGATCCAAATTCGCCGGTTCCTGCGAACGGGATTCGAGCTCAACGGATTCGTCGTCCATGAGGCGGGTACCGGCGCCGAAGCGATTCGCACGGCGACGCTGCGGCCAATTGACCTCGTGATCGTCGATCTCGGCCTGCCGGACATGGACGGCGCCGAGGTGGTCGAGCGGATCCGCTCGTGGTCGAGCGTGCCGATTATCGTGTTGTCGGTTCGCTCGACCGAAGCACAAAAAGTGCACCTGCTCGAACTCGGCGCTGACGATTACGTGGTCAAGCCGTTCGGCATGGCGGAGCTGCTGGCACGCGTGCGCGTGGCGCTCAGGAGACAAATGCGCGCGGTTTCCGGCGAGCCCACCGTCAAGGCCGGGCCGCTCACGATCGATCTTGCCGCCCGCGCGGTCCTGCTGAACGACAAGCGGTTAACCCTGACGCCGAAGGAATATCGCCTGCTCCAGGTGCTTGCGCAGCATGCAGGCAACGTCGTTACCCACCAGCATCTGCTCAAGGAAGTTTGGGGATCGATCCACGTTCACGACACTCATTATCTACGCATCTTCGTTCGCAAGCTGCGCCAGAAGATCGAGCCGCATCCGGACACCCCGAAGATTCTGGTCACCGAGCTGGGTGTCGGATACCGCCTTGTGCAATCGGGCGCAGAAGGCGATGCGGGCGCCTGGTCCGACACCAACGCGCCGGCCAAGAGCGAAACCTAGGGCAAGCGGCGCGGGGCGGCCGCAGGATTAACGCTGTTTCCCGGCGAAGCGCGCTTTCTTGACAGGACACGCTTTTCCCCGCCATAAGCATGGCGCGCGCGGGCCTTTGGGTCCGCGTGCTTTTTCGAGGGCTCAATAAGCCCTTAAAAACAAACAACAAACCGACTGAAAGAAGCCGGTCCGGAACGGGTCCGAGCACCGGGATCGAACACGAGGACGAAAGATGTTCGCGGTCATAAAGGCCGGCGGAAAACAGTACCGGGTTGCCGCCGAAGACGTCATCCGGGTCGACAGGGTCAATGGCCAGCCCGGCGAGATCGTCGAGTTTGGCGAGGTCCTCGTCGTGGGCGGCGATGTGCCCCAGCTCGGCACGCCGACTGTCGCGGGCGCCACC
>Ga0247789_1000065_pt1 | contig 16220 bp, 16 predicted proteins | sample UWRJS220509R4_FD_179919 | JGI IMG/M metagenome (GOLD analysis project Ga0247789, IMG submission 179919) | Soil microbial communities from Arlington Agricultural Research Station in Wisconsin, United States - UWRJ-S220-509R-4 | ecosystem: Environmental > Terrestrial > Soil > Agricultural land...
CCAGCAGACCAGCTGAGAGCCTTCCCCACCATTTCGCGGAGTGGCGGAAGTTGTTGTCTATATGCCCGACGATCCTCTTGGCCAGGTGGATGCCGAGATGCGACGCACCGGCACCAGTCTCTGCACCGTGATGTGCGGCTTCGCGCGGGTCGCCCTGGATCGCGATCCTTGGGTCCTTCTGCCGAGCTCCGCCGCATCTTGCGCGAGGCAACGCCGACCCCAGCCTGCGAGCGGATCTCGATGTCGTCCGCGATCCGAGCTCGATGATTCGGGTGAAGCGGCCTACGCCGAGGAGGCCGCTACAACCGAGACATCGTCATGGGCGATCGTCCCATGCTTCTGCGCGCGGGCCGTCACTAGCGCCGGCTTGCGACTCGCAGGAGCCACATCGAGCACGAACTCGATCTCAAGCCGCCTTACGGCGTTAATGATCGTGCCAACCTCTGGGTTGTGCTCCCCGGACTCGAGCTTGACAATGCGCGGCTGAGAGACCCCCAGCTTCTCCGCCAGAGCCCGCTGACTCAGCTTGTGCTCAGCCCGATATCGCAGCAGCGTCGCCGCGAACTCCCGCGCAGGAGCGAGCCTCTGCCACTCTGCTCGAAAGCTGGGGTCGGCGAGCTGCTTCTCCGCCACGAGCGAGTCAAAGGTCTTTCTTTCGAGCCGTCATCGCCTTATGATAATAAATTTGTAATCAGACTGCCTTCGAAACCCAGCATCGGGACACCCGCCCACCGGCGTAGCAGAGCAAGGCTCGGTGGCGAAGGGAAGGCTTGGCAAGACGCGTCGCAGCTGTCGGCCGCCTTGGAAAAGCTTTAGAACAAGCGGCTATATGTGGAGCGTGGAAGAACTGGCGTCAACGGCATATATAGGCTAGGCCGCGCATGGCGGACCTTGAGATCCCCGAGCTGGCGATTGCCATCGCCGCCCAAAAGCACAACCCGACGGTCCTCAACGCCGAGTTCCTCGCCTACAACGAGATCGTCCCAGGCGATTGGGCGCCAAGCGAGGACCGCTTTAGCACGCCGGTCTACTCCCAGGTCGACTACGAAGAGCAGGGCATCAGCATCATCTGCCAGCCCGACAAAGTCGTCTTTACCCGCACCAACGGCGACATCCGAAGCTCCAACGAGCCCGATGTCGCCGCCCTCGCCACCGCCTACGTCACCGCCCTCCCTCATGTCCAGTACAAGGACGTCGCCGTAATGATCGACGGCCACGTCGTCGTCGAGGGGGGGATGCAGGAGGCGAGGCGGCAGGTGATCGACAACTATGTAGCGAAGGGTCCCTGGTGCGAGTACGGCAATGGCGTCGATGACGCGATGGTCAACCTTGCCTATGAGATCGAGCGCTCCACCCTGCGGATGTCGATATTTCCGGCCTTCTACCTCACCCAGCCCGAGAAGGGAACCGGCGATAATGGGGAGGAGTCACAGGAGGAGATCCCGGTGATCCGTTATAGCGCCAGCTTCAGCGAGGAGATCGAGGGTGAGGGGCGCGAGGAGCGAATCGCCAATCTGATTCAGCGTCTGGGGCGTTGGCGCGAATGGCTGGAGTCCTATCTTGAGCTGGTTGAGCAAAAACTGATGGTGCAGAGCGTTAATGGCTGAGATGAGCACATATCCGGCAGATGTCGATTCCAAGCGACTCGCCGAGAACGTGGCGCTCGACTACATCGGTGAGAAGATCGGTGCCAGCCTCGGCACCGTCGTGCGGCCGCAACAGAGTGCGATCTACGTCAGGGGCCTCGGCTCTATTTCGAACTTTGGCGCCAGTGGACTCGGGGCTAGCGTCTACCGAACCGCACCGCCGAACCCGATCACGGTGATGCCGCAGAAGCTGGGTTTGCTGCGGACGATCTTCCAACGCAAGCAGGCTGGGCCAGTCCCTCCGATTAAAGCGATGGTGGCGGCACCGACCAAAGCCCAGTGGCCAATCACCGTTTACAACGAGGCCCTGGCCTCACAGGCAAAAGTGTTTCGCAGCTATGAGCCAACCGGAATGCGGACGGTGATGCACACCTGGGCGCCAAAGCCGAAGCCAAGCGCCGAAATCCGGGAGCTTTGGCGAGCAATCGTCGAGAAATTCTTTGAGATGCGCGTCCAAGAGCTAGCAGCGGAGGAAGCCGTTCAGGGACGCTGGGTAGACGGAGGCCTCTCTCATCCACCACTGCAAAACGTGCAGACGGTGCGTGTGCGGCTGAACCTGATAGGCCCGCTACCGCCCCGCATTGCATACGACCCGGACCGAGAGTGAGAGAATCGCCATAGAGCTTTCGGACTGGTATGAACTCGTCGAGGGTCGAGACCTAGAGCAGGGCGACATCTTGGAGGACTGCCCGGTCCTCCGAGTGCCGGTGGATCTTTCGCTGCCCCTAGTCGAAGGAGAGGGACTCGATCTCGACATCGGCACCCAGGACATGATCATCACCAGCCAAAGCTGCGATTTGGCCGAGGACCAAAAGCAGGGAATCGAGTACGTCGCCCTCTCGCCACTTTGGGCGCTATCGAATATCGAAAAGGTAGATCAATTCCTTGGCTCGACCTACGGCAAGGAGATGTGCCGGCGAGGGAACATGCATGGCTACCACATGCTCGCCGAGTGCGACCACGCCGACTGGAAGCGAGAGATCGGCGTTGTCGCTTTCCGCGAGGTCCACAGCTTGCCAATTGACTTCCTGCGTAGCTTCGCTGAGCGTGCTGGACCCAGGCGCCGAGTGCGTTCCCCCTATCGAGAGCACCTGGCGCAGGCCTTCGCTCGCTATTTCATGCGTGTCGGGCTGCCCGTCGACATTCCTCACTTTGCAGTTGACAAGGATGAGAAGAAGGCAATTGAGCGGCTCGAGACGCTTGACGAGGAGACGCGCCGACGGGTGATCGACGCGCTCGACGGCTGAGTCCGGATGCTGATGGAAGAGACCCCGCCTAGACGCTCAGCGCAAGGTCTGAATCGACCTCACTTCGACCTCATGTTGCCCCAGGCGTTGCCCCAGGGGCGTTTTTGCACCCTTCTGTCTACACCCCAGAAAGACGAAAACCCTGCGATTTGCAGGGTCTTCGTGGAATAGCGGGGGCGGGATTCGAACCCGCGACCTTCGGGTTATGAGCCCGACGAGCTACCTGGCTGCTCCACCCCGCGGCGGTTTGTCAATGCTAGCAACGTGGGGGCCGGGGGAACTAGAGTCTGGCCGGGCATGGCAAGGGGCTTGCACAGGGTGGCGGTGGTCGACATCGGGTCGAACTCGACGCGGCTGCTGATCGCCGACGTGGGCGACGGCGAGCTGGCCGAGGTCGAGCGGCGCAGCACGGTGACGCGGCTGGGTCGCGGGGTCGACCTGTCCGGCCAGCTCTCGGGCGAGGCGATCGAGGCCACCTGCAGGGCGGTCGACGGCTACATAGGCCTCTGCCGCGGGGCGGAGGTCGAGAGCTACGAGGCGATCGCGACCAGCGCCGTGCGCGACGCCTCCAACGGGGGCGCCTTCGTCGCCGAGCTGCGGGAGCGCTTCGCGCTCTCGGCGCGGGTGCTCGACGGCGACGAGGAGGCGCGGCTCACCTACCTGGGCGCCACCTCCGAGCGCTTACCGGCCGAGCCGACCCTGGTCGTCGACATCGGCGGCGGCTCGACCGAGCTCGTCGTCGGCACCGAGCGGGAGATCGCCTTCCATGCCTCCTTGCAGGCGGGCGTCGTCCGCCACACCGAGCGGCACATCTCCGCCGACCCGCCGACCGCGATCGAGCTCGAGGAGCTGGCCGCCGACGTCCGCGCGCTGATCAAGGGCCCCGTCGCGGAGGATCCCGACGCGTTCGCCACCGCCGGCATCGCCGTCGCCGGCACGCCGACGTCGCTCGCCTCGATCGAGCTCGGGCTCGAGCCCTACGACCCCAAGCGGGTCCACGGCCACCGCCTCAGCCTGCCCGCGATCCAGCGGCTGCTCTCGCGGCTCGCCTCGGCGCCGCTCGCGGAGCGGGCCGAGATCCCCGGCCTCCACCCAGACCGAGCGCCCAACATCGTCGCCGGCGTCATCATCCTGGTCGAGGCGATGCGGGCCTTCGACCTCGACGAGATCGAGGTCTCCGAGCACGACATCCTCTACGGCACGGCCCTCGACGCCGTCGCCGCCCTGGATTGCGGATAACTGCGGAGGCCCGATCCGTACCTATCGCCTCGGACCGGGTGTACAGAGGCGTTTCAGGCGCCCCTACAGATGGGTTAACCGATCCCCCGAACCAAGAAAATTAGGTAAGGCCGGCCTACTTAATTCAGGGTAGCGGGGAAATTGACAACTAGACGTATCGGACAGCCCGGCAGATAATCCTCGCATCGGGAAAGAGGTGGGGCCAAATACCTACCGCGGACCCGGTACAGGACTTGGACGATTGCCGCATCATGGCGCCTCCCGCCGTCTGAGTCCACCAAATAGAGACTGGTCCCTGAAGACGTACCCCTGCCCGTCCTGAGGGACCAACTTGAATCGGCCGCCAGCGATGGCGGCCGATTCTCGTCTGGGGCCGGCCGCGTCCTCCACCCCCGGGCCCCCAACCTGTGCACCGATTTCTGGCTTGTTCAAGCCAGATTCGACTTGCGCGGATAGACGACCTCGGGATCCGTGAGGACGTTGACCAAGGTCGGCCTGCCCGAGGCGAAGGCCCGCTCGAGCGCCGGCTTCAGCTCCCCCGGCTCACGCACGAGGACCCCGTCGCAGCCCAGCGCCTCGACCATCTGCTCGTAGCGCGTCTCGGGGCGAAGCTCGGCCGCGACCGAGTAGCCGTAGAGGAACTTCATCGGGTGGTGCTCGAGCGCCCAGATCCCGTTGTTGCCCATCACCCCGACCACGGGCAGACCGTGCCGCGCCATTGTGTCGAACTCCATCCCGGCGAAGCCGAAGGCGCCGTCGCCGAGCAGCAGGCAGACCTGCCGGTCCGGATGGGCCAGCTTCGCCCCGATCGCCTGGCCGGGGCCGGCGCCGAGACAGCCGAAGGGGCCGGGGTCCATCCAGCAGCCCGGCTGGTAGGTGTCGATGAACCGTCCCGCATAGGAGACGAAGTCACCGCCGTCGCCGACGACGATCGCGTCGCGGTCGAGCACCTCGCCCAGCTCCCTGTAGACGCGCACCGGGTGCAGCGGAGCGCGCCCGTCGTTCAGCTCGGCCTCCTCGGCGGCGCGCTTCTCGGCCTCGATCCGGCGCAGCTCGTCGAGCCAGGCGGCGGTCCGCCCCTCCCCCTCGCCAGCCGCGGCGCGGATCGCCGCCAGGCTGGCGGCAACGTCGCCGACGAGGTCGAGGTCGGGCGCCCGGTTGGAGGTGAGCTCGTTGGGGGCGACGTCGAGGCGGATCAGCTTCGCCCCCTCGCCGACGCTGGCCCCGAAGCCGAGCCTGAAGTCGAGCGGCACCCCGATCACGAGCGCGACGTCGGCGCCACCGAGCCCGGCGCCGCGGGCGCGGCTGAAGGCGAGCTCGTGGTCGGCGGGCAGACAGCCGCGGCCGAGCCCGTTGAGGAAGACGGGGATGCCGAGCGCCTCCGCGAGCGCTCGCATCTCCTCCTCTCCGCGGCCCCAGTAGAGGCCGCTGCCGGCCATGATCGCCGGCCGCTCCGCCGCCGCGAGCAGCGCCGCCGCCTCCTCGACGCCCTCCGCCGCCCGGCCCTCGGCGGGCGAGGCCGCCGGCAGCTCCGCCTCGGCCTCGCTGAAGACGACGTCGAGCGGATAGTCGACGAAGGTGGGGCCGTAAGGGGCGGCGAGCGCCAGGTCCAGGGCGGCGGCCGTGCGGGCGGCGATCGCCGCGGCCTCCTTCACCGTCTCCGCCGACTTGACCAGGGGAGAGACGAAGGGAAGGTGGTCGATCTCCTGCAGCGAGCCGGAGCCCCAGCGCAGCTCCGGCGCCCGCCCGCCGAGCACGCAGACCGGCGAGCAATTGGCCTGGGCACCGGCGATCGCGCTGATCCCGTTCGTCACGCCCGGCCCAGCCGTCAACGCCGCCACGCCCACAGTGCGCGTCGCCTTCGCGAAGCCCTCGGCCGCGAACGCCGCCGACTGCTCGTGGCGCACGTCGACGATCTCGATCCCCTCCGCCCGGCAGCCGTCGTATATGGAGAACAGGTGTCCCCCGGAGAGGGTGAAGAGGTGGGTCACACCCCTCGACTTCAGCGTCTTGGCGACGATTCGCCCGCCGTGGTCCATGGATCGAGCCTATAAGGACTTCCCGGCTACCATCGCCTTGCCCGGGTGGCGAAATTGGTAAAAGCGGCGCCCTTAAAAGGCGTTGCCCCACTGGGGGGCTTGCGGGTTCGAATCCCGCCCCGGGCACTCGATTTTTGGATTTCCCGAGTCCACCCAAAAACTGCTGAGGTACCGCAACTTCGCCGCTGCTACGGTGTCTCTGAGCTTAGAAACGCGCCTTCCCTGGCCCTTCTCTGGAGGAGAAACCGCTTGGAGGCATCAGCTCTAACCTACGCCAGTCGCCGCGGACTCCTCGCCCGGCGCTCCCCGTTGCTCAAGCTGCAGGGCGACGAGAAGCTGATCGCGATGGCGCGGGCCGGCAACCCGGGCGCGTTCGAGACGATCGTCGACCGCTACCAACCGCGACTGCTCGGCTTCTGCCGCCAGATGCTCGGCTCGACCGAGGACGCGGAGGACGTCCTGCAGGAGGTCTTCGTCAACGCCTACCGGGCGATGCTCGCCGACGAGCGCGAGATCAACCTGCGCCCCTGGCTGTACCGGATCGCCCGCAACCGCTGCCTCAACCACCTGCGCAAACCGACCGCCGACGCGCAGGAGTCGATGGACCTGGTCCCCGCGCTCGAGGCCTCCTCGACGGCGGAGAAGGTGCACAACCGCGAGGAGTTCCGCCAGCTCCTGGCCGACGTCGGCAAGCTTCCGGAGACCCAGCGCTCCGCCCTGCTGCTACGCGAGATGGACGCGATGTCCTACGAGGAGATCGCGCAGGCGATGGAGACCAGCGTGCCCTCGGTCAAGTCGCTGTTGGTGCGGGCGAGGATCGCCCTCGCCGAGGCAAGCCAGGCGCGCCAGCTGACGTGCGGCGAGGTGCGGCTCGACCTGGCGGAGGCCGCCGAGGGGCTGCGCAAGCTCTCCGGCCCGGTGCGTCGCCACGTGCGCGAGTGCGACGAGTGCTCCGACTTCCGCTCCCAACTGCGCTCCAACGACAAGGTGCTGGCGGCGCTGGTACCGGTCGGGCCCTTGGTCGCCTTGAAGGCTTTCTTCGTATCCAAGCTGGGCCTGGGAGGTGCAGGAACCGGTGGTGCCGCGACCGCCTCGAGCGCCGGCGGCGCCACCGGGGCCGGCGCGGCCAGCGGCCTCGGCGCAGCCCTGTCCAGCGGCGGCGCGGCCGGCGGCCTCGGCGCCGTCGGCGGCGCGATCGGCAGCAAGGCGGTAGCGGGTGTCGTAACCGCCGCCGTGCTCACGGCCGGCGCGGCCGCGGTAAAGGAGGAGGTCGCACCGACGGCGGCGGGCGGCCCGGCGCAGGTCTCCGTCCAGCAGTCGTCACCTTCGATCAACAGCTCGCCGCGGCACGCGCCTGCTCTCGTCCACTCGCAGCCCGTCCCACAGCCGGCCAGCGAGCCGACCGAAGCCAGCCCCCAGCCGACCGCGGCGGAGGAGGCACCGTCGGCCGACCAGCCGAAGGCGCCCGCGGAAGAGACGACCGGATCCAGCGAAGCCGAAGGCGCCGAGGCGCCGCAATCCTCGACCGGGCTTGACGGCGCCGCTCCTTCCGCCGGTGCGCCCTCCGGCGGCGGCACCGTCGTCGTCACGGTCGGTGGCACGCCCGGCGCCCCGCCGCCGGCGGAAAGCGCTCCACCGTCGGAAAGCGCCCCGCCCCCGGCCGAAGCCAGCTCGCCCCCGGCCGAAGAAGAAGCGGCCGCCAGCGGCGCCGAAAGCTCCTCGGCGGAACCCATCGAACCCTGAGACGGGAGGGCGCGACCGCCCGCCCGGCCCTCCTACTGGAGGCCGATCACTTTGAGCCGCCGCATCAGGCAGGTGGCGGCGAATTTCCGCGTCTCGGCCAGCGAGTAGCCGAACAGTTCCCAATCGTCGCCATCGGGCGCCCAGGGCGGTGAGAGGACGCTGTCGGCGATCGGCAGCGCCTCCTCCAGCGTGCGCTGGATCGCCGCCTTGTAGCGCTCGTCCTCATGCGCCTTCTCCCGCAGGAAGACCGAGCCGAAGGCGACGTGACGGTGCTCGTCGCGAGCGACGTTCTGGAAGCCTTCGACGAAGGTCGGCAGCGTGCCTTCGCGTTCGTTGTAGTCCATCATGAAGTGCTGGCCGGTCAGGGCGAGCATTCCCTCGATCACCATGTGGTAGAGCGTCACCGCCTCGACCAGGGCCTCGCCGTCCTCCGGTTCGGCGGAGAGCCGGTCGGTGCGCTGCTTCAGCATCTCGTCGAAGAGGCGGCCGAAGTTCTCGTTCAGGTGCTCGGAGGTCTCCTCCAGCATCGCCGCCAGCTCCTCGGACTCGAGCACGCCCACCTCGCGGTAGAAGCGCTCGAAGAAGCGCACGTGGCGGGCCTCGTCGGCGATCTGCGTGCAGAGGAAGATCCGCTGCTCCTCGGTCGGCGCCGCCCGCATGATCGGGCCAAGCTCCTCCGCCACCTTCTGCTCGCCGATGAAGAAGGAGGAGAGCCCGTACATGCGCTGGAAGCGCTCCTCGGCGCTGAAGCGCTCGCTCCAGTCCTCGCGGTCCTGGCTGAAGTCGAGCTCCTGGGTCTGCCACTGCTGGCGCTCCCAGAGCAGGTAGAGCTCCCGGTAGCTGAGCAGCTTGACGTCGGCGGTGTGATCGGCCGCCTCGATCAGCGCCGGGTCGGCCGTCGCCTGGAAGTCGGCGCGCTCGGTCCTCAGCCCGGTCCCGGATGCCTCTCTGGTTCCCATCGTGGCCTCCTCGGCTCGCTGCGCGGTCGGTCGAGCGAGACTAGCACCGGACTGGCTGGTCAGCCAGTCGTGTGCGACTCGCCCGGCTGGAGGACGACCACCTTCGAAGCGGTCTTCTCTTCGACCTCGGACTTGAACGCCTGCGCGTCGGTCTCGATCGCCGGAAAGGTATTGAAGTGCATCGGGATGACGGTCGGAGCGTCGATCAGTTCGGCGGCGACAACGGCGTCGCGGCGATCCATCGTGTAGTGGCCGCCGATCGGCATCAGCGCGACGTCGATGTCGCTGCGCTGGGCGATCAGCTTCATGTCGCCGAAGAGGCAGGTATCGCCGGCGTGGTAGACGGTCGTCTCGCCGATCTTGATCACGAGGCCAGAGGCGGGGCCGAGCACGATCCCGTGCTCGGCGCTGTAGGGCGACTCTTCGGAGCCGGGGAGCGTGTTGGTGTGCCAGGCCGGCACGACGGCAATGTAGCCCCACTCGAACTCGACGGTGCCGCCGAAGTTCGGGTCGCTGACCTCGCTGACCCCCTGTCCTTCCAGCCACTTGGCCAGCTCGACCAGGGCCACGCAGTGGGCACCGGTGCGCTTCGCTACCGCCACCGCATCGGCGACGTGGTCGGCGTGGCCATGCGAGAGCGCGATGTGGGTCGGGTCCACTTCCTCGGCGCTCGCCACGGCGGCCGGATTGTTCGGCTTCAGAAACGGGTCCGTGAGGACGGTGACGTCACCCTCGCTTAGCTCGAAGCACGATTGGCCGTGGAACTTGATCTCCATCTCTCAGCGCCCTCCTTCGGTGTCGTTGTCGGTCATCTCGTCGTGGAGTGCCCAGCCGACGGCAACTCCAACCATCATCCCCATCCTCGCCTCCTCGGCGAGCAGCGAGCGCACCGCGGCGATCCGCTTCTCGGGGTCGGGAACGGTCGCCGCCTTCAGCGTCTCCGCCTCGTGCGGCTCGCCGAACCAGCCACCCTCGGCGAGCGCGGCGGCGAGGACCTTCTGCAGCTGGGGCGCAGCGCGGGCGACGACGCGCTCGGCCTCGGCGAAGCGCTCCCCCTCGGCCAGCCGCTCGATCGCGGCATCCAGTCTCTCATCCTCCGCCGCCACCCGCCGATCCTACGACGTGCCCGCCGGTGAGTGCCTAAAAGGGCCTCTGGTATCGGGCACGTCCGAGGGCTAATCGTGGAAGACGGCCGCGGCAAGGCCGGCGAGGCCACCGACGGCACCGCCGACCAGGCCGGCGAAGGGGTCCGCCGTGGACTCGAAGATCGGCAGGCAGAGCAGGACGGCGGCCGCGACGAGGACGCCGATCGCGTCGTAGTCGTCGTCGATCGCGCCGTGGGCCTCGGCGCGGCGCATCGTGAACCAGGCCGCAACCGCGCCCAGCGCCATCCCGTTGCCGCCGGCGATCACCTCGACGTCGCCCTGGGCGTTGGCGATGCCGCTGGCGACGAGCATCCCGAGCGAGCCGCAGGCGAGGAGCAGGAGCGCGGTGGCGGAGGTGCCGAGGCGGCGCTCCACCGCCGTGGCGAAGATCGCCAGGGCGACCGCGACCACGAACAGGTAACCGACGTCGAGATAGGCGAAGGGGGCGGTAAGGAACCGCCACCACTGGTCCTCGAAGGGCACGACGAGGCCGCCGAAGCTGCCGAGGGCGTAGCCGGTCGCCTTCTGCAGGAGGAGGAGGACCGCCGAGCCGAGGATCGCGACCAGCGTCGCGTAGGGCCGGAACGGCGCTGCCGAATCCGCCCGGGCGCGGCGGCGGAAGCGCGGGCGGGCGCGGCGGCGCGGGCGCGGCTCGAGCCCGTCGCCGCGCCGTTCCAGCTTCGGCGCCCGCTTGCGCAGACGGGCGCCGCAGTAGGGGCACTCGGTCACGTAGGGACTGACCTCGGAGCCGCAGTTCTTGCAAACGACGCTGAGCTCAGTCTCGCTCATGGTTGTTCGAGGATAACCGGCCTCCGGCGAGCGCTCGAAGCCCGGCCGCGGTGACATACTGGAGGGCACCCGTCTTCAGTGGATCACCTAGGAGGAAAAGCGTGGAGTTGAAGAGCCTGACCGAGCAGAAATCGCTGCTGGCCACCCTGGCCCCCGGCAAACGAGCCCGCCTGCGGCGGCTGCTCTTCGAGTTCGGTCCCGGTCACGGAACCCTGATGCTGCTGCCGATCGACCAGGGGATCGAGCACGGCCCACGCGACTTCTTCCCCAACCCCGCCTCCAAGGATCCCGACTACCAGTTCCGGCTCGCCGCCGAGGCCGGTTACTCGGCCCTCGCCTGTCAGATCGGGATGGCCAGCAAGTACTACCCCGACTACGCGGGCCAGGTGCCGCTGATCCTCAAGGTCAACGGCAAGACCGACATCCCCTCCTCCGCCGCGGCCTTCTCGAGCTGCAACGCCAGCGTCGAGGACGCAGTGCGGCTCGGCGCCGACGCGGTCGGCTACACGCTCTACGTCGGCTCGCCGCGCCAGGACGAGGACCTTGCCCAGCTGCGCGCGGTGCGCGAGGACTGCGACCGCTTCGGCATGCCGCTGATCGTCTGGTCCTACCCGCGCGGAGAAGCGATCGAGGGCAAGGGCGGACAGAACTCCTTCTACGCGATCGACTACGCGGCGCGGATGGCGATGGAGATGGGCGCCGACGTGGTCAAGCTCAACATGCCGAAGATCGACCCCGGCAAGGACAAGGACGCCCCCGCGCCCTACAACGAGATGGACGTCGACGAGGCCGAGGCGATCCGGCACTGCGTCGAGTCCGCCGGCCGCGCGCTGGTCGTCCTCTCCGGCGGCTCCAAGGTCGACGACGAGACCGTGCTCAAGCACACGCGCGAGATCATGGAGGCGGGCGGCTCGGGCGTCATCTTCGGCCGCAACGTCTGGCAGCGCGAGTGGAACGACGCGCTCGAGATCATCGCCCAGATCAAGGAGACCCTGCTCTCCAGCGTCAAGCGGATTCCCTAGGGGGAGAAAACGCGGCGCCCCGCCCTTGGAAGCGGGTGGGAGGACGGTGGTGGCAAGACGGTCAGCTCGGCAGCTTGGCGTTGCTGGTGGTCGTCGCCGTCCTGATCGTGCGTCCCTGGGAAGGCAGCGGGGGGCGCGGCGAAGGCCCAGGCGCTGTCGAGGCAAACGTGGTCAGGGCGATCGACGGCGACACGATCGAAGCGCGCATCGACGGCCACGACGAGCACGTCCGCTACATCGGCGTCGACACCCCGGAGACGGTCGAGCCAGGCGCTCCGGTGCAGTGCTTCGGGCGCCGCGCCTCCCGCTTCAACCACGATCTCGTCGAAGGGCACCGCGTGCGCCTCGTCTTCGGCGTCGAGCGACGCGACGCCTACGGCCGCCTGCTCGCCTACGTCCACCTCGGGCACCGGTTCGTCAACGCGATCCTCGTTCGCCGCGGCCTTGCCCGCCCGCTGACGATTCCGCCGAACGACCGCCTCGCCCCGCTCTTCAGGCGGCTTTCGCTGCGCGCGGCGCGCGCCGGCCGCGGCCTCTGGGGGGCCTGCTGACGTCCAGAGCGGTCGTGACGGATCGCACATTCTCCCGCCGCATCGCCTCGCACAGCTTTGCTACGGTGCCCCGCGGCCCCCGGGCCCGACCTATGCGAATGCGACAGAGCATCTCCCAGTTCGAGGTGGCCTTCGAGCAGGAGACCACCTTGGAGCGCCGTCGACGCGAACAGCTTCGCCGTCGGGCGGCCAACCGCTCGCGGGCGCGGCGCATCAGCCGCAGCGAGCAGGAGAGCAAGGTGCGCTTCAGCCTGCTCGCCGTCTGCCTCACCGTCACGGTCGTGGTCGTCGTCGTCTCGATGTTCGAGGCGCTTGCCTTCCTGATGGCCTAGATCACTGGACGCACGACCTCCCGGGTTGAATAGACTCGCGCGCCGATGGCACGACGCTCGCTCAAGCCACAGCTCAACCAGATCCGCGCCTGGGTGCGCCAGGGACGGACGGACGCCTGGATAGCCCATCAGCTCGAAGTCAGCACCTCCGAGTTGCGCGAGTTCCGCAAACAGCACGGCTTCACGCCGGACGAGGAGGACGGCGGCGCCGGCGAAGTCGACCTCCGCGACGAGATCGAGGCCGAGATCGAGGCCGCGACAGCCGACGAGGTCGAGGAGGCCGACGAGGAAGAAGCAGAGACCGAGGTAGGGGCAGAAGAGGACGAGGACGAGGAGCCCGCCCCGGCAAGGGAGGGCGAGGAGCGGCCCAAACGGCGACGCCGTCGCGGCAGGCGCGGGGGACGCGGCCGCCGCAAAGAGCTCGAGGCCACCTTCGACCACGGCGAGACCGACGGCTACGGCCTCTGGCTCGACCCGGCGGTCAAGGACAACCCGGTCTACGCCGAGCACTGGGCGGGCAAGCGCGAGGTCACCGTCCGCATCGAGGCGGAACAGATCGTGATCCGCCGTGTTGGCGACCCGACAGAGTCGGACAACTCGGGCGAGTAAATCCCAGGGCCTGTCCCAGCAGGCCTCCGCTTAACTTTTTCGAGGGGCGTTTGATTGCTGGCGCCGCAGACGTGCGCCCGCGAAAAAGTACAAGACGCTCTGGCCTACTGGGACAACGCGCCGGGCGTATCCGGCACACGACGCAATGGCCGGTTGGCGGGACCACAAGCTGTCGGGTCGAGCGGGCCGGTGAGCTTCCAGATAGTCACGGGTCCGCTGCGGATAAGGAGCACGACGGCCGGCTCGTAGCTCAGCCAGCGGGACTCCGGCGAGGAGATCGGCTCGCCGGTATGGATGAAGTTGAGGAACGGGGCCGTGACCAGGTATTCGACATCGGCGGAGTTGACCGCGGCGCGGAAGCCGGAGCAGGTGGGAATCGCGTTGAAGGCTCCGTGCGGGCCCTTTTCGCCCAGGTAGACGACGCGGTTGGAGAGATCCGTGCCGTAGAGGCCGTACTGGAGGAAGCCGGCGGTGGTCCCGACGATCCCGATGCGGGCGTCGCTCTTGTCGCGGGCCCAGCGGTACGCCGCTTCCAGGTGCATGCCCGGGATTTCGGATCCCGGGCCGAAGCGCTCGCGCAGGTAGTGGCGCTGCAGCGGGTAGCCGAGCGCGGCGATCGCGAGCGCCAGCGCGGCGAAGCCGCCTATCGCCAGAGACAAGCGGCGTTGGCCGGCGGGTCCTGTCGCGGCAGGGGACCCACCGCCACCTGCGGTAGCTGAAGCTTCCTCGGCGGCGGTCCCCCCTGCCGCGCCACCCGCCGGAAAATCGCGTCGCACCGACCGGTGAAGCCAGAGCAGGCCAGCCGGGATGACCACGACGAGGAGCGCAAGAGCAAGCCCGAAAACGCGATTGGGATCTCGAATCGCAGCGTCGGAGCGGTCAGTGATGACCAGTACCGCGAGCAGGGCGCCGAGCGACGTCCACTCGCGCCAGCCGCCCAATCGGCCGACGGCGACCGGAAGGAGGGTGATGCCGAGAAGCAGGGCCGGTATCGCGTAGCGGATGTTGATCCCGAAGCCGACCGGGGCGCCCTCGGCGCCCGCCGCGCTGAGCGGGGTGAAGAGGTAGGCGACCATGCCGAACAGGACGACGGCCCCCATCCAGCGCAGGACGTCGTCCCTTGCCCGCAGCAGCGCGAGCAGGCCACCGGCGATGGCGGCGGCGAGGAGGAGCGGCCAGAGCGCGCCGAAGGCCTGGTGCAGTCCGGGGACGAAGTAGTCGCGCCAGACGTCCCAGTCGGTCGCGTAATGGACGATGTTGTGGTCGGGGCGGCCCTCCTGCAGCCGCTCCGGGTGCGGCAGGGAGATCGGCCCGAGGCCGGTCGCCTGCGGCAGCGGGTTGCCGGCGACGATTAGGTTTCGCAGGTACCAGTAGCCGCCGCCCAGCAGCGCGGGGACGAACCACCAGGCCGCCGCGGCCCAGCGCCTCCCCTGCGGCGCCAGCACGATCACGGCGAGCGTCATCGCTGCCGCCATGGCGACGGCGGTCGACTTCGTGCCGACCGCGAGGCCGGTGGCCAGGCCGGCCGCGGCGACGGGCCACATCGGGCCGGCGGGTCCTGTCGCGGCAGGGGACCCACCACCCCCTCCGGTAGCTAAAGCTTCCTCGGGGGTGGTCCCCCCTGCCGCGCCACCCGCCGGCAGGAGCGTTCTTCGTTGACGGACCCGAGCGTTGATGACGATGGCCGCTGCGGCAAGCAGCAATGCGGCCGCGACCAGATCGTTCTTCGCGGCCCCGGGCTCGCGCACGACGAGCGTGTGGCACTCGAGGACGATGGCTGCGGCGATCACGGTTAGATGCCCTCGCCCGTACGGCCTGCCGATGCACCAAGCTGCCAAGAACGCCAGTGCCAGGAACCCAAAGTTGAGGAAGAGCGAGAGCGTGTCGCGCTGCGTGAGCAGGATCCCGACCGCGTGCAGCAGCTCGGAGTTCTGCGGATAGAACCAGTTGGTGAAGACTGTCTCCGTGTAGTGCAGCCCCGTCGTCGAGTGGCTCTTCGCGATGTCGACGGCGAAGGGCATGTGGTACCAGAGCGAGTCGAAATTGAAGATCCCTCGATCAAGTGCGTCCTTCGTGGTCAGGCCCCAGTGGGCCACAACCAGGCCGACCACGCCCGCGGTGACGATCCAGGCCAGCAAGGACGTCCCTCCGGCGGGTGGCGTCGCAGGGGGGACCACCCCCGAGGAAGCTTTAGCTACCGGAGGGGGTGGTGGGTCCCCTGCGGCGACAGGACCCGCCGGCAGTGAGGCCGAGCCTGCCGCAAGGACGACCGCGGCAAGAACAAAGGTCCAGGCGTAGAAGAGCTGGAGGGTGCCGAGGAGCTCTCCCAGCCAGATCAGCAGAGCAACGGCAACGATCGACTCGACTAGGCGAGCAGGAGCTCCTTCCCACTCGGGCATGAAGCGCTGGCGCAGGCGGTAGGCGCTGAAGCCGATCGAAAGGGCGACTGCCACCAGTGCCAGGGCGCTGACGACGTACGCGCCGGCACTAACCACGGGTGACTCCCGTTCCGGTGCGCTTTATGCGCCCAGGGGGTGCAAAAGGCGCACCGGAAGGGTTGGGCTGGGTCAGCCGGGGAGGCCGCGGACGACCAGGGGCGTCTCGCCGGGAGCGGTCATGCCCTCCGCCCGCGCCTCCGCATTGAGGAAGACCGGGTCGTCGGCGTGCTGGATGCGCCAGTGCAGGCGAGTGTTTTCCCGCTGCGCCCGGTGAAGCTGGACTTTCGCCGCTGTCGTCGCCGTGTAGGTCCTGACGAAGTCGATCACGGGATTGAAGTAGGAGTAGAGAACGACCGCCAGCACCAGCGTCAACGCCACTCGACCCACGCGGTCCCAGTGGATGCGACTCGGGCCGCGGCGGGGACCGGCGCGGCGGGCGGCGGGCCTGCGCCTCGGGGGCG
>Ga0247789_1000069_pt1 | contig 16034 bp, 12 predicted proteins | sample UWRJS220509R4_FD_179919 | JGI IMG/M metagenome (GOLD analysis project Ga0247789, IMG submission 179919) | Soil microbial communities from Arlington Agricultural Research Station in Wisconsin, United States - UWRJ-S220-509R-4 | ecosystem: Environmental > Terrestrial > Soil > Agricultural land...
GTTCTTAACAACATCGGTCGGATGAACGCAACGTACATGATCAACCAAGGTCAGACTGAGTACGGACTTCGATTCGAAAGCTTCAAGCTGACTCGCGGAATGATTCATATCATCGAACATCCGCTGTTCAACACTTCCGCGATGTACAAGAAGATGGCTCTGTTTCTGGACCTGTCGAACTTCTCGCTCGCGTATCTGGGTGATCGTCGTACCAAATACCAGGAATACAACGCAAGGAACAATGAAGTTCCAAGCGACAACGGAATCGACGCCGTTGGTGGTACCTACACGACGGAAGTTACGACGGAAATTACCAATCCGTCAGCCGATGCCATCATCTACAACCTGACAGCGGCAGCAGTAGGCTAACAAGGCTGCTAACGGTCCTCCTCTCCCAGCTAGTTCAGTCCACTGTTCAACTGGGAGTTTTCCGGGGGGATTCAGCGGTTCCCCCGGAGTTTTTGGAAACCTTCCCGCTACCACAGATAACATATGAGGAACTAAGATGGACAATCAACTGAGTCAAGATGCAACAGCTGCACTCGCAGCTTTCCAAGGTGGAATCAAGACTGACCACCAGATTCCGCTGAAAGATGGAAAGGGGAAGGATATTGTTCCCACAATGCCTTTGGAACCAACATCGGCCCCAAGTGCGATTCTCAGTGACTCTCCAACGGTGGAGACTTTTTACTCCCGTGGAGAATCCAGCCGTTACATCTTTTCAGATGGTGGCGTGGCAATATTCATGGGCGGGCAATACAAGTTCGATCCCGCCAATGTTCCGGAAGATTATCAACCACCCTATGTCAATGGGAAGCAAGATACTCCTGAGGAAGGTTGGGCCAAGCGGCATCGGGAATTGAAGTATGTTTGCTCTACTCCGAATCCTGTGTTCTCCCTAACTCCTGTTCCGCTGCACAAATCTGATGCTCACGTGTTGCGTGAAGTCGGCCACGCTGGTGGTGGAACTGCTGGTAGTGTTGGGATGTTGGGAAGTTTCCAAACTGCCGCACTTCTGAAAGCATCCAACGGCTAAGGCTGGGGAGAACAAGATGAGCTACCAAGACCTCGTTGATTCTGTAGCAGAAACTACAAAGCGGCCAGAGAGACAAGCACAGATTCAACGAGCCTTGGCGAAAGCTACTCTGAAGATCCATCTTGTGGATTTTTGGATGCGAGATATTGTGGAAGTGAAAGGGGATTGGACTCAGAATTTGCAACCAAGATATGAACTGGATACCGAAGTGAAGTTACCAGGATTCAGGAAGATAGCATATCTCAATGGATATGATGATGTGACAGATCCCGCGCATCCGTCTGTCATGCAACAGTTTACCGAAAAGTCTCCCGGCAGGATCAGGGATGACTACGGTAGACTCCATTGGGATGTGTTCTATCTGGCAGGGAAATTGATAACCTGTTGGGCCGGAACTTTCCAACCACCAAGATTTCTCGCAGGATACTATGCCCGTCCAGTCGTGACTCCGGATGGTTACAACAGTTGGATTGCGGAGATGTATGCTCCTGCGATTACGGATGAAGCCTGCGCGGAAGTTTTTGGTAGTGTAGGTGATGCTGATGAGGCCAAGAGACGGCGGGATATGTTTCTAGGGAATTTACAAATTGTCCGTGTGAATGACATCACTGCTACGGGAGAATGAAATGAGTGCGGTTCTGTCCAGAAGCTCGTACAATGAAGTAGAGTTCCTCAGTCCTAACTTGTGTACAATTAGCAGGAAGCCCGGCGCCCTGATTCTTCCCAACAACTTTGGTAGTTTCAGTCTTGAATCCAACCAGCTTGTGATTCCAGCCGTGAATGTTGGTACTGTTCTCAGATTCGTGCGTCCAATCATTGGTTGGAAGTATCTTCGGATCACAGTTCAGGGACTGGCACAGAAGATTAACTTTCTCAATGCTGCTGGGATGGTAGTTTCAGCAGTAGATATGGCTGCTCAGGGAATTGACATAGGCACTGTGACAATGTATGTTCCAGCCTGCGGTCCAATTCAAAGTATCACTTTTGACAATCTTGGTCCTTGCTTGGTTTCAGAAATCAAAGCGGTGTTTGATATTGTTTATAACCTGGAACGGCGAGATGATGAGCAGCTGAGGATAGTTGCAGATGCAGATGGAGTTGAGCCGGAATTCACAGAGGATGAGGAAACTGGTACGATAAATTACATTGTTCCTGCACTTGGTCTATTCACTGCCCACTTTGTTGGGGAGATTGCCAAGGGATATCAGGGAAGGTGTAAAGTAGAAATTGATTTTGAAGGTGGTGGGTTAGTAAAAACTCAAGCATTTACCATTTTCGATGGTGAATTGATTTACGCTAACAAGGATCTAGCTCCCGCAATTGCTATCTTTCGGGAAGGTCCAGTAAGTCCAGTGGCGTTCGTGAAATATACGAATGATTACAATTGGCCAATGGTGGTTAAACTTACACCAACAGTTAGCTATTTCATGCCAGTTTCCACCACTTATGGCAGCGTGAAAACTCCGCCAATTGATGATACTCAAAGTTTCCTCATCATGCCGTATTTGGATAATTGGAACGGTCCGCAGAGTTCAGCTACCAATCATATTTCGGATACCAACGCGAATTATGCTCCTTTCGATGGAATGTCCACTAATCTGGAACTCTCCGGAGGAGGATTGTTACGGACTCCTACCAAAGGAACAGCAGGTTCAATCCGTGTGACGAAGAAGGTTAAAAGTGCCAACTGTTGGGTTAAGACAACGATTAACACTTCGTTTGCCGGTACTCGGACAACTGGTTCTGGAATAGTTTCCATGGGTGTAAGAGTATCCGCGAATGGGAATACTGGCTACTTTCTCCGGTTGCAACCACATTACCATGGCAACCCGTTCTGGTATTTCTGGTATCTGGATAAGGTGGTGAATGGAGTTCAGACCCACCTATACAGTTTCACCCTGAACTTAGGATCAGCTCTTCCAACGTTAACTCCCAAACTGTCAGTGTTTCAAAACACCCTGACAGTTTCTGTAGAGGAATATCCAGGCAGTGTGGAACCTTACGTTCATGTGGATACAGACATAACGGAGCCGGGATTCTTGTCTTGGACGATAGATGCCTATCCAGATGTGGATACTTCTGTAGTCGGTATCGTAGTTGCAAAAACTGAAGCTAACGTGGCGCTTGCTTAACTGAGGAATTGTCATGCCCCCATATACTCCGATTGCAGATGACGTAACAATTCCATACCTGAGCACGTTGGCAGGTACAGCTCAGGCAGATTTTATTGCCTTGAAGCGGAAGATTAATAATCTGTTCTACGAGTCTGGGCATTATCAACCGCTGTATCAGCAAAGGATTAATTCGGGCCTTATTTACACAGGATTCCTGCCGCCAGGTGCTGATGAAGGAATCATGTATGGTTTTGCATGTCACGTCACACGCAACGATGTTGTCGCTGTTGGTCCCAGTGGTAACAACGTAGCGGCAGTGGGCCTTCAAACCAGTGTGATAGCAGGGGATGGATGTAACGATCCCACGATGTTTATATTCGGTTGCGCGCTCGAGGCTTGGACCAGCCCAGTGAATTCTCAAGCACTTCTGATTGGTCTTGAATCTTCCATTATTGCACAATACAATGATAACAATGCTGGTTTGGTAGGTTTCGACATTGTTTACAAGAATCGGCCGGATGCTTTCACAGGTCCAGAGATTCCAGTAACTGCTACTTCGGATAAGCAAGAGGGTGTTCCTTACATTATCAAGACCATAGGGACTACAGATTTCACTACACTTGGTTCGCCGAATAATACAGTAGGAACAGTATTCCGGCGTAACGCAGCTGCGGCGGCAGGGACAGGAACTTTCCAAGCTTCCACTGTTCAGGGGAAAGGTGCGAATAAGTACAATCCACTTTCCAGGGCGATGCAGATTACTTCTCAAGTTCCCAGCGGAAGTGGTGAATTCTGTGGATGGCATCGTGGGATTACCTTTGAAGCTAACTCCATCTCTGCTGCGGTTATTAATGTTGGTGGCGTTGATAAGATAATTCCAGGAATTGTAATCTCCATGACCAACATGGGAGAACCGCTGAACAGTGCAGGTGCAAATAACCCCTGGATTGCTTATCCTCATTCCAGCGCACTTGCGTTGAGTGAATATATGTCAATCACTTGGGACAAGGATCAGAACATTCGAATGTACTGTGACAGCTTCTACAAGACATTCTGGTTCATGGCTACGGAAGGGAACCAGCTAACAGATGTGTTTAAAAAGTTTGGCTGGAATTATGACCTTCATCAGTTAGTGATTAATTCTGATTTTCAAGGTCCTCCGGGGGCGGCAAATGATACTATCTTGGCAATAATTAACGGACAGAATGCTTACATTCATGTGACTAAAGTTTAGGAGGCCACTGTGACTGCAAGTGCGGTTAGATTGAATGTTACTGCAAGCCAGTTCCCTTTTATTAGCGATCAAGAGGGCGCGACGGTAATCATTCCTAATCAGGATACTTACTATGTGAAACCTAACCAGTTCACAGGTGAGACCGCCGACAAGAATATTGGCATTCCACAGTTCTTGTTTCTTGAAAACTGTATGCCAACGAGTTACGGAATGTCTTCGATTGGCTTCGATAACGCTACTCCACCGTTTCCTGATGGAAGTGGAACAGTGGCGGATCAACTGATCTATCTTCGCTCCAGAACAGGACGACGGTATCTCCTTAACTTCGATCGCGCCAGTGGACTGGTTTACATTTACAGTCCAGAAGTTCAGAAATGGGTATTTGCATTCACCGTGTTAAATCCAGACAGCAGGTGTTACGTTGCGTTAGTTAAGGGGCGTTGTTTTTTCTATTTCCGCAACAATGATAATCTGTTTGAATTTGGTGGTTTCGATCTGGCAACTAGCACTTGGCAGATAGAATGGTACGGTGGGGTTGGTGGAATTGATGACCTCTCTGGAATGGAAGGAATAGTTGGTGCGAACAATTATTTGATTTTCTTTTCGACTCTTCTGACTTTCTACACTATCCCGCCGGATGATTATGGCGTGATTCCAGATTTCACTCCTTCTTTGGGAGAAACTGGAGCAGCAAGTGAAAGTCCTAGTGTGTTGAAAGGGATCATGCGGTGTTGTTTGCCCACTCAGGATGGATTTTACATTTTCACTTCCACGAACATTGTGGTGGCGTTTTACAGTGGAAATATCAAATTCCCTTGGACTTACAGAGAGCTGGAAGGTTCTGCCGCAATCAACTCTTTGGATTCAATTGCGATAGATCAGGATTGTTACCCCAAATATGCTTACACCACGGAAGGTCTTATCAAACTTGGGAAAACTAACTGCACTCCTGTTCATGTGGAGGCAGCAGAGTTTATCGGAAACAACATTTATGAATACTTTGATTGGCCGAGTAAAGAGATTCTACGTCGAGAACTCTCTCAGCCAATGCGTATTAGTTTGGCTTACATCAGCGGCCGTTGGCTTGTTATCTCCTACGGTGCGCAAGGTGAGATCTTCACCCACGCAATCATCTGGGATGAGCACTTGAAACGATGGGGTAAGATTCAACGTAATCATTCACGCGCACTTCAGTGGTATGGAATCCCAGCTACACTTCCCAGTACTTTGGGATATACCTACCAGCAACTTCTGGACCTTAATTGGACTTACCAAGATCTTCTGGATATGGGAATGACCTATGCAATGCTTGGTGGTTTAGTTGTGGAAGGTGAGCCGGATATTGCACTGGAGTATAAGTCCTTAGGTTTTATCACCCTCGACGGTGTGGTGCAGGTTGTTAACTTTGACCTTGGGAGAGTTAGCGATGAAAGTGTGGCCATCCTTGGAAGAATCCAATTCTCTCGCTCAACAAGATCGGATATTATCTCTGTATGGGCAGAAAACTTGCAACAGAACCCAACAACGGAAAAGACTAAACTGGCAGTCCTCAGTACTGATGACAGCAAGAATGTATCAAAGACGGAATATGGATGGCCGGTAACTGAGGGGGCGCGAGGAGTTAAGCAATTCAACTTCTGTAAGTCAGAAGGGTTAAATCAGTATCTCCGTTTTGAAGGAGATTTCGATCTTTCCAGCATCATTGCTGTGATTGTCCGCACGGGTAACGCATATGGCTAATCCGCTGAATATTGATGTTAACCTAAATCTTCCTGAGACACCCAAGGGAGTTCCAGAGGCGATGGATGGAGAAATGCGTAGAGTGTATAACGCTTTGCGCGCTTTGGCCCGGTATCTATCTGGATCAGTAGGTGATGCAATTGCAGCTGCCACACCAGTTCGCGGAACTGGGCAGTTGGTAGCAGGGAGTTACGTTGTTGTGAATCCCTTGGTGGTGGCAGGAACTCGAGTATTTGTGACGGTGCAAGGATTGGGAACTGTTACAGTCCCGCAACCTGTTCATGTAGTTGTTGTTGCTGGAGTAGGGTTTACAATTACCAGTGCAAGCCCTACGGATACCAGCGTCGTAGCGTGGATGTATTACCAATAACCAAGGAGTAAAGCATGAGTGAGATCAGGATTGTCACAAGTGGTCCAGCCCAGATTTTCCAAGATGGAGTTCTGGTAGGAACAAGTCCCGGAGGTTCTACCACTCCTCCTACCTATCCACCGGCTGATTTTCCGGCAGGTGCTCCACCAACAGCAGATGCTGTATTCGAATGGACTCCGTTTCCGGGAACTCAGGAGGACAAGGAATTCACACTGGGACAATATACCCAGACTATCCGGCTGGTGGTACCGGTGGATTACCCAATCAAGCCGGGACATACTGGTTTCATCAAAGTGTTCGGCTATCCTGGTGGTGAATCTCCACTGAATTCCCGGATGATCAAGAACAATATCATCCAACGTGCATGGTTCGATGCTTCCACTGGACTTCTTCCAATTCTTCAGGAAGATTTCTGCATTGGTCTACCAGTTGGTGGACTCCAGATGTGGAAAGGTGGAGATGTGATCGACTACCAGTTCAAGTCCCAGAACGGAAACACTCAGCCAGTGAGGGTTACGTTCGCATCTCCGAATCGGTACTAAGGAGAATCACTGTGGCGACCCTCTTTGGCGACTTGTATGAAACCAAGATTAGCGGTGCAACGGTTGAAATGCAAGGAATCAAAGGGGGTCAACCCGATCCTGGCAATGAGAATCGGTTAGTTGCACTGGATCATCGTGGAAAGATTGATCCGATATTGGTGGATGGCAGCACAGGTTCTAGTGGTAGTGGCGCTACTGGCGCTACTGGTGCTACGGGCAGTACTGGTGGTACTGGTGGTACTGGTGCTGCTGGATTTACTGGAGCAACTGGGATAGCAGGAGCAACAGGAACAACAGGGTGGCCGGGAACCTTAGGAACAACAGGTGCCACAGGGAATACGGGATCGGTAGGAGCCACAGGAGCAACAGGAAATACTGGATTAGTAGGTTCAACTGGAGTTACAGGTGGCACAGGAAACACCGGAGTTGGAATTCAAGGTAGTACGGGAAATACCGGAAACACTGGAATTGCTGGCGTTACAGGTGTTACTGGTTCAACTGGAGTTGGAACTTCAGGTAATACAGGTGCTACTGGAGTTGGTATTACTGGAGCGACGGGAACGGCAGGAGCTACGGGAAACACAGGTGCAACAGGGTTAGCAGGAGCTACAGGTTCAGGAGTACCCGCAGGCGGAAACACTCAGATTCAGTTTAACAACGGTGGAGTGTTTGGCGCCACCCCGAATCTAATTTGGAACGGTACGCAGTTAATGTCATTTGGTACTATCATAGCCTATGACAACTCAGTTGCCAGTATCTCTGCCACTCCTACTGGGTTTGCTGCACTCTACGCACAGAATGATGCAGCCAACATAATGTATCTCCTGAAGCGTGGAGCCAGTTATCCAGCTTCGGGCATTCATCTGCCAGATCAAGGTGAGTTGTATAACACTACTGGTAGTATGTTGTTTAACAACGTTGCTGCTGCCGACTTTGTCTGGGGTCGCGCCAGTCTGGAAGTAATGAGACTTGCCAGCGGTAAGTTGACTCTTGGTAGAAACTCCGGTGTGGCAGGTGTGCTGGAACTTCGAGGTAATAGTGCAGCAGGAGCTTTCACTTTCACCTCCAACGCTACTGGTTCAAGAGTAACTACCAGTGGTGCAATGACTATTACTGGTAATCTAGATGTAACAGGTGTAGTGAATGATATTAACGGAAGTTTTCGTTCAATCCCTCCGCAATCCAAGAGTGCGAACTATACAACAGTTGCCACAGATAACGGCACCGCAATTGTTCATCCATCCACGGATAACGTAGCTCGTACTTTCACTTTCGATATTACCGCTTTGGGGCTAACAGGTTACACCGTGACCTTTATCAATCGTTCCGCCACCGCCTTGTTAATTGCAGCTGCCAATGGCACCATGACTTGGGCGGGAACAACCACCACAGGAACAAGAACTTTGGCGCAAAACGGTGTTGCTACAGTAACAGTGGATGCGACAGGGATTGCGTTGATTAGTGGGACAGGATTAACATGACAACCAGTCAAGCAGCGTTGTTTATGGGAGTTCCTTACAGCGGTCCACCCATGATTAATATTACAGTTTCCACGCATCAGTATGCATACAACCTGTTTGCTGCCGCAGGTTCTCCACCTGGAATTGTTGCGGTAACTTTGACAATTGATCCTGGTATCGTTCTCTACGGTGATGGTGTTAATTACTACGGTCTAGAGATTGGTGCTTTCGCCGTAGGTTCAATTATCACCATTATTAACAACGGAGTTATCGCTGGTGGTGGCGGAGCAGGAGGAATGGGAGGTGATGGTATTGACGCCCCTCCAGAACACGTTGAACAAGATGGACTTCCCGGATTGCCAGGCAACACCGCTATTTACACAATTCGTCCAATAAGGATTGACAATACCAACGGTGTAATCTACGGTGGTGGCGGAGGTGGCGGAGGAGGAGCTGCTGATTGGAAAGGTGGTGGCGGAGGAGGTGGTGGTACTGGACATATTGCTGCCGCTGGAGGAGCTGGCGGACCGGGAACTTCTGGATATAATGGAACCGCAGGTAATCCTGGAACAAACAGTGCTGGAGGAACTGGTGGAGCAGGAGGATATTATCCTAGTGATGGTTCTCGTGCTGGAACCGGTGGTAATGGTGGTGGATGGGGTGAAGCAGGGCAGATAGGAACTTACTCAACTCCTCCATTTGCGCCAACTCCTGGTACTGGAGGTGCTGCCGGGAAAGCAATTGTTACTAACGGAAATGCAATTACTTGGCTGGGTGGTAACAACTCCACTCAGGTCAAGGGTCCTGTAGTTTAACTTAAAAGGGTAAATAAAATGAAATTTGATTTCTCTGATTCTACGCTGAAAGATCTCATCTCTGGTCGTCCTTTGGTGGAGCAAGTGGAAAGAACTCTTGCTGCTCCGGACGGTACACCGCAGATTGTGATGGAGACGGTTCCTATCACAGTTCTTGCAATTGCAACAGTCTGTATGCTTCGTCCAACTCCGGAAGATGGAAAACTCTCGTTTAACGAGAAGATTCGCCGTTATAAACTGGGTCAGAAACTTGTTGCTTGCTCCAGTTCTCAAGATAGAGTGTTGGAACTTGACAGTGATGAAGTGTCAATGATCAAGACCATCACAGGTACTTTGTTTGGTGCCATGGTTGTTGGGCAGGTAGTGGATTTCTTTGAAGCTGCCCATAACAAACAGAAGCAACCAACAGCTTAAGCTCACAAGTTTCTCACGCAAGGAGTTAATCATGTCCGCAGCCGGTGCCGGAGAAGTATCCCCAGCAGTAGATAACACGCTGTTTAGTGGCGGTGCCAAGAATCTCCAAGACTGGAGCAACTTGATTGACTCCATGTTTGGGAAGAGTCAGACTGTTGACAAGAATGAGCAGGTTCTGACTCAACTTTCCAGTCAAGCGGATAATCCGCTGATGCTGATGATTATGCAACTCATGGGACAGGCCAAAGAAGGAGTGAATTCTCAACAGATTCAGGCACTCCTTGGTCCTATTTTCCAACAGCTCCAGACTGCCACCATTCCCGGCATTCAGAATGCTGCTAACGCAGGTGGTGGAGTTTACAATTCCACTACTCAGCAATTGCTTAAGAATGATGCCTTGGCGCGCGCGACGGCTCAAGGTGGGAATCTGGTTGTTACTCAACAGAATAATCTTCAGCAACAACTTGCTGCACTTATGGCGATTCTTGCCAAGTCCACGCAGACAACAGCGCAGAATACCGGCAGCTCTACCAAGACTTCGAACTCTGGAAGTGTTAGTGGTGGAGGTCTTGGTAAGGCTCTTGGAATGGGGGCTGGTGCTGCTGCCGCTGCCAAGGCAATTAAGAATCTCACTACCAGTCAACCTTACAAAGGGGGGCAAGGCAGATCGGATGAGCAAGATGATACCAGTGGAATGCCAGCATGGAAGGATCCTAATTCTGGAAGTGATAACATCAAACCTTCTTCACCTCCGGGAGAAGCGCCGGATGCAACCAATTACACTCCGGAGCCTTTTGCTGAAGGTGCAGGAAGCTTGAATGCAGGAGGTACTGAAGGAAACGTTGGTGCCGAGCTTGGTACTGATTTCCTCGACGGTATCTTCGGAGGCAACGAAGGTAGTTTTGAAAACAGTGGTGGATTTGGCGCTGGGGAATATGACAGCGGAGGTGGTGGAGAAAGTTTCTTTGACTTCGGCGGAGATACTGGCTTAATCTTCGGCGGAGAGGAGGATTAATCATGGCCCTCGATAAGCAAGAAGATATGAGCTTTGATGATTTCGCCATCAGGCTTCTTGGAAGCATGGGAAGAGTTTCTTATCAAGAACCTGAATCTGGAGTGCGGCCCTCTGGTTACACGGAGAGTGTACCAGATGCTTCCGCTCGGATTATGGGAATGTACGGCAAGAAGTCCGCCAAAGAACAACGAGATGATGCAGAAGCTACGGGAGTACCGTGGACACCGCCCACTCCTGCCGCAGATCAACAAGATCAGTATTTCGCTGATAAACTCGCAGCAGCAGAGAAGGGAAAGAAAGAAGCTTATTGGGCAGATCAGGACCGAGTTACAGAAACAGTGAGGCAAACTGCTGCTATTCATTACAATAACATCAAGGCGATTAACAAGGAAATCGCTAATGCCAAGACAGACAAGCAACGGAAGATTCTTCAGGAGGAACTGGCAAAGGAGCAAGCATTGGCCACGGATATTGAAGGTCAGATCTCCAATGCTCCGGAGCAGGCTGGGTATAACATCACAAATAACAATCTTACTCCCGGTGCAGTCAAAGAGGCGACTTCTTCACCCTTCACATCAGATCCTGTCAAGCGGAGTGCAGTTGCTGCGGCAGCGAGAAGTCAAGGATTCACTGACGCAATCACCAAGATTGTCGAAGATGCTGGACCACGTAAGCAACGGAATCTGGATGAACTTGCGGACTTGGAATCGAAGAAACTGGATCTTCTGGGAGAAGTGACTCGGTTGCAGAAAACCAAGGGACAACTGGCAGCGGATGCAGCAGCGGCTGCCCACGCACATGACGCAAATCAAGCAGCGGATAGAGCTAACTTGATGGCGGCGGCTGGAATCCGGACTGACATAGCAGATAGCAAAGTTAACACTATCGTTGCCAATAACGCCAGATTGACAGAACAGATGTATACACTCGGGGATGAAATTGACGCAGCGAAGAGTGTTACCTTCCTCGACGATCCCGCCACATGGTTTGCTAATCAGTTTAATCTTCCTCCCAAGATCGCTGCTTACAACGCTCTGACCGCCAAAGTGAATCGTGGCACTGAGATTATCAAGAATGCCGATTCTGTTGTTTCCACCACAATCAACGCCAACGCTGGCAAAGTAGCAGCTCAATCTACGGAACAAGCACGGTTAGCAGCAGAAGCTGAATTGGCAAAAGCTGCTGAAGCTGCCAAGAAAGCTGAACTGGCAATGCTTGAAGTTAAGGGAGGAACTGCGGAACAGCGTCAGAAGATTGAGGAACATTATAACACTGTGATGCTTACCGCCGCTCAACGTGCACAGAATGAGGAAATGAAACTTGCTTCTCTTGCTGCTACTGAAGCACAAACAAGAGAGACTAATCTTCGGGCAGATATGGCCCTGGGTATGAGGAAAGATGCAGCGGCAGCGAAAGAAGCTGAGCGGGAAGCACAAGCGGAGCGAGATAAGAGTGTTGCTAAGGCAGCTGCCTCGTTGCATATCAGTGGAGTTGTTGATGAAAAGACACTGAAGAATCTGAAGGACAAGAAGCAACAAGCTGCTATTGAACTCATGCGCGCATCGGACTCTGAGAAACTTGGCGCGAATCCTTACCAGGTAGTGGATAACTGGAAATGGATTCGTTCCTATGCTCAACAAGGTCCAGATCAAGCAGCGGAAATTAAGGATGAATACCCACCAGATCAACAGAGAATGGTGGCTTTCTTGGAGGCTCAGTTGGCGAAGAAGAAAACTGAACTCTCGGCTGACAAGACTGTCAAGATGACAAGTGCGGAGATGGATAAGCACGCAAATGATCTTGTGGAAGATCAGCTCCGCAAGATGAAAGCCAATCCGGAGGGAGAGAAAGTTATGTTCAATGGGGAAGCTCAGAATTTCTACAAGGCAGCTCCTTGGAAGGAACTGTTGGAACACAATCTACCCGGCAACCGATACAACACAGCTGCCGCTGAAGCAATCGGGGTTAGTTCTGGGCGGGAAGTTACTCCTGAAACAGTTCTCACTAACATGGCAAGTAAGATGCTGGCGAAAGATCCAGCGAAGCGGGCCAATGTTACAGAACTTGCAACAGATACTGCTGACTTCTATCAGACAATGGTGGATAGCCACAATGAGAATTTGAAATTTAACAAGTTTGGTTATCCAGTACAGGATAGTTACGTTGTCAAGGTACAGGGTAAACCGGTTGACTTGTTAAATCCTGCACAAGTTACCAAGGCGCTGTTAGGGTTGCAAGCCAAGATGCGCCAGGAATTCCAGTTTGGAATGTCCGCGCCGTATATGCGTTAATTGAAGGAGAAAAATAATGGCTGACGACACTTGGATTGACGTAGCTGACCTTCACAACACAGCTGCGGAAGGACAGTCTTTCCTTGACAAGACAGAGGATTGGTTTGCTAAGGGGATTCCTGTTGCTCTAGGAAGCGGTGTTACTTCTATTTTGAATACTGGAATCTCCCTGGGTAACGTTTTCGGAGGGGATGCGGAGAAGATTGATTACGCACAGAATCTGCGTGAGTATGACGATGACTTGTTGAAGTATTACGAAGAACATAAAGCGGGCGCTGATCTTGGCGGTTTCCTTCTCACTAGCTTAGTTCCAGGTGGACTTGGTATGAAAGGTCTCAAGGCTATTCAGACCATGAAAACTGGAGAAGGAATCGGGGCGAATGTCCAAGCTGTGGCCGGTTTCTTTGCTAACAAGCAGGAGAAGTATCTTAAAGCTGCGGCACAGACTTTGAAAGATCCCAGTCAACAAGTTTATGGGATCATCAACCGTGACAAGATTCTTTCCATCGCAGCAGGTTTTGGTGAACAAGCACTTCAAGGTGCAGTGTTCGAAACTGCGGTGCTTCTTACAATGAATCAAAATCCAGTGATGGAACCTAATGAGCGAGACAGTTATGTTTCCGCCATTACCGGACATCTTGGACAAGCTGTGTTAAATGCTGGACTCTTTGGTGTAGCCGGTGGACTCTTGGGTGCAGCAGGATTCACTGGAAAAGTTAACAAGCTGATTCAAAAAGCGGATGAGGATGCTTTCCCACAGCTCTATGGCGCCAAAATTGGTGTTAGCAAGCTTGATCCGGGCCAACAGGTTGTTCATTTCTTGGATGAACTCATTGACATGAAGGATTCCTTGAAAGCGATACGTGAGCAGGAAGGAATCGTCCTAGCTGATGGAACCCGTGCTCCTCTTGATCTGAAAAAAGTACAACAGCAAGAGCTTACGATCAAGAATTACGAACAAGAACTCCACGAATATATCAGCAAGCGACTGATTCCGGACAGTCCTGAGTTGGCTGAAGCGTTTCGTGAGGCACTTCAAAAAGTTAAGCCGTTCAAGGAACATGGATATGAAGTACCTATCATTGAGGCTTACGCTAGATTCCTTGGCGGGGCCAACATTGTAAGACGAGTTGGTGAGGGAGTTACTGGGGATATTAATAAATTCATTGGTCTCAATCCTCATGCAACTCGTGACTCCCTCAGTGAAATCGAGTCTGGAACTGTGATTATCAATAAGAGTAAACATCATTTCCCATTCGTGGCAGAGGACAAGAGTAGGATTATGAATCTTGTTACCGGGGAAATTACGGCGGAAGTTTACCCTCGTTGGCAAGATCTGAGGAAAGCCAAGATGGAAGATGGAGTTCTTTCCCTTCGTGATGAAACTTTCAAAGGAACGGAGAAAACTCCAGAGAAGTATGATGTGAAGAAGCTGGCGGCGAAGTATGATCCGATTGAAAACCCGCCAATGGATTCCAGTGCCCAATTCTGGAGAGCACAAAGTCTCAAGGATATTCCTGAAGAACTTTCTGTCAAGGATATTCCAATGCTGGAAGCTGCGGTACTTCGGGGGAAGATTAACGGAATTGATGTTACTGTCTCGGACTACACAGGTAACGCCAATCAACTTGGCAGAATCTTGGATGAGGTGAAGCGTGCGAAGATACTGGAACTCATGGAAGCAGGGAAGAATCATGAATACATCAGTCGTGCCGTGAATGTTCCTCGAGAGTTTATCGAAACAGGAGAAGGGAAGTCCATTCTAGGTAGCATTGGCAAGGATGCCTTGGAGGATTTCGAGAAACCTGTCTACGCCCAAATTCAATACGCTCGTAAGCGGATAATGGATAAGTTTGAAGCGGAAGGGATATTGAAATTGCAAGGAGATTTGAAACTTGCAATTACCGAACGGATGAATGCTGCGGCAGTTATCTTCGGTGAAGATGCGGTGAAAAATCTCCCACCTCCAGGTGCGGAATTGAAGAATGTTGGCTCCATTTCTGGTACTTCTGGCTTCGTTACCGCTGCGGATGCTGTTCGTGGTAGCACTACAATGTATGCTATGCAAGTTGGGAAGATGATTGCTAAACTGGCGCCTGAGGAAGCTACTCGGTGGCAAAATGTTCTTTACCCCTTGCGGCAGGAGATTTTGGCTGATCCCGCCAAAAAGTATCTTCGTAATATTAACGCTGGCAAGCTTCGCGCAGCTCCCGAGGATATGATTCGGCTCCCAGAGGAAATGCACCCAGGAGCTAAAGAGGAGAATCTTGTTCTTGTCTACAGGAGTTGGATAGATGCAGCGATACGAGATGCCAACCCAGTTCAGTGGATACAGAATCGGATTGCACAGCAGCCAAGTGTGTTAATCAATGAACCTCTTCAAAGTGCGGAAGCTCAGTATCTTATTGTCCGCCAACAACTTACTAGCGAACAGGTCAGGAAATGGAATATCTCCAATAAAGCTCTTGGGAAGCCAGAGGAGATAAAGTTGGATGCGTTTTATGAACCTCCAATTGATACTACCCGACAACCTTACTTTGCATTGGTCCGTTCTTCCAATCCCTTGCATGATCTGAGACCTCAGTCCATGATTGTTGCTCAGTCCGCCGAGAAGCTTGATCAGATGATTGCGGATTTGCGGGCGAAACATGGAGATCTTTTGGAAATCTTCACCAAGGATGATATCAAACATAACAAGAAACTTGCGGGAACTTTCGACTCAGGGATGCTGTTTAGTAAAACTGAAATTGATTCCGCCCTTCACTCTGAGGGGAAGATGTTCGAGTATGTTCCCAGGAAAGATGATTACATTTTCAAGGAAGAAGATCAGTGGATTTGGCGCCAGTCTCAGGCCCTTTACCGTCAAGGTGCAGAGTTAATGTATGCCAAGGAAATAGCTGAACTTCGTTTCTTGGAGAACAACTGGAACAAGTCACTTTCCCGTATGGGAGGGGAGACTGCGGTGGAGAAAGCGAAGAATCCGTACACTCAGGTTATTAACAC
>Ga0247789_1000075_pt1 | contig 15849 bp, 14 predicted proteins | sample UWRJS220509R4_FD_179919 | JGI IMG/M metagenome (GOLD analysis project Ga0247789, IMG submission 179919) | Soil microbial communities from Arlington Agricultural Research Station in Wisconsin, United States - UWRJ-S220-509R-4 | ecosystem: Environmental > Terrestrial > Soil > Agricultural land...
TCAAGGCCGCAGCGCAGCAGCCCGAAGTCGAACGGGTGCTGGTCAACGCCGCTATCAAGAAGGAGCTGTGCCGCGTGGAGGCCAATCAGCCGCATGCCTGGATGGCGAAGGTGCGGCCCTGGTATGGCCACCACGATCACATTCATGTCCGGCTGAGATGTCCGGCCGATTCCCCGCAATGCAAGGCACAGGAGCCGGTATCCGGAAGCGACGGGTGTGGTCCCAAGGAGCTGGACTTCTGGTTCTCCGACAAGGTCATTCCGCCGAGAAAGCCTGGGCCGCCGGGACGACAGACCATGCTCGCGGATTTGCCTCCTGCCTGCAAAGGCGTGCTCGAAGCTGCCGACAAAAAGACCAGCGTCGCCACCGAAAACCGCAAATAGCCGTCGGGCAACCTCTTACGCCGATGTCCAAGAGCACCAGTAGCCCGAACAAGCGCGACGACCTGGAGATGCTTGCCGCCCTTGAGCGCAAAGTGCTCTGGCTTGCGAGCTGGATGATCCATAACGCCAATCACCTGCGCGAGAACGACGACGGCCTGAAGGTCGGCGGCCACCAGGCCTCGAGCGCTTCACTTGCGACCATCATGACCGCGCTCTATTTCGACGTGCTGCGGCCGCAGGATCGCGTCGCCGTCAAGCCGCACGCAAGCCCGATCTTCCACGCGATCCAATATTTGCTCGGCAATCAATCACGCGAGCGCCTGGAGGCGTTTCGCGGCTACAAGGGTGCGCAGAGCTACCCGTCCCGCACTAAAGACGTCGACGACGTCGACTTCTCGACCGGCTCGGTCGGTCTCGGCGTCGCGCAGACTTTGTTTTCCTCGCTCACGCAGGACTACGTGCGCGCGCATGGCTGGGGCCTCGCACGACCCGAAGGACGAATGGTCGCGCTGGTCGGCGATGCCGAGCTCGACGAGGGCAACATCTTCGAGGCATTGCTCGAAGGCTGGAAGCAGGGCCTGCGCAATTGCTGGTGGATCATCGATTACAACCGCCAGAGCCTCGACGCCGTGGTTCGCGAGGGCCTTTGGGAGCGCTACGAGCAGCTGTTCAAGAACTTCGGCTGGGACGTCGCCATCGTCAAATACGGCTCGCTGCAGGAGGCGGCCTTCAAGGAGCCTGGCGGCGAGACCTTGCGCCGCTGGATCGACAATTGTCCCAATCAACTCTACTCGGCATTGGTGTTTGCGGGCGGCGCGGCCTGGCGCAAGCGATTGAACGATGAGATCGGCGACCAGGGTGACGTCAGTAAGCTGATCGAAAAGCGGAGCGACGACGAGCTCGCGGCCCTGATGAACAATCTCGGCGGGCATGACCTTCCATCGGTTCTCGATGCTTTCCACAGTGCTGATCCGACAAAGCCGACCTGCTTCATTTGCTACACGGTCAAGGGCTTCGGATTGCCCTTCGCCGGCCACAAGGACAACCACGCCGGGCTGATGACGCCGCAGCAGATGGAGACGTTCCGTCAGGCCATGGGTGTGCGGCCAGGTCACGAATGGGACAGGTTCGAAGGACTGCAGCCGGCCGTGGAGCAGCTTCAGTCGTTCCTCGCGCGCGTGCCGATCGCAACGGGAAGTCCGCGGCGTCTCACGGCACCAACCGTCGACGTGCCGGACGGCCTCGCGGTGACCATTCAGCCGGTGATGTCCACGCAAACCGGCTTCGGCGCCATTCTCAATGAAATCGGGCGCAGCGACAGCGAATTTGCGCGTCATATCGTCACGACGTCGCCGGACGTCACCGTCTCGACCAATCTAGGCCCGTGGGTAAACCGGCGCGGCCTGTTCGCCCGTCAGGCGATGGCCGATACGTTCAAGCGAGAGCACATCCCTTCGACGTTCAACTGGGAGTTTTCACCGAAAGGCCAGCATATCGAGCTCGGCATCGCCGAGATGAACCTGTTCATCCTGCTGTCGGCGCTCGGATTGTCGCACACGATCAATGGTGAACGGCTGCTGCCAATCGGAACCCTGTATGACCCGTTCATCGCGCGTGGCCTCGATGCGCTCAATTACGCCTGCTACCAAGATGCGCGCTTCATTGTCGTTGCGACGCCGTCCGGTATAACGCTTGCCGGCGAAGGCGGCGCGCACCAGTCGATCGCCGAGCCCCTGATCGGGCTCGCGCAAGACGGGCTCGCCAGCTTCGAGCCGGCCTATGTCGACGAGCTCGCCGCAATCATGCGGTGGGCCTTCACTTACATTCAGAAAGACGGCGATGCGGCGCCATCGGAGCGCAACTGGCTGCGTGATGAAACCGGCGGCTCAGTTTACCTGCGTCTCTCGACCCGCCCGATCGAGCAGATCAAGCGGCAAATGACGCCCGAGCTGCAGCAGCAGATCGTCGACGGCGCCTATTGGCACCGCAAGCCTGGTCCGAATTGCCAGGTCATCGTCGCCTATACAGGTGCAGTCGCACCGGAAGCGATCGAGGCCGTTGGGCTGATGGCGGAAGACCGTCGCGATGTCGGCCTGCTGGCCATCACGTCCGCCGATCGCCTTAACGCCGGCTGGACTGCCGCGCAGCGCGCCCGCGAACGCGGCCTTGTTCATGCGCGTTCACACATCGAGCGTCTACTCACCGATGTGCCGACGCATTGCGGCATTGTCAGTGTGCTCGACGGACATCCGGCAACATTGGCCTGGCTCGGCGCAGTCGCCGGTCATCGCGTGCGGCCACTCGGCGTCGAGCATTTCGGCCAGACCGGTTCGCTGGCCGATCTTTATCGGCACTATGGAATCGATGCGAATGCCATCGTCGCGGCGGCGCAGGCGATCGCGCCCGGCCGCCCGATCCGACACCTCAAGGCGCTGCCTTGAGCCGTCGCTACATCATCATTCCCATTCCGAACAACATGACCGGGATGGCGAGGATGACAACCCAGACGATGATTGCGCACACGATCACCGCAATCGTGTAGATCAGCGCATTGCTCGCCGCCGGCCGCATCAGGCCGATGATGCCCGTGTACAGCAGGTACAGGCTGTAGAGACCGAGGATCGCTAAAAAGCTCAGCGCAGGAAGAATATTGAACACGCCGGCAAGCCAAGCCGCGGTCGGCGCATAGGCCGATACTTTCATAGCGCTTGCGAGATTCTTGCGGGCACCAAACGTGCCGGCGAGGAAATCGATGATGTAGCCGACAACGAAGAAGCCGATCAGCGTCAACGCGTAAACAACGACGGCACGAAAGAGCCCGAGGCCAATTCCGATGCGTTCGCCCCCGAGGCCGATAATCGATGTGCCGATAAAAGTACAAATTGGCGCAATGGCGGCCAGAATCGCAACATAGTTCGAAAGAAGATAGCCGGCGTCGCCCGGCTCGGAATCGATCTTCGACCACTCCGACTTCGGCTGCAGCAGGATCCCCTTGATTCGGTCCACGAGATTCATGACACCCCTCCATTCATCCGCAGCTGATTATAGACGTTTTTGATCCTCTAAAATCATCGCCGAGGCTTTTTCCGCAATCATCATTGTCGGCGAATTGGTGTTCCCGGACGTGATCGACGGCATAACCGAGGCATCAACAACCCGCAGTCTTTCCATGCCGATGACACAAAGCCGGGCATCGACGACCGCCCGCGTGTCGTCGTCCCGGCCCATCCGGGCGGTGCCTACGGGATGGAAAATCGTAGTCCCGATATCGCCTGCCGCCTTTATCAGGCCAGCCTCATTGTTATCTCTCGCCGAATCGCCGGGCAGATACTCGACGGGTGAGTATTTCTGCAGCGCGGGTTGCCGCACGATCCCCCGGGTGACCCGGATCGAATCGGCCGCGACCCGCTGGTCTTCCGGCGTCGCCAGATAATTTGGGCTGATCGCCGGCGACGCCGCTGGATCGGCTGATTTGAGCGTGAGCGCGCCGCGGCTGGTCGGGCGGACATTGGTCACACTCGCGGTAAAGGCGGGAAACGGGTGCAGCGGCTCGCCGAACTTGTCGAGCGATAGCGGCTGCACGTGGTACTGAATATTGGCGCGGTCCTGCGTCGAATCGGACCTGGTAAAGGCGCCAAGCTGCGACGGCGCCATTGTCATCGGCCCGCGTCGACGGAATGCGTAGTTCAATCCCATCCCAACACGATTGAATAGCGAAGTGTAGGTCTCGTTCAGCGTCTTCACGCCCGACACCTTGTAGATCATGCGCAGCTGCAAGTGATCGTGCAGATTGGCGCCGACCCCCGGCCTGTCGAGTGCGACCGCAATGCCAAATTTCGACAGTTGCGCAGCCGGACCTATTCCCGACAGCAACAGGATGTGCGGTGAGCCAATGGAGCCTGCGGCCAGGATCACCTCGCCACGGCTGCGAGCGGCGCGTTGCTCGCCAATCTGCCGCCACCGGACTCCGGTGACACGCCTGCCCGTCAGTTCCAGCCTTTCGACAAGGCAGCCGGTCTCAAGCTGGAGATTTTTCCGGTGCAGAACCGGCTTGAGGAATCCACGCGCCGCCGACCAGCGCCGGCCGCGCTTCTGATTGACGTGGAAATAACCGATGCCTTCGTTGTCGCCGGTGTTGAAATCATCGACAGTGGGAATTCCGTATTGGTTCGCTGCTTCCCGGAAGGCGTCGAGGATCTCCCAGCTCAGGCGCGGATACTCGACCCGCCATTCCCCGCCAGCCGCGTGATGGTCGCTTTTCAGGAAGTGATCGACGTGCTTGCGGAAATAGGGCCGCACGTCCTCCCATGACCATCCGGGCAAGCCGAGCTGGCGCCAATTGTCGTAATCGGCCGACTGGCCGAGCATGTAGATCATTCCGTTGATCGCCGACGACCCGCCCACCACCTTGCCGCGCGGATAGTTCAGGCTGCGCCCGTTCAACCCGGGCTGCGTCTCAGTTTTGAGCAGCCAGTCGGCGCGCGGATTTCCGATCGCGAACAGATAGCCCACCGGAATGTGAAACCAGATCCAGTTGTCGTTGCCGCCCGCTTCCAGCAACAGCACGCGATTGCGGGGATTGGCGGACAACCTGTTGGCCAGCACGCAGCCGGCGGAGCCTGCGCCCACGATAATGTAGTCAAATTCGCCTTCCATTATTCGATTCCGGCATATAGCGCTTACGAATTCAATACACGCCGATCAGTTTCAGGCCGGCGATAATCAAAACTACGCCGAGCGCGCGCCGGATATAAATGACCGAAAATTTGGTGCCGAAGGCGGTTCCGACCAGGGCTCCCAGCATGACCGCAACGATATACATTGGTAGCTCCGGCGGGAGCGAACGGACCATCGCTAGATTGCCGAGCAATCCGGCAATCGAATTACCGAATATAAAGACAGCCGCAATGCCGGACGTCGTCCGCAGATCGGACCAAGCGAGAAAGATGATCACTGGCGACAAAAAGATTCCGCCGCCTGTTCCCGTCAGCCCCGATAGAAACCCGATGCCAATGCCCAGCAAAATGCTGAGCCAGATCGGCGGATCATGTACTTCACGGGCGGCATAAATGTGTGCCGCCCAGAACATCCTGAGGCCAGACAGGATGAGCACAATGCCCACTATGGCGCGATAGTATTCACTCGGCAGCTGAATGCCGCCGCCGATAAACGCAAACGGCACGGAGCCCAGCAAGAATGGCCACACCACACGCCAGCGGAAATAGCCAGCCCGGGCGTAGCGATAGGATGCGAAGGTGGCGACTAAAATATTCAAAGTCAGCGCTGTCGGACGCATCACGGATGGCGGAACGGAAAACAGGGCCATAAACGCGATATAGGCCGAAGCGCCGGCATGGCCGACGGAAGAATAAAGTGCCGCGCCCAGGAACATGCAGGCGGCAAGTGAGAGGTGGAGAAGGTCGGGCATGAAATTCCGATGGCGCGACGCGAGCGCGTTACAAGCTCGAATTTCAGAATGAGGCGCCCCACAAGGCCATCGTCTCGGGGGCATAGGCGGTCGCTTACGGCAACCGCAACAATCGTATCAAACATAGTCCAGTTGTCTATAGCCGAGCGTGCTGGTGTATGTTCGCTCCATGTTTCCTCCGGAACGAATCGTCTGCCTGACCGAAGAAACGGTCGAAACCCTTTATCTGCTCGGCGAAGACCGCCGCATTGTCGGGGTGTCCGGTTACGCCGTCCGCCCGCCGCAGGTGCGGCGCGAGAAGCCGCGCGTCTCGGCTTTTATTTCGGCCGACGTGCCGAAGATTCTTGATCTGAAGCCGGACCTGGTACTTACGTTTTCAGACCTGCAGGCCGACATCGTCGCCGAATTGATCCGCAAAAACATCGCCGTACATGCGTTCAACCAGCGCGACATCGCCGGCATATTTGACATGATCCGCACGCTCGGTGCGATCGCCGGCGCAACAACAAAAGCCGAAGCGCTCGCCAACTCTCTCGCCCGCCACATCGACGAAGTGCACGAGCGCTCGTTGCATCTCGCCAGCCGCCCTCGCATCTACTTCGAGGAGTGGGACGAGCCGATGATTTCCGGCATCGCCTGGGTGTCGGAGCTGATCGAAGCCGCAGGCGGCGTTGACGTTTTCCCGCAGATCGCCGCACGCAAAAACGCCAAGGATCGCATTGTGTCACCTGACGAGGTCATCGCTGCGCGGCCGGACGTCATCGTCGGATCCTGGTGCGGCAAAAAATTCGTGGCTGGAAAAGTCGCTGCCCGGCCGGGCTTTGCCGAAGTTCCCGCCGTTGCGACCGGCTGGTTGCGTGAAATCAAATCGACGCTGATCCTGCAGCCCGGCCCCGCTGCGCTCACCGATGGGCTCGATCAGATGGCTTCCATCATCAGCGAATGGGCGGAATGCCGTGCGCCGGCCGGCTAATCAGACGATAGCAATCACGACCCCAAGCATGGTAAGGATTGTACTCGACTGGCAAAGGACCGAACCTAATGCAGCCGACCGATAAGCGCGCGAATCTCTGGATGGATTTGCTGCTGGTAGCCTTGTTGATTGCTCTGAATGTGGCCGCACGGCTGCTGCCGCACGCACCGGGCTTTCTGCCCGTGGCAGCGAGCGGTCTCTTCGCCGCGCGCGTCCTGAGCATTCCCGTGCTCGCCCTCCTCGTGCCGATCCTCGGCATGATTTTGAGTGATGCCGCTCTGCCGGGCGAGGATTGGCGCATTCAGGCGGTGGGCTTCGCCGCTATCGCGATCCCGGCGATCGCAGGCATCGCGACACGCCGCTGGCGGGGTGTCCTTCCTGTCGTGGCCACCATGATCCCATGCTCAGTCCTCTTCTTCCTGCTCTCAAACGGTGCCGTCTGGGCCTTCAGCGGGATGTATCCGTTGAGCCTGAGCGGGTTGACGCAATGCTATATTGCGGCCCTGCCCTTCCTCGACAAGACGATCCTGGGCGACCTGTTCTGGACCGGCGTTCTGTTCGGCGGCGCCTGGCTGGTTCAGCACCGGCCGACGTTGTCGCGGCGCGCGCTCTAACCCAGATAATCGCGGATCCGGCGGCGCAACGCCTCGACGCGCCCGCCAAGCCCCACAGGCTCTTCGGGCTCGGCGAGTCTTAGACCTACCGTTGTCACAACGCCGTTCTCGACCTTGTGCGCGAGCAACGCGATCGGCCCCAGCTCGACGATGTCGCCTGTCTTGGCGCGGCGGCGGAGCTGCTCGCTGAAATAATCGGCGAGCGTTACCTCGGTATGATCGGCCGCGACCTGCAGGCCATAGATGTCTGCCAGGGCGCCGAGCGTGGCCGTACCTGGCACGAAAAAGTCGCCGAGCAATCGCGGATCGGGTCGAGCGGGTGGCGGCAGCCTGACAAAGAACCGATCGAGGGCCTGCGCTTTTTCCGGCGGAGCGAGCAGATAGACATAGTCGCCCTCGCGCACCGGATTCGCTTCGGCGGGGGTCAATATTTCCTCGTTACGGATGACCAGCGTTGGCCGTGCCCAGTTTGGAATGAGCCCACGCCGCAGAAACGGGCTGTTTGCAGACACCGGATAGCCGACGATTTCGCGCGCAAGCTGACCCGGCAGGTCGAGCTCAACACGCCTTGGCGACGGATCGGCGCGCGCAAAGGAGATGTCGAGCTTGCGGGCCGCGAGCGCCACGGTCCAGCCCTGAACCAGCAGCGACAGCAAGACCACGACAAAGGCGACGTCAAAAAACAGCGTGGCCCCCGGCAATCCTACCAGCATTGGGATCGATGCGAGAAAGATGCCTACCGCGCCGCGCAGACCGACCCAGGAAATGAACGTCATCTCCCGCAATTGAAACTTGAACGGCGCGAGGCACAAGAACACGGCGGCCGGCCTGGCGATCAGCATAAGGACAACCGCCACCGCAATGGCGCCGTAGAAGCTGTAGGCGAGACGAGCTGGCCAAGCCAGCAGACCGAGCAGAACAAACATCACGATCTGCGCCAGCCACGTAACGGCGTCGAGAAAGACGATCACGGAACTGCGCGCCCGGGTCTGCATGTTGCCGACGACCAGTCCCGCGAGATAGACGGCGAGAAAGCCCGACGAGTGCAGTATGTTTGCAAGGGCAAAAATGACGAGCGCGCTGACCGCGACGAAAGGCGCGTGCAGGCCTTGCGCGAGCGTCAGGCGGTTGATCACGAATGCGATGCTTCGCCCGCCCAAAAAGCCCATGATGCAGCCAAGGACGGCATCGCGCAGGAACGTCATCAGCGCGTGCGACCAACTCTGATTGCCGACCAGCAGAATTTCGACCAGCAGCAGCGCAAGAAAGATAGCGAATGGATCGTTCGTCCCCGATTCCACTTCGAGCACGGCGCGGACGCGCGGACGCAGCCTTAGGCCGCGTGCATTGATCAGAAAAAACACCGCGGCCGCGTCGGTCGATGCGATGACGGCACCGATCAACAAGGCCTCGATCCAATTGAGCCCAAGGACGTATTTGGCGACCGGCGCCGTGAGAATTGCGGTTATCAGCACGCCGACTGTTGCGAGAGTCAGAGCCGGCGCCAGAACGTTGCGGAAGGTCGCAAAGCGCGTGCGCAGGCCGCCGTCGAACAGAATGAGAGCCAGCGCGATCGAGCCGACCGTATAGGCAACGCCGACATCGTCGAATTTGATTCCGCCGGGCCCGTTCTCGCCGGCCAGCATGCCAACCAGAAGGAAAACCAGCAGCAAAGGGGCGCCGAAGCGCAACGCGATCAGGCTCGACAGGATGCCGGCGAGCACCAGCAAGCTGCCCAGTAAAATGACGAGACTTACGCTGTCCAGCGAACCCATCGCACGAATCTCCCTCCGCTATAGGAAGGTTTTGCGTGCAACAGGGCAACCGCAAAGATCGCCGCAGATCAGCAAACGATCAAAATGCCACCTTATCACCGCCCTTGAGCGACAGGATTTCGCGCGCCTCGTCAGACGAGGCAATCTCAAGCCCGAGGCCCTCGAGGATCTTGCGAACCTGTGTGACCTGCTGCGCGTTTGATTCGGCCAGTTTACCGGGGCCGATCCAGAGCGAATCCTCCATTCCCACCCGAACGTTGCCGCCGATGGCAGCCGCGATCGCGGCGACCCGCATTTGATTCTGCCCCGCACCGAGCACAGACCAATGGTAGTTGTCGCCGAGGAGACGATCGGCCGTGCGCTTCATCATCATGACGTCTTCGGGGTGCGGCCCGATGCCACCGAGAATTCCGAACACCGACTGAACGAACAGCGGCGGCTTCACCAGGCCGCGGTCGAGAAAATGGCGCAGCGTGTACAGATGCCCAATGTCATAGCACTCGATCTCGAACCGGGTGCCGTTTCCGGCGCACGTGGTCAAAATGTATTCGATGTCCGCAAAGGTGTTCTTGAACATGCCGCCGCGCGAACGTTCGAGATACGGCTCCTCCCAGTCATGTTTGAACTTGCCTTTGAACCGGGGGATCATCGGATAAAGGCCGAAATTCATCGTGCCCATGTTGAGCGAGGCGACCTCGGGCTTGAAGGTCGCAGCTGGACGGACGCGTTCTTCCGCGGTCATCGTCGGTGCCCCGCCCGTCGTGATGTTCACCACGACACCCGAGCGCTGCTTGATCACCTTGAGGAACGGCGCAAACGCCTCCGGCGTCTGATCAGGACGACCATCCTGCGGGTTGCGCGCGTGCAGGTGCACAATCGCCGCGCCGGCCTCGGCGGCTCCAATGGCGGCATCCGCGATTTCCTGAGCCGTCACCGGAAGGTGGGGCGACATCGACGGAGTATGAATTGAACCGGTAACAGCGCAGGTAATGATGACTTTACGCGACTTCGCCATGAGCTTTCCATCCAGATGAAGTGAGTGTTTTCGATTGGCAAATGGACTTCGTTGCCGATCCTAGAGTATCAGCCGTACCGAAGTCACCCCGCTTGCCTTTGAACTCCGGAGTCCATGGCCGCGTCCGACAAAGTGCATAGGCCGACGATGATCATCGGCATCGTGTGCGGCACGCTCGCGGCCCTGGCGTGGGCCGCAGGCTTCGTCGTCGCAAAACACGGTATCCAGATCGGATTCTCGCCCGCCGACCTTGCGTTTCACCGCTTCTTTTGGTCCGGCCTGCTGGTGCTGCCGCTGATTGTGCGCGAGGGATTGCGCGACCTTGGCGGCATCGGCTGGAGCCGCGCGTCAGTGATGACCATCCTGTCGGGACCGCCGCAATCCTTGCTCGCCTACACCGGCTTTATTCTGGTGCCGCTCGGACATGGCACCACAATTCAACCCGCCTGCGCTGCGCTGTCGGGCCTGGTGCTTGCTTCGCTCATTCTCCACGAAAAGGCGACGCTTCAACGCATCATCGGCGGTGCAATCATCATTGCCGGCCTGCTGATGTTCGGCGCGGAATCGCTCACGACGATCGGCAACGCCGGCGTCGGCGGCGATCTTTTGTTCGCCACCGCGGGATTGTTCTGGGCGACATTCGGCACCCTGTTGCGACATTGGAACGTCGCAGGCACGCGCGCGGTCATGGCCGTCGGCGCCGTATCGGTCACCGTTCTGGCACCGATTTATCTTCTCATCTACGGCATAAGCGGCCTGGCGAAGCAGAGCCTTTTCGAAAATCTTCTGCAAGCAGTCGTTCAGGGCGGAATAGCGGGGTCGCTTCCTATTTATCTGTTCGCGCATGCCGTGATCGCACTCGGCGGCGGGCGCGCGGCAACTTTCCCGGCTTTGGTGCCGATATTCGGGGTGATCATCGGATATGTCGCGCTCGGGGTGGTGCCAAGCCTCGCGCAATTCGTCGGCATGTTGATCGTGCTGGTGGGCTTCCACTTCGCCCTGCGGCGCTGAAGCCACAAACCATGGCGCTAATTTTCCGGCCCGGCGTATTTCCCTGCCGTCTCCGGGAACATGTTCTTGATGATCTTGAACTTGGAAATGTCCACCGTGGCGTCCATGTGCATGAAGATGACGGCATCGCGCAGCACCTTCTCGATGCCGAAATCGAGCATGACGCCATTGCCGCCGTGAAGCTCGACGGCATGCTGGGCGACCTTCATGACCTCTTCGGACGCGAACATCTTGGCCATGTTGACGAGTATCTCGGCATCCGGCGCGTTCTCGTCGACCGCCTGCGAGGCACGATCGAGCAATGCGCGCACAGCTTCTATGCGCGTTGCCATGTCTGCGAGGCGTAACGCCACGGCCTGATGCTTGATCAGGATGCGTCCGCCCTGGACATAGTTCTGGACATATTCAGCCGTCGCCTCGAATGCGCGCACGCCGACGCCGAGGTTTTTCGCAGCCTGAATGATCTTGCCCGGACGGAAATAGACACCGGCGGAGCCCATCGCGCTGTCCTGCACCAGCAGGTGATCGTCCGGCACGAACATATCCTCGAACACCATCTCGCCGTTGTTCATGAAGCGGCAGCCCAGCGTCTCGTTGCAGCGGGCGACGGTAAATCCCTTCGTTTCGCGCGGCACCAGGAACGACGACGTGCCCTGCAGCATGCCGACTTTCGGGTTGGTGTTGGCATAGACGACATACAGGCTTGCGTCGTAGCCGTTCGAGATGAATTGCTTGCGGCCGTTGATGACCCAGCCGCCGTTGGTCTTGACGGCTTTGGTCTGCATTGCCGCTTCCGGCACGTTATACGGCAGCCAGCGGTCGGACGCGCCGCGCGGTTCGGTCAAACAATGCGCCATCAGGAACTGCGGCTCGGCAACCAGCCGCTTGAACCACTTTTCCTGCAGGTGACGCGGCGCAAACTGCCGCAGCAAGACAGAGACCTTCCAGTTCTGCACCATCTTGTCGGCGAGACCTGAATCGCCGCGCGCGAGCTCTTCAGCGACGAGCGCGAAAGTCTTGACCTCGGTTCCTTTCTCCAGCTCGACGCCACCAAATTCCTCGGGCACACCCAGAGTACGGATGCCGATTTTCTCCGCTTCTTCCAGGATGCGGAGTGGCAAGCGGTCTTCGGGGACCATCGACCATTCGCGTTGCCAGTTCTGCTTGATGAAAGGGAGAACGACATCGTCGACGAAGTCACGGCAGCTTTGCCGCATCATTCGTTGTTCCTCGGACAGACCCCGGTCGGTCGCCATACGGTCGAGCATCGGCATTTCCTCGCTTGAGTGTTCTTATTGCTCAGTGTCGCGCCGATGTTACGTCAAGTCGAGGCATGTGCGCGAGACGGCGCTGACCGCATTATTTCGACAGGGCGAAAGCTGACTATCCTGGCGCGGAGGTGCATATTCGCGCCTACGTCGACATCAAGGGCTTTGCAATGACAGACGGGCAGAGTGACGTTATGGAAGGCGGCTGCACGTGTGGCGCGGTCCGTTACCGCCTGAAGGCCAGACCGTTATTTGTGCATTGCTGCCACTGCTCGTGGTGCCAGCGTGAAAGTGGGTCGGCTTTTGCTGTCAATGCCTTTATCGAGGCGTCGCAAGTCGAGCTTCTGAAAGGCAGACTGACGCAGACCACTCTCCCAAGTGCCAGCGGCAAGGGCCAGATATTCTGGCGCTGCGCCGACTGCGGCGTGACCGTGTGGAGCAACTACCCGCAAGCCGGCCCAAGCATTCATTTCATACGGGCCGGGACACTCGACGACCCCTCTTGTGCTCCGCCTGACATTCACATCTACACGTCCACCAAGCAGCCCTGGGTGGTCATTCCGGACGGCGTCCCTGCTGTCAGCGAGTTCTACCAGCCAGCCGATTATTGGCCGGCCGAGAGCGCAGCGCGGTTCAAGAGCGCGATAGCAGCTACCCGGTAAACTTACGCAGCTTTGCGATTTGCCAGAAACTCGCGCATACGATCGAGCGCCTTCAGAATGTTCTCAGTCGAGTTCGCATAGCTCACGCGAATATAGCCTTCGCCCAGAATGCCGAAATCGGGCCCGCCGATAATGGCAACGCCCGCATCTTCCAGCAGCGCGGAGGCCAACGCCTTCGCTTTCCAGCCGGTACGCTTGATATTCGGGAACGCATAGAACGCGCCCTTCGGGGTCGCGCATGATACGCCGGGCAATTTGTTGAGTCCGTCGACCACCACTTTCCGGCGCTTGTCGAACTCCGCGACCATCTTGGTCACTTCATCCTGCGAGCCTTTCAGCGCCGCGAGACCCGCATATTGCGCCGACGCGTTGACGCATGAATGCAGGTTGACCGCAAGCTTGCGCGCATAGTCGTAGAGTTTTCCGGGCCAGACTGCGTAACCAAGGCGCCACCCGGTCATTGCATAGGTCTTCGACCAACCGTTGAGAAGGATCAACCGGTCGCGTATCGACGGATAGGACAGCAAGCAGACATGGGTCTCGCCGTCATAGACCATGTGGTCGTAAATCTCGTCCGACATGATCGCAACGTCCGGCCACTTCTCGAGGCCGGCGATGAGCTTGTCGACCTCGGTTTTTGGCGTGACGCCGCCTGTCGGATTGGCCGGTGAGTTCACAATCAGCAGCCGTGTTCGTGGCGTGATCAGCTTCAATGTCTCTTCCGCGGAAAACGCAAAGCCATTCTCTTCGCGGATCGGCACCGGAATCGGTTTCGCTCCGGTGAACTCGATCATCGACCGGTAGATCGGAAATCCGGGATCGGGATACATGATCTCCACGCCCGGCTCGCCGAACATCAGGATCGACATGAACATGGTCGGCTTGCCGCCGGGCATGATCATCACGCTGTCGGGCGACACCTCGACCTTGAAGCGCTTGGCAAGATCGGCAGCAACTGCCTCCCGCAGCGGCGGGATGCCGTTGGCGGGCGTGTAGCCATGATGGCCGTCGCGCAGCGCCTTCACCGCGGCCTCGACGATAAAATCGGGCGTGCGGAAATCGGGCTGGCCGATGCCGAGATTGATGATGTTGCGGCCCTGCGCCGCCAGCGCGTTGGCGCGGGCAAGCACGGCGAAGGCGTTTTCCTCGCCGATGCGGTCGAAAGCCGCGATGGTACGAAGCATGTCTGCAATCCCTCCGCGCGGGTGCCGTTCGCGACGTACCCGCGCCGGCTCCTCAATGAAGGGGGCAGTTCAGCCGATCAGGCGGCAAAAATCAAACGCCATCAGGGTCTTCGCCCCGACGTGTTTTCAGGGGTCGCCACCCAGGCGGCCGCTGATGTCGCGCAAGAGCTGGAAGCGGATGTTGGGATCGGGGTCGTCTCCGAGATAGACGTCGCCGAAATATAACGGGCCGGCCGGCACCAAATTCGTTCCCCGATGATAGGGATCGGCCCGCACAGTTTTGGACGCCGTGGCAACTTTCTTGGGTTTACGCACCTTTTCAGCATTCTCGGCATACACCGACGTGGCAAAAGCCGCTGCAAAGGTGACAACAAGAATCTTGAAGGAAAGCGTCGACATGGCGGCCTCCGTACGAAATCAGGATGCCTCTCGCTTAACGAATTGCGGTGAGAGCGCAAAGTAAATGGCACGTCAAGGCGATCACAAGTCGGTGTCGGAATATCGGGCCTACTTGGGTGTTTAGCGTCGTTTTTCTTGCCTTTCCCTGTGATGGCGAATGGAGGACCCCATGTTGCAATCGCGGGCATGTTGGAGGCATTGTGCAATCCCCACCCTGCAGGACAAAATCATGAGTATCGCCGACAAACGCCGCGCATTCCGCGCACTGCACCAAAGCGGCTGCTTCGTCATTCCCAATCCCTGGAACGTCGGCAGCGCGCGTTACATGCAAGGGCTCGGCTTCAAGGCACTGGCGACCACGAGCTCGGGCTATGCGCACTCGATCGGTTATGCAGATGGCGACGTCACCCGCGACATGATGCTCGCGCACTATCGCGACATCGCGCAAGCAACGGACATTCCGCTGAACGCCGACTTCGAGGGCGGCTATGCCGACGACCCGGACGAAGTCGCGGCCAACGTCCGGCTATGCATCGACACCGGCGTTGCCGGACTATCGATCGAAGATTTCACCGGCGATGAAAGCAACCCGCTTTACGACTTCGACCTGGCGGTCAAGCGCGTAAGAGCGACACGCGACGCAATCGACAAGGCGGGAGGCGACGTCGTGTTCACTGCGCGCACGGAAGGCTTCATTCACAATCGCCCGGATCTCGACGAGACGATCCGCCGCCTGAAAGCTTTTGCGGACGCCGGAGCCGATTGCCTCTATTCGCCCGGTATCAAAACGCGAGAACAGATCGCGGCTACGATTAAGGCCGTCGGCCCGAAGCCGATCAACTTTCTCAATCACGGTGCGTTCGGTTACACCGTCAATGATCTCGCCGCGCTCGGCGTGCGCCGCATCAGCGTCGGCGGCACAATGGCGCGGGTCGCCATGCATGCTTTTATCCAGTCGGCCCGGCAAATCGCGCACGACGGTAAGTTCGACAGCTTCGCGGGCGTCGTGACAAATGCCGAACTGAACAAGTTTTTCCACGACGACCTGCAGCGCCGACCCAAGTCGTGAGCGACCCGCAAAGTCATCCAGCGACCGGGCAGCCGATCGGTGCCCCAGTCGATGACCGGCCGGCACCA
>Ga0247789_1000079_pt1 | contig 15719 bp, 15 predicted proteins | sample UWRJS220509R4_FD_179919 | JGI IMG/M metagenome (GOLD analysis project Ga0247789, IMG submission 179919) | Soil microbial communities from Arlington Agricultural Research Station in Wisconsin, United States - UWRJ-S220-509R-4 | ecosystem: Environmental > Terrestrial > Soil > Agricultural land...
CAAACGCTGCCGTCCAACCTGCCGACCAAGGAACAACTCGCCAACGACAACAACCTTTTCATCGCGCTCGCTAAAAAGACGCTGAAATGGGAAGAGCCAGCCGAGCCGGCGAAAATTGTCGGTCCTATTTATTTTGTCGGTACCAAGGGACTTGGCGTCTTTCTTTTCACGACATCCGAGGGCCACATCCTGATGAACACGGGCATGCCCTCGTCAGGCCCGGTGATCGTAGAGTCCGTCCGCAAACTCGGCTTCCGCCCCGAAGACATCAAACTCATGATCAATGGCCATGCGCATATCGATCATGCAGGGGCGTTTGCCTTCCTGAAACAGCAGTTCAGCGCGCAACTGGCGGTCATGAAAGATGACGTAGAGGCGATGGAGAGCGGCGACAAGAACGATTTCAAGTACGCCAATGACTTCGTTTACCCGCCCGTCAAGGTTGATCGTATCCTGCGCGACGGCGACACGATCAAAATGGGCGACGTGCTGCTCACCGCCTATCACACGCCGGGCCACACGCGTGGAGCGACCACCTGGATCGCGAACATCGCGGTCGACGGCAAAGCCTATGTCGTCGCTTTCCCTGACGGCGCCGGGTTCAATCCGGGCTACCGGTTGGTGAAGAATCCTTCCTACCCGGGCATTGCCGAGGATTACCGCCGCACCCACCATTTTCTCGAGACGCTGAAGCCCGACATCTGGCTGGCGCAGCACAACGAATACTATGACTTCGAGAGCAAGCGGCAGCGGGCGCAGACCGAAGGTATGAAGGCGTGGATAGACCCTGAAGGCTACCGGCGCTTCATCGCCGGCAAGAAGCGCGACTTCGAGGACGAAGTGGACGAAGAGATGGGTGTCGTGAAAAAAGGAGACAAGAAATGAGAATTGTTGCCGCGGCCATTGCCGCGTTTTTTGCCATACCGGCATGGGCTCAGAACGCCGTTCCCGTCACCGTACAGAATTTCCCACGCGCGGAATCCGACCTCTACATGGGCAATACCGTGAAAGACGGCGGCTTCGGCAAGTTTCATCACAACCGCACGCCGACAGAGATCGACAAGCAGCTTGTCATTCGCATGAATCGCGACACGCTGTACTCCGCAGCTGTCTTCGATCTCGACGCCGGGCCGGTGACGATCACGCTGCCCAAAGCCGGCAAACGCTTCATGTCGCTGCAGGCGATCAGCGAGGATCACTATGCGCCGTTCGTTATTTACCAGCCGGCCTTGCTGACGCTGACGAAAGACAATGTCGGCACGCGCTATGTGATGGCCGCGGTCCGCACATTGGTCGATCCGAACGACCCAAACGACCTGAAGGAAGTCCACGCGCTGCAGGACGCAATCAAGGTCAGCCAGAAGAACGCCGGAAAATTCGAGGCGCCGAACTGGGATCAGGCCTCGCAGAAGAAAGTACGCGATGCGCTGCTGGTTCTTGGCTCGACGACCAGCGGCTTCAAGAACGCCTTCGGCCCCAAAGGTAAGGTCGATCCGATCAATCATTTGATCGGCACCGCGATGGGCTGGGGAGGCAATCCCGGCAAGGACGCCACCTATGTCAGTTTCACGCCGGCCAAGAACGACGGCACGACGGTCTACAAGCTCACGGTCAAGGATGTGCCCGTAGAGGCCTTTTGGTCGGTCAGCCTTTACAATGCGGAAGGCTTCTTCCAGAAGAACGAATACAACGCCTATTCGGTCAACAACATCACGGCGAAGAAAGGCCCGGACGGCGCGGTCGACGTCCAGTTCGGCGGTTGCGACGGCAAAATTCCCAATTGCCTCCCGACCATGAAGGGCTGGAACTACACCGTGCGGCTCTATCGGCCGCGCGAGGCGATCCTGGACGGCAAGTGGAAATTTCCCGAGGCGCGGCCGGTGAATTGAGAAGAGAAGGGGGGAGCATGAAATTCAGGCTCGCGCTGTGCGCTCTGGCGCTTGCTGCGCCAACCATTGCGCAGGCGCAGAACACCATTCCGGTCACGGCCGACAATTTCAATCGTGCCGAAACCGACATGTATTTCGCAATGTTCGCCAAGCGGGGCGCATTTGGAAAGTTCATTCATCTGCGGGACCTGCCGCTCGAAAATACCGGCGTGCGTCCGAACCGCGACACGCTTTATTCGGAAGCCGTGTTCGATCTTGATGCCGGCCCGGTCAGGATCACCTTGCCGAAAGCGGGCAATCGCTTCATGTCGATGATGGTGGTCAACCAGGATCACTATGTCTACGAAGTCGATTACACTCCCGGAAATTACAACTTCACCAGGGCGGAAGTCGGCACGCGTTATGTTTTCATGGCGCTGCGTATTCTGATCGACCCGGCCAACGCGAAGGACATCAAGGAGGCGCACGCGCTGCAGGATGCGGTCATTGTCAGGCAGAAGAGTGCCGGGCGTTTAGAGGGGCCAAACTGGGATCCCGTCAGCCAGAAGAAAGTGCGCGATTCGCTTTTGGCGCTGAATTCAACTTTACCTGACCTGAAACGAGCATTCGGCGCGCGGTTCCAGGTTGATCAGGTGCGGCATCTGATCGGCACGGCGGCGGCCTGGGGCGGCAACCCGGACAAAGATGCCATTTACCTCAATGTCACACCGGCAAAAAACAACGGTTCAACGATCTACAGAATGAGCGTGCCTGCAAAGGTGCCGGTCAATGCGTTCTGGTCGGTCACCGTTTACGACGCCGAAGGCCGTCTGAAGAAGAACGAGTACGATGCCTACTCGCTCAACAGTATCACCGCCAAGAAAAGTGCGGATGGATCAACCGCCATCCAGTTCGGTAGCTGTGACGGCAAGATCGCGAACTGCCTGCCGACCTTGGCGGGATGGAATTACATGGTGCGGCTCTATCGCCCGCGCGACGAGATTCTGAGCGGCAAGTGGAAATTTCCCGAGGCAAAGGCCGTAAATTGAGTATGCTCATCTGCCGGGGAGGCACGGCGCCATGAGGAAGCTGCTTTTCGCAGCGCTGTCAACGCTCGCGGTGATCGATATCGCGACGCCGGTATGTGCGCAGCCCGCCGCGCGTCTCGCCGATCGCGACATCGTCGAGGCTTACGAATACATGCTCGGCCGCCTGCTGGTGCTCCGCCAGGAAAACCTCGATTTCAAGGAAGGCTTCAAGTGGAACGAGATCGTCCACCGCGCTCCCGGCGGCGTCGACTGGGCGAACCCGAATCTCGATGTCGTCTACAGCGAGGCCTGGATCGCGCTCGACGAGAAGAGCTGCACGCTGATCGATATTCCGGAGATCAAGGGCCGCTATTACACGGTGCAGATCCTCAATGGCTGGGGAGAGACCACCGCCAACATCAACGAGCGGAATTTTCAGAAGCATCCGTTTGGCAAGTATTTGTTCTGCATCAAGGGCGCGACGCCCGTGCTGCCGAAAGGCACCCTGCGCGTGACACTGCCGAGCCGGAAGTCTCGCTTGTTGATGCGGATCGAGCTTGGCGCCCATCCGGAGAATGCCATCGCTCTTCAGAAGAAGGTGACGATGAAGGCGACCGGAAAACCGGTTATCGAGGAAGCGGTCGTGAAGCCGAATTTCACCAACAGCCAGCTCCCGGGTGTCGAGGCGTTCGACAAGACCGCAGAGATCTTCGCGAGCGAAGCCGATCTCAATCCCGGCATGATCGACGTGCGCGAGAAGGCGATCGCAATTTCAAAAGCCGCAGCGGACCGGACGCAGCGTGCGCGCATCGACGAGGTCATCCGCAAGCAGGCGATCCCCGCCTTCCATGGCGAGATTCTGAAAATGGGCAAGGCGGAGAATGGATGGATGCATCCGCGCGTCGTCGGTAACTACCGGACCGATTATGTGATGCGCACCATCACCAACTACGCCGGGATATGGGCCAACAACAGCAAGGAAGTCGTCTATTTCACGGCGCAGGGGCTCGACGGCGGCCAGAGCTATACGCAGACCTTCCCGAAAGACGCGTTGCCGCGAACGAAGACGCGTTATTTCTGGTCGGTAATCGTGGTCGATGGCGTGGACTACAAGGTCATCCCGAATGCCCTCAATCGGTACCTGCTCAACAAGCAGTCGCCGCTGCAATTCGACGATGACGGCTCGCTCACGCTCGCTTTTGCGCCGACTTTGCCGGCCGGAATTCCGGAATCGAACTGGCTGCCGACACCGCAGGGCAAGAAATACAATATGACCCTCCGCTTCTATGGCCCCACAAAGGACGTCAGCGACGGCAAGTACTTCCCGCCGCCGGTGGTGCGGACCAGCGCGACGCGAACCGAGCAGCTGATCCGCAGCCTGAAGAAATCACGACATTGATACGGACGGTGCCCGGGCACCGCCCGCATGCGACGAATCTTTCTGCAAATTCCTGGCGGATTTTTTAGCAAAACGGGACATGCATTGTCGTCGCCCTGAACAAATGTTCATCGGGCACGAATAAATGTTCATCGGGCGAGCGAACAAATGTTCGTCGAGCGAATTAAATTGACGATTTGTCGCACCAGGACAAGAATTCGCCATGGGTTGGCGCGCCAGTCCATGAATTCAACGTCACCAAATAATGGGAGGGAAATAATGAAGCGCATTCTTCTTGCAGCGCTGATTACTGCATTTGCCGCCGGCTCCGCGTTCGCGCAGTCCTGCGAGACCAAGGCCATGGGTAAAGACGGCAAGCCGCTCGCCGGCGCCGCGAAATCCAGTTTCGTCAAGAAGTGCAAACACGACGCATGCGAAGGCAAGGCCATGGGCAGCAACGGCAAGCCGCTCGCCGGCGCCGCCAAGAAGAGCTTCATGACCAAGTGCGAGAAGGAAGCCTAACCCCTTCAACATCAGGAGTTGAAGATGCGTACCATCGTCGTCGGCGGCGCCATTGTTGGCGCATTGCTTCTATCTGTCCCGGCTTTTGCTCAGCAAAAAACGGTCAAGGCTTGCACGCAAGAATGGCAGGCGAACAAGGACGCAAACCAGGCCAAGGGCGTTACGCTCAAGGCCTACGTGACGCAGTGCCGCGCGGGAGGCGCGGCACAGACTGCTCCTGCGGCGCCAGCCGCGGCGCAGAAACCAACGACGGTGGCTGCTCCTGCGGCGACCGGCCAGAAGACCGTCAAGGCCTGCGTCGAGGAGTGGCGCGCCAACAAGGCCGCCAATGAGGCGAAGGGCATAACTCAAAAGGCCTATGTTGCGGATTGCCGTACCGGCAAGACGACGGCGCAACCGACGCTATTCCCAACGGCTCAGCCGCAACAGAGAACCACGACAGCGCCGCCGCCAGCTGCGCCACAACAGACGCAACAGGCGCCAAGGACGACAACCGGAGCTGCACCTCCTGCAGCGACGGCGCCGACCGGCGCAAACCAGTACGCGACCGAAGGGCAGGCCAAGTTCCGCTGCGTCGGCGGAACGGTCGTCTGGGCCAATCTCGATTCAAAGATCTATCACTTCAGCGGCAACAAGACCTATGGCCAGACCAAAGCGGGCGCGTATATGTGCGAGCGGGATGCCCAGGGCCAGGGCATGCGCGCCGCGAAAAACGAGAAGCATCCCTGAAGTAAAAGAACGCTCCGCGGCACCGGTCACATGATCGGCTTGCCGCGGATGTCGATCGCCTTTTCGATGCGGATCAGCACACCGATGCCGGCTTCGGCGCCGGCGTGAGTTTGCTCGCGCGGCAACAGCTTCGCGAAAATCGCCTCCCGCACCGGCCCGCTCTCGTGCAGTTCGACCGAGCCAAAGAAGCGCAGGAAGCCTGAGTCCAGAATGCCGTCGCGCTGGGCTTTGAAGTTGGCGTACATGACGCAGATACGCTTGTCGTGGCCGAGGTTCTCCAGCACGGCGCGCTTGCTGCGCTCCCACCAGGCCAGATGCTCGTCGTCGAAGACGATCATGCTGCCTTTCGGCGTGATGTTCGGTCCCTGCGGCCCGTTGGTTGCGACCAGGCACGGATGGCCGTCATCCCAGGCGTTTCGGATCAGGGTCTTGATGGTGTCGGAGAGCATGGAGTCACCTCAGGATTCGATCGCTATCGCCTTTGGCTGGGGCGGCTGGCAGCTGCACAGTAAATCAGTGCTTCCGGGCGTCGACGCGGAAGCCAACGATGGTCTGCTCCCCCAATGCCTTGGCGGCCTCCAGCCGATGCAGGCCTTCGATAAGCACAAAGCGTGCGCCGTCCGGCCGCACCAGAATTGGCGTCTTCTGGCCGTCGGCGAGCATACTGTGCGCTATCTCCTCGACGCGTTTGGGATCAAGCGTAGTCCGCCGCTTGACGGGCACGTAAATGGTGTCGACCGCGAAGGTCTCTCGTTTCATCATGATACGGGCAAGGGTAGCACAAGTTCAGACGGCCATCCTTTGCTCTCGGGCCTTTTCCTGCATCGATGCTGTTCCTACATGTGCGGGAACGCTTGGGAGATTGTCTGCAATGTCAGAGCCGCTTGTGGTGGTCATTCCGCATCGCCTCGGAAAGGACGAAGCACTGCGCCGGATCAAGGATGGGCTCGGCCGTGCCAAAGGCGAATTCGCCTGGTTGCTCTCGATCGACCAGGACGTATGGACCGGCGACCGCCTGTCGTTCCGCGCCTCGGCTCTTGGCCAGAAGGCCACCGGTTTCCTTGATGTCTATGAGACCGGTGTGCGGGTCGAGGTCACGCTGCCGTGGCTGCTCGCGCGCTTTGCCCACGCTGCGCAGCGCGTGATCGGCCAGAAGGGTCAGCTGATGCTCGAAAAGAAGTAGGGCGCGTTCTTCAGTTTCCCAGCTCAAGCACCCAATAGCGACGTCCGTTGCCGCCGACGGCAGAGGCAATGCCGTAGCTTGTTACGTCCCGCCGCAGCATGTTCGCGCGATGACGGCCGGATCGCGACCACATGCGGATGACGCAATCTTCCGTCTCGCAGCCGAAGCCGACATTTTCCGCGGCCGTGCCCCTCTCGACCGAAACGCGCTGACGAAATCCGGTGTGATCAAGCCGCTGGCGTCCGGCAAGGCTCTGCGCGTGGCTATAGGCTGCGCCCGACAGCGCGCCGCTCGGCGACAACGGCGGGCGTCCGTGCTGGGCGCGGTATGAATTGAGATCGAGCGCGGATGATGAATCCGCGAGAACAATCGACGCCAAGGCAACAATGACCAGCCCCCGCCTCATAAAACGAGACTAGCACCGGCGCGCGGAGCTGTCCGAGCGAGGAGGGGTTTATGAGTGGTATCTCTTGCCGCGGGGCGGGTGCCACCAGCAGGCATAGGCGATGTAGTCGCCATAGACCCGGTGGACGCTGGTGATCACCGCGTACTTGTTGAACTGGCTGCAATTGGCCTGCGCGACGTCGAAAGCATTCTCCTCCGCTTCCGGCGACCAGGGAATGATGCCGCCGATATCGTTGCCTTTGGAACCGAAAGCACCCCAGCCAATCGTCAGAACCAGCGCGGCCATAAAGAGTGGGCGTTGTCTCATGCTGCTCCTCAGTCTTGAAAATCACCAGCCGCGTGATGTTAAGGTCTTGCCGCGCGCTACGCCAGCCCTCAGCAGCCAAGCCATAACCAAGGGCTGTATCGTCCCGTCGGGACTGGTACCCCTCGTCCTTCAGACGTGCTGGGAATCAGGCCTTGATGGAACTGCGGCAGTCCCGCGGCGGACTCGTTCTTATTCTTTCCACACGCTCACCAAAAAACAGTCCCGTTTCGACCGCATGACGCGGCCCACGCGAGGGGCTTCTCCTTTTCGAAATCGACAACGGCGCATTGCGATGCGCTGCTCGGGCATGCTCGCGCCAATTTGGAGACATTATGCGGCATCTGTTCCTGCCGGCCTGTATCTGCTTGATGACTCTGTCGGGTGCGGCCGGCGCCGACGGAATTCCGTCCGGGCCCGTGTCCGCAACCAAGACCGAAGACAGCACAGCGCCGGCGGCTGCTGCCGAAGTGCCAGTCACTGAATCTCCGGATCGGGCCGAGAGCGCCCCGCCGAAAACGGACGCAGCGGAGACTCCGCCGGCCGCGGCCGACGTGTCGCTGCCGATCAAGCGCCCGCCGCCCATTAAAGATCGCGTGGTGGCCCGCTCGCACCATGAGATTTGCACCACCGTAGCGGAATCGGCGCATTCGAACGACCTGCCGCTGCCGTTCTTCATTCGGCTTCTTTTTCAGGAAAGCGGCTTCAAGCCGGATGTGGTGAGCCGGGCCGGCGCGCAGGGCATTGCGCAGTTCATGCCGGAGACGGCGGCGACCGTTGGGCTCAACAATCCGTTCGACCCAATCCAGGCGATCGCGGCGTCCGCACGTTTGCTCGGCGATCTTGTGCGCCGGTTTGGAAATCTCGGCCTTGCTGCCGCCGCCTACAATGCCGGGCCGCGGCGCATCCAGGACTGGCTCGCCAAGAAGGGCAAGCTTCCGGAAGAAACGCAGCATTATGTGAAAACGATCACCGGGCGCCCGGCGGAGACCTGGAAGGGCCGTGTGAAGGCCAAGCTCGCCGCGGCGCTGCCACGCGAAGCGCCATGTCCGGAAAGGGTCACGGTTATTGCCGCGAAGACGTCCGGCCCGTCGGCGCGCGGGACGGGCACGGGAGCAATGACACCGGCGATCATCGCAGAGCGTAAGAGCGAGACCAGGCACACGAAGAAGACGCGTGACAAAGGCGGGAAGGGGGCTATCCAGCTTGCCGCCTCAAGCAAGAAGAAGGACCGCAAGCGGAAGGGCTCGCGTCATTAGCGGCGGGGAGCTGCGCGGACTTATCAAAATTCGTGAATTTGTGATGGCCAACACAGCGCGCGAAAGCGGTCGCCCCTAATCTGGTTAACGTTGCGAGCATCTCGCTCCGTGGGGAACAGACCAGGAGGGACCGATGACCGACATCACCTACCAGACAGCCACGGCCGGTATAGCCTGCCCAAGCGCCTTATTGTCCCGGATCGCCGCCTGGTGCACCCATTTCGCTGAAGGCATTCGCGAGGGCCGGGAAATTGCCGCGCGCTACCACGCATTAGCGCAACTTTCGAGCCCGGAACTCGCCCGGCGCGGCCTTAACCGTCACATGATCGCGCGAGTCGCCCTCACCGGCTATTGAGGCATTTCGCCCGGAATTCTGCTAGAAAACCTGGCGCCTTATGCGCTCTGGGTCGGGTTTTCGATGGTTACTGCACCGCATTCCACCGATCTGCTGTCGGACCTGCCCGAGCGGCTGGCGGACCTGCTGTTGGCCAATGCAAAACCGGTCAAGCTGGCGGCCGATGAAATCCTGTTTTTTGCGGGCGACCCCGGCGACGGCTGCTACCGGCTGGATGACGGCCTGGTCAAAGTCAGCATGGTCTCGCCAAAGGGTGCGGAACGCATCCTCGCAATTCTCGGGCCCGGCTCGATCGTCGGCGACATGGCCATGGTCGATGGCCGTCCGCGCTCGGCATCCGTCACGGCCGTGCGCGACTGCAAGCTCAGGTTCATCAGTCGTGCCTCCTTCGAGGCCGTGGCGCTAAAGAACCCTGAAGTTTACAAGCATCTCCTCAACCTGGTGGCGACTCGCCTGCGCGATACCGACCAGGTTGTAGCGGCGGGATCGTTCCTGCCAGTCAAGGGCCGCGTGGCGCGTGCCCTTTTGGATCTGGCCAAGGCTTTCGGAAATGATGTCGGTGGCGGCCGTGTTGTCATCCGGCAGAAGCTGAGCCAGAGCGACGTCGCGGCGATGGCGGGAATCGCACGCGAGAATGTCAGCCGGATTCTCAATGAATGGATGCGGTCAAAGATGGTGACCCGCCTGTCCGGCTATTACTGCCTCGAGAACAAAGCCAAGCTCGAAAGAGAAATAAAACTCTAGCTTTTTCAGGTGTTTTCGCGCCTGAGGGAAAAAGCGCTTATCTGTGACCCTGGTCACATCGCCTGGGGATCTGCCGGCCTAGTGTCGTGGTCATAGGGAGCGCGGTTGCTCCCGCACCATTCAGGGCCAACGACCATGCGTAAGACGATCATCCTCGCCGCAGCCACTTTACTCCTCGCCTGCGTGACGGTGGTGACCGGCGTTGCGCGCACCATCGAAGGCCCCTCCACGAACTTGGCTAGCCTGGTGGTAAGTCCCCACACCATAGGCGGCCTGACGGCCAGGATATTGAACGCAATCTGACCGTCGTAAGGCCTGCCCCCCACCCAAGGGGCAGGCCCCCCGTTTCACGATCCTCCAAACTTCTTAGCGGCCTCCAAGAGGCCGCTTCTTTTTTTGCGGATACCACACCGTGGGCGGAGGAAACCTTGTTTCGTTGGCAGATCCGATGGGTGTCACCTGCACGCTGGCGTTTTCACCGCGGTAGCGGCGACGGACGCGATTGGCGGCGCTAACCCGCCAAGGCCTTGTGGCGCGGCTTCGCGACCACGTTGCCGACGAGATCGGCATAGGTGTCGATCGGCTGCGGCTTGCCGGTGAAATAGCCCTGCACCTCGTCGCAGCCTTCCTGCGCCAAGAACGACAGCTGGCTTTGGTTCTCCACGCCTTCGGCAAGCACCGGGATGTTGAGGCTGTGGCCCAGGGTAACAATGGCGCGAACGATGGCCATCGAATGATGGTTGTTCTCAAGGTCGCCGACGAAGACGCGGTCGATCTTGATCTTCTCGAATGGGAAGGCGTGCAGGTACGACAGCGAGGAGTATCCCGACCCGAAATCGTCGAGCGCGATGTGCACGCCGAGCACCTTGAGTTTGCGCAGGATCGATACCGCACGGGAGAAGTCGTCGATCAACACGCCTTCGGTGATCTCGAGCTCCAGCCGGTCTGGCTTTAGTCCGGTCTCGAGCAGGATCGAGTGGACGAGTTTCGCCAGGTCGCCATGGTGGAACTGGACCGGCGAGATGTTCACCGCCACCCGCAGAGGATTGGGCCACGACGCAGCTTCCTTACAGGCCTCGCGCAGGATCCATTCGCCGAGCGCAATGATCTGCGTGCTCTGTTCGGCGATCGGGATGAAGGTCTCGGGCGATACCCAGCCGCGTTTCGGGCAGTGCCAGCGTGCGAGCGCCTCGAAGCCGACAACCTTGCCGAAGGCGATGGTCTTCTGCGGCTGATAGTGCAGGAGCAGGTCGCCACGGTCTGGCGCGCTGCGCAGGTCGGTCTGCAGCTCGCGCCGTTCGCGCAGACGTGAGCCGAGTTTTTCCTCGAAGAAGCGCACCGAGCCGCGCACTTCCGACTTTGCCTGATAGAGCGCGGCGTCGGCGTTGGCAATCAAGGCCGTCGCATCCGTGCCGTCGGCAGGGTAGACGGCCACGCCTACGCTCAAGCCAACCTGGATCTGGTGACCGTCGACCTCGAAGTTGTCCTTGAACGCCTCGATCATGCGCTCGACGATCAGTCCGGCGGTCACCTCGGGTTCGTCGCATGACAGAACGACGATGAACTCGTCGCCACCGATGCGGGCGAGGAATGCACCTTCGGCGGCGGCCTGTAGACGCCGGGCGGCCTCCCGCAGCAATCCGTCGCCGACCAGGTGGCCATAGGTGTCGTTCGCTTCCTTGAAGCGGTCGAGATCGAGACACATGATGGCGAAGCGATTGCCGCTTTTCGCAGCGTCGTCGAGCGTGTGGAACAGGTGCTTGAGGAACGAGGTCCTGTTCGGCAGTCCGGTCAGCGAATCGTTGTGGGCGAGGTACGAGATGTGCTGCTCGCTGCGCCGGCGTTCGGTGATGTCGTCGAGCACCGTGAGGAGGTATTGTGCGTCGCCGCTGTCGTCGCGGATGGCGATCTTGCTGGCCTTGATCAGCCTGAGGCCCTTGTCTGCCGTATTGATGTAATGCTCGGGCGTGGAGACGATGCCGTCGCCTTGCAATGTATCGAGATCGGACTTCACGATAATGTCCGCCCGCTCCGGCGGGAACAGCTCGTGCGCGGTCTTACCGATCATGTGGCTGCGCAAATCGCCGGTCAATTCCTCATAGGCGCGGTTGAACAGCAGGAAGCGACCGCCCTGTGCCTTCTCGCCCGTGCCGTCGACGTGACGCACGACGATCGGCACCGGAACGTGCTCGATCACGGCGTCGAGGAAGATCTTGGTGCGGCGCAATTCGGCTTCGGTGAGCTTTGTTTTGGTTACGTCGTGGACGACGGTCAGGCGGGCGCTGCGCCCGTTGTACGTGAGCGCGCGCGAATAAACTGCGATGTCGATCTTGGTACCGTCGGCTTTGATGTGCTGGCCGACGTTTTCGACGAACTGGTCGGCGGACAAGCCGCGGATAAAGGCCTTGAAGCGCGCGCGATCGTCAGTCGGCCGCAGGTCGGCCACGTTCATCGCCATGAACTGCTCGCGGGTATAGCCGTAATGGGCGACGGCGGCCTCGTTGACGGCGAGGAAGCGCAGCGTCTCCCGGTCGATCACCCACATCGGCACCGGATTGCCTTCGAACAGCAGGCGGAAGGACTCCTCGCGGTGTTTGGCCTCGGTGATGTCCTCATGCGTCGCCACCCAGCCGCCATTGGCCATCGGCCGGTGGACGACGGCGACATAACGGCCGTCCCGCAGTTTGTTGGTCGTCTGATAAGGCACCCGGCCCGCGACGTCGTTGAGGCGCGTCTTGAGATAGGCAGCGGCATCTTTCGGTCCATTCCCCTTGGCGACCGTATGCTCGAGGATCGCCTGGAACGGCGTGCCAGGCTTCGTGAGCTCCTCTGTGAGCTCGTAGATGTCGGCATATTGCTTGTTGCAGATGATGAGGCGCTTTGAGGCATCGAACATGCAGACGCCCTGGGAGACATGGGCGAGCGCTGCGTCCAGCTGCCCCTTCTGCTTCTTGATCGCGCTCTCGACCTCAATCTTGTCGGTGATGTCGTCATGCGTCGCCACCCAGCCGCCGTCGGGCATCGGCTGGTTGACGATCTGGATGATGCGTCCGGCCGGGGTCGGCACGTTCTGCTTCGTCAGCGTGCGCTTGGCGATCTGGGCCAGAATCTTGCCGTGATATTCCTCGGGATCGCCGCCGAACGAGCCGCACTCCTTGCGGTGTTTCAGAAGGTCGAGCAGCGACAATCCCGGTTTGACCACGTCGGGTGACAGCCCATAGATCTCGATGAAGCGCTTGTTGACGACGACGAGCCGCGACATGGCGTCGAACATCACCAGGCCCTGTGACATGTTGTTGAGTGCCACGTCGAAACGCAGGCTTTGGCCCCGCAGTACTTCGGCTCGGTTGCGCTCCTCGCGGGCCTGTTCGAGCGCCTGGTAGTTGCGGAAAAGACGCATGAACAGCAGCGCGAACGCGGCAATGGTCGCAAGGATGAGCGCTGCGGCGCCGGCAACATAGGCTGTTGTTTTTCGCCAGTGCGCGAGGATGGAAGAGGTGGCGCGCGTGGCACTGACGACCGCCGGGTAGCCGTCGACACGGTGACCCGCGATCAGGCGCGGAATTCCGTCGATCACGCCATCGATCGATCCGACGCCGTGGTCGGAATTGGCGACCAGTTTGAGCGCAAGCGCGGTCGGAAACTTGCGCCCGATATCCGCATCGATTTCGGGATAGCGCGCCAGCAGCATGCCGTCGCTGCGGAACAGTCCGAAACTGCTGTTCGGATTGGGGCTGATGTCGCGGAAGTAATTCTGCAGATAGTGGAGCTCGATTGCGGCGGAGATGACACCCAGAAATTCGTCGTTCGGTCCGGAAATCTTGTGGGCGAGGTGGATGACCCAGCTGCCGGTCGCATAGTCGCGGACCGGTTCGCCGAGAAACGACCTCATGCCCGGACCCGTCTTAAGCGCCTTGAAGTAGTCCTCGTTCGTGACGTTGACGTCGGGGATCGGCCACTGGCGCGAGAAATTGATCAGCTGGCCTCTGGCGTTGAAGATGGCAAGCGAGCCGACATAGGGCATGCCGCCCGCCTTGTCGCGCAGTTTCACGTGTATGGCGTGGCGCCTGTATTCACGCTCGATCGACTCGCTGTCGATCACCGGCAGCCCGGACAGATCGTCGTGAAAGCGCCGCTCAACCGCCTGCACGGCGGTGAATGCCTGCTCGATCTGCTTCGCGACAATGAGAGCGGAATTCGACAGCGCCTGCGCGTTTTCGGACACGGCGCGCGCGCGCAGATTGTAGACGATAAGGCCTGCGCTGGTGACGACGATGAGCGCGAGCGTGACCGCGCAGGCCACAATCAGCCGCATCGGGCTGAGGAAACTCAGCGCCGCCCCATTCCGATCGCGCGCATTCTGCGCTGATGCAAGTTCAGACAACCACCGCACGTTGAAGCCACATCTCGCCTGCGGGAGACCCGTCGCTTGAAGCTACATGGCGTTGGTAATGCAAATAATTTAATCATTCCGTTTTCCATGCGGTTCCGTCGCCTGATTTGTGACACCAAAGAATTCATTGGTTAATGTGCGCTTCCGGGACCTGGGTAATTTTAGGAATCGATGCGGCGCGCCTGTTGAATTGGCAAAATGAGGGCAATCCGGAAGGTGAATTTTGTCTTGCGATGGTTCGCGGATGGAACGGCGATCTGCGCGCAGTCCGAAAGTAAACCGGCGGCACTGAGGTGCCGCCGGTTTTCAATACAGGTCAGATTTGCTTCGGCTTAGCCGTCGCTTACGCGACGCAAACGTACTGCGACGCGGTCATGCCCAACTGCCGCGCGGCGCCGCGCGCGAGATCAAGACGGGCGCCCATTTTATACGCGATGCCCCAGGGCCCGGTGTCGTTGATTCGCACGGTGATCGAGCGACCGTTCTTCGGATTGGTCACCGTCAGCGTCGTGCCAATCGGCCACGTACGCGCCGCCGCGGTGTTGCCGTTCGGATCGAATCGCTCACCACTGGCGGTGCGTTTTCCGGATGAGTAGTGGCTGGCGAGAACTTCCTGTCCGGCGCAGTTGCCGGATTTCTTGACGTACTTATGAACTGAGCCCCAGCCCGCCGCATGAGCTGTGCCAAACATGAGAAGGCTCGCGAGAATCGCAATGCCAATGTGTTTCATTGAATGTTGTCCCCTTCAATGATTTGTATTGGGAACCGGTAGGGCGGGATAACGTGTCAGAAGCAAGGCGAGACTGTACGAACGGTAAATCGGTATAGTAGCTATGCGTAATTCGGTACCAATTCGCCCCGATTTTCGCCCGTCATGCGGCTCAACGGTGGCAATTAAGGTTACGCGCTGCACCGCTGATTCGAAAAATCAGATTCGCGTTTCGCAAATTGTCTCCGCGCCAACTTGTGTCGTCTCCGCGCGGAATAATTTCAACTTGAATTTCGTCGTGTCGTTCACGACGTGCGTGCTTGCTTCCCGATTCCGGAGAAGAGGAAGTCCCGATCAAAGCGAAGCCGATTTGGCTTCGCAACGGCGCGCGCCCGGAAAAGCGGTGGATATTGCGGCGCGCAAGCGCTTACGCCTCGGAATGACGGTCTGGCGCCAGTTGATCGCCGGAAGTCTCGCAGCTAGCGTTCCGCAACCGACCGGCCATTTGACGGTGATGCATCGTGACCGCAGAGGTCCCTGCGTACGTTGATCTTCCCACGACACGCGCAGCGGACAGCGCCGGCGTCCGGACATGGCTGCGCGGGATCGGCGTGCGACAGGTGCGTCTGATCACCGGCCTGATCATGTTCGCCTACATTTTTTCGCACTTCTTCAACCACGCGCTCGGCGTCATTTCCTACGACGCAATGGAAGCGTGGCTGACGTACCACGTTGCCTTCTGGCGGCTGCCGGTGGTCAACGATACGCTCTATATTGCGGCCGTCATCCATTTCTCGCTCGGACTGTGGGCGCTCTATCAGCGGCGGCATTTTAGCTATACC
>Ga0247789_1000089_pt1 | contig 15167 bp, 16 predicted proteins | sample UWRJS220509R4_FD_179919 | JGI IMG/M metagenome (GOLD analysis project Ga0247789, IMG submission 179919) | Soil microbial communities from Arlington Agricultural Research Station in Wisconsin, United States - UWRJ-S220-509R-4 | ecosystem: Environmental > Terrestrial > Soil > Agricultural land...
GGTAGCGTAGGCAGCACCCTCTGCTGTCGAAAGGAGCCTCCATGCTGTTTGCCGACATCGATCTTGGCGAAGCGCTTCTTCTCGCCCTCGAGATCTTCTTCTTCGTGATCTGGATCTGGATCCTGATCACGATCCTCAGCGACCTCTTCCGCGACCACGAGCTCTCCGGTTGGGCAAAGGCGGCCTGGGTCCTCTTCCTGGTCTTCATTCCCTTCCTAACGGCTCTGATCTACCTGATTGCCCGCGGCGAGGGCATGCGCGAAAGGACGATCAAGGCGCAGGCTGAGGCCAAGCAGCACTTCGACGCCTACGTGCGCGAGCAGGCTCACACCTCGCCGGCCGACGAGCTCCACAAGCTCAACGAGCTGAAGGAGAAGGGCGCCATCTCGGCCGAGGAGTTTGATCGGGCCAAGGCGAAACTCCTCGCCTAGACCGTTTTTCGAGACCCAGCCCTTGCGGTGCGCCTTATGCACGCCAGGCGTGCATAAGGCGCACCGGAACATCGGGGCCGCTGAGATTTCTCCTGCAAAGCGGCGGATTCTGCAACGGAAGTTGCAAGTTATTAGCAACTCCTAACATTTCGAGGCCGATTTCGCTAGCGTGCGGCGCCGAATGCGGCCTCGCTCCAGCGGTAATCCGTGGCGGCTGCTGCTGCCCGCCGCGCTGCTCTTCGCCCTGCTCTGCCTGGCGACCGCGGCCCCTGCCAAGGACCTCGAGGAAAAGCTCCAGGCAACGGAGGGCAAGCTCAGCCAGGTGCGCGAGAGCCAGAGCGCGCTGGCCGAGACGATCGCCGAACAGAACCACGCGATCGACTCGATGATCGGCGAAGTCTCCGTGCTTCGCCAGAGGCAGGCCGCCGTCGAGGAGGAGCTGGCGGCGAAGCAGGCGGAGCTCGACGAGGCCACGGCGAAGCTGGCGGCGGACAAGCGCCACCTGGCGGTGGTCCGGGCGCGCCTGCACAGGGCGCTCCGCGTCCTCAGCGATCGGCTCGTGGCGATCTACGAGGCGGGCAGCCCCGACATGCTGAACGTCGTGCTCGAGTCGGCGAGCTGGTCCGAAGTGACGACACGCGCCGACTACGTCGGCAGGGTGCAGGAATACGACGACGCGGTGGCGACGCGGGTCAAGGGCCTGCGCGACGAAGCGCGTGCCGCGGTGAAGCGGATGACCGCGGTGCGCCTTCAGATCCGGCAGGCGCGCGACGCGATCGCAGTCAAGGAGCGGCAGGCCGCCGCGGCCCGCGAGGAAGCCGAGGCGCGCTTCGCTGAGCTGAAGTCGGCCCAGGCGGAGCGGCGGCGCTCGCTGGAAGCGCTCGAGTCGCGCGAACAGGCGCTGGGCGACAACCTGGCGGCGATCACCGAACAGATCGAAAGCACGACTGGCATCCCGGTCGAAACGACCGGCGCCCCGGCTCCGCTGACGCCCGGCGAGAGCGCGCACTTCATCTCCGAAAGCCAGGCGAGCGTTCCCAGCGCCGCGCCGCCGGCGGTGGCGGCGGCGATCGAAGCGGCGAACTCGATCGCGACGACGCCCTACGTCTGGGGCGGCGGCCACGGCTCCTTCGAATCCTCGGGCTACGACTGCTCAGGGGCGGTCAGCTTCGCCCTGCACGGCGGCGGCTTCCTGGAAAGCCCGCTCGACTCGACCGGTCTGGAGACCTGGGGAGCGCCCGGGGCCGGCCACTGGATCACGGTCTACGCCAATGCCGGTCACGCCTGGATGATCATCGCCGGCCTTGCCTTCGACACGGTTGGCGGCCCCGGCCCCCGCTGGCACTCCTCGCCGGTGAGCTCGACCGAAGGATTCATCGCCCGCCACCCGCCCGGCTACTAACCGCCGACGGGCCGAAATGTCAACCCAGGGTTGACATTTCGGCCCGTCGGCGTGTCATTTAAGCGGCGAGGCGCTGCTGCCAGGCCGCGGCGCTGCCGCGGCTGACGTGGACTACTCCGTCAAAGCCTTCGCGCTGCAGGATCGAGGCAGCGAGCCCACTTCGCTTGCCCGCCTTGCAGATCGTCGCGATCGGGCGGTCGCGAGGCAGCTCATCGAGGCGCTCGAGCAGCTCCGCGACGGGAATGTGGATCGAGTCGGGGATGTGTCCCTGCTCCCACTCGGCCTCGCCGCGCACGTCGAGCACGGCCGGCGCGGTTCCGTCGTCGAGCCGCCGCGCCAGCTCGTCGAGGTCGATCGCCTCGATCCGCTGCACCGGTCGTTCCTCGGCCCGCCAGGCGGTCATGCCGCCGCCGAGGAAGCCGCTCACCTGCAGGCCGACGGCGGCCAGCAGCTCCGCCGCCTCCAGCTCGTTGCCGTCGGAGGCGGCGACGATCAGCAGCCGAGCATCGACCGGCACCACCTGGGCCACCTTGGTGGCGAAGCCGGTGTCGTAGGCGGAGGCGCTGATCGAGGCCGGGATGTGGGCCTCATCGAACTGCTCGTTGGTGCGTGAGTCGACGGCCAGGGCGCCGGCGGCGATGGCCGCCTCGAAGCCGTGCGGCGTCAGCTGCACCGGGGCGCCGATGCTTTCCACCAGCGGCCCGCGGTTGAGCGAGACGATGTGCTCGACGTTGGGCGGCCTGCTGCCGATGCTGCCGACCGCGTCCTCGATGAACTCGGCTTCGCTCTCGAGGGCGAGGGCGCGGTTGTGGCGACGCTCGAAGCCGATCGTCGAGGAAGTCTTGAGGTCGATGCCCGAGCTGCCGCACATCGAGCCGCCGAGATGGCCGGGCCATACCTCGGTCTCCTCCGGCAGGGCGAGCAGCCGCTCGTGCAGCGAGCGGAAGATGTCGGCGGCGCCCTCACGGGGCTCGATCGCGAGGTCGGGACGGGCGACGTCGCCGACGAAGAGCGAGTCCCCGGTCAGCACCGCCCACGGCTCGTCGCCCCGCTCTGCGTCGCGCAGCAGGAAAGAGGTGTGCTCGGGGCGGTGGCCCGGCGTGTGGATCGCCGCGATCGTGGCGCCCTCTCCGAGCTCCAGCGTCCAGCCGTCCGCGAACGGCTGATGGGGGTACTTGGCCTCGGCAAGCTCGTGAACGTGGATCGTGGCGCCGGTGGCGCGGGCGAGCCGGCCGTGCCCGGAGACGTGGTCGGCGTGATTGTGGGTCTCGAGCACGTGCTCGATGCGAACGCCGTGCAGGCGGCTCAGGTGGAGGTAGGGATCGATGTCCCACTGCGGGTCGACCACCGCGGCGACGCCGGACGCCGTGTCTCCGACCAGGTAGGAGGCGCAGCCCAGATCCTCGTGGATTATTTGGCGGAAGAGCACTGGGGGCAGGGTAGCGGCGCCCGGAAGCTGGTATCCATTGCCGGGGATGGCAACGGAGCAGTCGACCGATCTCGAGCGTGAGCTGAGCGCCCTGCTCGGGGTCGAGCGGTTCGAGCCGCCGGAGGCGTTCCGGGACCAGGCGCTGTGGAGCGACCCGGCCGTCTATGAGGAGGCCGCCGCCGACCCGGAGGGATGGTGGCTGCGGCAGGCGACCGAGCTGCTCGATTGGGTCGAGCCGCCGAGCCAGGGCCTCGACGCGTCGAATCCGCCCTTCTTCAAGTGGTTCGCCGACGGCAGGCTCAACGCCTCGGCCAACTGCCTCGACCGCCACGTCAACTTGGGACGGGGCAACCGCGTCGCCTACCGCTGGCGGGGCGAGGAGGGGGAGGAGCGTGAGGTCAGCTACGCCGAGCTGCTCGCCGACACGCAGCGCTTCGCCAACGCGCTGCGCGACCGCGGCATCCAGAAGGGAGACGTGGTCGGGATCTACCTGCCGATGATCCCCGAGGTCGTCGTCGCGATGCTCGCCTGCGCCCGCATCGGCGCCATCCACAACGTCGTCTTCGGCGGCTTCTCGGCCGAGGCGGTGCGCGAGCGGATGGAGTTCTCCGAGGCGAAGGCGCTGGTCACCGTCGACGGCGCCCGCCGCAAGGGCAAGACGGCGCCGGTGAAGTCACAGGTGGATGAGGTGATCGGCGGCGTCGACTCGATCGAGACGATCTTCGTCGTCCGCCACACCGGCGAGCGCTGCGAGATGGTGGGTGGCCGCGACGTCTGGTTCGACGAGGCCTGCGCCGCCGCCGAGGCCGAGTGCCGGCCGGAGCCGATGAGCGCCGAGGACCCGCTCTTCATCCTCTACACCTCGGGCTCGACGGCGAAGCCGAAGGGCATCCTCCACACCACCGGCGGTTACCTGACCGGTGCCGCCTACACCCACCGCTACGTCTTCGACCTGAAGCCGGAGGAGGACGTCTACTGGTGCGCCGCCGACGTCGGCTGGGTCACCGGCCACTCCTACATCGTCTACGGCCCGCTCGCCAACGGCGCGACGAGCGTGATGTACGAGGGTGCGCCCGACTATCCCGAGAAGGACGTCTGGTGGGAGATCGTCGAGCGCTACGGCGTGACCATCCTCTACACGGCCCCGACCGCGATCCGCGCCTGCATGAAGTGGGGCCCCGAGCACCCCGGCGGGCACGACCTCGGCTCGCTGCGGCTGCTCGGCAGTGTCGGCGAGCCGATCAACCCGAAGGCCTGGCTCTGGTACCACAAGGTGATCGGCGGCGAACGCTGCCCGATCGTCGACACCTGGTGGCAGACCGAGACCGGCCACATCATGATCTCGCCACTGCCGGGGATCACCGCGACCAAGCCGGGCTCGGCGACGGTGCCCCTGCCCGGGATCGACGCCGCCGTCTTCGACGAGGACGGCGAGGAGGTCGAGGAGAGGGAGGGCCTGCTCGTCCTGCGCCGTCCCTGGCCCGGCATGCTGCGCACGCTCTACCGCGAGGAGGAACGCTTCGTCGAGACCTACTTCTCGCGCTTCGGCAGGGAGACTTACCTGGTCGGCGACGCCGCCCGCCGCGACGAGGACGGCTACCTCTGGGTGCTGGGCCGGATCGACGACGTGATCAACGTCTCCGGCCACCGCCTCTCCACGGCCGAGGTCGAGTCGGCGATCGTCTCCCACCCGAAGGTGGCCGAGGCCGCGGTGATCGGCCAGAGTGACGAGGACACCGGTCAGGCTATATGCGCTTTCGTGACTCTGGAGGGGGACCTCGACGGCGACGACGATCTGGTTGCCGACCTGCGCCAGCACGTCGCCGGGCGGATCGGCAAGCTGGCGCGGCCGAAGCGGGTGATCTGGTCCGGCGACCTGCCCAAGACCCGCTCCGGCAAGATCATGCGCCGCCTGCTGCGCGACATCGCCGAGGGCAGGGAGCTGGGCGACGTGACGACCCTGCGCGACCCCGACGTGATGAGGGAGCTCGAGGCGAAGATCGCCTCCCGCCAGGCCTCCGAATCCTGACCGACGTGCCCGCCCCTGGGTGCCTAATTAGGCACCCAGGGGCGGGCACGTCTGCTAGGCGGCGCGTTCTTGGGCGATGCGCTCGACCGCGAGCGAGAGGGACTGGATCTGTTCCTGGAGGGCGCGCAGCTCTCGCATCGCGATCTCCTCGGCCGAGACGTCGCTCTCCAGCTCTTCCTCGATCTCGGCGATTTCGGGAGCGAGGAAGCGCTGGGCGAAGGCGCCCGTCAGCAGGGCAACGAAGCCGATGCCGACGATCAGGATCACCGTGGCGACGATCTCGCCCCCGGTCGTCGCCGGGTAGATGTTCGAGCCGAGCGTCGTCATCGTCGTCACAGCCCAGTAGATCCCGTCCCAGAAGGTGAGATGATGGTCCGGGCGCTCCAGCTGGACGAAGAGCGCCCCGCCGCCGACGACGGTGAGTACGGTGAGCAGCAGGGCGTAACGGAGGCCCTCGAGCGAGAAGGCCTCCCGCGAGAGCTGGGCGAGCCGCAGGAGTCTGAGCAGCCGCAGCAGCCGCAGCACACGCAGTCCCTGCAGTCCGGGAGGCAGCACCGGTGGCGTGAAGAGGACGATGACGAGATCGAGCGGGTTGTGTCGCAGCCAGAGCCGTCTGTTCGGCACCACTGCGAGCATCACCACGAGCTCGATCGCGAAGGCGGCCCAGGTAACCCAGTTGAGGGCGATCGCGGCAGTCTCCAACCAGCCGCCGGGATGCGACTCCGTGATCGCGACCATCGGGATGGTCAGCGACGCCGCGATCAGCATCGGCGTGTTCAGCACTTCAGCCACCCGCGTGCTGCGCGCGTCCATGCCCGGCGCGTAGCGCACGGTCCTCTCGGCGGGTTCCATCCGCGTCTGATTCGACGCCGGTGGCTCGGTGCCTACGTCAGGTGTGTGGCGACGTCAACGTCACGGCGGCGGATCTTGCATCAGCTCTGCGGTTTCACCGCGTCTATGCCGTAGGCGAGGAGCACGCCCAGCAGGAAGACACTCGTCGTCGTGGTCGCCACTTCCAGAAAACGGGCCGCGGTCGAGCTTGGGGTGAAGGTGCTGTTTCCGAGCGACGCCATGGCGGCCCAGCTGATGTAGAGAAAATCGGATGGCCGGTGGGGATGGGGAAGGAATCCCGTCGCCGCGAAGCTGTGGTAGAGGATCGCGAATATCAGCATTGCCTGGATCGCGTAGATCAGGATGGTGATCACGTTGCGGGCGCGGACCTGCTGGCTCTGGTCGAGGATCGTGCCGAGCCCGGTGACGAATATCTCGAGAAGGCGGAATGCCGCGATCACGCCGACCACGATCCTGCCGATGCCGCCTCCGGGGCTGAGGAGCCACAGTGCACCCAGGAGGACCAACCAGCTGAGCACCCAGTTCGCCCGTCGCCGATTCCACTCGGCCGTGAGCTCCTCCACCTCTTTCTCGGTCTTGCCCACGGGTTCGCGCTTGTCGATCAGCCACCAGAAGAGGCAGAGCGGGAGGAGCAGCCAGAGCAGCCCGTACGCCCTTTTCTCCAACGGCCAATCGAAGCGGCTGAGGTCCCTTTCCCGTGGGAGAAACGGGCGAAGGTGGCGCTTGCGAAGTTCCGACACTCTCGCGACACTCCCATACGCGCGAAGCCTCAGTCAAGCTCAGGAATACTTGACTTTTCTGCAAAATGCGTGGTGAGGTCGGGTCGTCGGCTAGAGCAGCCTGACCGGGGTGCCGTGGTAGCCGGCGCGGGCGAGGTGGCGGTCCTCGCCGCCGGGCCAGAGCGTCAGGTGGACGTCGGCACGGTCGTCGCCGGGCTCCATGTGCAGCCAGGCGAGCGGAGCATCGGCCGTGGCGCGGGCGCCGGCGTCGCGGATCGTCTCGAAGAGCTCGGCCCGTTCACCCTCGCTCAGGTACTGGCTGACGATCGAGTGGTAGATGACGGTGGCCTGGCCAGGAACGCGCTCGGCGAGCATGCGCTGCGCCCAGGCGGCCGCGGGCTCCCGATCGAGCGTGACCGGCACCTCGTCAGCCACGGCGAGCGCCGAGCGCATGCGCACGATTCGCTCCTTCTGGTCGGGCCAGATGTAGGTGAGCAGGGTCAGGCGGCCCTCCTCGGTGGCGGGATCGATCGGGGAGGCGTCGCATCCCCGGCGGCTGGCGATCTCGACGCTCAGTGGAAGCTGGGGCGGTTGGCCTTCGAGCTCGAACTCGAGCTTGACGGGCGACCCCTCGGGGCCCCAGCTGAAGCCGTCCGCCTCGTAGCGGTAGCGGTCCCAGCGCAGGTTGAGGCCGGCGCTCGCCCCGACCTCGAGCAGGCGCAGCGGCAGCCCGGTCTCGGCGTACACGGTTAGGAAACCGAAGAGGAGGACGGCGGAGCGGCCGACCTCATTGGTTTGCACCGGGTGGTCGACGGAGTCGCGCAACCCGGCGGCGTTGCGAGCCAGGGCGTCGCGGAGTCGCTCCCATGCCTCGCCGCCGCCGCCGCCGCCGCCCGCGTAGGCGTCGGCAAGCGCAGGCTCTTGGCCGGTCAGCACGAGCCGGTTGACGGCGCCCAGCAGGCGCAGGCCAAGGACCGAGAATTGCGGGTCGTCCTCGTGGCCCCGCAGGATCTCCCAGGTCGGTCCGCCCGCTTCGACGTCGTCGACGGCCCGTTCCAGCAGGCCGGCGTAGAGCTCGGAGCCGATCATCCTGCAGGCGTCCGCCTGCCACTGCAACTTCGCCGCGATCGCCTGTTTAGCCGTCTCCGCCACATCCGAATCATCGCTGACTTTGTCTTTCGTTCCGCTATACGGAACTAAGTGCAAAGTCAGCGAGGAGGTGGTTTGCTAGACTAATTACCTAAGCTAATTATGACTGTGAAGACCGCCGAAGCGTCGCTCACCGACTCCGCGGCCCGCCTGCGGATGGCGATCGTGCGCACCGCGCGGCGCCTGCGTCAGGAGGCCGCCGGCGCAGGTGGGACGGAGCTCTCGCCGACCGCCGTCGCGGCCCTGGCCAGTGTCGAGCGGCATGGTCCGTTGACGCCGAGCGAGCTGGCGGAGATCGAGCGGGTGAGGAGGCCGACCGCCACCCGCACGCTGCGCATCCTGGTCGAGGCGGGGCTCGTCGACCGCGCCCCCGATCCCAGCGACGGCCGCAGCGCCCTGGTCAGCGTCAACGCCGCCGGCCGCGAGCAGCTGCGGCGTCTGCGCGGGCGCAAGAACGCCTACCTGGCGCGGCGCATGCGCGACCTCGCGCCGGAGGACCTGGAGACGCTGGAGCGGGCGGCACGGATCCTCGAGGGCATGCTGGAGCGGAAGCCATGAGCGCCGCGGTGCGGCGCAGCTTCGACTCGCTCTCCGTCCCCAACTACCGCCGCTACTTCGTCGGCCAGCTGGTCTCGCTCTCCGGGAACTGGATGCAGACCGTCGCCGCCCTCTGGCTGGTGCTCAGCCTCACCGGCAGCGGCGTCGCCGTCGGTCTCACCACCGCCCTGCAGTTCTTGCCGATGCTGCTCTTCGGCGCCTGGGGCGGCCTGCTTGCCGATCGCATCCCGAAGCGGAAGCTGCTGATCGCGACGCAGGCGACGATGGCGCTGCCGGCGCTGGGGCTCTTCGCTGTCACCTGCGCCGGTATCGCGACTCCCGCGATGGTCTACGTCGCGGTGTTTGCGATGGGGGCGGTCAACTCCGTCGACAATCCGACTCGTCAGAGCTTCGCGATCGAGATGGTCGGACACGAGCGCGTCGTCAACGCGGTCAGCCTCAACAGCGTGATCGTCCAGTCGGCGCGGATCGTCGGCCCGGCGATCGCCGGCGTCCTGATCGCCGCGGTCGGGGTCGTGCCCTGCTTCGCCGTTAACGCGCTCTCCTTCGTCGCGATGATCGCGGCGCTGTGGAGGATGGACCCGGCACAGCTGCGCGCGGCGCCGCCGGTGCCACGCGAGCGGGGCGCGATTCGCGCCGCCCTGCGCTACGTCAGGGCGACGCCGGAGCTTGCGGTCCCGCTCGGCCTGATGGCGCTCGTCGGCACGCTCGGCTTCAACTTCCAGGTCGTCCTGCCGCTGCTGGCGCGCTTCAGCTTCGAGGGCGGCGCCGGCGCCTACGCCGCGCTGGTCTCGGCGATGGGCGTCGGCTCGGTGGCGGGCGCGCTGGTCACCGGCGCCCGCGGACGCGCCGGCCCTCGCCTCGTCGCCGGCGCCGCCCTCGCCTTCGGGGCTTCCGCCCTGCTGGCGGCGGCGGCCCCGGCGATGGCGTTCGAGGTCGTGGCCCTGACGGCGCTCGGCGCCGCCTCGGTCACCTTCGCGGCGACGATCAACTCCTCGCTGCAGCTCGCGGTCGCGCCGCACATGCGGGGCCGGGTGATGGCCCTCTACTCGGTCGTCTTCCTCGGCTCGACGCCGATCGGCGGCCCCCTCGCGGGCTGGCTCTCGGAGACCTACGACCCGCGCCTGGCGCTGCTGTTGGCCGCCTCGGCGGGGCTGCTGGCCGCCTGGTACGGACGCTTCGCCTTCTCGCGGCTCTCCTCGGCCGCGCGATAGCTCAGCCGATACCGAGCCGTCGCGCGCGCTCGGCGGCTCGTGCCACGACCTCCTCGCCGCCCTCGATCACGCCGCCCCGCATCAGCACCCGGCCCCCGACCACGGTCGTGTCGACGACGGAGCCGCTTGCCGCGTAGACGAGGTCGGCGTGGAGATCGCCGACGCCGAGCTCGTAGGCGCCGCGCCGTAGCAGGAGGAAGTCCGCCGGCCCACCGACCCGTGGTGCAACGCCTTGGGTCCCCGGTGGGGACCCAACGCGTTGCACCACGGCTTTGTCGGCGGTGAGGAGCGGCGCGCGGGCGCCAGTGGCGACTTCCCACGCCTCCTCCGTCGGCAGGACGGTGGCGTCGCCCGCTGCGTGGCGCTGGGAGAGGGCGAAGATCTTGAGGTCGGAGAGCAGGTCGAGCGAGTCGTTGGAGCCGGCGCCGTCGGTGCCGAGGCCGACGGCGACGCCAGCGTCCCGCGCCGCGGGGTAGGGAAGGAAGCCGCCGACGGCGAGCTTCATGTTCGCCACCGGGTTGGCGACCACCGTGCAGCCGCGCTCGGCGATCAGCTCCAGCTCCTCCCGGTCGAGCCAGACCCCATGGGCGAGCACCGTTCGTTCGCTGAGGACGCCCAGCCGGTCCAGATAGGCGGCGGGCCGAACCCCGTGCAGGGCGACGCACTCGCTCACCTCCGCCTCGGTCTCGGAGAGGTGGATCTGGATGGGAACGCCGCGCTCGCGTCCCAGCTCGCCCGCCCAACGCAGCAGCTCCTCGCTCACCGTGTAGATCGCGTGCGGGGCAAGCGCCGCGCCGATCCCGGGGCCGAGCCCCTCCAGCTCCTCGAGGCTGGCGAGGGCGGACGCCTGCATCTCCTTCGTGCCGCCGTCGACATCGAAGAGCGGACCTCCGACCGTCGCCCTCAGGCCCGCGTCCCGCACCGCCCGCGCGCTGGCGCCCGGATGCCAGTACATGTCCCAGAAGCGGTTGGTGCCGGTGCGGGTCATCTCCAGGCAGGCGAGCCGCGTTCCCCAGTAGACGTCGTCGGGCTCGAGCTTCGCCTCGACCGGCCAGACCACCTCGCGCAGCCAGCGCATCAGCGGCAGGTCGTCGCCGTAGCCGCGAAAGAGCGTCATCGCGGCGTGGGTGTGGCCGTTCACCAGCGGCGCGACCAGCGGCGCCCCGTCCGCCTCGATCGTCTCGTCGCCGTCCTCGGGGACGACATCGGGGCCGAGGGCGACGATCGTCCCGCCTTCGCAGCGCACGCCGATCGGCTCGCCGTCGAGGACCGCGCCGGCGACGGCGAGCGCCTGCGGCGCGCCGCTAGCCATCGGACAGATGGGGCAACGTCACGTCGAGCAGGTCGCGCAGGAGGGCGACGTTGGTCGCCCGCACGCGTTCGAGGCCCTCGATCCCGAGCGGCTCGCTGCCGAGGCCGTTGGCTAGGTTGTCGACCGCGCAGATCGCCGCGTATCGGAGGCCGAGCTCGCCGGCGACGATGCACTCCGAGGCGATCGTCATCCCGACGACGTCGGCGTGGGCCGCCATCAGGCGGATCTCGGCCGGCGTCTCGAAACGGGGCCCGATCGCCTGCCAGTAGACGCCGTCGCCCTGCACCGGCGGCGCGCCGCCCGCCAGGCAGGCGGCGAGGAAACGGCTGCGCCACTCGGCGTCGAAGCCCGGGGGCCGGTGGGCGCGGACGTCGCTCAGCGTCGTCAGGCCGAGGTGCAGGGCGATGAAGTCGTGGGGGCAGACCAGGCTGCCGACCGGCAGCTCCGCGCGCAGCGAGCCGACCGAGCCGACCGCGAGCACCCGGTCGCATCCCTGCTCAGCCAGCCCGCGGAGGCTTGCGGCGTAATCGATCTGGTGCGGGAGCGTGTAGGCGCCGCCGGGCCCGACGTGGCGCTGCAGGACCAGGGCTCCGCGCTCGGCCGCCGTCGCCGCCAGGTCCTCCCCCCCGGGGCCGAGCCCGTTGCTGCCGAGGATCACCGCCACTCGCCCCATGAGGGCGATCCTATGAGGTGGTTATCTTGAGGGCATGGAGGAACGTCCGTCGGGCAGGGACGAGAGCGAGGCCGAACGCCTCGACCGCAACCTGGGGGAGCTGTTGCAGGAGCTGCGCGTCGCGCTCCCCGGCGTCCAGGTGCTCTTTGCCTTCCTGCTCGCCGTTCCCTTCCAGCAGAACTTCACCAAGATCAACGGCTTCCAGAGGGACGTCTACTTCGCGATCCTGCTCTGCACGGCGATGTCGGCGATCCTCTTGATCGCGCCTTCGTCCTACCACCGGGTGACGTTTCGCCTGCAGCAGAAGCGGGAGCTGATCTTCCTCGCCAACCGCTTCACGATCGCCGGTCTCACCTTCCTCGCGCTGGCGATGACGGGCGCGATCGTCCTCATCACCGACGTGCTCTTCGGCCCGATCGTCACGATCGTGACGGGCGTGATCGCCGCCGCGGCCTTCATCGTCGTCTGGTACGTGATGCCGCTGCGGCGGCGGCTCAGTCTGACCGGTAACGCACGGCCCTGAAGCGATCGCCCCAGAGGCCGACCATCTCGTCGGCGAACTCGTCCGTGAGCGCCATCTCAGGAGCCTGGTCGAAGAGCATTTCGAGGTCGGACTCCCAGACGTAGACCTTGAGGTCGAGCGGCACCTTCAGTTCCTCGCTCACCCCCTCTTCGCCGATCAGCGCGAAGGTCTCGCGCAGCATCGCCACGTTGACCAGTTTGTCGGCGGCGAAGATGGCGAGCGCGGCCGGATCGGCCCCCGCGACGCGGCGGCGGTGCTCCTCCTTGCGGTCCTCGTAGTCGGCTATGGATTCGTCTTCGGTCAGGGCCTCGACGATGCCGGCGATCCTCTCGCCGAAGCGCTCACGGATCTCGTCGGCTCCGATCTCGCTCTTCTCGACGACGTCGTGCAGGAGCGCCGCCGCGAGCACCTCGTCGTCGTAGCGGTGTTGGGCGAGGCGCTCGCCGACCGTGATCGGGTGCTCGATGAAGGGCATCCCGTCGCTGCTGCCCTTGCGGATCTGGCCGGCATGGGCCGACCGCGCCGTCTCCAGTGCCTCCCTGACCAAATTCGAGCGCGCCGCAGCCGCGTCGATGCGGGGGGTCGAAGACATCGGCTCGCAAGCGTAGCGGGCGATACAAAAAATCTTTAGTTCTGATCCTCAGCTTGCAGGCGAAACGCTCACCGGGCGTGCCGGCAGCTCGTACTCGGCTCGCTCGGCTCCGATCTCGATTGCGCCGTCCCCGCCGCCAAGCGCGGTCCAGCCCTCGCGCGCTTCCTGTGCCAGCTGATCGAGGCGCTGATCGGAGTGCATCGGGTCGTGGTGGAAGAGGACGGTCCGCTCGGCTCCGGTCCGGTGCGCGAAGGAGAGAGCGTGGGAGAGCGAGGAATGTCCCCAGCCGAGGTGGTCGGGGTACTCGCTGTCGGCGTACTGTCCGTCGTGGATCAGCAACGAAGCTCCCTTGGCGAGGCCGAAGCCGGAGATCCACTCCTCCTCGAGGGCGTCGATGTCCGCACCCAGGGCCGGCTCGTGGTCGGGGATGTAGGCGAGCGAGGTGGCGCCGTCGTCGATCCGGTAGCCAAGCGTCGGGCCGCGGTGGGCGACCGACGCAGCGCGGATCCGCGCCGAGCCGATCTCCCACTCGGTCTCGGGACAGTGGCGGAAGGAGACGTCGCAGGGAAGCTCGCGCACCTCGACCGGTGAGAGCGGCGCCGAGATGTAGCGGGCGATGCGATCGCGCAGCGAGGCCTCGGGCGCGGCCGGCCCCCAGATCACGATCTCGGTCTGCGGGCGGAAGGCGGGGGCGAAGAAGACGAGGCCCTGGATGTGGTCGAGGTGCAGGTGGGTGAGCAGGATGTGGAGTCGCGCCGGCTCAGCCGCCAAGGCAAGGCCGAGACTGCGGATGCCCGTGCCGGCGTCAAGCGCGAGGAGCGAGCCGTCGGAGAGGGTCACGCCGACGCAGGAGGTGTTGCCCCCGTAGCGGATCGTCTCCGGCCCCGGAGAGGGGATCGAGCCCCGCGTTCCCCAGAGCTTGACCTTCATCGGTGGGTCGCCCCGTTTCCCGCGGCGCGGGGCCAGAAGACCGCGATCGCCCCCTGCGAGCCGTGCGCGGTGAGGATCGGGAAGGCGGACACCTCGACCATGTGAAGGGCGCCGTCGGTGGACCTGATCTCGAATTCCGCATGCGCCGGCCGACCGTTGCGGACCGCGATCACGAGCGGCAGCTCGTCGTACGGGATCGGCTTGCCGTCCTCGCCGAAGGGTCCGAACAGAGATCCCCACTCGTCCGCCCCGACCGTGCCGAGCTCCTCGAAGCGCTTGCCCAGCAGCGCGCCCGCCGCCTCGTTGTAGAAGACGAGGACGCCGCCCTCGTCGACCAAGAAGGCAGGCGTCGAGAGCGCAGACATCAAGTTGCGAGCGAGGATCAGCTCGAGCGGCTTCTGCGGCACGGGGGACACTTTAGATAGTTCGGATTGACACAGCCAAGGACGCAAAGTCCGCTGAGCGAGACGGATACCTTCGATCCCCGCCGCTCCAGGTTGCGTGACGTTCGTCACGTCTGCCCCATCGCCAACTGCCAGACTGGCGCCCCGATGGAGAGGCCCAGTCCCATGTACAGGACCGCGATGGCGGTCTGCCGGCCCGCGACCGCCTGGGGGCGTTTGCGGGTCGAGGGGCTCGAGGTGCTGCCGGAGAGCGGGCCGGTGCTCGTCGTCGGCAACCACGACAGCCACTGGGACCCGGTCACGGTGGGCATCGCTGCGATCCGGCGACGCCAGATCAAGGCGCTGGCCAAATCCGATCTCTGGAAGGTTCGCGGGCTCGGCCCGGTGCTCGACGGGATGGGGCAGATCCCGCTCGAGCGGGGCGTGGGGGACGCCGCGGCGCTGGCGCGGGCGATCGAGGAGCTTCGGCGCGGCGCCTGCATCGGCGTCTTCCCCGAGGGGACGCGCTCGCGCGGCCGCGTGCTGCGCGCCCGCAGCGGCGTCGGCCGCCTCGCGCTCGAGGTGCCGGAGACGAAGCTGATCTGCGTCGCGATCGAGGGAACCACCGACCTCACGCGCTTCCCCCGCCGTCCTCGCCTCCGCACCCGCTTCTTCGAGCCCTCCGGCGGTCAGGCGCAGCCCGGCGAGGCGCCGGGGGAGCTGGCGGCCCGCCTCCTGGCCGAGATCCGCGAGCTCGTCCCCCCGACCGCCGCCGGTCGCCAGCCCTCCTGAGCCGCTAGCCCTCAGCCTCCTCGCCGCTGGGTTGCAGCGCGTACCACTCGCCGCCGAAGGCGTCGACGTCGTTGCCCTTGGCCTCGCCGGGTTTGGTGTCGGCTGTGTAGGTGTAAAGGGGGTGGCCCGCGTAGGTGACCTGCGTCGTTCCGTCTTTGCGCCTCGTCGTGCCGAGCTTC
>Ga0247789_1000090_pt1 | contig 15112 bp, 11 predicted proteins | sample UWRJS220509R4_FD_179919 | JGI IMG/M metagenome (GOLD analysis project Ga0247789, IMG submission 179919) | Soil microbial communities from Arlington Agricultural Research Station in Wisconsin, United States - UWRJ-S220-509R-4 | ecosystem: Environmental > Terrestrial > Soil > Agricultural land...
GAGAAGGTCGTCGAATACGTGTCGATCATTGACAGCTTCGACGCAGTCGAGCAGATGCTCGGTTACAACCTCGATGCCCATGACAAGCATCGGGTTGAAGGTGACTTCGTCACCGTCTGAATAGCCGGAATTGTTCAGCCCAGTTTGTGCTTTGCGAGCAGGCTGCGCACGGCCTCGACCAGTGTCGTTTCCTTGACGGCGAATTGCGCCTCGGCCTGCTTCTTCAGGTATTCGTCGCGGTCCTTGGTCGCGGCGAGCGTGGCCCCCAGGATCAGGTCCTTGATCTGGACTTCGCCGCGCGCTTTCTCGTCGCCGCCCTGAATGACGGCGCAAGGCGAGCCGCGCTTGTCGGCATATTTGAGCTGCGCCCCGATATTGTTTTTCAGATTGCCGAGATAGAGCTCGGCGCGGATATTCGCGCCGCGCAGCGCGGCGACCATGCGCTGATAGTCTGCGATACGGTCGCGGTCGAACACCGTGACCACGACAGGACCGGCGGCGGGCTTTTCTCCGAGCTTGCCGAGCGCGGCGAGAGCGGCCTGCAGGCGTGAGACACCGATCGAGAAGCCGGTCGCGGGCACGGGCTCGCCACGGAAGCGCGACACCAGCCCGTCATAGCGTCCGCCGCCGCCGACCGAACCGAAGCGGACTAGGCGGCCTTTTTCGTCCTTGATCTCGAAGGTCAGCTCAACCTCGTAAACCGGGCCGGTGTAATACTCGAGACCGCGGACGACGGTTTTGTCGACACGAACGCGGTCGCTGTACCCGGCCGCATTGACCAGCGACGCAATCTCCGAGAGCTCCTGATCCCCCGCGGTTGCACCTCCCGTCGCCTTTGGCGCGCCGCTGATCGCGTCGACGATGCCGGCGATTTGCGGATCGGTCAGCTCGGCGCCTTTGGTGAAGTCGCCACTTTCGTCCTTGCGGCCCTTGCCCAGCAACATTCTGACGCCATCGATCCCGAGCCGGTCGAGCTTGTCGACGGCCCGCATTGTGGTGAGGCGTTTTTCCGCTGGAATTTGCAGCGCATCCATCGCGCCGTCCAAAACCTTGCGGTTGTTCACCTTCACCACGTAGCTGCCGCGCGGAATGCCGAGCGCTTCCATGGTGTCGGCGGCGAGCATGCACATCTCGGCGTCCGCCGCCATCGACGGCGCGCCGACAGTGTCGGCATCGAATTGCATGAACTGGCGAAAACGTCCCGGGCCCGGTTTTTCGTTCCGGAACACCCAGCCGTAGCGGTACGAGCGGTAGGGCAGCGCGAGATTCTGGAAATTCTCTGCAACATAGCGCGCGAGCGGTGCGGTCAAGTCATACCGCAGCGACAGCCATTGCTCGTCATCGTCCTGGAAAGAGAACACGCCTTCGTTCGGCCGGTCTTGGTCGGGCAGGAACTTGCCGAGCGCATCGGTATATTCGATGGCCGGCGTCTCGACCGGCTCGAAGCCGTAGCGCTCGAAGACCAAACGGATCGCTTCCACCATGTGGCGGGTGGCGGCGATCTCGGCCGGTCCGCGGTCGGCGAGGCCGCGGGGCAGGCGGGCTTTGAGCTTGGTCGGCTTGGCCATCGGCGAGTCGCGCAATTGACAATTGCCGCGTGGTAGCAGCCGGTTCCCGCTTTGTCATTATCGGCGAAAGCGGATAAGCCTGCACTATCCAACTCCCGTCGTAGCGAGGCGTCCCATGGCTCTGGCAGCGTCGTCGGTCCCCAATGACCTCGAACCCTATTGGATGCCGTTCACGGCCAACCGGGCCTTCAAGAAGCGCCCGCGCCTGATCGTCGGCGCCAAGGACATGCACTACATCGCCAGCGACGGGCGCAAGCTGATCGACGGCGCCGCCGGGCTCTGGTGCACCAATGCCGGCCATAACCGCGAGCCGATCGTAGCGGCGATCCAGCGGGAAGCCGCAACGCTCGACTACGCGCCGGCCTTCCAGTTCGGCCACGCGAAAGCCTTCGAGCTCGCAAGCCGGATCGCCGCGCTCGCGCCCGGCGACCTCGACCACGTGTTCTTCTGCAATTCAGGCTCGGAGGCCGTCGACACCGCGCTCAAGATCGCGCTCGCTTATCATAATGTGCGCGGCAATGCCTCGCGCGTGCGCCTGATCGGGCGCGAGCGCGGCTATCACGGAGTCGGATTCGGCGGCATCGCGGTCGGCGGCATCGTCAACAACCGCAAGCAGTTCGGCGCGCTGATGGCCGGCGTCGACCATCTGCCGATGACCTATGATCGCGAAAAGCAGGCCTTCACCGTCGGCGAGCCGGAATGGGGCGCGCATTTGGCCGATGCGCTCGATCGCCTTGTCGCATTGCATGATGCATCGACAATCGCCGCCGTGATCGTCGAGCCGGTTGCGGCTTCGACCGGCGTGCTGCCGCCGCCAAAGGGCTATCTCGAGCGCCTGCGCGCGATCTGCGACAAGCACGGCATTCTCCTGATCTTCGACGAGGTGATCACCGGCTACGGCCGTCTCGGTCATGCTTTTGCGGCCGAACGCTACGGCGTTGTCCCCGACATGATCACGTTCGCCAAGGGCATCACCTCGGGCGCGGTGCCGATGGGCGGCGTTGTCGTGCGCAAGGGAATCTATGACGCGTTCATGAAGGGGCCGGAGCACGTCATCGAGCTATTCCACGGCTACACTTATTCGGCGCACCCGCTCGCCTGCGCCGCCGGGCTTGCAACGCTCGATGTCTATCGCGACGAGGGCCTGTTCGAGCGCGCCCGCAAGCTCGAAAAGCCCTGGGCGCAGGCCGCGATGGGGCTCAAGGGCCTGCCGAACGTGCTCGACATCCGCCCGGTCGGCCTCACCGTCGGCATCGATCTCGCGAGCAGGCCCGACGCCGTCGGCAAGCGCGGCATGGACGCGCTCGATCTCGGCTTCTTCGAGCACGACGTCATGTTCCGCGCCATCGGCGATACGCTGGCGCTCAGCCCGCCATTGATCGTGAGCGAAAGTCAAATCGGGGAAATGTTCGACAAGCTCGGCCGCATCATCAAAGCCGTGGCCTGAACGGCCGTGCGAGATTGCGGTACATCAATATCAAGTCCTTTTTGATCGTTAATTTGCCGGCGTGAAACGACATCGACTCCTTATCGCTCTGCTGCTGGTCCTGATGGCGGCCGGCGCCGGCTGGTGGGCGCTTGGGCGGGCACCGCAGGTCGCGGGGATTCCCGCTACGCGGGGGACGGCTGTCGAAATCGTCTACGCGACCGGCGGCGTCGAACCTGTGCGCTGGGCGAAGGTCGCGAGCGTCATCCGTGACCGCATAGTCGAGATCTGCGATTGCGAAGGTAAAGCCGTAACTAAAGGTGATGTCCTGGCGCGCCTTGACAGCCGGGAAGTGGAAGCCGGACTGAAAGAACTCAAGGCCCGCGAAGATTTCCTCAAGCGCGAGATGTCGCGCGTCAGCGATCTGATCACGCGCGGTTCGGCCACGACACAAGCGCACGAGCGTGCCGGTATGGATCTCCAAACCGTGCAGGGGTTGATCTCTGTGCAGACTGAAAAAATTTCAGATTACACGATCGTGGCGCCGATGGATGGCATCGTGCTGCGCCGCGATGGCGAGATCGGCGAGATCGCCGAAGCGGGGCAGATTTTGTTCCGCATCGGCGTGCCAAATCCACTGCAGGTGGTGGCGGAGGTCAATGAAGAGGACATCCCGCGTGTCGCACTGGGACAGATAGTGCTGTTCCGCACCGATGCGTTTCCCGACCGGCGTCTCGAAGGCAAGGTGAACGAAATCACTCCAATGGGCGACGTGGCCGCGAAGACATTCCGCGTGAAAATAGCACTTCCAGACGATACCCCGCTCAAGCCGGGAATGAGCGTGGAAGCCAACATTGTCACCCGAGAAAAGCCAAACGCATTGCTCGTCCCTGCGGATGCACTGCAAGGCAACGCTGTTTTTGTCGTTGACGGCACGCGTGTCCGCAAGCGCGAAGTTAAAGTTGGCATCCGCGGCACCCGGACTGTTGAAGTCGTGTCCGGTCTTGGTGATGACGAGCGGGTAGCCTCGCCGGCTTCGACCGATCTCAAGGACGGCGCGCGCGTGCGCGTTACGCCATGAATCTCATTCTCGATATTGCGTGGACGCATGTGCGAAGCCGGGTGCGGCAGACGGGTTTTGCCGTTGCCGGTGTTGCGACCGGTGTCGGGTTTTCGATCATGATGGCGTCGTTGATGCACGGCTCGCAGAATGATTTTACCGAGCGCCTCATCAATACACTGCCGCACATCACGGTGACGGACGAGCGGCGCAAGCCTCCGCCGCAGCCCGCCGAGCAATTGTTCGCGAGCGCCGAGATTCACGGCCTGACCCCCGAAGCACGCAGGCCCGGCATCAAGAATCCGCTCGCGACGATGGCGGCGCTTGAATCCTGGCTCCCCGGCGGCATCGCGCCATCCGTGAAAGTGCAGGCGATCATCCGCTATGCCAATCACGATGTATCCACGACCGTTACGGGCATCGATCCGCGGCGCGAGTCGAGCGTGTCGGAGTTGCCCAAGCAGATGCGCGGTGCCACGCTCAACGCGCTCTATCGCGCCACCAACGCCATCGTTCTCGGTGACCGGCTGTCGGAAAAGATAGGCGCGCGCATTGGCGCCAATATCACGCTGCAGACCAGTAAAGGCGCCCGCATCACCGCACAGGTGGTAGGCTTTTTTCATACCGGCGTCCGCCAGCAAGACGAGAGCTCGGCCTATGTACTTACCAAGACGGGCCAAATCCTTGCCCAGCAGACCGGCCTGATCAACGAATTGCGTATTCGGCTGCCCAATGCCCTTAAGTCGCGAGAAGTCGCCACCCGCGTTGAGCGCGATACCGGTTACAAATCGGTCTCGTGGGATGAGGCTTACGAGGATCTCCTTTCGACGTTCATCATCCGCAATATCATCATGTATGCGGTGGTCGGCGCGATTCTGCTCGTTGCCAGTTTCGGGACCTACAACATTATTTCCACCATCACCCACGAAAAGGCGCGTGACATCGCGATCATGAAATCACTCGGGTTCTCGGAGTTCACCGTGCGTTCGATCTTCGTTGTCGAAGCATTGATCATCGGGTTCGCCGGCGCGCTTGTCGGATTTGTCCTCGGTTATCTGCTTTGCCGCGCGCTCGGCACTGTCAGGATCACCAATCCGTTTCTCGATTCCGACCGGCTGCCACTGACATATACTTACGTTCACTATGCATTGGCGGGACTGGTAGCTCTCGTTTCATCGATTGCTGCGGGATATCAGCCGGCGCGTAAGGCTGCCCGCGTCCACCCGGTCGAAATCATCCGGGGCGCAACGTGAGCGCGGATCCGCAGCGACAAGGGAATGCGGCCAAGATGCCGCTCATTGAGGCGCGCAAGGTTACGCGCATTCTGCCCGGCATCGTGCCCACGACGCTCGTGCAAGGCGTCGATTTGACTGTAGGCGAAAACGAGTTTGTTGCGATTACCGGGCCGTCCGGCTCGGGGAAATCATCGCTGCTCTATTTGCTCGGGCTGCTCGATCTGCCGACGACGGGAGAGGTACTCATCCGCGGCCGGGATACCTCACATATGGACGAAGAAGAGCGCGCATTCACACGGCTTTCGATGCTTGGCTTCGTGTTCCAGTTCCATTTTCTGCTGCCGGAATTCACCATCCTCGACAACGTCACGTTGCCGATGCGCGCACTGGGCCGATACCCGGCGGGCGCGATGAAAACACGTGCCAGCGAACTGCTTGACGTGCTCGGTCTCGGCGATCACATGAATAAACGGCCGGATCAGCTGTCGGGTGGGCAGCGCCAGCGCGTTGCGGTGGCGCGCGCGCTTGCCAACGAACCTGCCATCATTCTTGCGGATGAGCCGACCGGGTCGCTCGATTCCAAGGCCAGCGAACAGGTCTTCGCGGTTCTGCGCGATATTGTCGACAAGCAGGGCAAGACCGTGGTTGCGGTGACGCACGATCTCGGTCTCGCCGAGCGCATGGACCGTCACGTCGAACTCCTCGACGGTCGCATCGTTGGCGACGAACAGCACCAGATCAATGCGATGACCTGACCGCGAATGATGGCCGTGGATAGAGAATGGCCCAGCCGACATTGATGCTGGAGTCCCGGCGCCGATCGCGCAGCACGAAAGGCGGTTGCACGGCCGCATCCACGGCGACGCTTCGCAGACCGGGCGGCACGGCGTTAAGATCACCGTCCGTCCACACGACGACAGCGCCCTTCGACCTGAGGTCGGCAAGGTCGATCCAGGGGGCGCGCGCCGGCTTGCCGTCGATCAGCACGCGGGGGTGATCGGGCGCGTAGTGCGCGACATTGCCGCCATCCCACATGCTGCCAATGACGTAAATGACAGGACGGCCGGTGGCGGCGCGATAGCGTTGCGACAGCTCACGCGCGAGATCTGCGCCCGGGAAGAACACCGCGCGGTAGCGGTGATCGTAATTCGGAAGCAATGCGTAGTTGGCAATGAACGCGACGGCGAGGCATCCGAAGACAGCCGCCCAGGCAGCGATCACGCGCCTGATCCGTATTGCTTCGAATTTTTGTGGCGCGGTCAGCACCAGCCACAGCCCAAGAAAGAGGAAGAGCGGATAACCCCACATCGCCACCGTTCCGCGCCCGCTGAGTGCCGACATCGCCATCACGGTTACAATCGGGCCGAAGGCCAACCAGCTGACGATGCGGCGGTCGAAAGCGTCTCCGCCGCGCTTTTGCGCACGCCGGCGCGGGAAAAACAGCGGCATGGCAATGAGCACGGAGGGCACAAGGAAGAATGCCTGGCCGAGCGCGAACTGAAGCGGATGCCAGACATGGTCGATCAGCCCGCGTGACGGCAGCGCGCGGTGCTCGGCATAGGAAAAAGGCAGGAAATCGTTCCGCACCAGCCAGACGAGATGCGGTGCCATGGTTGCGAGGGCTACCGCTGCGGCAATGTAAGGCCCGGGTGTTGCGAGCGACTTGCGTGCGCGTTCGTCGAACACGATGAAGACCGCGAGCGGAACCGCGAGCACCACGACGAAATATTTCGCCCACAGCGACATCCCGATCGCGAGGCCAAGCAGAAGCCAGTGCCCGAGCCAACCGCCGCGCAGCGCGCGGTGAAAGGCAAAGCCGGCCAATGCCCAGAACGGCAGCTGCATGACGTCGTGATTGAATTTTGCGGCCGTGTAGCTGAAGTAGTGCAGGCCATCGACAATGAGGACGGCGATCAGCGCGCCGATGGGACCGGCGATCGGCCTTGCGGTCAGGAAAACCAGCCACAGCGCCGTCACTACGGCGGCTTGCGCCAGCAAATAGTAAGCGAAGTCGTGGCCGGCGAGCCGGTAGACAATCTCGACCAGCCACCAGGGCAAAGGCGGCAGCTTGTCGTAACCGAGTTGCCATTCGCGGCCATATGTCAGCGCCTCGATGAGATCGAGCGGCAGATTGGCGTAAAGCAGGGCCGGAAGGGCCGTCCAGACGGCGGCGTGGAGGACCAGGATGGCGGCCAACGCCCGCCCGGGCGCCGCGACGATCCGATCTAGAACGGCAACGTTGTCAGGCGCCGGCATCGGCTGAGCGGTCCACTTGGGCGATAAGCTCTTGGGCGATAAGTTCTTGCGAATAACGGGCGAATTCGCGCTACCATAGCAGGACTTCGAGTTGCGCGGAGGCGTGCCGTCATGAACATTAGTCGCGAGCGGCGCGAATCGGCAGCCAGAAACTGCGTTGCGCCCGTGGCCGGACCTGGCCCAGGATAAACAGCATGCGTCGCATCGGTGCCATTTTCATCGCGGTCTGCATGATGTTGATCGCCGCATCGATTGGCGCGGTGCTTTATCTCGGGTTCAAGATCGACGCCAGCACCTCGGCGATTGTGGCGCTCGCAGCGCTGACCGCCATGGCGCTCTTCAACAGCATCAGCAATCGTCTGCGCGATCGCGGCGATCTCGGCGACCAGATCGGCGATCTGTCGCGCGGCACCGCCGACCTGGCGCGCCAGGTCGCCGAAATCTCGCGCCGCCTGAACGCCGTCGAGCTCAAGATCGCGTCGCCGGTCAATCGTGCGCGCGGCGCCTCCGATCCGCTCGCCACCGAAATCGGCGAGCTTGGCGGGCTGGTGAAGCAGATCGCCGAAACCGTCGCCGGCCATGCCGCGGTGCTTCAGAAGCACGGTGCGTTGGCCGGGCGTCTGGCTGCCAGCGCGCCGGCGCCCGAGCCTGCTCGCCCGGCTGCAGGCGCTCCCGCGCTTGGCGAGAAGGACCCGCTCGTCGAGCGCTTCCGCGGATTGTCGCGAGAGAGCCTCGCCGACTTGCTTTCGAAAGCGGCCACCGACAACCGTGTCGACCTGTACCTGCAGCCCATCGTGACCTTGCCGCAGCGCAAGGTGCGGTACTACGAGGCGGTGTCGCGCCTGCGCACCGATACCGGCGATGTCATTCCGGCCGCCGACTTTGTCGATGTCGCCGAAAGCGTCGGCCTGATGCCGAAGATCGACAATCTTGCGGTATTCCGCTGCGTACAGGTGGTGCGCCGTCTGCTGTTGAAGAGCCGCGACGTCGGGTTGTTCTGCAATCTCAGTGCCGCCACGCTCAACGACCCCGTGATGTTCCAGCAGCTGCTCGATTTCATGGACGCCAACCGCGCTCTTGCCGGCTCGCTGATGTTCGAATTCAAGCAGGAGGCGTACCGCAATTTCGGCCCGATCGAACACGAGTGCCTTTCCGCGCTTGCCGAGCGCGGCTTCCGCTTCTCGATGGACCATGTGACCGACCTTCACATGTCGCCGAACGAGCTCGCCGAGCGCTCGTTCCGCTTCCTGAAAGTGCCCGCCAAGCTTCTGCTCAATAAAGTCGCGGGCGTGCACAACGACATCGATCCGGAAGATCTCGCCGATCTACTGGCGCGCTCGGGCATCGACCTGATCGCCGAGCGGATCGAGACCGAAACGACCGTCGTCGATATTCTCGACTACGACGTCCGTTTCGGGCAGGGCTTCCTGTTTTCTCCGCCGCGCCCGGTACGCGCCGAGGCGCTGCATGGCGTGGCGGTCGACCCTGCCAAACCGGGCATTGACGAAAGCCCGGGCGCCTTGCTGGCGGCCAGCTGATTTCCTTTCCTTGCGCGTCATGCGATACGCCCATGTCGCCGCTGCGACCATGCCGATCGCCGCAGTCGTGAAGTAGGTCTTGGATGAAAGCCGCATCGCCCCAGCTGATCTCGAAATTCTCCACGCTCGCGCCCGGCTATGACGTGCTGCTGTGCGATATCTGGGGCGTCGTGCACAACGGCCTTGCGGTCCATCCGCACGCCTGCGACGCGCTGATGCGGGCGCGGGCGAAGGGCGCCACGGTTGTCCTCGTCACCAATGCGCCGCGCCCGAGCGAGCAGGTGGCGCGCCAGCTCGACCGGCTGCATTGCCCGCGCGAAGTCTACGACGCCATCGTCTCGTCGGGCGACGTGACCCGCAGCGTGATGCAGGAGCGGCACGGGCAGACCGTCTATCATTTGGGCCCCGAGCGTGACCGCTCGATCTTCGGCGGCTTCGAAGCGCACTTTGCGCCGCTGGAGACAGCGGACTACGTCGTGTGCACCGGGCTCGATGACGACGACATCGAAACGCCGGAAGACTATCGCGCGCGTCTTGAAATCATGCTCAAGCGCAAGCTCTTCATGGTGTGCGGCAACCCCGACGTCGTCGTCGAGCGCGGCTCGACCCTGGTCTACTGCGCCGGTGCGATCGCCGATCTCTACGCGACGATGGGCGGCAAGGTGCTCTACGCTGGCAAGCCCTACCGTCCGATCTACGACATGGCGCTGGCGAAAGCGGAAAGCATGGCCGGCCGCAAGGTTGCGCATGATCGCGTAATGGCGATCGGGGATTCCGTGCGCACCGATCTCAAGGGCGCTCACACGGTCGGCATCGATTTTCTGTTCGTGACGTCAGGGATTCACGCCGAAGAGCTCGGCAGCCGCGAGAATCCGGACGCCGATGCGTTGACGGCGACGTTGGCCGCCGCCGGCGGAATGCCGAAGGCGGTCATGCGCGAATTGAGATGGTAACTGTCAGGCCGCGGGGGCGGACGCTTCGGCTTCGCCGAATACGGCATCGATCTTGTTCTTGAGCGTCTGCGCGTTGAACGGCTTGACGATGTAATTCGACACGCCGGCCTTTTTTGCGGCGATCACGTTGTCGGTCTTGGATTCCGCCGTCACCATGATGAACGGGATATCGGAGAGCGAAGGATCGGCGCGCATCTCCTGCAAGAGGGCGAAGCCGGTCATCGGCTCCATGTTCCAGTCGGAGATGACCAGCCCGTAATCGCGCTTGCGCAATTTGGCGAGTGCGCTTGACCCGTCATTCGCATCGTCGACCTGCTCGAAGCCAAGCTGCCTGAGCAGGTTGTGCATGATGCGGATCATCGTGTTGTAGTCGTCCACGACCAGAACAGGCTTGGTCAGATCGACAGCCATGACGTATCGGGCTCCCCAAAAGGTGGCGATAAATAACAGCGCGCCCTTGAATAACCCGTTAATTTGAAGGTTTGTTAACGGCGCGCTAACCGTACGGGCTGACGCAATGTTCCGATTATGGGATATGTGGCCGGCTCTGGCCTCGACCCCTGCAAATTTCCGGTTCCTGATGAACAAGCCTGACGCGGCGTCTAAAGGATTTCATGTCGTGCGCGGCGGCGCGGATGGCGTCGACGGCGGGCCCCTTGCCGGCGCTGTCGTGGCGATCGGCAATTTCGACGGTGTCCATCGCGGTCATCGGGCGGTGATCGGCGCGGCGCTCAAGCGCGCGCGCAAGCTCAAACGAAAGGTGGCGGCGCTGACGTTCACGCCGCACCCGCGATTGTTTCTGCGGCCGAAGGAACCGTTGTTTCAGCTGTCGAGCGAACGCGACAAGCTGCGCCTCCTGGCTGCCAGTGGGCTCGACGGAGCGATCATCATGACGTTCAACGCAGCGCTTGCGTCGACATCGGCCGAGGATTTCATCGAGAAGATCCTCGCCGGCGCGCTCGGCATTGGCGGCGCGGCAATCGGCTTCGATTTTCATTTCGGCAAGAACCGGGCCGGCTCACCGGAATTCCTGACCGAGCAGGGCCGGCGTCTCGGCTTTGCCGTCGACGTCGTTCCGCCACTTGAAGACGAGGGCCGGCCGGTGTCGTCGGGCGCCGTGCGCACAGCGCTCGCGGCGGGCAGGGTGGTGGAGGCGACCGAGCTCCTTGGCGCCCCGTGGTTCGTTTCGGGCGAGGTCGTTCACGGCGACAAGCGCGGCCGCGAGCTCGGCTTTCCGACCGCCAATCTGAAGCTCGATCCGGCGTGCGGCCTCAAGCACGGCATCTATGCGGTGCGCGTCGATATCGCCGGCGTGCGTCACGATGGCGTCGCCAGTTTCGGCCGCCGACCGATGTTCGACGACGGTGCGCCGCTGCTCGAGGTTTATCTCTTCGACTTCGACGACGACCTCTACGGACAGAACATCGATGTCGCCTTCATCGGTTGGATCCGGCAGGAGCAGAAGTTCGAATCGATCGAGACGCTCAAGCGCCACATGACTGCGGACGCCGCCCAGGCCCGCGACGCGCTCAGGCGCGCGGGCAAGGCCTTCCCGCGGCTGGGTGACATTTAACCGAGCAGCCTGCTAAACAGCGCCCCATGTCGAAGCCCGAGCGCGACTATTCCGAGACGCTGTTCCTGCCGCAGACGGAATTCCCGATGCGCGCCGGGTTGCCGCAGCGCGAGCCGGAAATCCTTAAGCGCTGGGAGAAGAGCGACCTCTACACGCAGCTGCGCGCGGAGGCGAAGGGGCGTGAGAAGTTCATTCTGCACGATGGCCCGCCTTACGCGAACGGCAACATCCATATCGGGCACGCGCTCAACAAGATCCTGAAGGACGTGGTGACACGCAGCCAGCAGATGCTCGGCTTTGACTCAAATTATGTGCCGGGCTGGGACTGTCATGGCCTGCCGATCGAATGGAAGATCGAGGAAGAGAATTACCGTTCCAAGAACAAGCAAAAGCCGAACCTTTCGGATCCGGCCGCGATGGTCGCCTTCCGCCAGGAGTGCCGCGCCTATGCCGAGCACTGGCTCAACGTGCAGCGCGAGGAGTTCAAGCGCCTCGGCGTCGAGGGCGACTGGGGCAATCCCTACACGACGATGAGCTTTCCGGCCGAGGCACAGATCGCGCGCGAGTTGATGAAGTTCGCCGTCAACGGCACGCTCTATCGCGGCAGCAAGCCGGTGATGTGGAGCGTGGTGGAAAAGACGGCGCTGGCCGAAGCGGAAGTCGAGTACGAGGATTACACCAGCGATCAGGTCTGGGTGAAGTTTCCGGTAAGCCATGTTCCGATGGAAGACGTTGGCAAAAAGCCAAGATTTGCAAAAATGCTTCCAGAAAATACCTCGATCGTAATTTGGACAACGACTCCTTGGACTTTGCCTGGCAATCGGGCAATCAGCTTCTCGTCAAAGATCGAGTATGGCCTGTATCAGGTATCTGATGCGGCTCCCGACAATTGGGCGAAGGTTGGTGATTACTACATCTTGTCTGACAAACTAGCGGGAGAGGTCTTCAAGCAAGCTAGGGTAGTTGCTTTCAAGAAAGTCGATAGCGTTCCGTCGGAAACTCTCAATGCATATGTGTGCAAGCATCCACTTGCGGATAAGGGCTACGGCTTCAATGTGCCGCTTCTCGTCGGCGAGCACGTCACTGACGATGCGGGTACCGGTTTCGTGCATACCGCGCCGGGACACGGCCGCGAGGACTTCGAGGTCTGGACGGGAAACCGCGCCGCACTCGAGGCGCGTGGAATCAACCCTGCAATCCCTTATACCGTCGACGAAAATGGCGCGTTCACCGAGGCCGCACCTGGCTTCACCGGCAAGCGCGTCATCAATGACAAGGGCGAGAAGGGTGACGCCAACGAAGCGGTGATCAAGGCGCTGATCGAGGCGCACATGCTGATCGCGCGCGGGCGCCTCAAGCATCAGTATCCGCATTCGTGGCGTTCGAAGAAGCCGATCATCTTCCGCAATACGCCGCAATGGTTCATCGCGATGGACAAGGACATCGCGAAAAAGGGCGACACGCTGCGGCATCGCGCGCTTGCGGCGATCAAGGTCACGCGCTGGGTGCCGCCGCAGGGCGAAAACCGCATTACCGGCATGATCGAGAGCAGACCCGACTGGGTGATCTCGCGCCAGCGCGCATGGGGCGTGCCGATCGCCGTGTTCGTGAAGGAAAAGGCGGACGGGTCGGTCGATATCCTGCAGGATCCGGAGGTCGAACTGCGCATCATCGAGGCCTTCGAGAAAGAAGGTGCCGACGCCTGGTACAAGGCGGGCGCGCGCGAGCGCTTCCTCGGCAAGCTCGCCAACGACGGCTGGAAGAAGGTCGACGACATCCTCGACGTCTGGTTCGACTCAGGCTCCACGCACGCTTTCGTGCTCGAAGATCCGAAGCATTTCCCGACGCTTGCCGGCATCAAGCGCAAGATGGACGGCGGCAAGGATACGGTGATGTACCTGGAGGGCTCGGACCAGCACCGCGGCTGGTTCCATTCGTCGCTGCTTGAAAGCTGCGGCACGCGCGGGCGGGCGCCCTTTGACGTCGTGCTTACCCACGGCTTTGTGCTCGACGAGCAGGGCCGCAAGATGTCGAAATCGCTCGGCAACGTCACCGCGCCGCAGGACGTGATCAAGCAGTCGGGCGCCGACATATTGCGTATGTGGGTCTGCGCGTCTGACTATGCCGATGACCTGCGCATCGGCCCGGAAATCCTCAAGACGACGGTCGAGACCTACCGCAAGCTGCGCAACACCATTCGTTGGATGCTCGGCAGCCTCGCCCATTTCCACGAGGAAGACCGTGTGAAGCTCGACAAGATGCCGGAACTCGAGCGGCTGATGCTGCACCGGCTGCATGAGCTCGACGCGCTGGTGCGCAAGGCTTACGCCGACTTCGACTACAAACGGATTTTTGCGGCACTCTCGAGCTTCATGACGTCGGATCTGTCGGCGTTCTATTTCGACATCCGCAAGGACACGCTCTATTGCGATCCGCTCTCTTCGGTGAAGCGCAAGGCCTGCCTCACCGTGCTCGATCATCTGTTCCGCTGCACGGTCACGTGGCTTGCGCCGATGCTCTGCTTCACCGCCGAGGAGGCCTGGCTGTCGCGCTGTGGCGAGGCCGCGAAATCGGTGCATCTCGAAACTTTCCCCAAGGTGCCGTCGGCCTGGCGCGACGACAAGCTTGCGGAGAAGTGGCGAAAGATCCGCACCGTGCGCCGCGTCGTGACCGGCGCGCTCGAGATCGAGCGCGCGCAGAAGCGCATCGGCTCCTCGCTCGAAGCGCATCCGATCGTGCATGTGTCGAACGAAGAGCTGTACGAGGCCGTGGTCGACTGCGATCTCGCCGAGGTGTGCATCACCTCGGCGGCGACGCTCGTGCGCGACGACGGGTCGGCGAGCGCATTCCGGCTGCCCGATGTTTCCGGCGTAGCCGTCGTCCCCAACCTCGCCGAGGGCAAAAAATGCGCGCGCTCGTGGAAAATTCTCACCAATATCGGCGCCGACCCTCAATATCCCGACGTCTCGCCGCGTGACGCCCAGGCCTTGCGCGAATGGGAAGCCACGCGCAAGGCGGCGGAGTAGCCGGCCAAACGATGACGCTGTCCGGTCCACAAACGCGCTTCGGGTTCGTTGTCGCGGCGGTCGTCTGTCTTATTGATCAGGCGAGCAAGGTGTACTTGCTGTTCGTTCACGACCTGGCCGCCCATCCTATCCGCTTAGGACCGTTTTTCGATTTCGTACTCACGCGCAACACGGGCATCAGTTATGGATTGTTCCAGACGCAGGGACCGGTGGGGCAATGGGTACTGCTGGCGTTCAAGGCCGGTGCCGTGATTCTGCTGTGGCTGTGGCTTGCGCATGCGAAAAATCGCCTCACCGCGCTGGCCCTGGGCCTGATCATCGGCGGCGCCTTCGGCAATGCCATCGACCGTCTGGCTTATGGCTGGGTTGCCGATTTCGTGTTTTTTCACATTTCCACCGGCAATTGGCGGTTCAATTGGTATGTATTTAACCTAGCCGACGTGGCCATCGTTGCCGGGGTTATTGGCCTGTTGTATG
>Ga0247789_1000091_pt1 | contig 15070 bp, 13 predicted proteins | sample UWRJS220509R4_FD_179919 | JGI IMG/M metagenome (GOLD analysis project Ga0247789, IMG submission 179919) | Soil microbial communities from Arlington Agricultural Research Station in Wisconsin, United States - UWRJ-S220-509R-4 | ecosystem: Environmental > Terrestrial > Soil > Agricultural land...
GTGATCTCTCGCCTCTGCACTTGGCACAACGGTCCGCGGAGTCGCCATCGGTTGAACAATAGCAGAATACGTACGAATTTTTGTACGTATTATGCCTACCTGCGGGGACCACCTCGAACGCTTTCAGAGGGGGTACCCCTGCGTCGTAAATTAGGTGTATGCGCACAGCGACCAGAAAGCAGACCGTCACGCAACTCACGCGCCGAGACATCTTTGACTACCTCTCTATGGAGCGAATTGCCTGGCACGGCCGCCTTGAAGAGGTTGCCTTCTTGGAACGGATCTGGGATCTGGGCAGCATGCGCACCACGGACCCCCGATATCGAGACGCCGCCGGCGACATCTTCCAGCACCGCGTCAATAACTGGGACTGGGAGGACGACTGGGTCTTCACGGATAGCCGCTTCGATCTCATGCATGGCCCAGATGACAAGTTCTTGCAGTTCCTTTGCGAGATGGTTCATCCAGTCGTCCGCTCGGATGCCGATGAGGTGGAGCAGCTTGTCGCTTTCTTCAACAAAAAACTGGCGGCAGATGGCTGGGCACTCAGTGCAACCGATCAGATGTCCGGACGCCCCGTCTTCACCGCCCATCGCAGGAAGGGCGCTAAGCAGCCGAGTTCTGCCCTCCGTATTCCCGAGTACCAGCGCCTCAGAGACCCACAGGTTTTCGAGGATCACCTCCGGCGCATTGAGGCCGGGCTTTCAGCCGATCCCGCGGCGGCCATCGCCTCGTCAAAGGAGTTGGTCGAGTCGGTTTGCAAGATCATCCTCGATGACTACGAGGTCTCCTATCGCAACCAGGACGACCTTCTCACGCTCTACAAGGCAGCGGCGGAAGCTCTAAAACTCAATGCAGAGTCTGTTCCCAAAAACAAGAAGGGCAGCAAAGCGGCGCAGGGCACCCTCCGAGCACTTGTAACCGCTGTGCAGCGATTGGCCGAGCTACGCAATGAGCTCGGACTCGGACATGGGCGGACGCAGGCAAGCCAGGCCCTGACTCGCCACGCACGACTTGCTTTCAACAGCGGCTCGGCGGTTGCCGAGTTCCTGCTCGATACCTGGCACGACCGACGAGGCGATACCCCATAGGCGAATGGGTAGATCAGCTCTCGAAATGTCAGCGAGAACTGCCGTCTACTGCTCACCCCCTTCGAGCCGCTCTGGCAGGACGACGGCCAGATCGTTGCAGGTCAAACCCCCCGCAGTGGCCTCGTCCCCTACTTCCAAGCCGCAGCGAAATGCCATGAATCCCGATCGGGATTTAGCGGTGCCCAGAGCGGGAGCGACGGGACTCGAACCCGCGACCTCCGGCGTGACAGGCCGGCGCTCTAACCAACTGAGCTACGCCCCCGAGGGATGGGCGGCTGGCCGCCCGGGCGGATTATCTCAGGGTCTGGCGATCAGGGTCGCCGGACGTGCAGCTCGAAGGGGGTCGGGTGGCGGCGGGTCGGGGTGATCACGACGGAGAGCTTCTTCTGGCCGCAGACGGTGAAGTCGAGCTCGTGGCGGGGGCCGAGGCCGTGGTGGGAGTTTCGCAGCAGCCTGCCGGCACGACTACGCAGGGCCAGCTCGTAGCCGTGCCTTGACAGGCTGCCTGGGCGCAGGCTGACCGTCCCGTCGAGCGGTGTGCGCAGGGACTCGACGGCTGCGCCCTCCCCCCTGGCCGGCAGGCGCCCGGAGAGCGTGAAGCTCGTCCGCCCCCGCCAGGGCGAAAGTGTGTCTTCGCGGATCGCGCGGAAGGAGGCGCGACTGGGCCGCAGCGACGGCGCGTAGCGCCAGGCGATCCGCATTTCGGGGAAGCGGTAGCGGGCAAAGGACTCGGCGAAGGCCTCACCCGGGTCTTCGAAGTAGTGGCTGCCCTCGTCGCCGGGGAAGAGCTTGCCGGCGCGCCGGCCGCGGCAGACGTTCTCGACCGTCGCCCAGCGCTCGGTCCCCCAGTCGATCGCGCTACGAAACGGGGGCGCCATGTCTCGGTGCTGGGCGACGTGATGGCCGTACTCGTGGGCGAGGACGAAGTCGAAGGTCGCCCCGTCCCCGTCGGCTTCCTCGTAGCCGCCAATCACGACCCTGTTGTCGCCGCTGAAGTAGCAGGCCTCGGCGCCGAAGCCGCACTCGTAGCCGAGTTGGAATTCGGTGTCGAGCTGGACGCTGAGGAGGCTCGCCTCGTCGCCGTGGATCAGCGTGCCGACGAAGTCGGCCACCCGCTGCGGGTCTTTGACCTCGCAGTTTTCGGCGCAGGCGGCGGTGACGCTGACCGCGATCGTCGCATCGCTGCCGTCGTGGATCGGGTAACGCTGCGAGGACGCCGTCGCCGAGATCCGGGCTGCTGAGCGCCCGGACTCCTGGATGACGGCGTCCCGCAGCGGTACCTGTGGGTGGGGCACCTCGAGCGAGGTTCTCGCTGCGAGGCCTACCGCCGCCGCTCCTGCCGGAGCGGCGAGGCTGAGGATCATGGCTATGCCCGCAAGCGCCCCCGCCGGGCGCCGGCTCACGGAGCGGGACCCGGATCCGTCTCGTAAAACTTGGCCGAAAGCGAAGCCGAGAGGGGGCGGCTCGCCGGCAGGACGCGGCTGACGCGCGCGCCGCGGGCGGCCCTCGTTCGGCGCGCCGCCCAGCGCCCGCGCACCGGTTCGACGCCCAACAGCGCATCCCAGGTGGTCGTCCCTATCGCGCCGTCGTCCGGCAGGCCGCGGGAGAGCTGAAAGTCGCGGACGGCGGCGGTGGTCTGCCTGCCGAAGATTCCCGTCACCGGCAGGGTCGGGCTGGCCGCCGCCGCAAGGTGCTCCTGCGCCCAGACGACCAGGTCACCGCGGCTGCCGCGCCTCAGCACCGGGTGGGAGACGAGCGGCCCGTACGCGGGCAGGGGCCCCGCGGTCGCCGTCCCCAGCGCGTTCCAGGTGCGGCGGCTGGTCTCCTGCCAGCTCCACCAGCTGGGCGCCAGCCCGCCGTAGCCCTGGGCGAAGCGGCGGAAGCGCAGGACCTCCGCCCGGCCGGGACCTCCGTAGGTCTGGCCAATCGGGTAGATCGGATGCCCCCAGAGCCGGTTGAAGAGATAGGTGTGCTCGAAGACCGTGCGGACCGAGGTGCCGATCGCCCGCCAGTACATCTGCGGCTGGTTGAACGTCGCGCCTTCGGGGCCGAAGAAGACGGAGTAGGGAAAGGCCGGGTGGTAGTCGACGTAGGGGAAGCCGGCGAGGGAGAGCGGGAAGCTCGCCCCGATGCGGGCGCGCAGGGCGCGGACGTAGCGTTCGGCGGCGGCGTAGCGCCCTTCGTACTCCGCCTCGGCGTCGATCACCAGGCAGTCGGCGCCGCGGCGCACCGCGGCAGCCCCGACACGCGCCTCGGCGAGGGGTCGTTCGCCGTAGACGAACTGCCAGGCGCAGACGTCGATACCGCCGCGGTGCAAGGCTGCGACGAGGCTCGTGTTGAACTGGCTCCAGACGCTGCCCGCGTCGCCCGCCTTGACGTAGACGGTGCCGATGCCGCCCTGCTCGGCGCGGGCGACGATGCCCGGGACGCTGCCGCCCTCGGAGCGGGAGACGTACCAGATCCACATCCCCTGGCGGTCGAACGGCGTGTTTCCGCTCGGCCCTTCGCTGAGCCCTCCGGACCCGTCCGAAGACGCGCGGGCAGCGGCGGGCATGTACGCGAGAAGCGCCATTGCAAAGACGAGGAAGGTGGCCGGGAGCGTGTAGCGGAACCCTGGCGCCGCGTCGGCTCTGGCTTTCACTTCAACTGCGAACACCGTAGCGGGGATTCGGCTGCGGTGGGAAATTCGCCATACCGGTCGTGTACCAGGGCCGTACCGGGATTATCTGGCGCTGTCTGACGACTCGTCTCGTCACGTCGATCCAGTATGGGGCCCTGCCGCCAAGCGGCCCGTTTCCACCCTCCCCCCTCGCAAGATCCTGTGCAGCGCGCGGAGGCGCGATACTGCGCCGGTGATCGTCGAGCGGACCGAGAACCCGCAGTGGCTGTCCAACGCCTACCTCGTCGCCGACGAGCCGGGCGGCAAGGGCGTGCTGATCGACGGCAACGACGAGCTCGGGCCGCTGCTGGAGCGAGCCGAGGGGGACGGGATCGAGATCACCCACATCCTCGTCACCCACCCCCACGGCGATCACGTCGCCGGCCTCGCGGCGGCGCGGGAGCGGCTCGGCGGGGTGCCGATGGTCGCCCACGCCGAGGCGGCGCCGGAGATGGTCGATGAGGTCTCGCAGACGATTGGCGACGGCGAGACGCTCCGCACCGGAAACCTCGAGATCAAGGCGATCGCCACGCCGGGCCACGCCGCCGGCCACGTCGCCTTTCTCGTCAACGGCAGCGACGTCTTCACCGCCGACGTGCTCTTCAAGGGAACGGTGGGCGGGACGATGGCCCCGGGCGCGAGCGGCTTCGAGGACCTGAAGGCGTCGGTGATGCGCCTGATGGAGCTGCCGCGGGAGACCGTCGTCCACCCCGGCCACCGCGAGCCGACGACGATCGGCGAGGAGCTCGAGGGCAATCCCTTCCTGCGCATCTGGCGCGGCCTCGAGGAGACGGGCGGGGAGCGATGCACCGTCTGGGGACGGGAGGCGACGCTGAAGCTGTGGGCGCCCGACTACGACGGCGGCAACAAGGCATGGGTTCTCTTCGACGACAGCGGCGAAGACGCGATCGTCGGCGGCTCCCAGGTCGAGCGCGGCTGAGCCTGCCCCGCGCTGGAGCAGACGTTCTGTGATCTTTAGCCATTGAGGCGTGACCTGGACGCATATGCGATTGGAGTGGCAGCGCTCAGCCCCCACACTCGTTGCCCACTTCTGACGGCGAGATCCGAAACGGCGGGGCAGACCACTTGATCCAGGCAGTGACGACAAGCGAAATCCAGCACTTCTTCTTCGACTGGTACCCCGTCTTCGGGGTCTTTTTCATGGCGTGCCTTCTGCTCGTCTTCCTGCGCCTGATGCGCAGCACGATGGGGACGACCAAGCCGGAAACCGTGAAGGCGAGCCAGACGGCGCCCGTTCTCTGGGACGAGGTGCAGGGTGTCGACGCGGCCAAGGACGAGCTGATGGACGTCGCCGCGTGGCTGCGCGACCCTGAGCGCTTCGCCGCCCTCGGCGCCCAGCCGCCGCGCGGGGTGCTGCTCTTCGGCCCTCCCGGGACCGGCAAGACGATGCTGGCCCGGGCGGTGGCCGCGCAGGCCGGCGTCGACTTCTTCGCCGCCTCCGGCTCGAGCTTCGTAGAGATGTTCGTGGGGAGGGGTGCCGCCCGGATCAGGCGGCTGTTCAAGGAGGCGCGCAAGTCGGGCCGCGCGGTGATCTTCATCGACGAGCTCGACGCGGTCGGGGGCGCGCGGGGCGGTGGGGGCGGCGACGGCGGCTCCAGCGAGCGCGAGCAGGCGCTCAACCAGCTCCTAGTCGAGCTCGACGGCTTCGAGCGCGATCCGGGCACGGTGATCGTGATCGCCGCCTCCAACCACGTCGACAAGCTCGACCGCGCGCTGCTGCGCCCTGGGCGCTTCGACCGCCAGGTCCTCGTCTCGCCGCCCGACCGCTTCGGACGCGAGGCGATCCTGCGCTCGCACGCCAAGGGCAAGCCACTTGCCGAGGACCTCGACCTCACCGACGTCGCCCGCAAGACGACCGGGATGACGGGTGCCCAGCTCGCCAACGCGCTCAACGAGGCGGCGATCATCGCCGGCCGCGCCGGGCGCGAAGCGATGGCGCGCGAGGACCTCGACGAGGCGCTGCTGCGCCAGTCGGTCGGCTCGCAGCAGGCGCGCCGACTCAACGCAAAGGAGCGGCGCATCGTCGCCTACCACGAGGCCGGCCACGCGCTCTGCCGGCGGCTGCTCGGCCTCGACCCGCCGGAGATCCTCAGCATCGTGCCGCGCGGGCCGGCGCTTGGCTTCGTCGGCCACTCGCCCGAGGAGGACACCTACCTGAAGTCGCGCGACGAGCTGCTCGACGAGATCGTCACGCTGCTCGGCGGGCGCGCCGCCGAGGAAGAGGTCCTGGGCGCCTCCTACTCGGGCGCGGTCGACGACCTGGCCCGCGTCCACTCGGTCTGCAAGCAGATGGTCGGCGAGTTTGGCATGGGCGTCGCGATCGACGCCGACGGCGCTCCCCCGATCGCCTTGCCGACCGGCGACTACGCGCTGTCCGACCGCACGCGGCGCGACGTCGACGTGGCGGCGATGACGCTGGCACGCGAGGCCTACCGGCGCGCCCGCACGCTGCTGGCCAACAACCGCGAATGCCTCGATGACCTCGCCGCCAACGCGCTCGAGCGAGAGACATTGACCCGCGAGGACCTCGACGAGATCTTCGCCGCCCACGAGCTGCTCGGCGCGCCCGAGGCGGAAGTCCCCCTGCCGAGCTAGTAGCCCGGCGCGCGGCCGTACTGGAAGCCGACCTCGCAACCGATCGGCTTGGCCCCGCCGGGGCCGCCGAAGCACTTGTCCAGAGTGCCCGGGCCGGCGTTGAGGATGTCGAAGGCCGGGCCTCCGTAGAGGTGCTCGTTGCCGGCGCCGCCGAGGAACCTGTCCTTGCCGGTTCCGCCGAAGCCGGTGTCGTTCCCGGCCCCGAGCCGGCCGAAGTCGGCGCCGGGGCCGCCGTGGAAGACGTCGGGGCCGCCGCCCGTGGTGGCGTAGTCGTTGCCGCCACCGCCACTGAACTGGTTGGCGCCGCCGGCGAAGCTGACGCGGTCGACGCCGCCGCCGCCGAAGAAGCTGCTGGGGCCGGCGCCGAAGCTGGCGCGGTTGTCGCCACCGGACAGCGTGACCGTGCTGCTGCCGGCGCCGAGAGTCAGCCAGTTGTTGCCGCTGCCCGCGGTGATCCTGCTGTTGCCGTCGCCGACGTAGACCTCGTTGTCGCCGTCGCCGAAGCTGAGCTTCTGGTTGCCGTCCCCGGCTTTGACTTTGTTGTTGCCGTCGCCCGCGGCGAACATGTTGTTCCCGTTGCCGAGCGAGACGACGCTGTTGCCTGCGCCGACGTCGACCTGGTCGCCTGCGCCGTCTTCTTCGTCGTCGACTTCGTCGTCCTCATCGCCCCCCGTGAAGAGGTCGCTGCCACCGCCCAGATGGACGGAGAACGGCGGCGGAGACGGCATCGTCTGCTTCGAGAGGTTGGAGACGACCTTGTCTTTGTCGGTGCCCGCGTATACGTAGACACGCTTGAAGCGGGCGGCGAGGCAGCGCACCTCCTTGAAGGGCGGGCCGGGTCCCACGGCGTGGCAGCCCGCCGGGATCGGTTCGAGCACGTCGTGGGTGATCACGAACTCGCCGGTCGCCGGGTCATAGGAAACCGTCACTTCGTCCGAGGTCTTCCCCTGATCGCCGTGGATGACCAGTACCTCGCCGGGTTCGAGCCCGTTGGCCTCGATCGTGATCGTCTGGAAGGCCGAGCACGCGGCGGGCAGCGCCGCCGACAGGAGAGCGACGGCGAGTGTCGCCCGGATCAGCCTGGCGCTCCTCTTCCCCATGCCGGGACCGTAACATCGGTTGCGTGACAGGGGAAGACGAGCACTCCTATTACTTCCCGCCGGGCCGCTCCGTGGCGCGGCGCGTGCACGGCGAGCGCGCGGTCGGCCTGCTCTACGGGCAGCGGGCGCTTCTGATCGGAGCGCTGGAACCGCTGACCTACACCGGCACGATGCTGAGCACGACTTCGGCCGACCGCCCCTTCGAGCGCCTCGCCCGCACCGCCAAGATCCAGGAGACCGTGCTGCTTGGGACGCGGCAAGAAGCCGACCGCGCGCTGGCGGCGGTGCACCGGCTGCACGAACGGATCAAGGGGACCATTCCCGAAGCCGCCGGGGCGCACCCCGCCGGCACCCCCTACTCGGCCTTCGACCCGGAGCTGATGCTCTGGACGCTCGCCGTGATCGCCGATTCGGGCAGGGCGATGTACGAGACGATGGTGCGGCCGCTCTCGCCGAGCGAGCGAGAGGACCTCTGGCAGGACTACATCCGCTTCGGCGAGCTCTTCGGCCTGCCGCGCAGCGAGATGCCCGCCAGCTACAGCGAGTTCAGCGCCTGGTGGGGAAAAAGGCTCGCCTCGCCCGACCTGCAGGCGACACCGCACGGTCTGGAGATGGCGCCGCTCGTCGCCTTCGAGCAGCCGGTGCCGCGCGCCGCCCGCGGCAACCTCGTCGCCCAGAACCACATCATCAAGGGCACCCTGCCCCCGCGGGTGCGCGAGATCTTCGGCATCCGCTGGACCCGCGCCGACGAGCTGGGCTTCCGCGCGATGACCGCCGCCCACCGCCGCGCCCGCCGTCTCTTTCCGCGACAGATGCGGCGCGGGCGCAACGACGTCTTCTTCGACGTCGTCACCAAGGCCGAGCGCCGCCGCGGCGGCACCCGTACGCCCCAGCTGCGCACCAGCGCCTGAGCGTCGTGGCGCAGGGGCCCGCCGCGAAGCAGCCGGTCCGCTGGTGGTCGATGCGCCTCGCCCAGAACCGCAAGCCGGCCACCTACCGCTGCCCCTTCTGCGGCCAGCACCTGCCGGCGCTCAGCGAGCACGTGCTGATCGCCCCGGAAGGCGACAGCGCCCGCCGCCGGCACGCCCACACGGCATGCGTGCTGCGGGAGCGCCGGGCGGGGCGGTTGCCCACCGAGGAGGAGTGGCGGCGCGCCCAACCGCGCGGACCGTCGCTCTGGCAGCGCCTGCGGGCGAAGCTCGGCTAGAGCCCTACTTACGGACCTGACAGGGCAGGAAGAAGTCGGCTTTGAGGACCGTCTTATTCTCGTCTTTGAAGGTGAACTGACCGCGTGAGCGGAACTGGCCGGTTTCGCAGCGCGCGTTGATGTAGCTGTGCGAGCGGCCCTTGAACGTCCACATCCGGCCGACCTTTGCCCGCCCGGCGATCGGGTGGCCGTAGCCGCCGGCGATTTTCGGGATCTGCACGTTGACCCGGTAGCCGAAGATGCCCTGGTGGATCCGTTCGATCACGATCGGCACGATGAACGTGGTCGGCCCCGGATAGTCGAGGTGGGCGTGGGCGATGATCGTGTCGTCGCCGTCCTTCTTCGGCCCGTTGAAGAGGGTGATCGGCGAGCCGACTTTGATCGGTCCCTGTTCGGGGAAGGCGACGACGGCGCTGCCGAAGCCCTTGCCGATGATCGCGTCCCCGCAGGCACGCCTGGCGACGGGAACGGTCGTCGCGACGAGTTTTCCTTTGGTGCAGTGCGGCAGGCCCTCAGTGTCCACCACGCCGTGCCGGTCGAATTCGAGCCTGATGCTTTCCAGGACCGGGGGAAGCTCGCCCGAGAGGGTGGAGATCTTGCCGCCTCCCCACGCCGTGATCGGGGCGTTCTCGTGCTTCGGAAGCGCCTTCGGCGAAAAGCCCCCTTCGGCGTCGACGACCAGGTTGCCGACGACCACCCGCACGTGGAAGGCGCTGGCGCTCGCAGCGGCGACCAGCACTACCAGCACCGCCCCTATCCCGATCTTCTTCTTCATCGTCCTCCCGTTTCCCCGAGCTCCACGATAGCGGCGCTTCTTTGCCTACGGGGTCTCGAGGACCTCGGGCCAGGCCCTATGCCGGCTTTTCGCCCGACACGAATTGGGCAAAGCCGGTGACCCGCTGCTCGATTCGCTCGACTCCACAAGCCGCCAGCGCTGCGGTCAGCTCATCTCGGCCGAACACGCGAACGCCGCTCAGGCGGCGCACCAGCGCGCCGATCGGACCGCCGGGCAGCGGCCCTCTGGCGCAGCTGGAGAGCAGGGCGACGCGCCCGCCCGGTGCCAGCACCCGGACGATCTCCTCAAGCGCCCGCTCCGCCTCCTCGATGAAATAGAGCGCCGCGAAGCAGGAGACGGCGTCGAAGCAGGCGTCGCGAAAGGGCAGGTCCGCGGCATCGGCGCGCAGATACGCCACGTTCGTCGCGGCCGTCTGGCGAACGGCCGTCTCCAGCATTGTCAGCGAGGCGTCGAGCCCGACCACAAGGCCCTCGTCACCTGCCGCGTTGGCGAAATCGCGGGTGAAGTTGCCGGGCCCGCAGGCGACGTCGAGCACTCGGTCCCCAGGCGAGATCGCAAGCGCGCTCAGCGCCATCCGGTGCTCCTCATCCGTATCGGGACCCTCCAGGCCCATCGCCAATCGAGCGCCCACCGGCCGCCAGACATGCTCGTAGATCGCAGGCAGGAGCCGACTCGTCATCAGCTGTTGCCCCGCCCCCCGTCCGGCCGGTTCGCCCTCCCCCAGCAGGTCGAGGTAAGCCTCGCTTGCCTCGGCTTCGGCCGCCCACCCGGGCTCGAGCAGCTCCAGCACACGCTCAACCGCCGAACCGGGCGCCCCACGCATCCCGGACAAGCTAGCGACGACTGGCAGTGGGCGGTACCGGGCTCGAACCAGTGACCTCCTGCTTGTAAGGCAGGCGCTCTCCCAACTGAGCTAACCGCCCAGGCATCGTTTGATTATGGATCACCCGCGCCGGCGAGCGCCGGCTCGGGCAGGTTCTGGTCAGCGTGGTAGCTCGATCGCACCAGAGGTCCGGCGGCGACAGACTCGAAGCCCATCTCGTAGGCGGCCTTCTCCAGGGCTTCGAACTCCTCCGGGTGCCAGTAGCGAACCACCGGCAGATGGTTCTCGGTCGGTCGCAGGTACTGGCCGACGGTGAGGACCTGGACCCGGTGCTCGCGCAGGATCCCGAACGCCTCGACCATCTCCTCGAATGACTCTCCGAGCCCGACCATCAGGCCGGACTTGGTCACAACCCGCTCGCCCCCCATCTCCTTGGCCATCCTCAGCACCCGCGCCGAGCGCAGGAACTTGGAACCGCGGCGGGCCACCGGGTAGAGGCGGGGCACGGTCTCGACGTTGTGGTTGAAGACGTCGGGGCGCTCGTGGATCACCTTCGCCAGCGGCATCTCCTGGCCGCGGAAGTCCGGGGTGAGGACCTCGACCTTGCAGCCGGGCGCCTGCACGCGGATCGAGCGGATCACGCCGACGAAGGCGCTCGCCCCGTAGTCGGGCAGGTCGTCGCGGTCGACCGAGGTGACCACGGCGTGTCGGAGCCCCATCCGCTTCACCTGGTTCGCCACCCGCAGCGGCTCCAGCGGGTCGTTCCACGTCGGCACTCCCGTCTTCACGTTGCAGAACCCGCAGCGACGGGTGCAGACGTCGCCGAGGATCATGAAGGTGGCGGTGCCCCGCTCCCAGCACTCGCCGACGTTCGGGCAGTTCGCCTCCTCGCAGACCGTGTGCAGGCCCTCGGCGCCGATCGCCGACTTCAGCCGCCGGTAAGTGGGGCCGCCCGGCGCCGGCACCTTGAGCCAGGGGGGCTTGCGCGCCCGGCGGAAGGGGACAGCGCCCTCGGCGGCGGCGGTCCCACCCGGCTTGGCGCGGGAGCGGGTGACGTGCACGCGATCGGCTGACGTCGGCATCGGCTCTACGTTACCCACGGGCTGCGATGGGGCTCCTGGTGGTGGTGCCGGTGACGGTGGCGCCGCTTTCGCATCACGCGCCAGCTGCGCCAGGCCGGCGGGCTCCGGTTGCCGGCGGCGTCGATCGCTTCGACCTCGAACAGGTGCGTGCGGCTCCGCCGTACCCGCCGCGTGTACGGCGACGAGCAGGCAAAGGACGGGAAACGGTCGATCCGGCACTCGAAGCGCACGCCCGGCTCGTTCGAGGAGAAGGTGAACCTGGCCTTGACCCGGCGCGTCCGGGGCAGCGGCCCCGTTTCGACTTTCACCGAGGGAGCGATCTCGTCCTGCAGCTCGAAAGCGCCGATGTCCGAGCCGTCGCTGCCGAGCGCGTTCGGGATCGCGCTGAAGTCGCTCGGCCGGGGCAGCCGCCGCTGGTCGATCGCGACGCCGAACGCGTAGCCTCGATCGATGGCGGGGCTGCCCGGCTCCAGGGCGAGGGTGGGGGTTGAGCCGCCGTTGGCCGCGAGGGTCGACGCAAGCCCAGGGTCGGTCGAGGAGGCGTCAGTCGGCTGGAAGAAGCCACAGCTGGCGCCGTCGTCGATGTTGAAGCCGCCCGAGGCGACCGGCTCGGCGCAGCTGCGCGCGCCGTGCGGGTCGGAGAGGATCGTGTCGCGGACGATGGCGCCGGGGGCGGCGATCAGGTTCGCGCCTTCGGCGATGTCCGGCGCCCCCCCGGCGGCGATCGCGCTGTTGCCGCTCACCGTGCTGTTCTTCACGGTCGTCGACGCGCTGGCAAGGGCCAGCCCGCCACCCTGAGCCCTGACTTCGCCGGTCGCGCTGCTCGCCGAGGCAACGTTGTCGGCAATCGTGCTGCGTTCGATCAGCGTCGGGTTGTGGCTGGCGATTCCGCCATCGCTGGCAACGGTCAGCGTCACCCCGTCGCTGGCCACTGCCCGGTTCCCGCTGACGGTCGATTCGCGCAGGAGGAGCGAGCCGAAGCTGAGGATGCCGCCGCCCTCGGATGCCGCCGTCGTCCCTCCCGCAGCGACGGCTTCGTTCCCGCTCACGACTACCCGGTCGAGCACGAGCGCCGCTGTGCTTTCGATGCCGGCGCCGCTTGGCGCCAAGCCGTTGGCGATCGTGATCCCGGAGATGGCGACGCTCGGACAGCAGGCGATGCGGAAGATCCTGAAGCTGCCGGAGCTCCGCCGCACCGTGAGCCTGTCAGCGCCCGGTCCCGTGATCACGGCGTCATCTGAGATGTCGGGCAGGGCTTTTGCCAGGTCGATCGTGCCGGTTACGCCGATCGGGATCGTGTCCGTCCCCGGGTCGGCGTTGGCAGCTTCGATCGCGGCGCGCAGACTGCCGGCACCGTTTTCCGCGGTGGTCGTGACGGGGAAGGACCCGGCGGTCGACGCGGCCGGGAAGAGGAGAAGGACGAGGGCGGCGAGGGCGGCGATCCGCGTCATGCGATTCCGAGCCGGGCGCTGTCGAGGCCGAGCTCCGTCGGCTCGGCGGTGGTGGGATCGCGTTCGTAGACCTCGCCGTAGCGCTCCGCCACCGTGTCGGCGAAGGCCTCGAGGTCCTGCTTCGCGCCCAGCTCGCGGGTGAGCGAGGTGACACGACAGCCCTCGATCCCGCAGGGGACGATCCACTCGAACGGCTGCAGGTCGTTGCTGACGTTGACCGCGAGCCCGTGGGTGGTGACGCCGCGGCTGACGTGGACGCCGATCGAGCCGATCTTGCGGCCGTCCGTCCAGACGCCCGTCAGGCCCTCGACCGTCTCCGCCGGGACCCCGTGATCGTCGAGGGCAGAGATGGCGACCCGCTCCAGCCGCCGCACGTACTCGTGAACGTCATCTCCGTATGGCCGCAGCGAGACGATCGGGTAGCAGACGAGCTGTCCGGGTCCGTGGTAGGTGACGCGGCCGCCGCGGTCGGTGTCGCGAACCTCGATTCCCTGCATCTCGTACCACTCGTCCGCCATCGGCAGCTCCTCCGGGGTCGAGCGGCGGCCGCGCGTGTAGACGGGCGGGTGCTCGAGCAGCAGCAGCACGTCAGGGATCGCGTCTTCCTGGCGGGCGTCGCGCAGCCAGCGCTGGGCGACCACCGCCTCCTCGTAGGGGACGAGGCCGCAGCGAACCACGAGGACTTCCGCGCTCATCAGCGAAATCGTTGCAGGCCGCAGGGATGGGCGCCGTCGACCTATCCTCCGGTCTCCAGTCATGGTGCAGTCAAGAACGCTCCGGCCCGAGTGGCTCCCCGCCGTCGCTCTCAGCACTGCCCTCGCGGCCCTGATGCTCGTCTGGGATCCACGAGTCGGCGATCTCGCGGCGCAGGTCTTCCGCACCGAGCTTTTCGAGCACGCCGGCCTGGCGATCTGGAACGGCAGCTGGTACGGCGGCCATTACACCCTCACCTACAGCTTCCTCTTCCCGCCCCTGGCCTCGCTGCTCGGTCCCCAGCTCGTCGGCTCGATCTCCGTCGTCGCCTCCTCCTACCTCTTTGACCGGCTCGTGCGAGACCGCTGGGGAGAGCCGGCGCGCTGGGCGACGCTTTGGTTCGCCGCCGGCGTCGTGACCCTGCTCGCCGACGGTCAGCTCACCTTCGCCCTCGGCGTCGCCTTCGGCCTCGCCATGCTGCGCGCCCTGCAGACCGGCCGCTCGCCGCTGGCGCTCGCCGCCTCAGCCGCCTGTGCGCTCTCCAGCCCAGTGGCGGCGGTTTTCCTTGCGGGTCTGCTGCTGGTCGGCGTGATGGAGTCCTCCGTGCCCTGGGTCCCCTGCGGCGACAGGACGCGCGGGCCAGCACTCTGGGCCGCATCCGTTGCCCTTGCCCTCACCCTTGGGCCAAACCTGCTCTTCCCCGGCGCCGGCCACTTTCCCTTCGCCTTCTCCTCCTTCGTCGCGATCCCGCTCTGGTGTGGCTCCGCCCTCTACGTGACGCGCGACCTGCACCGCGAGGAGCGACAGCTGCGCTGGGCGATCGGCGCCTACCTCCTCGCCTCGCTGGTGATCTGGCTCGTCCCGAACCCCCTCGGCGGCAACGCGGTCCGGCTCGGGGCGCTCTTCGGCGGACCGGTGCTGGCGGCCGTTGTGCTGGCGCGGCGACCGCGCGTCCCACTCTGGTTCCTCGCCCTCTTCATGGCCGGCGGCCTCTACTGGCAGGTGACCGCGAGCGTCAGCCAAATCGCCCGCAGCGTCGGCGACCCCTCCACCTCGGCCGCCTACTTCCACCCCGCCGGACGCTGGTTGAGCGAGCACGGGGGCGCCAGCGTCCGGGTCGAGGTGCCGCCGACCGCCAACCACTGGGAGTCGGCATACCTCGCCGACCGCTTCGAGCTCGCGCGCGGCTGGTTGCGGCAGCTCGACACGACGCGCGACGACATCTTCTACGGCGGGGACGGGGCCCTGAACGCGACCGCCTACGGCCACTGGCTTCGGGCGAACGGCATCTCCTACGTGCTCCTTCCCGACGCCCCACTCGACTACTCCTCGGTCGCCGAGCACCGGCTGATCCGCAGCGAACCGTCCTACCTGGACCTGCGCTGGACCTCTGTGCACTGGCGCATCTACGCCGTGCGCGACCCCGAACCGCTGGTGCGGCCGCTGGATGGCGCGGCAGGCCGCGCCCGCTGGGTGGGACGGCAGGGGTTCGGGCTCGCCGTCGACCGCCCGGGCGAGTTCCTCGTCCGCGTCAAGTTCACGCCCTACTGGT
>Ga0247789_1000097_pt1 | contig 14670 bp, 12 predicted proteins | sample UWRJS220509R4_FD_179919 | JGI IMG/M metagenome (GOLD analysis project Ga0247789, IMG submission 179919) | Soil microbial communities from Arlington Agricultural Research Station in Wisconsin, United States - UWRJ-S220-509R-4 | ecosystem: Environmental > Terrestrial > Soil > Agricultural land...
ATCTCGATGTAGCCCTCCTCGATGTCGATGTTGGGCTGGCCGTACTCCCCCATCGTGCCGAGCTTCACCAGGTGACACTCGGGGACGTGATCGCGCAGCGAGAAGAGCAGGTTGAGCGTGCCGATCACGTTGGTGTGCTGGGTCTCGACGGCGCGCTCGCGCGACATCATCGAGTAGGGCGCCGAGGGCTGCTCGCCGTAGTGGATCACCGCGTCCGGCCGCGTCTCCGCGACGACCTCGTCGAGGAACTCGCCGTCCTCGACCGCGCCAACGTAGCGGCGGATCTGCTCGCCGGAGACCTCGCGCCAGGCGTCGATGCGCTCGTCGAGCTCGCGGATCGGCGTCAGCGAGCCGGTCCCGTGTTCGGCGTGCCAGCGACGGCGGGAGAAGTTGTCGAGGACCGCGACGTCGTGACCGCGGGCCGAGAACCTCAGGGCCGTCGGCCAGCCCAGGTAGCCGTCGCCCCCAAGAATGAGAACGCGCATCGTCATCTTCTGGCGCACGCCATGGGGAGGGCCACCGTCGCGGCAGCGTAGCGGACGGGGGCGACGCCGGCGAGCAAGCGGAGGTCGAGCCGAAGAAGGCCCTAGGACGCCGCCCCGGCGCGGCTCGGGCGCGCTGCAAGCTCGGCAAGAAAGTCGACGAGCTCATCCGTCGTCACCACTGCCGGTTCTCCCTCGCGGTTTTTCTTGCTCCGGCTGCGATGGGGCAGCGCGACGATGCGCTTCGCGTACCCGTTCTCCCGATCTCCGTCGTCCCCAAGTCGTTCCTTGGCGCGCTCCAAGATCTTCGATTTCTTGTCGGTCGCGAAGACCGACGCAACCAGGAAGCTCCTTCCCCCCTTTTCGACGATGAAGTCGGGGCGCCTGCCCTCCCCCGGCTCGAGCTTCTCGACCGTCCAGCCATCCAACTTTCCACCGCGGCGAGTTGCGGCCTTCAGCAGCTTGAGCACGAGGCAGTTGAGGACGCTCGCCCTGATCTTTCGCGCAACCTTGTCGGCGGCGGCGAAGAACTCATCCCGCGCGGCCGGTGATAGCCGGTCGATGTCCTCGTCGCGCACGGTCATCAGCCGGTTGACTACGTCCGCGTCGGCCTCCGGCAGCAGCTTGTCGTACTTGAGGCTGCCGATCGTCAGGTACGTGGGGTGACCGTTTTCATCGAGGACGTGCTTTGCGATGTAGGTGAGCTTCCACTCGATCTTGAGGCGCAGCGCCAGAACCGAATTGACATCCGACTCGCGCTTCTCCACGTCCTCGGTCGGCTGCGAGGGGGCCGCTTTCCGAGTGGCTTCGACCAGCTCGAGCGCGACCCCGCTTGGCCCGAAGCTGATCCTCGAGATCCGTTCGCCGAGGGCTCGGGCCCAGCGCGGGGTCAAGGCAAGGACGGCGGTGGCGGCAACGACCAGGGCGGCGATCGCGAAGGCGTCGCCAGAGGAGACGCGCCCGGCGGCGACCCGATCCGCCAGAACGAGCAGAAGGACGACCGTGGCAAGCCGAGCGACGTGCGCCATTGCAGCTGGGAATCGCCACCTCACTCGCGTCGCTTGCCGCCAGGACCCCTCGTCGAAGCCGCTCATCAGCGGCCAAATCTATTTCAAGCAACCGCCCGCGGGGCCGCGGAGCCCCGCCGCCCGGCCCCAGCCATAGCATCCGGGCGATGGGCCAGCTTGCGGCGCGCAACGGTGGGCGGAGCGGCCTCGCCGTGCTGGCCGCGATCCTCGCCCTCGGCCTCGGCCTGCGGATCGACAATGCCTGGAAAGGACGCAGTCCGGTGTTCGACGCCACGGCCTACGCCACGATCGCGGTCAACCTCGATCGCGGCGACGGCTTCGCCCTGGGCCGCGAGGCAACGCAGCCGGCCGCCAACTACTCCCCCGGCCTACCGCTCTTCGCCGCCGCCCTCTACAAGCTGACCGGCGGCGTCCACGAACGCTTCGCCCGGCTGGTCCTCGCCTTGATCGGCACGCTTGCGGTGCTCTTCGCCTACCTGATCGGCCGCCGCCTCTGCGGGCCGTTCGCGGGGCTGATCGGGGCCACGGCGGTGGCCGTCTACCCGGCGCTGCTCGAGTACCAGGGGATGCTGATGGGCGAGCCGCTGGCCGCGACGCTGCTGGCGGGGGCGGTGCTGGCGATGCTCTGGGCGGCCGAGAAGGGGCGCTGGCGCTGGCTGCTCCCCGGCGCCCTCTTCGGCGCTCTCGCGCTGGTGCGGCCCGAGTACCTCGCCGTCGCTGTCCTCGCCAGCCTGGTGGCGCTGATCAGGGACGGGCGGAGCGGCCTCAGGGCATCGGCGGTGCAGGCCGCCATCCTGCTCGCTGGGGTCGCGATCGTCCTCGCGCCGTGGACGATCCGCAACGCGATCGTCCTCGACCGCTTCGTCCCCGTTTCCACGGGCGGCGGCCAGGTGCTGTTCGCGGGCTCCTACCTGCCATCGGGCGGGGACCCCGAACGGGTCGGTGCCGAGATCGTCGAGCGGCACCCGGAGCTGTTCGGCCCAGGTGCGGTGCGGCACCTGAGGCTGGAGCAGATCCTCGCTCGGCTCGCCGCACGCCGCCACCCGCATCTTGACACGGACGAGGCCCTCGCCCGCATGGGCCGCGAGCGGCTCGGCGAGGCGATTACCGAGGAACCGCTCGCCTACGCCGGTTTCGTCGCCGCCAAGATCGGTCGCATCTGGGCGCACGGGCCCCGGGAGGTGATGCGGGCGCCCGTTTGGGAGGTCCTGCACTGGCTCCTGCTGGCGCTCGGATTGGCCGGTCTTGCGGTCCTCGCTCTGCAGGGCCGCTGGGAGGCGCTGCTGCTGGCGACAATCTTCGTCGCGATCACGGCGATCAGCGCCGTGCTCGTCGCCTCGCCGCGTCGGGTGCTGGTAATGATGCCACTCGTCGCCGCCCTCGCCGGAGTCGGCGCCATGGCCTGTCGGGATAGCCTCGCGCGACGATGGCAAAGCTGAAGGCCTGGCTACGGGGGCTCCCCGAGCGCCATGGGCGGACGACGCTGGTCCTGCTCGTCGCGATCCTCGCCCTTGGCTTCGTCCTGCGTGCCTACCGGGTGGCCGAGCCTCTGTCCGCGCCCGGCGACGACGCGCGCGCCTACTACGCCCTGTCGAAGGCGCTGTACGAGGAACAGAGCTTCGGCGGCCCGACTTTCGAGAACTCGAGCGACTGGTCTCCGGGCGCGCCGCTGCTCTACGCGGCCAGCTTCTACGCGACCGGCGGCGCCCGCGAAGGCACCGCGCGGATCCTTGAGGCATTGCTGGGCGTCGCCGCGATCCTCGTCGTCTTCATCCTCGCCAAGCGACTCGGCCGCGCACTCGAAGATCGAGTTCGCACTTCTTCGCGCTATTCGCGAGTAAGTACGAACTCAGCGTTGCTGGCGGCCTTCGCCGTCGCCGTCTACCCGCCCTTCATCCACTCGACCGGCGCCCTCTACAGCGAGTCGCCGGCGATCCTCACGCTGCCCGCCGCGGTGCTGGCGTTCCTCTGGGCGGCGGACCAAGAGCGGCTGCGCGCGTGGCTGCTCCCGGGCCTGCTGCTTGGCCTCACCGCCATGCTGCGGCCGGAGTACCTTCTCGTCGGCATCGCCTTTGCCGCGCTGGCACTGGTCCGAGTGGGCCGGGCCCGCGGCTGGCGACCCGGCCTGGCCGGCGCCGCGCTGCTCGGCGCCGCCCTGCTGATCCCGATCGTCCCCTGGGCCGTGCGCAACCAGGTCGTGCTCGACGGCACGGTGCCGATCTCGACCGGCGGCGGCAAGGCGCTCTACGTCGGCACCTTCCTGCCGGCCGACGGCGAATACCAGCGGGTCAAGGCGCTGCTGGCGCGGCGCTACCTGCACCGCGACCTCGATCCCCACTCCGAGGCGCTGGAGCGCGTCGACCCGACACCGCTCTTCGATCGCGTCGCCGCCCGTTATCCCGACCTGCCGCGCGACTCGGCGCTGGGCAAGATCGGCAAGCAGAACTTCTCCAAGTACTTCGGAGAGGACCCGGCCGGCTACCTGGCGATGACGGCGCGAAAGACCTGGCGCATGTGGAGCAGCGGCATCGGCGAAGCGATGGAAAGCACGGCGGGACGGATCCTGCAGACGCTGATCGTGGCTCTTGGCCTCGGCGGCATCGGGCTGCTCGCCGCGCGGCGGCGCTGGTGGGAGCTGCTGGCGATGGCGACGCCGATCGCCCTCGTCACGGCCGTCGGCGCGATCTCCCTTGCGGCGCCGCGGCGCAACGAGGTCCTGATGACACTGGTCTTTCCGCTTGTCGCCGCGGCGCTTTCATGGGCGGTCGCAGCCCTATTGTCCAGCCGACAGTGGTCCCCGCCGCGGACATCTTCCCCCCCGAGCTGACGGCGCTGCGCAGCGCCGGCCTCCTTGCCGCGATCGCGATCCTCGCTTTTGCGGTCGCCCGCCGCCGCTCGCTGCGCAACGTCGACGTGCTGATCCTGCTGGCCACCGGCATCGGCTTGGCGATCGTCGCCGGCACCGAAATCACCGACGCGCTCCTCTCCGCCTTCTCCTTCGAGAAGGGCAACGGCGGCCGTATCCTCGGCCTCGCCGTCTTCGCGATCTTCGTCCTCTTCGGCCTGATCCTGCGTGCCCTCTCGCAGGCCGCCCGCAACTCGCGCCAACTCTCGGCCGTGCTCGAGGGCCTGGCCTGGGAGGAGTTTCGTCAGGCCGGGCTCCCGCAGCGCTTCCGCAACAGGGTCGCGATCCTCGTCCCCGCCTACAACGAGGCCGAGAACGTGGGCTACGTGCTCGATCGCATGCCGCGGGAGGTCTGCGGCGTCGAGACGGCGGTGCTCGTCGTCGACGACGGCTCCCGCGACGGCACCGGCGACGTCGCCGCGGAGCACGGGGCCGCGGTCGCGCGCCACGTGATCAACCGCGGGGGGGGCGCCGCGCTGCGGACCGGCTATCGGCTGATGGTCGAATCGGGGGCCGAGGTCGTCGTCACCCTCGACGCCGACGGCCAGCACCTGCCCTCGGAGATGGAGCGCCTCGTCAAGCCGGTGCTCGACGGCGAGGTGGACGTCGCCCACGGCTCGCGCGTCCTCGGCCGCGCCGACCGCAACCACTTCGCCCGCGAGCTCGGCATCGTCTTCTTCAACCGCCTCGTCTCCGCCATCACGCGCACCCACGTCACCGACTGCTCCAACGGCTACCGCGCCGTGCGCACCACCGTCCTCCCCCAGCTCGTCCTGCGCCAGGAGCAGTTCCATACCTCGGAGTTCATGATCGAGGCGATCAAGCGGGGGGTCCCCGCGAAGGAGGTTCCGGTCACGGTTGAACAGCGCCTCCATGGGCACTCCAAGAAGCCCGCGGTCCTCCGCTACGGAATGGGCTTCGCCAACGCGATCGTGCGGACGTGGTTGCGCTAGTCATGAGACCGGTGAAGAGCCTCCTGCTGGGGAGCGTCGCCTTCATCGCCTGCTTCCCGCTCACTGCCTACGCCGGCGATGCCTCCTTCCGCCACGGGGTGATCGGGGTCGAGCTCTCCGAGCGGGTCGGTGGCTCCGCTGCCTGGTCGCCGGACGGCAAGTGGATCGCGGTGCCGGCGCGGGTTGGGATTAGGCTCCGCAATGTAGAGACGGGCAAGTTCCGGGAGCTTCGCGCACCGGTCTACAGGGGCTTTCTGGTGTGGCAGAGCCGTCTCAATTGGTCACCGGACGGGAAGACGATCCGCTATACGATCTCGGTCCCGCGCTCGACCAACGAATACGCCTCCTGGCTTTTCGAGGTCCCGCTCGACGGATCCGAAGTTCGTCAGCAGTCGCTCGGCGTGAGGGTGTCCGAAACCGACTGGGCCCCGGGCGGGTGGCCGTTCGCGTTCACCACGGGCACCTACGCCTATGACTTCGACAAGGGACCGATAGGGCCGAAGCCGGCGCTTCTCGTCGTCAACCGGTTCGGGGAAGCGCCCCGCCGCATCGTCCAGATCAAGCACGACATCAGCGAAGCCGAAATCCAAGAAGTGCAGTTCTCCCCCGATGGCGAGCGCATCCTCTTTTGCCGCTACCAACGCCGCCATCGCTACCAGTACCGCCATGCCGCCATCTGGTCGGTGCGCCCCGACGGCACCGACGCGCGGCGGCTGTGGACCGCACTGGCGGGGTGTGGGGAACTCCACTGGTCGCCGCAGGGGCATCAGGTATCCCTTCTCGCGCAAAAGGTGGGGCAGCTCGTCCAGCACCCCTACGTGCTCTCCGCCGCCAGCGGCAAGCGGCGTCGAATCGGCAATTGGGACCCCGTCGAAGGGCCGATCTGGTCCCCCGACGGCCGCTGGCTCACCTTCTCCACCTACGAGGGCGAGATCCGGCGCGTCCACCCCGACGGCAGCGGGGAACAGGTCATCGCCTCCTTCGCCGAAAAGGAGATCCAGAATCTTCTCTGGTCTCCCGACGGACACCGCCTCGCCTACACGGCAGGCGAATTTGCGTCGGACTGAGACCGGGCCCTACCGCACGCCTGGGTGCCGAACTGCAGCCGGGTCGGGCAGGTAGAGGTCCGCGCCGCAGCGGGGGCAGACCTGGACGTAGAGCTTGAGCGGCTTGTGGCAGTTGGGGCACTGGCGTTCGGGTTCGTCCTTCTCGGAGCGGTAGAGGATCACCGCGATCAGGCCGAGGATCGGCAGCACGGTGCCGATCACCAGCCAGAGCCAGAACGAGCTGCCCTTGCCGCGGCCGATGATGGCGGTCGCTAGGCCGAAGAAGAAGGCGATGACGAGGTACTCGTATCCCACGGTCCTATTGTCGCCTCCAGGGCCTTCGGGTGGCCGATCGAGCCGACCTCGGAGAGATCGCGCCGGAAGGGAAGGCTGGCCGTCCAGTCGATCACGGCGCGGGCCTTGCGGGCTGCACCCGGGATCTGGCTCATGTGGTACGTGCGGGCCATCCACCAGGCGGGGAAGCCGCGGAAGGTGCGACCGCCGACCTTGCCGACGGCCTTGTAGCGGCCGAGATTGACGAAGGCCGCGTTGCCGCGATAAGCGAAGGGCCGCGGGCTGCCGACGCCGAGCTCGGCGGCGATATTGCGGGCGGCGACGGGGCCCTGGCGCACGGCGTGCTGCGCGGTCGGTGGGCAGAGGCCACCGCGGGGATCCGGTGCCGCGGCGCAGTCGCCGATCGCCCAGACCGAGTCCATCCCCCGCACCCGCAGGTGCTCGTCCACCGGCACGCGGCCGCGCTCGTCGAGCGGCACGGAGAGGCGGCGCAGGCTGGGGTGCGGGGCGACGCCGGCGGTCCAGACGACAGTGCGCGTGGCCAGAGTCTCGCCGGTCGAGATGCGGGCGCTGTGCGCCGCCACCTCGTCCAGGGTGGTGCCGAGGCGGATGTCGATGCCGCGCCCGCGCAGCTCGCGCAGGGCGTACTCGGCCAGGCCGGCGTCGATCTCAGGCAGGACCCGGTCGCCAGCCTCGACCAGGATCCAGCGCATCCCGTGCAACCGCGCCCGCGGATAGCTCTCGATCGCGTCGGCGGCGAAGTCCTGCAGCTCGGCCAGCGCCTCGAGGCCCGCGTAGCCGCCGCCGACGAAGACGTAGGTGAGCAGCTCGTCGCGGCGCGCCGGATCCTCCGTTGCGTTCGCCGCCTCCAGCGTCTCGATCACGTGGTTTCGCAGCCAGATCGCGTCGGCAAGGCTCTTGAACCCGATCGCGTGCTCGGAGAGGCCCGGCACCGGCAGCACGCGGGAGACCGACCCGAGCGCCAGCAGCAGCTGGTCGTAGGGGACCTGCTCCACCTCGCCGTCGCGGGTGCGCAGCTCGACCGTCTTCGCCGCCGGGTCGTGCCCCTCGACCGAGCCCAGGCGCAGGTAGGTGCGCTTGAGGATCTCGCGCAGCGGCGTCACCACGTGCCGCGGCTCCAGCGTCCCCGCCGCCGCCTCCGGCAGGAACGGCGTGTAGAGCAGGAAGTTGACCTCGTTGACCAGTGTCAGCCGAGTCGACTGCCGCGGCAGGATCCGCTCCAGCTCGCGCGCCGCCATCGCGCCACCGAAACCACCCCCGGCGATGACGACGTTCCATGCCATGCCTTCAAGCTAGCACTTTGTAACAACCTGTCACAAAGTGCCGAACGGCACGTGCTCTCGGCAACTTTGCAAGTCGCTCGATGTAGCGCTAAAGTTTCGGCCTCTGGATGTATCCACACCTTGAACGGCCCCGGGTCTGTCCGGGGCCGTTCTTTCTTTGCGGCGTCCTATCGGTCCACCAGCTTCGATGCGAGCGCGATGAGCGCCCGCATCACACCGGCGAAGCTGACGAGGACGGCCGCTTCTTGTGTATCCACGCCACCTTAAGGGCACCAGTTGCGCGATTCGCCCCCGCGGTTAAAGGCGGAGCTGCTCGCGGATCAGGCGGTTTACCTCGCCGCCGTCGGCGCGGCCCTGGGTCTCGCGCATGACGGCGCCGACGATGGCGCCGATCGCCTTCTCGTTGCCGGCGCGCACCTTGTCGGCGGCGTCGGGGTTGGCCGCGACGGCGGCCGCGACGATCGCCTCTAGCTCGCCGCTGTCGGATATCTGGGCGAGGCCCTCGCGCTCGACGATCGCAGCCGGGTCCCCTCCTTCCGCGACCAAGGTGGCGAGCACAGACTTGCCGCTGCCGTGCGAGATCCTCTTCTCCTGCACCATCGCTATCAGCGTGGCCAGCGCCGCCGGCTGCACCCGGGAGTCCGACGCCGACGTGTCGCCGTCCTGGCGCAGCGCAGCCGCCAGCTCGCCGGTGACCCAGTTGGCGACGATGCGCGGCTCGATGTCCGCCGCCTCCTTCGCCACCCGCTCGAAGTACTCCGCCGTCCGCGGGTCGGCGGCCAGCAGCGCGGCCGTGTCCTCGGCGAGGCCCATCTCGTCCTGGTAGCGGGCGCTGCGCGCCGCGGGCAGCTCCGGCAGCGACTCACGCGCCTCGCGCAGCATCTCCTCGGTCGGTGCAAGCGGCACCAGGTCCGGCTCGGGGAAGTAGCGGTAGTCGTGCGCCTCCTCCTTCGAGCGAAGCGGATGCAGCGTCCCATCTTCGGGATGGAAGTGAAGGGTCTCCTGGACCACCGTCTCCCCCGCCTCGACCAGCTCGTGCTGGCGCGCGAGCTCGGCCTCGATGCCGCGTTCGAGAAAGCGGAAGCTGTTCATGTTCTTCAACTCGGTCTTCGTCCCCAGCTCCTCGCTCCCCGCCGGGCGCACGGAGACGTTGGCGTCGACGCGCAGGCTTCCCTCCTCCATGTTGACGTCGGAGACGCCGAGCTGGCGCACCGTCTCGCGCAGCAACCGTGCCCACGAGCCCGCTTCCGCAGCGCTGCGCAGATCGGGCTCGGTGACGATCTCGACCAGCGGCGTGCCGCCGCGGTTGAAGTCGACCAGCGAGGCACCGGAGCCGTGGATGCGGCCCGATTCGCCGACGTGGATCATCTTCGCCGCGTCCTCCTCGAGGTGGGCGCGGTGGATGCGGACCCGGCCGAGGCGGCCGCCGCTGGCAATCGGGATGTCGTACTGGCTGATCTGGTAGGCCTTGGGGCTGTCGGGATAGAAGTAGTTCTTGCGATGGAAGATCGAGCGGGTGGCGACTTCGCACTCCAGCGCGGCGGCAATCTGCAGCGCGTAGCGGATCGCCTGCTCGTTGACCACCGGCAGTACGCCTGGATGGGCGAGGCACACCGGGCAGGTGTGGACGTTCGGCTCCTCGCCGAAGGAGAGCTCGCAGCCGCAGAACATCTTCGTCCGGGTCGCAAGCTGGACGTGGATCTCGAGGCCGATCACGGCCTCCAGCTCAGCCATCGTCCCGCCCTTCGCTTCCGGTGCGCTTTTTGCTCTCCAGCGGTGCATAAGGCGCACCGGAACAGGCGTTGAAGCCGATCGCCTGCTCGAGGGCGTAGGCGGCGTCCAGCATCTTCTGCTCGGCGAAGGCCGGCGCGGCGATCTGGAAGCCGACCGGCAGCTCGGTGCCGCCGCCGGGCGGGGCGGCGAGGCCGGCCGGGATCGAGATCGCCGGGATCCCGGCGAGGCTCATCGGCACCGTGAAGAAGTCGTTCATGTACATGGCGAGCGGGTCCTCGGTCTTCTCGCCGAGGCGGAAGGCGACCGATGGCGAGGTGGGGGTGACGACGAAATCGAAGCGCTCGAAGGCGGCGGCGAAATCGGCAGCGATCTTCGTTCGCACCTTCTGCGCGCGGCCGTAGTAGGCCTCGTAATAACCGGAGGAGAGCGCGTAGGTGCCGAGCATGATGCGGCGCTTGACCTCGGCGCCGAACCCCGCGGCCCGCGTCGCCTCGTACATCTCGATCACGTCGCCCTGCGTCTCGGCGCGCAGGCCGTAGCGGACGCCGTCGAAGCGGGCGAGGTTGGACGACGCCTCGGCCGGGGCGATCACGTAATACGCCGAGATCCCGTGCTCGGTGTGCGGCAGCGGGACCTCGTCGACCTCCCCGCCCAGCCGCTCGATCCTCGCCAGGGTGGACTCGAACACCTCGCGCACCCCCGGCTCGATCGCGTCGCTCGCCAGCTCCGCCGGCACGGCGAAGCGCAGGCCCTCGAGGTCCTCGCGCTGGGGCATTACCGGCGGCTCCCGCAGGCCGACCGAGGTCGAGTCGCAGGGGTCGCGCCCCTGCAAAATCCCGAGCAGCAGGGCGGCGTCGGTGACGTCCCGGGTCAGCGGCCCGCACTGGTCGAGCGAGGAGGCGAAGGCGATCATCCCGTAGCGCGAGATCGCGCCGTAGGTCGGCTTCAGGCCGACGATCCCACAGAGCGCCGCCGGCTGGCGGATCGAGCCGCCGGTGTCGGTTCCGATCGCCCACGGGGCGAGGCCGCCCGCCACCGCGGCCGCCGAGCCGCCCGAGGAGCCGCCCGGAACGCGCTCGCGGTCCCACGGGTTGAGCACCGGGCCGTAGGCCGAGTTCTCGTTCGAGGAGCCCATCGCGAACTCATCCATGTTGGTCTTGCCGAGGACGCGGGCACCGGCGTCCGTGAGGCGCTGCACGGCAGTTGCGGTGTAGGGGGGCTTGTAGCCCTCGAGGATGCGGGACGCCGCGGTCGTCTCGACGCCCTCGGTGCAGAAGATGTCCTTGACCGCGATTGGGATGCCGGCGAGAGGCCCGTCGCCGTTGCCCGCGCAACCGGGCTTGCCCGGCTCGGCTCGCCAGAGGTAGGCGCCCAGATCGTCTCCCGCCGTCGCCTCGACGTAGGCGGCGAAGAGATCGTCGCCGCTCAGCTCGCCTGCCTCGATCCGATGCAGCGCCTCCGCAGCGCTCAACTCGAGCAGCTCGCCCATCAGAACACCGGATCGCGCTGCGCTCGCTGTGCGAAGAACCAGGGATGCACGCTTGCTCGCTCCGCGCTCACGCCTCGGCCTGGGGCGAGGGAACGCGAAACGCGCCGTCGACGGGGTCGGGGGCCGGCGCCAGGGCAACGTCCCGGTCGAGGCTCTGGTGCGGCGCATCGGCGCGCCACACGTTCTCGAGGTCGACAACGTGCGACGTGGGCGGCACCTCCCCGAGATCCAGCTCGCCGATCCGGTCGACATGCTCCAGGATCCCCGAAAGCTCCCCGGCCATCCGGTCGACTTCCTCCTCGTCCAGCTTGAGGCGGGCGAGCTTCGCTACGTGGAGAACCTGATCCTTCTCGATCACGCTGCGATTCTAGGTCGTGAGCCTGGGTCGGTAGCTCGCGGTGGGTGGCGCCGTTTTGGGGGACCGCCCCGAGGAAGCTTTAGCTACCGCAGGGGTGGTGGCACCAAAACGGCGACAGGACCCGCCGCGGCTATCCCTTGGCTACTCGGCCAGTTATTGTCCGCCCTGCATGCAGGGAGCGCGCGCAGAGAGATTCGTGGTCCTCAACCTCCGCCTGCTCGCCGTCACCTTCGCCGTCGTCGGCATCCTCTTCATCGCCGTTCCCAGCGGAGTCCTCGACGTTATCTCCGACGTTGGCGAATGGTTCGGCAACGAGACGCGGGCTCCGCATACCCAGGAGTACCTCTGGCTGGCGCTGGCCTTCGCCTACATGGTGGTGATCGCGGGCATCTGCCTGGTCGCGCAGGCCGACGTCGTCCGCTACCGCCCGCTGCTACTCGTGCTGGCCGCCGGCAAGACGGCCTCCTCACTCGGCTCGCTCGCCTTCTTCCTGATCGACGAACCCGTCTTCATCTACCTGCTCAACTTCCTCGTCGACGGGTTCCTGGCCCTGCTCGCGCTCTGGCTCTGGTCGCTTGCGGGCCGGACGGGCCGCCCCGCCGAGCCTGGCTGACAGCGCCCGCCGGGGCTCTCGGCCGCCGAGCAGCGCACCCTTAGCGCGATCTGCGCGGCGATGGCACCGGGCATCGACGGCCTGCCCGCGGCCGAGCGCGAGGTCGACGTCGCCGGCCCGGTGGCCGAGCTCCTCCGCAACGTCTCGCCCCGCCTGCTGAGGCGGATCAGGCTGGCCCTGCGTGCCTTCGAGTGGCTGCCCTTCCCCTGGCGCTTCAGCCGCCTCGACCCAGCGGCGCGGGAGGACTTCCTGCGGCGGATGGAGCGCTCCCGCTTCTCCCTGCACCACGAGCTGCTGCTGATGGCGAAGGTCTTCTCGACCCTCGGCTACGCCGTCGCGCCGAAGGTCGAGGAGCGGATCGTCACCAGCGCGAGCTGCCGCCTCGCCGACGGCTCGCTGCCCGAAGCGGCCGGCTCGCTCGGCGACACCGACCCCGCCGGATCGGAAGAGGAATGCGATGTCGTGATCGTCGGCTCCGGCGCCGGCGGAGCCGTCGCTGCGGCGGCACTCGCGGAGGCGGGACTCGACGTGATCGTGCTCGAGGCAGGCCAGAGCCGCAACCGCGAGAGCTACCCGGCCGACCCGCTGGAGGCGATCGCCTCGCTCTATCGCGAGGCCGGTCTGACGATGGCGGAGGGGCGACCGACGATCCCGATCCCGGTGGCGCGAACGGTGGGCGGCACCACCGTGATCAACTCCGGCACCTGCTTCCGTGCGCCCGAGCCCGTGCTGGAGGACTGGCGGCGGCGCTTCGGCGTGACCTGGGCCGACGAGCTGGACGCCCACTTCGCCGAAGCGGAGGAGTTCCTCCGTGTCACGCCGCTCGACCCCGAGCGGATGGGGCGCAACGGACAGCTCGCGATGGAGGGCGCGGCCGCCCTCGGCGTCTCGAGCGGCCCGATCGCCCGCAACGCCGGCAACTGCGTGCAGTGCAGCTCGTGCCCCTACGGCTGTCCGATCGACGCCAAGCGGGGAATGCACGTCAGCTACCTGCCCCGTGCCGTCGCCGCCGGGGCGCGGCTCCGCACCGGCGTCGAAGCGCGCCGCGTGCTCGTCGAGGAAGGGCGCGCCGCCGGCGTTCGCTGCCTCGCGCAAAGCGCCGACAACGGCCGCCAGCGCCCATTCGCGGTTCGCGGCCGCCTGGCGACGATCGTCGCCGGCGGCGCACTGGGAACTCCGGAGCTGCTCCTCCGCTCGGGCCTGGGGGGCGGCCAAGTCGGCCGCAACCTCCACATCCATCCCGCCTGCTGGGTCGGGGCCCGCTATCCCGAGTCGGTGCGCGGCTGGGAAGGCGTGATGCAGAGCTATTACCTCGACGAGTGGGAGCCGCAGCGCATCCTGCTCGAGGCGACCTTCACGCCGCTCGCCTTCGGCGGCGCCTGGCTGCAGGGGACCGGCAGCGAGCACCAGCGAGCGATGCTCGAATTCGATCGGGTCGGCTCGATCGGCGTGCAGCTCTCGGACGAGTCCGCCGGGCGGGTCAGCACCGCGCGCGACGGATCGCTCCGAGCCTCCTACCGGCTCAGCCGCGGGGACGCCGACCGGCTCGTCTTCGGCATCGCGCGCGCCGCGGAGGTCCACTTCGCCGCCGGGGCGACCGCGGTCTACCCGAACATCGCCCGCGTGCCGGTGCTCACCCCGAACCGCCTCGCCGAGTTCGAGGCGACATCCTTCAAGCCCTCCGAGCTGCGGCTCGAGGCGTTTCACCCGATGGGCACCGCCCGCATCGCCGGGCAAGGCGAAGGGGTCTGCGCGGCCGACGGCTCGGTCAACGGCGTCGCCGGTCTCTACGTCGCCGACGCCTCCCTCTTCCCCACGGCGCTCGGCGTCAACCCGATGATGACGATCATCGCCTTCGCCAAGGCCGTCGCCAGCGGGCTCATTACCGGCGTAGGGCCTCGTCCTCGGTCGGCCGTCTTCGGGTCACGCACCTGATGTGCGCTCCCCTTGCCGGCCTTCCTGCGTCCTAGCCCTACTTGGTTCTGAACCCGCTGGATGCCTTTCAACCGGCGGGCGGCGGGGGCGGTGGGGGTGTGCTCGACGGCGGCGGAGGCGGGGGTGGCGCCTGTCCACCTGGAGGCGGCGGCGGGCTGTCGCCCGGGCCGCCGGAGAGGCGGTCCGCGGCGTCGCCGAAGCTGATGTCCTCTTCCTGCATCGTCCGCCAGCCGCCGAAGGCCATTCCCGCGGCCGCGATCAGCGAGAGGAAGATCCCGTACTTGACCGATCCCTCCGCATCGACGCCGCCGAAGGAGGCGAAGGTCGGCGTGTCGATGATGCGGAAGAGGATCAGCAGGAAGGCGACGACGCCGACCACGGTGATGATCGCCGCTCCGTGAACCGGCAGGTCGATGTCGGTGTCGCTCGCTTCGATCACGACGATCGCAACGGTGGCGACGACCGCGATCAGGAGCAGGATCGGGATGAAGTCGAGCGCGTCCCAGGCGTTCCCGCCCCCGCCCAGGTC
>Ga0247789_1000106_pt1 | contig 14223 bp, 14 predicted proteins | sample UWRJS220509R4_FD_179919 | JGI IMG/M metagenome (GOLD analysis project Ga0247789, IMG submission 179919) | Soil microbial communities from Arlington Agricultural Research Station in Wisconsin, United States - UWRJ-S220-509R-4 | ecosystem: Environmental > Terrestrial > Soil > Agricultural land...
GATCCGCGGTCATGTTCTTGATCGGGGTGTCGGCGGGGAGGACGGCGGCGTAGAGCGTCGCCAGCTCGTTTATGAAGGTGCCGCGGGGGGCGACGAGGTCGATCTCGATCCTGCCGGTCTCGTCGTTCGTCTTGATGCCGGGGATCCCGCCGCTCTTCTTTTCGGCGAACTCTTCGGCGCCGACTATGCCTTCGAAGAAGCTCGATCCGGCCGAGTTGAGCTTGAACACGCGTTCAATCGAGCTCTCGAAGTCCGATGCCTTGACCGGGGTGCCGTCGGAGTACTTCAGGCCCTTGCGGAGGGTGAGCGTGTAGGTCTTGCCGCCGTTGCTGATCTTGGGCAGGCTCTCGGCGAGCGCTGGGACCACCTCGCTGCCGGCCGGCCCGCTGGCGTGGGCGAGGGTGAGCAGGGGCAGGTAGGTGTCGTACATCGCCGTCCACCCTTCGACTTCATAGGACAGCGTCGGGTCGAGGTAGCCGGGGAACGACGCATAGGTCCCGGTCAGGGTGCCCCCACCCTTGCCACTCGAGCCGCTGCCGCAGGCCTCGAGGCTCAGGGCGGAACCCGCGCCCAGGGCAAGCACCAGCAGAACCAGACCACGCTTCCTCAATTTCCAACCTCCGCGTTAGAACTGACCGGTAGGTGATTCCCTGCCGCTGGGATCAACTCCACCATAGTCTCGACCCCGGCGTCAAGGGAACCTGGACGTGTTTTTTCCCTGCTTTCGGGCCATTTTGCGCCAAGGACCGGGGCCGCGATGCCGACTATGACAAGGACGCCCATGCCGGCGACGAGGAACGTCGCGCGCGGGTTGCCGCCGCTGGCGATGAGGCCGCCGACCAGGTAGCCGATGCCCGGCATGGCGGCGCCGACCGACTCCAGCACGCTCATCACCCGCGCCTGCATCTCGGCCGCGGTGAGCTCCTGCACGGCGCTGATCACGCTCACCCACTGCACGCCGTTGCCGGCGCCGCCGAGGATCGAGGCGAGGCAGGCGACGGCCAGCGTCGGGGCAGCGGCGAGGCCGAGATAGCCGGCTCCGACCGCCACCGTGCTGAAGAAGAGGAGGACCGGCAGCGATGCCCGCCGCACGGCGGCGAAGGCGATGCCGCCAACGACCATGCCGACGCCCCAGCTCGCGAGCAGCAGTCCGTATCCGGAGTCGCCGGCGCCGAGCGAGACCTTGGCGTAGATCACCTCGATCGGGATCACCGCAGCGAAGAAGACGAAGGCGGCGCCCTGGGCGACCAACAGCCGGCGCAGCGTCGCCCGCTCGCGGATGTAGGCGATGCCGGCGCGCACGCGGTCGCGGACGAGGCCGGGATCGGCCTCGGCCTGTGGCAGCGGTCCGGCGGTGAAGAGGATCCAGCCGATCGCGTAGAAGGAGACCGCGTCGAGCAGGAGAGCCGACTGCACTCCGAAGCCGGCCACGACGAGGCCGGCGATTCCCGGACCGACGGCGGCGCTGCCGGTGAAGGCCACGTTGAGAACGGCGTTGCCGGCGCGCAGCTGGCCAGCGGGCTCGAGCAGCGCGGCGACGACCGCGCGGGTCAGGGCGCGGCCGGTCAGAGCGAGGGTGCCGTCGACCGCGGCCAGGGCGATCACCCCGCCGAGGGCGAAGCTCTCCCCGGCCAGTAAGGCGAGGGCGCCGAAGGCCGCCGCCTCGCCGCAGTAGACGACGGGCAGGGCGAAACGGGGCGGGGGCTGCTCGACCCGGGCGACCAGGACCGGGGCCAGCAGGGCCGGGAGAAAACGCGTGCCGAGGAAGAGGGCGGCGGTGGCCAGGGCGCTCCCCGTGCGGTCGAAGACGAGCACCGAGAGGGCGACGATGCCCATCCAGTCGCCGAGCTCATTGAGCCCGTAGCTCAACGCCAGGCGTCGGAATTGCGGTTTTCCCAGGGGGTCCCTTAGGCGCTGGCTACGCATTGCTGGCCGTGCCCACTACTGCATTTATGCACAAGATTTGGTGCAGATGCACAAGTTTCCGCCAAGCTGTGCTACAAAGTTGGCAAGCAACGAATGAGTTTCAGAGCGCGAGTGCGCAATCTGAGGGTTTCAACGATTGAAGGGACAGGGCTCATGGGCTTCCATCACTAGGACTTCTAAAGGACTTTTTTCGCGAGCGGCACCCACTCCGCTTGCACCAGTTTTGGGAAAGGGCGCCGCTGAGCGTCCTTTCTTGTTTCCCTGACCGGGACGGCAAACCTGCGCCGGGCAGCGTCCTGATGCTGTTTGGGCGCTTCCTGGCAATGCGGCCAGTCTTCTTGCGGGGGCCGGATTTCGCAAGTACTTTGGACGGCCCATGCGCCCCCCTGGCGCAACCCAGCTGGCGGACAGAGGGAATAGACACCGGCCCATGAACTCTGGGCGACGGGGCATTCCCGACTGCAGAGCCTGCTCGAAAACGGCTGATGGCTGACAAGCGTCCCACCCCCTTCGCATTCGGCGTCTTGATCGCGGCGCTCTTGGCGACGGCCGCGGTCGGGGTCTGGTGGGCCCCGAGGTGCAACTGGGACTTGCCGCTCTTCAGCGTCCTGCTCGCCTTCTCGGTCTTCAGCTACCTGACGGCGGTCTCGACCGAATCCAAAGTCAAGGTCTCGGGCACTTTCCTCGCCCTTGTCCTGGCGATGGTCTTCCTCGGCGGCACGCCGGCAGCCATGGTCGGCGTGGCCGCGATGCTGGTCGGCTGGATCGCGCGCTGGCGCGACGAATTCCACTATCTGCTCAACAACATCCTCACCTACGCGGTCTTCCCGCTGGCCGGCGGCATCGCCTTCCACGAGGCGTCCGCTGCGCTCGAGCTCACTCCGGACGACCCGTCCTTCTACTTGCTCGTCTTCGCCCTCTTCCAGTTCGCCCTGGCGATCAACTTCGTGATGATCGCCAGCTACGGCTGCTACGTCGAGCGCGTCTCCTTCGCCAGCAAGCTGCACGTGCTGCCGCCCGTGCTGCCCTCCGAGTTCGCCAGCGCGATGCTGGCGGTGGCGGTCGCCTTCGTCTACCACGTGATCGGCATCGCGGCGATCGGCCTCTTCGGCGTCGTCCTGATCACCTTCCAGTACCTGCTCGGCCAGCTGCTTCTCTCGCAGCAGCGGGCGCTGGAGCTGGAGCGCCGCAGCAAGCAGCTCGCCAGCTTCCAGGTCGGGATGTTGAGCGCGATGCTGCGCACGCTCGACCTGCGCGACCAGATGACCGCCCGCCACAGCGCCGCCGTCGCCCGCTACTCGCGCGCGATCGCGCAGCGAGCCGGCTACTCGCGCCGCGAAGAGGAGCTGGTCCACATCGCCGCCCTGCTGCACGACATCGGCAAGTTCATCCTGCCCGACCGCATCCTCAAGGCCAACGTGCCGCTCACCGACGAGGACTGGATGCTGATCCGCCGCCACCCTCAGCAGGGGGCGCGGGTCGTCTCCTCGCTCGACGGCTACGGGCCGGTGGCCGAGATCATCCTCGCCCACCACGAGCGGATCGACGGCAAGGGCTACCCCCGCGGCCTGATCGGCGACGAGATCCCCGAGCTGGCGCGGATCATCTCGGTCGCCGACACCTACGACGTGATGACGGCGCGCGACTCCTATCGCCAGCCGATCTCCGCCCACGACGCGATGCAGGAGCTGCGCCGCGTCGCCGGCAAGCAGCTCGACGCCCGCTTCGTCGAGATCTTCATCGAGCTGCTCGAGGGCAAGGACGTCTCCTTCCAGCACGGCGAGGCCGCCGACTTCGAGCAGGAGCTGGCGCTCGAGGCGCGGATCGCAGAGACGGCCCACCCGGTCGGCAGCGCCAACCGCTTCGGCGTCCCCGGCGTCAGCGTCGGCTAACCTTGCCTCTGGTACGTGCCCGCCCCGGGATGCCCTTTTGGGCACTCCACGACGGGCACGTCCGCGATCGATACGGTTCGGCGCGATGCGCGCGATCACCTTTCAGGCGCCCGGGGAGGTCCGGGTCGACGAGAAGCCCGACCCCGAGATCGCCGCCGCCGACGAGGCGCTCGTCCGCGTCGAGGCGAGCGGGATCTGCGGCTCGGACCTGCACATCTTCCACGGCCGGGTCCCGGTCGAGCCGGGCTTCACGATCGGGCACGAGTTCGTCGGCACCGTGCTCGCCGTCGGCGACGACGTCGAGCGGGTCGCGGTCGGCGACCGCGTGCTCGGCTGCTTCCACACCGCCTGCGCCACCTGCGGCGCCTGCCTGCGCGGCGACTACCACCGCTGCGAGCATGGCCGTACCTTCGGCCACGGCTCGAAGCTGGGTGACTTGCAGGGCGCCCAGGCCGAGCGGCTGCTCGTGCCTCGCGCCAACCTCACCCTGCGCCGGGTGCCGGAGGGGATGACGGACGAGGCGGCGCTCTTCGCCGGCGACGTGATGGGTACCGGCTACCACGCGGTGGCGCACGCCGGCATGCGCTCCGGGGACACGGTGGCGGTGCTCGGCCTCGGCCCGGTCGGCCTCTGCGCCGTGCAGGCGGCGCTGGCTGGGGGAGCCGTCGAGGTCTTCGCAATCGACTCGGTCGGGCAGCGGTTGGAGATGGCGCGCCAGTTCGGTGCCCAACCCATCCACCTGACCGAGGAGGAGCCAAAGCGCGTCGTGCGGGCGGCGACCGAGGGCCGGGGAGTCGACGTCGTCGTCGACGCCGTCGGCGACCCGGGGCCGCTGGAGATGGCGATCAGCCTCGCCCGCGACGCCGGCACGGTGTCCGGCATCGGGGCTTACGCCGGTCGCGGCGAGGTGCCGCTTGGACTGGCGTGGCTGAAGGGGCAGACGCTGCGCCTGGGCCTGGCCAACGTGATCGCCCACGTCGACCGCGTGCTGGCCCTTATGCAGGCGGGCAAGCTCGACCCCTCGCCCCTCGTCACCCACCACATGAAGCTCGACAAAGCGGCGGAAGCCTACGCGCTCTACGACCAGCGCGAGGCGCTCAAGATCGTCCTCACCCCCTAGCGGTGCAACGTTTTGTAGCCCCAATGGGGATACAACGCGTTGCACCCGTGCCAGCCGGCGGACGATTTGTGAATTCGGGCGTTTATCTCTACCCTGGACGCGATGCGGTTGAGGCGCCTCTCGTTGACAGCGGCGCTCGTCGTCCTGGGGGGGCTTGCCTTTGCGGCAAGCGCCCCTGCCTGCTCCTGTGCCCCGATCAAGCCCGCCGCCGCGCTGCGGCAATCCGACGGGGCGATCGTTGGCCGCCTGGTCAAGGTCATGCCCCGCGGTCCCCTCCACGCCGACTACCGCTACGAAGTGCAAAGGGTCTACCGCGGTTGGAAGGCGATCGAGCGGGGTGAGATGCTCGACGTGCGCAGCGCCCGCCGGGCCGCCGCCTGCGCCCTCCCGCGCCGGTTCGGCCACCGGTATGGGCTGTTCCTGAATCGTGCCGACGGCCGCTGGACAGGGGGCATCTGCGGGGTCGTCGAACCGCGCAAGCTCGAAGCGGCGGCCGCTAGGCGACGAGCACGCCGGGGAGGCGGTGACGCTCGTACGTCCGCTGGACCCACCTGTAGCCAGGGCGCTCTGTGAGCGGAGCGCGGAAGCGCTCCAGCCCCTTCGGTGACGGCAGGTCGGTTGGAACCGGCCCGCCCTCCGGCAGGACGAGCGGGTAGAAGAGGGCGGCCGCGGTCAGGTCGGCGACGCTGAACGAGTCGCCGACGAGATACTCGCCTCCATCCAGCTCGGCGTCGAGGCGGTCGAGGGCTGCGAGCACAGCGACGCGCGAGCGCTCCGCTGTCTCCCCGCTGCCGGCGGCGAAGCGCAGCCCGGTGAAGGTGCGGGCGTAGCTGACCGCGCCGCTGCCCATGCGGGTCAGCGGGCCGGGCACGGTGCGCTGGATCAGGACCTCGAACAGCTCGGGGTCGTTGGCGAGCTCGTGGAAGGCGAGTTGGCGGATGTGCGGGCCGAGCTCCTCGTCGAAGAACTCCTCCAGCTCGAGCGCCCTCTGCCGCTGCTCGGGGTCGGACGGGTAGAGAGCCGGCTCCGGGAAGCGCTCCTCGAGGGCGGCGATGATCGCGGTCGAGTCAGCGATCGCCCGACCGTCGAGCTGGAGCACCGGGAACGTGAAGTTGCCCGGGTCACGGGTGAGCCACATCGCCGCGACCATGTGCGCCCCGGGAACCACGGCGGCGCGTCGCACGTGAGGCACCTGCTTGTAGTCGAGCGCCCAGCGCACCTTCTCGCTGTAGTGCGAGGCGGTGAGGTGCCAGAGGGTCGGTCTCGAATCGCTCATTGCGTCCTCGGTGTCGCCGTGCCAGCATAGAGGCGATGGCGCTTCTGAGCGACGCGGAGATCGAGACGCGACTCGGTGATCTTTCCGGCTGGGAGCGCGACGGAGAGGCGATCTCGAAGGTCTTCGAGCGGGGCGATTTCGTCGGCTCGGTCCGCTTCGTCGACGCGATCGTCGGGCCCGCCGAGGAGATGGGCCACCACCCAGACCTGGAGATCTCCTGGGACAAGGTGACGGTGAGGATCTCGACCCACTCCGAGGGCGGCCTCACCGCCGCCGACTTCGAGCTGGCCGGCCGCATCGAGCGGCTCGCCTCCGATTGAATTCGCCTGAGCGAATCGGTTAGGTTCCCGGCCATGCGAGGCGCTCCGTGGGGCCGGCCGTGAGATTCCCCTGGAGCGAGGAGCGCGCCGTCGCCGACGACAGCGGCTTGCGCAAACGGGTCCCGGCGAAGGAGCGTCGCGAAGCGGAACGGCGGATTCGGCGCCGCTTCCGGCGCTGGCTCTTCAACGGCGACGCCGCCCAGCCGCTTCCGTCCCACCTCGGCCCGGTCGAGGACCCGGAGGTGGGCAAGGTCGGCATCTGCTGCTCGGGCGGCGGCGTTCGCTCGGCCGCCTTCTGCCTTGGTGCGCTGCAGGCCCTGCAGGAGGAAGGCGAGCTGCGCCGATCCGCCTACCTGGCGGCGGTCTCCGGCGGCTCCTACATCGCCGGCGCGCTCTCGATGGTCGCGCTCAGCGGCACCGAAAATTCCAACCCGGACCTCTTCAAAGCGAAGAAGCCGTTTGCGCCGGGCTCGCCCGAGGAGCAGTACGTGCGCAACCGCGCCTCCTACCTGGCGCCGACCCTGGGCGAAAAGATCTACCTCGGCTGGCGCGTTGTCCTCGGCCTCCTCTTCAACCTGGCCTTCCTGATCGTGCCGCTGGTCGGCGCGACCCTCCTTCTCACCGGCCTCTTCTACGCGCCCCTGCTTCCCGGGCTCGCCGGGCCGTGCGAAGGGGCCTCCGGTGGCCCGGCCTGTGGAGCGGATGTGCCTGCCGGGTTCTGGATCGCGCCCGCCGTCGCACTTTTGTTCGCGCTCGTCTTCGGCATGGCGACCCTGCTCCGCCGCTGGACCAAGGAGAAGTGGGAGCGCTTCTTCGCGGTCTGGTCGGTGCGGGCGCTGGTCCTGGCGGGTGGGCTCGCTCTTCTCCTCCTCGCCCTGCCCTATCTGGTCGAGTGGCTCGAGGGCAGCCGCGGCGGGGGCGAAACGGTGGAACCCTCCGGCGAGGAGACCGGCTTCGGCTTCGGCGCAGGCCTGATCGCCCTGCTGGCCGGCGTGGCCGCTCAGCTGACCCACCTGCTCAGCTCGAAGACGGCTACGCAGGAGATAGGGCGGGTGCAGAAGGCCTTCGGCAAGCTCGGCTCGGCGGCAAGGGTCACGCTCGGCTACGTGGCGGCGGCCCTGGCCGGGCCGCTGCTCTTCCTCGCCGTGGTCGCGCTCACCCTTGCGACCGGCCTCGGCGAGGCGAGCAACGACGGGCAGGTCGACGTCGGCCTCGTCATCGCGGGGGTCGCCGTGCTCGCGGCCTTCGCCCTCTTCTACAGGCTGATGGCGGACCTGACCACGTGGTCGCTGCACCCCTTCTACAAGCGCCGCCTCAGCAGCGCCTTCGCCCTGAAGCGGGTTGCCGTCGCCGACCTGACGCCGCAGGAGAGGCAGCGGTTCGAGGTGGTCGAGGGCGAAGCGCCCGACGAGCACGGCGTCGCCGTGGAGCGCGATTTCGACGAACTGGTGCCGCTCTCCGAAACCGCGCTCGACGAGACGCAGGCCAAGGAATGGCCGACTCTGCTGGTCTGCGCGGCGGCCAACATCTCGGACTCCGCCGCGACGCCACCGGGCCGCCGCGTCACCAGCTTCACCTTCAGCGCCCACACGGTCGGCGGTCCGCTCGTCGGTGCCGTCGCCACCTGGGAAATGGAGAATGCCTTCGAAAGCCGCGAGGAAGCGTTCCCGGCGCCCAATGAGGAGGCCGAGGACGGAAGCACGAGCAACCCCGTCGGCGAATTGGTGGCCGAAGCCGCCCGCGAGCGGCGTCGTCACGACCTCAGCCTGCCGGCGGCGATCGCGATGTCAGGGGCCGCGGTCTCGCCTTCGATGGGCAAGATGACGCGGCGGCCCCTGACCTTCCTGATGGCACTGGCCAATATCCGGCTCGGCGTCTGGGTGCCCAACCCTCGCTGGCTCGTCGACTTCGAGGAAGACGAGCGGCTGCGCAAGCGCTATCTGCGCCCGCGACCGTTCTACCTCCTCTGCGAGCTGCTCGGTCTCAACCGAGTCGGCGCCAAATATCTGTACGTAACGGACGGCGGCCACTACGAGAACCTCGGCCTGGTCGAGCTGCTGCGCCGCGGCTGCACCGAGGTCTACTGCTTCGACGCCAGCGGCGTCGGCAAGGGCCGCGCCGAGTTCGAGGCCCTCGGCGATGCGATCGCGCTTGCGCGCAGCGAGCTCAGCGTCGAGATCGAGTTCGACAGCGACCCCGAAGACCTCGCCCCCGACAAGGAATCGCACGTGGCTAAGGCGGATATGGCCACCGGCCGCATCTCCTTCCCGGACGGCAGCAAGGGAACGCTGGTCTACGTGCGCAACACGATCACGCCGAAGGCACCCTGGGACGCCAAGGCCTACCACAAGGCCGATCCGCGCTTCCCGCACAACCCGACCATCGACCAGCTCTACACCGACCAGAAGTTCGAGGCCTACCGCGTGCTCGGGCAGCGCGCCGGCGAGGAGGCCGTCGAGGCGATGTTCTCGGCCTGACACGGCTACCTTTGGGCAGGTGGCGGCCGAAGAGCTGAGAATCGACGAGCGGCTGGCAATCCCCCTGAGCGAGATCGAGCTGCGCGCTAGCCGCTCCTCCGGGCCCGGCGGCCAGCACGCCAACGTCACCGCCTCGCGCGTGGAAGCGGTCTTCGACGTGGAGGCCTCGAGGGCGCTCGACGAGGATCAGCGCGCCCGCCTGGCGGGACGGCTCGGCCCGGCTGTCACGGCGGTCTCCCAGGACGCGCGCGGGCAGGCCCGCAACCGGGAGCTCGCCCTCGGCCGACTGGCCGAAAAGATCGCCGCCGCCCTGGTCGAGCCCCCTCGCCGCCGGCCGTCGCGGCCGACGCGCGCCTCGCGCGAGCGCCGGCTGGAAGAGAAGCGCCGCGCCGGCGAACGCAAGCGGGCGCGGCGGCGACCCGGCGCGGATGACTGATGGCAAAGCGGAAGAAGCGACGCTCCCGCGAGAAGGCGCCGACCGTCGAGTACGTCGACCCCGACGGCAACACGCTGACCCTGCGCCAGTCGCTCAGCCCCGGCACCGTCGCGAAGCTGGGAGAGGGGCCGGCGACCGCCGCCACCTCCCAGGACGACGCCTGGCGCCGCCGCTCCGAGCTCCTCTTCGAGCGCCTCGCGGTGCGCTGGGAGATCGCCGGCCTGCCGCTGGAGGACCAGAAGATGCTGCTCGGCCGCTACCGCATGGCCGACCCGGCGACGCAGCAGTGGGTGCGCGAGACGATCGCCCGCCACCTGGAGCGCTATATCCCGGAGCTGGCCGGGTAGGCGAAGCGAAACGAGGAAAGGACCAGACATGTTCGCCAACGCGAAAGCGACCAACGGCTTTGCCGTCGACGACATCGAGGCGGCCAAGCGGTTCTATAGCGAGACGCTCGAGATCGGCGTCGCCGAGCTGAGCGAGGAGTTCGGTCTGATCTCCCTGCAGCTCCCCGAAGGCCGCGACACGCTCGTCTACGAAAAGCCCGACTTCGTCCCTGCCACCTACACCATCCTCAACTTCGAAGTAGACGACGTCGACGCCGCCGTCGACGAGCTGAGCTCGAGGGGCGTCAGCTTCGAGCGCTACGACGACTTCGACCAAGACGACAAGGCCATTGCCCGCGGCCCCGGCCCCTCAATCGCCTGGTTCAAAGACCCCGCCGGCAACATCCTCTCGGTGCTGCAGCAGCCGTGATGGGCGCGGCTGGTGTCCGGTTTCAGCACATAGGCGACACCTGTGTCAGGACATCGGAGACACCGAATGAATAGGGAGCTCCTCTGTGGACAAGGCGCGGTATCTGATCGAGGCGCATTTGCTGGAGGGGTTCGACAAGCACTTCGGCCACCGCCAGCTGAAGAGGAGGGATAGGCGGTTGTCGGCTTGCCAACGTTGCGACCTCGACCGCGTTCTCGGCCATGATTTCTCCGTGAGCAGCCTCACGTCAAGCTAAGCGGCGATTTCGAGGGCCCCTACGTAGTGGAGGAGGCCCGCGCAGACGGCCGTCTCCTCGTCGCCCCCGATACCTCTGCCCAGGCGATCATGGAGCGCTTGGGTCACGAGCCCGCGACCTTCGACGAGCTGGCCTGGCAGGAGGATTTGCGCAAGGCGAGCAAGAGCGCCCGTCGCATTGGAGAAGAAACCCGCTCTCGCCTGGAATGGGAAGGGCAGGTAGTGGATACTCTATTCGCCTGCGACGAGAACGCCAGGACGGCACGAGCCTCCCCGGCTGCGTGAAGGTCTACCGCGCCGCCCGATCGGTTGGTCTACGGTCCTCCAAGGCGCCAGCTCAGGGTTCCCTTTGCGTAGTTGATCGTGCCGGAGTAGCGATAGCCTTCCTGCACTCCGCCTTCTTCGGCGGTTACTGCGAGGCAAGAGAAATTCTGGGCCGTAAGGCTGGTATCAACTCGGCCGCCTTCGGCTTCGCACGAGGTTTCGGAGACGTATTCCGAAATGCCTTCTTCCGCTTCGCCATTCGCGTCGTCGGTGATTGCTTCCTCTAGTTCGTTGACGCTTTCTCGCCCGTACTTAGCTTCGATGCGTTCGAGTTCTTCTTCGGTTTCGAGCTCTTCCTCGGCGAGCTTTTCTTCGCGGGCCTTATTCCTCTGGGCCTGTTCCCGCTGTTCCTGTTCTTCCTGATGCCGTTCGGCGACTGCGTTGTCATGGTTCACCTTGGCGATTACCCCTACGGCGACCCCGGCTCCGCCCAGCGCGGCGATCAGCACGAGCGCGGCGACCTTCTTTCGCTTCGACCACGCCTCGATCCGTCGCCGAATTCGCTTGCGGCGACTGCGAATGAACGAACCGCCGCAATGGGGGCAAGTGTCTGAGAATGTCTGAGACTGCGCGGAGCAGTTGGGGCAGACGCGAACGGGTGCCTCGCCTTTCTGATCTGGCCCGGTCGGACCGTCGCTCCCCAGGTTGTCTGCCACGTGGGTGGCAGCGTACCTAAAGCATCAGTAGCTTGTACCTATATATGGAATCTGCGTCACTCTCGGCGGGTGCTGCTGTGTCGCGTTTGCTCCGCTCTCGACCGCGAACTGCTCTGCGCAGCCACGAATGATCCGCGGCGCAAGTGCGATTCCTACACACCGCCCCGCAGATCGACGGATGGGCGCGGCTGGGTTCGAACCAGCGACCTCTCGCGTGTGAGGCGAGCGCTCTCCCACTGAGCTACGCGCCCGGGAGAGGGTCAATCATAGGCCCGATGCTGGGGCGGGTTCGGGCGCTGCCGCGCGGGTCGGCTTAGGCGGACGCTTGCGCAGGGCGAGGCCGACGAAGGGGAAGACGAGGGTCGAGAGCATGGCGGCGCCGACGAGTCCCGCTGCGGTGGAGCTGTGCATGTGGCCGCTGTCGACGGCGATCGTCGTGATCGCGACGACGAGGGGGAGCTCGGTGGACGAGTAGAAGGCGAGGGCCGCGCGGTCGCGGGCACCGAGGGCCTTGCGGTAGAGGAGCAGCGCCGGTGTGCCGCGGACGACGAGGAAGAGGGCGAAGAACATCAGCAGCTTGAGGATCGCTTCCGCCGAGCCGAGCGCGTCGAGGTCGAACGAGATGCCGCTGGTGACGAAGAAGAAGGGGACGAAGAAGCCGAAGCCGACGGCGGTCAGCTTCGACTCGAAGACCTGCAGCTCGTGGCCCTTGAGAGCGAGCCGGGTGATCATGCCGGCGACGAAACCGCCGATCAGGACGTCGAGGCCGAGCTGCCCGGCCAGCAGGACGAGGCCGAAGACGAGCACGACCGTGATCCGGACGGCGAGCTGGCTGCTCGCCTCGAAGGTCCGCTCCAGCGCCGGCCAGCCGCGCCAGGCGAGCCGCACGGAGACCAGCGCGACGGCGATCGCCAGCGCGACGAAGGCGATCAGGATGGCCGCCTCGTGCAGGGGGTGGGTGGTCGAGAGGAAGACGGTGACGAGCAGGATCGGCCCGAACTCACCCACTCCGCCTGCCGCCAGCAGGTAGGTGCCGAACTTCGTCCTCAGCTCGCCGCTGTCGCGGAGGATTGGGATCAGGGTGCCGATCGCGGTCGTCGCCATTGCCGAGCCGACGTAGAGGGCGGAGTCGATGATCCCGCTCAGGTAGAGGATGCCGCCGATCATGTAGGCCAGGGAGATCGAGAGCAGCCAGCCCGAGGCGCCCAGCCTCGTCGGCTTTCCCTTGATTCGCTCGAAGTCGATCTCGTAGCCGGCGAAGAAGAAGAGCATGCCGAGTCCGAGATTGGAGAAGAAGTCGATGAAATTGTCGGTCTTGGCGATATCGAGGACCTGGGGGCCGACGAGGATGCCAAGGAACAGCTCGACGACTACGACCGGCGGGGCGAAACGGCGCGGCAGCGCGGCAACCGTGACTGCCGCCAGTGCGGCGATCACGACGATGACGAAGAAGGACTCTGTATCGACCTTGATCAAGCGGAGTCGATCCTAAGGCCGGCAGGCGCTAGGATCGTCAGCGGACCGTGCTAGGTGGGGAATCAGCGGTGCCTTGTAACCCGCAATCCGCTCTAGCGGGACCGAATCCCGTTCCAAGGGGCTGGCCGTCGGGGTCAGTGCGCCGCGGGCGGTGTTGACGGTCGGGTCCTGCGCGACGTGGGCACGCGAATCAGGTCAGGTCCGGAAGGAAGCAGCCTTAAGCGGATGCCGCGGGTGCCGCAGGAGAGCCCGACCCGAGCCTCAAGCGACGGACACGCCCGGTGGCCTCGCTTCGGAGGACGGGCGCACGGTCCATTAATCGATCAGCCGCTTGCGCATCTGGTGGATGGCCACGCGCCAGGTGAGCACGGCAAAGAAGACGAGGAAGGCGAAGCGCAGCAGGTCCTCGGCCTCGAAGCCGAAGGCGCCGCCGCGGACCAGTTCGACCAGCTGGTGCAACGGGTTGAGCTGGGCCGCCACCTGCACTCCCTCGGGCAGGCCGTCGATCGGGAAGAAAGTGCCGGCGACGAGGAAGAGCGGGGTCACGAAGAGCGCCGTCACGTAGTTGAACTGGTCGATCTTGGCCACGGTCGCCGCCATCGCCACACCGAACCCGGCGAAGCCAAGCGCGGTGACGAAGCAGAAGAGCGGCACCAACAGCATCCCCGGCTCCGGGTCGAGGCCGAAGGCGATCGTGACCAAGAGCGGGACGCAGCCGTAGGTTCCGGAGCGAATCCCGATCCAGAGCATCTCGGCGCTGACCAGCTCCTCGATGTCCACCGGGGCGGCGAGGATCGCGTCGTAGGTGTTCTGGAAGCGGTGCTTGACGAAGGTGCCGAACATCGCCGGCAGGGCGCTGGAGAAGATCACCGCGGTCGCCACCATCCCGGTGCCGACGAACTCGATGTAGGGGATGCCGTCGACTTCGTCTACGAGGGTGGCGCTGAGGCCGAGGCCGAAGGCGAGCAGGTAGACGATCGGTTCGAGGACGCTGGAGAAGGTCGTCCCCTTCCAGTACGTGCGGAAGTTGGCGACCTCGCGGCTCATCACCCCGGCGATCGCCGCAGGTTCGAGCCGTCGCATCGGCCGCGGCGCGGTCGCGGTCTGAGTTGCGCCCTCCATCACTCCGCCTCCTCTCCGGTCAGCAGCACGAAGACGTCCTCGAGCGAGGCGGCGCGGACGACCGCGTCGTCGGGGAGGCCGCCGTCAGCCCGCTCGGAGCCGACGATCGCGATCGCCGGGCCGGCCGGGCGCACCGAGAGGCCGCGGGATTCCGCGTCCGCTCGGGTCGCGGCGAGCCGGTCCGGGG
>Ga0247789_1000109_pt1 | contig 14093 bp, 13 predicted proteins | sample UWRJS220509R4_FD_179919 | JGI IMG/M metagenome (GOLD analysis project Ga0247789, IMG submission 179919) | Soil microbial communities from Arlington Agricultural Research Station in Wisconsin, United States - UWRJ-S220-509R-4 | ecosystem: Environmental > Terrestrial > Soil > Agricultural land...
CCTCCGCGCCGCTGAGGCTGTCGTTGCCGTCGCCACCCTCGATGTGGTCAGAGCCGGTTTCGCCGTGGAGCGAGTCGTCGCCGTCGTCGCCGTGCAGCGAGTCGAAGCCGCGCCCGCCGGCGATCTTGTCGTCTCCCGGTCCCCCGCAGATCGTGTCGTTGCCGTTGGGCCCGCCGCTGATCCTGTCGTTTCCGCCGCCGCCGTAGATCACGTCGCTCGCCTTCTTGCCGACGATCACGTCGTTGCCGGGCGTGCCGACGATGGTCGCGTGCTTGCCGGCGCAGCTGGCCGCCCCGGCCCCGGCGGGCACGAAGAGCAGGCTCGCGAGGACTGCGGGCACCGCGACAAGCAGGCGGGGATGGAGCGAGGATCGGCTCACACCCCTCCATCGACCCGCTTCCCGCTTTTCTACACCCCTTTGTCGACATCTGTCCAAAAAATGTTTGGATGTCAGATACGCTCGCCCTTATGAGGGGCGGGATCTACGTGCTCAACTTCTATTCGCCGATCTTCGTCGACCAGCTGAAGCGCGGGCGCAAGACCGCGACGATCCGGCTGGGTGACAAGAGCAACAAGTACGAGCGCGGTCAGGTCGTCTGGATCACGGTCGGCTTCCGCCACAGCCCGCGCGAGAAGATCTTCACCGCGGTGATCGACGACGTCGAGGTGAAGCGCATCTCAGAGCTCTCGCCGCGCGACATCGAGCACGACAACCCCGAGTTCCGCCGCCTCGAGGACGAGACCAAGTTCCTCGAGCAGATCTACGGCCACCCGGTCTCGCCCGAGGAAACGGTGACCGTGATCCGCTTCTCGCAGATCGTCGAGCCGCCCGGCGCGCATTTCGGCAACGGGGAGACCCCGCACCACAACTGAATGGCCGATTACTCCTTCCTGACCGCCTGGCTGCTGGAGTCGCCGCGGCAGCCGGTCTGGGAGGCGATCTACGATCAGGCCAGCTGGCCGAGCTGGTGGCGCGGCGTCGAGGAGGCTGAGGAGATCCGCGGTGGGGAGGAGGACGGCGGCGTCGGCACCATGTCTCGCATGGTCTGGAAGAGCCTCTTGCCCTACCGGGTCGAGTTCGAGGTGACGACGACACGGGTCGAGCCTCCCCACCTGATGGAGGGCGAGGCGGTCGGCGAGCTGACAGGCGTCGGTCGCTGGCGCCTCTACGAGCACGAGAGCGTAACGGCGGTGCTCTACGAGTGGAACGTGGCGACGACGAAGGCCTGGATGAACCTGGTGGCGCCGGTCGCGCGCCCGGTCTTCGAGTGGAACCACGACTGGGTGATGGCGCGCGGCGGCGAGGGGCTGGCCCGCCTGCTCGGCTGCCGCCTCCTCGCCAGCGGCTAAATCGCTATCTTTCAGCGACTGGCACTCTCACCTGGAGAGTGCCAAGCCCAGTTCGAACTTCGGACCCATAGATGGAGGTATACGGATGAAGCTGAAGCCCCTCGGGGACCGGCTGATCGTGAAGCCGATCGAGGAGGAGGAGACGACCGCGAGCGGCATCGTCCTTCCCGACACGGCGAAGGAGAAGCCCCAGAAGGGCAAGGTCGTGGCCGTCGGCGACGGCGCGGTCAACGAGGACGGCAGTCGCCGCCCGCTCGATGTGAGCGAGGGCGACGAGGTCCTCTACTCCAAATACGGCGGCACCGAGGTCACCGTCGAGGACGAGGAACTGCTCGTGCTGCGCGAGTCGGACATCCTCGCCAAGCTCGGCTGACCCGCCAACAGGACTTAGAGAGAACCAAGGAGGACTGAAATCAGATGGCTCATAAGGAGCTGAAGTACAGAGAGGACGCACGGGGGGCGCTGCAGGCCGGCGTCGACGCCGTCGCCGATGCGGTCAAGGTGACCCTCGGGCCGAAGGGCCGCTACGTCGTGCTCGACAAGAAGTTCGGCGCGCCGACGATCACCAACGACGGCGTCACCATCGCCCGCGAGGTCGAGGTCGAGGACGTCTTCGAGAACCAGGGCGCCCAGCTCGTGCGCGAGGTCGCCACGGCGACCAACGACGTCGCCGGTGACGGCACGACGACCGCGACCCTGCTGGCCCAGATCATCGTCCGCCAGGGCCTCAAGAACGTGGCCGCCGGCGCCAACCCGCTGGCCCTGCGCCGCGGGATTGAGAAGGCCGTCGACGAGGTCGTCGAGGACCTGCGCGAGAAGCAGTCGAAGGAGGTCGCCGGCAAGGAGCAGATCGCCCGTGTCGCCGCCATCTCCGCCGCCGACGACGACATCGGCAACGTGATCGCCGACGCGATCGAGAAGGTCGGCAAGGACGGCGTGGTCAACGTCGAGGAGGGCCAGACCTTCGGCATGGAGCTGGAGTTCACCGAGGGGATGCAGTTCGACAAGGGCTACATCTCCCCGTACATGGTCACCGACCAGGACCGCATGGAGGCGGTGCTGGAGGACCCCTACATCCTCATCGCCAACCAGAAAATCGGCTCGGTGCGGGACATCCTGCCGGTGCTGGAGCAGGTTATGCAGGGTGGCAAGCCGCTGCTGATCGTTGCCGAGGACGTCGAGGGCGAGTGCCTTGCGACGCTCGTCGTCAACAAGCTGCGCGGCACCTTCACCGGCGTCGCGGTCAAGGCGCCCGGCTTCGGCGACCGCCGCAAGCGGATGCTGGAGGACATCGCGATCCTCACCGGCGGTGAGGTGATCACCGAGGAGATGGGCCTCAAACTGGAGAACACCCAGCTCTCCCAGCTCGGCAAAGCCCGCCGCGTCGTGGTCTCCAAGGACACGACGACGATCATCGACGGTGCCGGCGAGGCCGAGGACATCAAGGGCCGGATCGGTCAGATCAAAAACGAGATCGACAACACCGACTCCGACTTCGATCGCGAGAAGCTCCAGGAGCGCCTCGCCAAGCTGGCCGGCGGCGTCGCCGTGGTTAAGGTCGGGGCCGCCACCGAGACCGAGATGAAGGAGAAGAAGCACCGCGTCGAGGACGCGCTGCAGGCGACCCGTGCCGCGCTCGAGGAGGGCGTCGTGCCGGGCGGTGGCGTGGCGCTGCTCAACGCGCAGGGCAATCTCGACCCGGACAAGCTCAGCGATCCGGACGAGGCCACCGGTGCCCGCATCGTCTTCCGGGCGCTGGAGGAGCCGATTCGCCAGATTGCCGAGAACTCCGGGGAGGAGGGCTCGGTCGTCGTCAACAAGGTCCGCGACCTGAAGGCTGGCGAAGGCCTCAACGCGGCCACCGGTGAGTACGGCGACCTGATCGGCGCCGGCGTGATCGACCCGACGATGGTGACGCGCTCGGCGCTGCAGAACGCCGCCTCGATCGCCAAGAACATCCTCGTCACCGAGGCGATCATCGCCGAACCACCCGAGAAGGACGGCGCCGGCGGCATGCCCGGCGGCGGCATGCCGGACATGGGCGGGATGATGTAGCGACCCCCGCCGACGGGCCGATATGTCGACCCGAGGTCGACATATCGGCCCGTCGATCGGCGTATCCTCGTCTCAACAGGCGAGTGTTGCGAAGGCCCGGCTTTGCCGGGCCTTTCGCGTTCAGGGGCATGCGCCTCGGATTGGGTGGGGCATGCGCCGCAAGTCACGGTTTCATGACGCAGACGGCGCACTCAGCGCACCACACATGCGCTGCGCCCCCTCATTCTTCGGCGCATGCGGCACGGACCCACCCAACCCCCCGCCGACGGGCCGAAATCCGGAACTAGGTTCCGGATTTCGGCCCGTCGGCGGCCTTCGTGGGACGTGGAGATCGCGGAGATCGCCACCCGACAGCACGGTCTCGTGTCGTTGAGCCAACTCCGGAGGCTCGGGATGACCGAAAGTGCGGTGCACAAGCGGGTCGCGGGCGGGCGTCTACACCGAATCTACGACCGTGTCTTCGCGGTTGGCCACGCAGCACTGACACGTCATGGTCGATACACGGCGGCGGTGTTCGCATCGGGTATGGACTCCGTTCTCTCGCACCGTTCGGCGGCCCATCTCTGGGGTCTGCGAGTCGATGATCGCAACACAATCGACGTCACGGCGCCCAACCGACGAGGCCGTAGCCCAAGGGGAATCGCGGCGCATCGAGATGGGTCCCTTATGCCGGTGGACAGCACCTCCGTCAATGGAATTCCCTGCACAACAGTGGAGCGGACTCTGCTTGATCTCGCCGCGGTGATCCCCGTACGGCAGCTGAGAAAGGCTCTTGCGGAGGCCGAAGTGCTTGGGATCCTCGACCATGCTGCCTTGCGGGCCCTGCTCCGTCGCAGCCGTGGTCGCCGAGGAGTTGCACGGCTTCGGCTCATTCTCGACGAACTCCATCCGCAAACCAAGCGGACGCGCAGCGACTTGGAGCAACTGTTTCTTCGTATGTGCGAGAACGGGGGTCTTCCGCAACCAGAGGTCAATGTGCCTCTGGATGTCGGCGGGAGTCAGCTGAAGCCCGACTTCCTTTGGCGCGATGCCGGCTTGATAGTCGAAGCCGACGGCCGTCGCTACCACGACACATACTCTGCGTTCCAGTACGACCGAAAGCGTGAGCAACGTCTTCAGCTGGCGGGCTGGCGGGTCTCTCGCTGCACTTGGGAGCAGGTCAAAAACGAACCCCGCCGCCTCGCATCGACCATCCGCGGACTCTTGGTGCAGCCAAACCCCCGCCGACGGGCCGAAATCCGGAACTAGGTTCCGGATTTCGGCCCGTCGGCGGTTATTTGGGTGGCAGCGGGGGCAGGGTGCCGGCGTGGTATTCGGCGTATTCGAGGAAGTTGGGGCGGCGGACCTTGAAGCGGAGGGTGTTGGCGGTGCGGGGATAGAGGCGGAGGTCGTAGGGGTTGGGGCCACCGTCGAAGCCCTCGTAGTAGACGAGCATTCGCACGCGAGGCCGCTTCGCCGTCCAGGCGATCAGCTGCTTGGCGAAGCGGGGTTCGTCAACGCCTGAGACCGCCCACTCGGTGATCGAGAACGGCTTGCGCCGCCACCGCCTTGCCGTGTAGAAGCGATTGAGGTCTTTCCAGACCGGATATTCGGAATAGAAGTCGGTGCCGACCCAGTCGACCCAACGGGAGCCCGGCCAGAAGTTGCCCGGAAAGTTCCCCGGCACCCGGGGCGAGCCGCCAGGCAGCGGGCTCCAGATGACGCTGATGGGCGCGAGCGGGAGGCTCACTGGATTCGGGCCTTTGGTGCGGTTGAGGGGCGGCAGGCCGATCGTGGCGAGGGCCGCGTTGATCTGTTCCAGCGTGCCCCCGCCGCGCACGACCATGACGATGCGCCGGAAGGCCTGCTTGTACCAGTACGTGCTGTATTCGCCCCCCTTCGCCGTCCCTTCGCAGGTGAAGGCCGACCAGGCGTTGAGGCAGCGGTTGGGCTCGCCCAGCGGCCGGACGTAGGCGGCGAGCCCACGTTCGGCGAAGAAATCGTTTAGCTGGAGCAGGTAGTTGTCTCCCCCGCCGAGCGCGATCTGCTCGGGCGTGATCAGCTCCGCCAGCGTCTGGTCGTCGACCGTGGAGACGTGGAGGATCGGCCGGGTGGCGGTTTCCCGCCAGCGTTCGTAGGCGCCGTTGAGGCTGTTGCCCCAAGGGTGAAAGGTCTCCAGCAGGGCGGGGTGCTTGCCGATCAAGCCGCTGAATTCCGCGAAGTCCTGCGTTGTCCCCTGGTCGCTGACGCCGAAGAGGACGTTGGGCTTCGGTGGGACCAGGGTCAGGGCCGAGGCCGGCGCGGCGCAGGCCGCGAGGATCAGCAGCGCCAAGGCCGCGCAGCGTCTACCCCTCTTCGAGGACATCGGCCATCGTTCGCGGATCGATCCCGAGCTCCTTGGCGTCAGCGACGCCCCGCTCGCCGACCATCGGCACCTCCATCAACTCGGCCTCCTCCCAGGTGGCGAAGACGGCCTCGCCGAAGAGGGAGCGGAGCGCGATCAGCCCCCCGCGCACCAGCGGCAGCGGCAGGTGCAGCAGCGGCCGCGGCCGACCGGCGACGCGGCTGACGAGGTCCGACATGTCGTCGTAGCTGAGGACCTCGGGACCGGCGAGCTCGTAGCGCTCGCGGCCGCCGCCGACCAGTGCGGCGACGACGCAGCGCGCCACGTCCTCCGCCCAGATCGGCTGGAAGCGCGCCTGCCCGCTGCCGGAGACCGGCATCACCGGGAGGAAGGAGAAGCGACGGAGCAGCGTCACCCAGGGATCCGAGCGGTCATAGACGATCGAAGGGGCGAAGACCGTCGTCTCCAGGGCGGAGGAGGAGACGGCCTGCTCGGCCAGCCACTTGGCGCGGAAGAACCGGGTGCGCTGTGCGACGGAGGCGTTGAGCGCGCTGAAGAAGACGAAGCGGCGCACGCCGCTGCGCTCCGCCGCGCGCAGCAGCCGCACGGTCGCGAGGCCGTTCAGCTCCTCGATGCGGTGCGGTGGCTGGTCCCGGATCGAGGCCGCCAGGTGCACCACGGTGTCGACCCCCCGCAGCGCCTGCCGCACCAGGTAAGGGTCAGACATCTCGCCGAGGTCGCCGAGCGCGATCTGCACGTCGACCCGCCGCTGCCCCAACCGCCGCGGCTCACGCACCAGGCAGCGCACGTCCTCGCCGCGCTCGAGCAGCAGCGGCAGCAGCCGCGATCCCACGCTTCCCGTTGCTCCGGTCAGCAGCAGCATTTCGCCGCCCGATGCTAGTGGGGGAGCGCCGGGGGCCCCGCAATCCCTAAAATGTGGCTTCGCGCAACGGCGGGGTTTGAGCCACGCCGAGCACCGAAAAGACGACCCAGGAGAAAGCATCGAATGACCTACGTCATCGCCGAGCCGTGCATCGGACAGAAGGACAACTCGTGCGTCGAGGTATGTCCCGTCGACTGCATCCACCCGACGCCTGACGAGCCCGACTACGACTCGGTCGAGATGCTCTACATCGACCCCGACGAGTGCATCGACTGCGACGCCTGCGTCGAGGCCTGCCCGGTCGACGCCTGCTTCGCCGAGGACCAGCTCCCCGCCGAGTGGGCCAAATACGCGGAGATCAACGCGGACTACTACAAGAGCAAGAGCGCGGCCTAGGGCCCGCGCCTGCCCATGGGCTTCCAGGGGGCGGCCAGCTGGCCGCCCTTTCTATTGCACTACCGGCAGAGGCGTGCCGCTGACCGGCGGCGGTTCGGCCGCCGCGGGGGCCGCCTGCAGGACGGGAAGCTCCTGCGGCGTCGCGGCGACGATGCCGCGGGCCGCCTGGCGGATTGCCTGCGAGGCGGGTGAGTCGGGCTCGGCGGTGGCGAGCGGCGTGCCGGCGTCGGCGTGCTCGCGCAGCGCCTCCGAGAGCGGCACCTTGCCGAGCAGCGGGATGTCGAGCTCGTCGGCGAGCAGCTGGCCGCCGCCCTCGCCGAAGATCGTGAAGCGCTCGCCGTCCGGCGTGGTGAAGCCGGACATGTTCTCGATCGCCCCGAGCAGCTCGAGGTCGAACTTGGCGGCCATGTCGGCCGCACGCTTGGCGACGGTCTGCGCCGCCGGCTGCGGCGTGGTGACGAGCACGAACTTGGCCTGGGGGAGGAGCTGGGCGAGCGTCATCGAGACGTCTCCCGTCCCCGGCGGCAGGTCGAGCAGCAGGTACTCGAGCTCGCCCCAGGCGACGTCCTCGAGGAACTGCTGGATCGCCTTGTGCAGCATCGGCCCGCGCCAGACGACCGCCGAGTTCTCCTCGACGAAGAAGCCGATCGACATCACCTTGACGCCCCCGGCCGCTTCCAGCGGCAGGATCTTGCGCTCGCCGTTCACTTCCGGCTTGCTGTTGACGCCGAGCATGCGCGGGATCGAGTAGCCGTAGACGTCGCAGTCGAGCGCGCCCGCCGGATGGCCTTCGGCGGTCAGCGCCGCCGCCAGGTTGGCGGTCATCGTCGACTTGCCCACCCCGCCCTTGCCGGAGGCCACGCAGATCACGTTCTTGACCTGGGCGAGCGCCCCGGCGGGGAGCTTGCCGCGGCCGAGCGTCTTCTGCAGGGTGCCTTTCTCCTCCTCGGAGAGCACGTCGAAGCCGACCGCGACCCCAGTCACCCCGTCGAGCTCGGAGACTTTCTGGGCGACGGCCTCTTCGAAGTGGGCGCGGATCGGGCAGCCGGCGGTCGTCAGCGAGACCACGACCTCGACCCGGCCGCCGTCGGAGACCTCGATCGAGCGCACCATGCCCAGCTCGACGATCGAGCGGCGCAGCTCCGGGTCGATGACGGCGCGCAGCTTCTCGGTTATCTGGTCCCGCGTTGGAAGAGGCATCGAGGCCATTCTCGCAAAGGCGCCTCGGCGGCCACCGCCTCGCGCGATCGAGGCGGGAGGGGGAGAGATTCCCTCGCCGGCGCCTTAGCCCTCCACTGCAGGCGAGCGAAGGAGGGTGCGATGTCTGGAACGCGGGGTGGGCTGGCGCGAATTGTCGTGATGGGAGTCGCCTTGGCGCTGGCGTTGCTGTTGCTGGCGGCAGAGGAGGCGAGCGCTGGCAAGTACGCCGTCGCCCAGTGCGGTTGGTACGTCGGCGCGGACGCCAGCTGGGCCGATACGACCGGCGGCGCCAAGTTCCGCCCCGACGGCTGGTGCGTGCCGCCCGCCGACCGCGACCCGTTCGACGGGGTCCACCTGAAGAGCTTCACGCGGGAGAACCAGGCGACCGTCTCCGGCACGCGCTTCGCCCGCTGGCGCTGGGAGGCCCCGGCCGGAACCGGCATCTCGCAGGTGCGGGGCACCTGGTGGCACGCCCTCCACGACGGGATGGAGCAGCGCATTGGTGTCGGCACCTGGGCCGGCGGCTTCGACGTCTTCGCGGCCGCCGCCACAACCGACACCACTCCGCGCGAGTTCGTCGCCGGCTTCAACCCCGCGCAGCCGGCACTCGAGGACCGCCTGCTTTGCGCGCGGGCCGAAAGCAAATGGTGCAGCCTCGAACCCGGCTCCTTCTCTGCGGTCCGCGCCCTGACGATCACGATCGAGGACAACCAGCTTCCAGGCGCCGCACTCGGCGGCGAGATCACCGCCGGCGGATGGCGGCGAGGGGTGCAGGGCGTCAGCTTCCAGGGCACCGACGTCGGCGGCGGTGTTCGCTTCGGCGAGACGGCGGTCGACAGCGCCCGCGTGAACCTGACCGAGTTCGCCTGCGCCAAGGCCCTGATCGGCAGCGAGTGGCGGGCCACCATGATGCGCCCCTGCAGCCTCGCCGTCTCCGGCGCCGTGGCGATCGACACGGGTCGCTTCAGCGACGGACCGCACACGGCCCACTACTGCGCCACGGACTTCGCCGCCAACGTCGCCTGCACGCCCGATCAGACGATCTACATCGACAACAACCCACCTGCCCACCCTCGCGGCCTGGCCATCGCCGGCGGCGAAGGTTGGCGCCGGGTGGACGACTTCGACCTCTCCTGGGTCAATCCAGACCAGGGCGTGGCCAGCCCAATCGGTGGGGCCTACTGGCACGTCACAGGTGCCAACGGATTCGACAGCGGGGTCAAGTTTGCCGCCGGCCATGAGCTGACCACGATCGCCGATCGGTCCGTGCCCGTCCCGGGCCTCTACGCGATGCACGTCTGGCTGCGCGACGAGGCAGGCAACGACGCCCCCGGCTCGGCCGTGGAAGTGCCGCTGCGCTTCGACGACGTCGCGCCGACCCTCGCTTTCGAGGATCCTGGCTCGGGCGGGGAAGCCGAACAGGTCCGCGCCGCCGTGAGAGACGACCTCTCGGGCCCGGCGAAGGGTGAGATCAGCTACCGCCGTCTCGGCAGCGAACAATGGATCGAGCTGCCGACGAAATTCCATGCCGACGAAGCGGGGCTGGCGCACCTGATCGCCAACCCGGCGGCCAGCCTGGCGCCGGGCATCTACCTCTTCCGTGCCGAGGCCAGCGATGGCGCGGGCAGCTCGGCCACGACCACGCGCCGCGGCGACGGCACCGAGATGATCCTCCGCAAGGCGCCGCCGCCGGAAGCGGCCGTCAAGAAAAGCGTGCCGGCTCGGGGCAAGACCCGCATCTTCGCCCGCCTCCGCTGGCACGCGCGCTCCGGAACCGATCTCACGGTGCCTTTCGGCGCGCCGAGCACGCTCAGCGGCCGTCTCCTCGACGCCGACGGCGCGGGCGTCGCCCGGCGCAGGGTGCGAGTCATCTCGCGCCCATCCCGTGGCGCCTTTCGGCGGGCGCGCATAGATGTGGTCCGCACCGGTCCCCACGGTGGCTTTCGCCTTCCACTCCGGCCCGGGCCGTCCCGCCGGATCGCGATCACCTTCGCCGGCGAGGCGAACTTCGAGCGGGCGGTCCGCGCACCGCTGACCCTGCGCGTTCGCTCCGGCGTGGAGCTCCACGCCGCCCCGACCGAGCTTCGCACCGGCGAAGCGATCCGCTTCAGCGGCCGCGTGCGGACGCTGGGGGCGCCGATCCCGCGGCGGGGCAAGCTGGTCGCGATCCAGTACTACGAGACGGCCGCGAAGCGTTGGCGCCCCGTCCTCGTCACCCGCAGCGACCACGGCGGTCGCTTCCGGGCCCGTTACCGCTTCCGTTACGTCAGCGGCACGGCGGCGATCCGCCTCCGCGCCGAGGCCCTCGCCGAGGATCGCTGGCCCTATGCGCCGGGACGCTCCCGCTCGTTGACGGTTCGCGTAACCGGGTAGGGTGGCGCCGATGTCCCAGGCCACGCTCCATACCAACGCCGGGCAGATCGTGCTCGAGCTGCACGACGCCGACGCGCCGAAGACGGTGGAGAACTTCCGCAAGCTCGCCGCCGACGGCTTCTACGACGAGCTGATCTTCCACCGCGTCATCCCCGACTTCATGATCCAGGGCGGCTGCCCGGAGGGAAGCGGGCGCGGCGGCCCCGGCTACACGTTCGAGGACGAGATCAACGAGCACAAGATCGTGCGCGGCGCGCTGGCGATGGCCAACGCCGGCCCCGACACGAACGGCTCCCAGTTCTTCATCGTCACCACCGAAGCAGCGCCCTGGCTCGACGGCAAGCACACGGTCTTCGGCAAGGTCGTCGACGGCATGGACGCGGTCGACGCGATCGAGTCGGCGCAGACCGACGCCTCGGACCGGCCGCTCGAGCCGCAGACGATCGAACGCGTCGAGCTTTCCGAGTAGGGCCCATCCCGGTAGGGGTTCCGCTTAACTTTTTCGAGCCACGTCCATGGCGATGACGATCGCTGCTCGCGAAAAAGCACAAGACGCTCCACCCCTACCGGGATAGGCCCTAGCCTTCGTGGCTGAACTGAACTCTCGGTAGCAATCGGTCGAGCCCGCGCGGCACGTACCAGGCGGCGCTTCCCGCCAGCCGCAGGAACACAGGCAGCAGCAGCAGCCGCACCAGGAAGGTGTCCAGCAGCACGGCGACGCCGAGGATCACGCCCATCTCCTTCGGCGGCAGGGGGCCGGAGAGCGCGAAGGTGAAGAAGACGGCGACCATCACGGCGCCGGCGGCGAGGATGACGCGGCCGGAATGGGCCAGTCCCCCGATCATCGCCTCGCGAGCGTCTTCGGACCTCTCCCAGTGCTCGCGCGCGGAGGAGAGCAGGAAGACCGTGTAGTCCATCGCGATCGCGAAGATCATCGCGAAGAAGAAGATCGGTCCCCAGGCGTCGAGGAAGCCCTGCGATTCGAAGCCGAGCAGCCCGGCAAGGTGCCCGTGCTGGAAGATCAGCGTGGCGACGCCGAAGGCCGCGGCTGTCGAGAGCAGGTTCGCCAGGACCCCGATTGCCGCGACCACGGGCGCCTGGAAGGCGACGAGCAGCAGCAGGAAGCCGAGGCCGAGGATCACGCCGATCGCCAGCGGCGTCTTCGCCCTCAGCGCGGCTTCGAGATCGTGGTTCTCGACTGCCGGGCCGCCGAGGAGCGCGGTGTGCGGTAGCTCCGCCCGCAGGCGATCAACGGTGCTCCCGAACGCGGTGGTGGAGGGGCCGTTGGCCGGGATCACCTCGACGAGAAGGGATCCATCGGCGCCGCGCTGGGGCGGCAGCACGGCCGCAACCCCCGGGTCCTTCCGCAGCACTTCGTCGACGGGCCGAAATCCGGAACCAGGTTCCGGATTTCGGCCCGTCGGCGGGGAAGCGACGATTTGCAGGACCCCAGGCGCCCCCGGGCCGAAGGCGGCCGTCACCTGGCGATAGCCGACGCGGGAGTGGTCGCCGGTGGGCACCACCTTGATCGACGGCATCCCGGTGCGCAGTCCAAGGGCCGGCAGTGCCAGGACGATCAGTGTGACCAAGGCGATGCTGCCGAAGGCGACGGGCCGGCGCCAGAGCAGCTCGCCCCAGCGGGCAAAGTTCCGCGAGCGGTGCTCGCCGCTGTGCGCCCAGCGGAGCGCGAGCCGGTCGACGCGAGGACCGAGCTTCGCCAGGACCGCCGGCAGCAGGGTCAGTGTGGCGCCGACGACGAAGAGGACCGCGATCATGATTCCCAGCGAGACAGAGCGGAAGGCCGGGCTGGGGACGAGCATCACCGCCGAGAGGGAGACCAGCACCGTGATCGCGGAGAAGAGGACCGCCTTGCCGGCCGTGTCCATCGTCTCGCCCACCGCGTCGACCGCTGGGCGCCGCTGGCCGAAGAAGGCGCTGCGGAAGCGCATCACGACGAAGAGCGCATAGTCGATGCCGAGGGCGAGCGCGAACATCAGCGCGAAGTTCATCGCCCAGATCGAGATCGGCGAGATCAGGGTGCCCAGGTAAAGGACGCCCGCGGACGCCACCAGGCCGGCGATCGTCAGCATCAGCGGCAGCCCGGCCGCGACCAGCGAGCCGAAGGCGAGGACGAGGATCGCCATCGTCACCGGCCAGGAGAGCAGCTCCGACTTCAGCATCGCCTCGCGGTTGGCCTGGTTGAAGTCCGACCACATGCCGGCCGCACCGGTCAGGTTCGCTTCGACCCCGGGCGCGGCCGCATTGGCGAGATCGGCCTTCAGCCGGTCCGCCGCGGCCACCATCCCGTTCGGGTTCTCGTTAGCGGTGGCGCGGATCACCGCCGTGTGGCCGTCGCGCGAGATCGAGGTGCCCGCTCGCGGCGGCGTCACCGCGCCCACGGCAGGATCGCCGGCGAGGATGCGCTCGGTCCGGGAGACGGTGGTGCGGAAGGGCGCGGAGCGCGTCTCGTAGCGGTCGGAGTGCAGTGCGACCTGAAGCGCGTAGGCCCCGCTGCCGGCGAAGGCGCGGTCGATCTCTTCGCGTGCCCTCACTGACTCCGAGCCATTCGCCTGCCAGCCGGCGCCGGAGAGCGCGGTCTCCACCCGCGGCGCCAGGACGCCGAGGCCGACGGCGATGAAGGCCCAGGCGGCGAAGACCAGCCGCCGCCGTTCGGCCGCGAACCGGCCGAGACGGCCGATCGGCCCCAGGGCGCTCATCGCCACTCCTTCCGGTGCGCTTTATGTGCGTATAGGGCGCAAAAGGCGCACCGGAAGCTCGGGGTGGCGGGGGTCGGCATCGCTATCCTCCAAGTTGGTTACTCGACTAGCTAACAACTTTACAGTTGTGAAACGGTAAGATATCAGAATGATGCAGAGCCCGCTACAACCCGATGCCGCCGAGTTGATCGCGGGTCGCTTTCGCGCCCTCGCGGACCCGACCCGGCTGCGCATCGTCGACCAGCTGCGGCGCAACGACGAGCTCTCGGTCGGCCAGCTCACGGAGGCGCTGGGAACGTCGCAGCAGAACGTCTCCAAGCACCTGGCGGCCCTGCGGGCGGAGGGCTTCGTCTCACGCCGCAAGCTCGGAACGAGCTCGCTCTACCGCATCGCCGACCCAGGGGTGCTCGAGCTCTGTGACCAGCTCTGCGCCGCGATGGAATCGCAGCTTGCCCAGCTCGGATCGGTCCTCGCTAGCCGCTGAGGACGATCACGATGAAGAAGACGATCACGAACTCGCTGACGACCCACGAGTTGTCGTTCATCCAGTTGCGGACCTTGGGCAGGAACTCCTGCGCGCGCTGACCGAGCGCGGCGACTAGCAGCGCCGGCGACCCGAGCAGGAGCAGGGTGAAGCCGATGAAGGGCAGCGCGCGCCACCAGGGATCGCCGTGGCTGCCGAGGAAGCTGCCGACGCTGATCGAGGTCACGACGTCGCTGGGGAAGAAGCCGAGCAGCAGGAAGCCGAGGACGAGCGCCGTTTTCGGTGTCGCCGCCTGCAGCTTGCCCATCCACT
>Ga0247789_1000112_pt1 | contig 13932 bp, 17 predicted proteins | sample UWRJS220509R4_FD_179919 | JGI IMG/M metagenome (GOLD analysis project Ga0247789, IMG submission 179919) | Soil microbial communities from Arlington Agricultural Research Station in Wisconsin, United States - UWRJ-S220-509R-4 | ecosystem: Environmental > Terrestrial > Soil > Agricultural land...
ATGGTCGATCGAAACACCGAATTGCAGGAGGTGTTCGGCCTGGAAACCTTCGCCAACAGCATCGTGCGGTACGAAATAGTGGCGTTTTTCAAGCCGATCAACGCGAAAGCGAGCAACCAGGACGGCCTGAATCCCTCACACACGGTCATGGATGAGGTGCACGCGCAGAAGACACACGACCTTTTGAACGTGTTGACCAGCGCCAGCGGCGCCCGCGCCAATCCGTTGTGGCTTTACACGACCACCGAAGGCTACGAAAACGCCGGTCCCTGGTCTGAATTACGCGCCTTTTCGCAATCAATTCTCAACGACACGACCCCGGCGGACCACTTTCTCGCGGTTCTCTACATGGTCGATGACGAGGACAGCGACTTCGATGAGCGTTGTTGGATCAAAGCGAACCCGATCCTCCAGAGCAACCCGATGCTGCTCGCCAAGCTGCGCGAGGCGGCGCTCGAGGCGCAGGCCATGCCGGGCAAGCTCAGTGAGTTCCGGATCAAGCGCCTCAACCGCCGCGCCGTGCACGCGAGCGCTGAAATTGACCTCATGGCTTGGCGCAAGTGCAACCAACGCTTCACGCGCGATGACATGGTGGGCCTGCCGTGCTGGGGCGCGTTCGATCTGGCCGCTACGGCCGACATCAACGCCTTCAATCTGCTGTGGTACTGGGATAAGTATGATTTCTGGTTCTCCAGCACGCGCTTTTGGGTGCCCGAGTCTGCGGTTCAACAGCGCACCGAGCGCAAATCGGTCAACTACGCGGGCTGGGTGAACGCCGGATTCCTCTCTCAGACTCCCGGCAACATCTCTGATTACAGCTATATCGAGGCCGAAATATTGGCCGACTGTGAGCGCTACGCTCCAAAAGCGGTGGCCTACGATCGTTGGAACGCACTGTCGAGCGCCACACGCCTACAAGAGCAAGGGGTGCCGATGATCGAGTTCGCACAAGTGCCGAGCCGGTACAGTCCGGCGATTCGCGCGTTCGAACGCGCGTACACTGCCGGCAACTTCTCTCACGGTGATAACCCCGTGCTTACCTGGATGGCAGCGAACCTGGTTTGTAGGCGCGATGTGAACGGCAACCGAGCGCCGGACCGCAAGCGTGCCGCTGAGAAGATCGACGGCATGGTGGCGCTGCTGATGTCCTTCGGGGTGGCCGATGCGCCCGATGAGAGTGGCGATGCGCAAGGTTTTTTCAGCAAACCCGTGCGCGGCTAGATGTCCGACCTGATCCCCCAGCGATTCACGGGGCGCGAACTACAACAGGCGCGCAGTGCTGGCCTGGTGCGCCCGCCCCAGCTCAAGCAGATCTTCGGGTCGATGTGGAGCTGGTTCCCCACCATCCGCACCGGCACCTTTCGCACCTTCTGGCGAGTCGGTGCCAATAGCAAACCGCCCGTGAATGCCGCCGAGTCAGACTCCGGCCTCATCGTCACGCCCGAGTCCGCGCTTACCCTGTCGGCGGTGTGGGCGTGCGTGTGGTTGATCTCCAAGACGATCGCAACCCTGCCGCTCGAGCTTAAGCGCTACGGCTCGGACGGGGCCGGGGTGCTGGATGAGGACAACCCGCTGTTTGAAGTGCTGCGCTGGCAGACCAACAGCCGCATGACGGCGGTGCGCTTCTGGACGTTCATGTGGGCCAGCATGCTGCTGTGGGGCACGGGCTACGCGGTCAAAAAGTACGATGCCAGCGGTCGCATCATTGGACTTGAGCCGCTGCTGCCGCAGTTCATCACTCCGTACCTGACCGATGCCGGCGAGCTGCGGTTTGCGGATGACAGTCCCACCGCGCCGATGCGCGTGCGCGAGAAGGGCTGGGCGGCGAGCGAAATATTCCGGCTCATGGACAAGACGCTGGACGGACTAACCGGGTGCTCGGTGATCGAGTACGCGCGGCACTCGATGGGCCTCGCCCAGGCGGGCGAATCCTCCGCTGGCGCCACCTTCCGCAATGGCCTGCAGGCCGGCGGCTTCCTCGAGGTCGACAAGTTTCTGAAGCCGCAGCAGCGCGATGAATTCCGCGCCGAGATCTCCAGCTTCAGCGGCCAGACCGGCAAGAAGAAGGGCGGCATCATGGTGCTGGAGGGCGGGGTCAAATTCTCCGAGCTCACGATGAAGCCGATGGACGCGGAGCTGCTCGCCTCGCGCCAGTTCTCGGTCGAGGACATTGCCCGCTGGTTCAACATTTCCCCGATGCTGATCGGGCACAGCTCGGGGGTGAGCGTGTGGGGCTCGGGCCTGGAGCAGGTGTTTGGCGCGTTGAACAGACTGACGCTGCGGCCACTGATGGTTGTGGCGCAGCAGGAGATCCGCCACTCGCTGATCCCGCTGATCGATCGGCGCGAGCTGTACGCGGAGTACGACCTGGACGAGCTGCTCGCCGCGGACAGTGCGGCGCGATCGGCGTTCTACTCGCAGATGACGCAGAACGGGGTCCTTACGCGCAACGAATGCCGCGAGAAAGAAGGCCGCGGCAAGATGGACGGCGGGGATGTGCTGACGGTGCAAAGTAGTCTGATTCCCCTGTCACGCATGGAGGCGAGTGCCGCGGATCCCGTGGCCCAGGCCTCCGAGCAGGTGCGTACCGCGCTGCTCAATTTCCTGAAAGTGGAGCAAGTGCCATGAAGTTGAGACATCGCGCCGTTCCGTTTCACGTGAAGGCCATCGAGAAGAGCGGTGAGTTCAGCGGCTACGCGAGCGTGTTCGATACCCTCGACTACTACCGCGATGTGATGCGCCGCGGCTGCTTCACTGAGACGTTGGCCAAGTGGAAGGCCAAGGATCGCCTGCCGCCGCTGTTGTGGCAGCACGATGCCAAGCAGCCGCTCGGCCCACACACGCTGATGCGCGAGGATGACAAGGGTCTGTATGTCGAGGGTCGGCTGCTGATCGATGACATCCCGCAGGCCCGGATCGCGCATGCGCTGCTGAAAGAGAAGGCCATTGAGGGCCTGTCGATCGGCTTCGACTATGCCGAGGACGGCATGGAGTACGACGGCAAGACGAACGTCTGGAACATCGTCAAGGTTGATTTGTGGGAGAGTAGCCTGGCCACGTTCCCGGCCAACACCGACGCTCGCGTGGAGGACGTCAAGTCCATCTTTGCCGCCGGCAAATTGCTCTCTCTGTCCGAGTTCGAGGACCTGCTGCGCGAGAAGTTCGGGTTCTCACGAAAACAGGCCAAGCACACCGCTGGCCTGGGCTATCGGTCGCTCCTGCGTGATGCCGGCGTGGCCCCTCTGCGTGATGCTGAGGATGACAGCGAACAGGTGATTGATCTGTCCCCCATCCTTCGATATCTAGAGGACCACGACAATGGACGACCTAAGCCCGGAGCTTAAAAAGCAGATTGCGACGATCCTCGATGCGCTGCAGAAGAAAGACGCTGCCGTCGCGGAGTGGATGAAGAAGCACGAGGAGGACCTCAAAACCTTCGGCAAAGTGCAGGAGGGCACCAAGGACGCGATCGCCGAGCACACCAAGAAGGTGGCCGAGCTGTACGGCCAGTTGCACGACACGCAGCAGAAGCTCGCAACGCTCGAGCAGGTGGGCCCGAAGCGGGAGCTCACCATCGGTCAGCAGCTAGTTGCTGCCGAAGGACTCAAGGAGTTCTGCCTCAAGGCCCGCAGCGGCAAGGTGTCCTTTCGCCACGCGGTCAAAACCATCACCTCGATCGCAGGCTCCGCCGGCGCCGGCATCTGGTCGACGCGCTTGCCGGGGGTGGTCGAGGAGCCATTGCGACCGCTGTCGATCCGGGATCTGCTAGGCACCGGCACCACCGACAGCAACCTGATCGAGTGGCTCCGCGAACTGGTGCTGACCAACAACGCCGATGTGGTGTCCGAGGGTGCGCTCAAGCCCGAGTCCAACATCACTTATGAGCGCCAGGACGTGCCGGTGCGAACCATGGCGCACTGGATCCGCGCCAGCAAACAAGTGCTCGCCGACTTCAAGCTGCTCATGAGCCTGATCGATGCACGCATGCGCTGGGAACTGCGGATCAAAGAAGAAGACCAGCTGCTGTTCGGCGATGGCACCGGTGAGAACCTGCTCGGCCTGGTCCCGCAGGCGACCGCGTACAACACGGCGTTGAACGTCGGCGGCGATACGATGATCGACACCATCCGCCACGCGATCCTGCAGGTGCGCCTGGCGTTCTACCCGGCCAGCGGCCTCGTGATGTCCCCGACCGACTGGCACAACGTCGAGCTCACCAAGGACAACGAGAACCGTTATCTGATGGCGAGCCCGAGCTCGCGCACCCCGCCCATGCTGTGGGGCTTGCCGGTGGTCGAGTCGGACGGCATGCACCGCGGCAACTTCATGGCCGGGGCCTTCCGCCTGGCCGCGACGCTGTTCGATCGCGAGGAGGCCGGCATCCTGATGAGCACCGAGGATCAGGACAACTTCATCCGCAACCTGGTGACGATCCTGTGCGAGGAGCGGATCGCGCTTGCGGTGACTCGTCCGCAGGCCTTCGTGTACGGCGCCTTCCCGGCCGGCTCGACGACTTGATAGCTAGATAGCTAGCACTCCCCCAGCCCGGGAGCGGATGCGCCGCGCCGGGCTGTTTCTCTCGGAGATCCAACATGAAAGTCAAAGCACTGAAGTCGTTTCAGAGCAAGGCCTACGGCTTCATCACCGCAGGCACCAAGTTCGCCTGCGAGCCGGCGTATGCGCGCGACCTGGCCCGCAACAAGCTCATCGAGATCCTGGACGCGGAGGAGACCCCGGGCCCAAAAGACAACAAGGCGGTACCGGCCGCGCCGGCGACGCGCCAGCGTACGGTACCTGCGCCGGGCGATGGCCAGGTGCCACCACCGTCGTCCTTGGAAGCGGACCTAGCCTCACGCTTGCTGACGTCAAAGCCGTTGGTGCCTGGCGCGCGGCGGGGCAAACCGCGGATCGCAACGACTGGCACGCGGCCCGCAAAGTAGTCGCGATCAACACCACCTGGCGGGCTGCGCCGTGGGCGGATGTGTTGTATGCGTGCGATGCGGCCTGGTGGGAGCTGTATTTCAGGGAGGTAGCGGTGCAATTCAGCGGTGAGCTGTGGACGGTGTCCGAGGCGGCGCGCGAGCGCTACGGCCTGCAGTGGGTGCAGGGCATCGACGCCGGCGGCGTCTCCGCCAACCAGCACAGCATCCACACCAACAAGAATTCGGGCGCCCAGGCGATCGCGCTGGCTGCGCTCTTCGGTGCGACCCGCATCGTGCTGCTCGGCTTTGATATGGGCCGCTCCAACAACAAGACGCACTGGCACGGCGATCACCCCAAGCCGCTGGGCAACGGCAATCGCTACGCCGCCTGGATCCGTGCGATCGACACCATGGCCGCACCGCTGCGTGCCGCGGGCGTCACGGTGGTGAACTGCTCGCGGCACACGGCGCTGAAGTGCTTTGAACGAGTGCCGCTCGAGGCGGTGTTATGACGTTGCCGATCGTGTTGAGTGAGGTGCAGACACTCGCCACGTGCAGCCAGTTCAGTGTCGCGCGCTTCGGTGATGGCGAGCTGCGTCTGGCGATCGGCGGGGGCTGCAGCTCGCAGCGTGCGGATCCAGCGCTCGCCCGGGAGCTCAGAATCATCTTGGCGCGCTATCACACCGGCCTGGTCGTTTGCATTCCCAACTTCGCGCACGGCCCCCGGGTGAAGTCCTGGACGCAGTACGCCAGTGGCGCATTCGCCGAGCTGTACAAGCAGCCGCTCTACGGCAGCGCCTTCATCACACGTCCCGACAACGCCCCGAAAATCGATCATCCCGAGTACTGGGCCCACGTGCGATCCCTGTGGGCGGACAAGGACATCACGCTGGTGTGCGGGGATGACAAGTCGCTCACGGCCGAGATGATGAGCGAGGCGCGCTCGGTGCGCGTGGTGAGTGGTCCGCGCCAGCACGCCTACGAGCAGATCGATGCGCTCGAGGCGCAGATCGGCACCCCCACCGGCACCGTGATCCTGTGCCTGGGGGCGACCGCCACCTGCCTCGCGGCACGGCTGCACGCCAAGAAAGTTCACGCGCTCGACCTCGGTCACATCGGCATGTTCATGCGCCACGCCGGCGCCTATCGCTTCAGTGCCGAGGATCTCGCCTCGCTCGCCTACCGCGCGCAGCTGACGCAGAAGCACCGCGCCATGCGCTGGGGCAAGAGCGGCGCCTCGCATGCGCCGGAGATCCTCACCTTCGCCAACGAGCTCGGCGCGACCTCAGTGCTCGACTACGGCGCCGGCTGCGCAACGCTCGCGGCCTCGGTCCCGACGCTCAAGGTGTTCGCATACGACCCCGGGACCGCGGCGCACGACCTTCCCAAACCGGCCGACCTGGTGGTGTCGACCGACGTGCTCGAGCATGTTGAGGCGGACAAGATCGACAACGTGCTGCAGCACCAGTATCTGCTGGCCCGCAAGGGAGCCTATTTCGTCATCGCGCTCACCGCCGCGCGCGAGCTGCTGCCGGACGGCCGCAACGCCCACCTGTTGATCCAACCAGTAGACTGGTGGCTTGCCAATCTGCGTGACGCCGGCTGGCGGATCCAGCGGCATGAGCAGCGCAAGGGCTTGAACGTGTGGGCGCACAAATGATCAGCAGCCAGGTCATCGTCGAGGACGAGCACTTCGCGTACCTGCGGCTGCAGAAGGGGAGCCTGGAGCCGCTCGCCTATGATCGCGAGCGCTGGCATGCCGCCTATGAAGCGGACCTCTGGCGCACCTATTGCGAGATCCGTCCGTATCTGCCAGAGACCTGCTGGGCATCCCTCGACATCGGCAGTGGCCTGGGCGGCATCGACGTGCTGCTCTCGCGACACTACGGCGGTGAGCTGAACGTGAACCTGTTGGACGGCGAGCACGACGCGCCCGACATGAAGCTGCACCGGCAGACTTTCAGCAACGCGGCCGTCGCTCGGGATTTTCTGACCGTCAACGGCGTGCGGCGTGATCGCATTGGCTACTACACCCCGACCGACACCGCCGCCTTCTTGCCGTGGGACCTGGTGCTGTCACTCGGCTCCTGGTGTTTTCATTACGAGCCGAACACCTATTTGCCGCGCCTGTTGGAACGCGGCGGCTTGCACGCCGACACCGTGATCATCCTCGACGTGCGCCGCGACAAGGGCGAGTGGACCTCGCAGCTCAATGCCCACCTGCGCGAGGTCGCCTCCATCCGCATCACCAACAAGTGGGCGCGAGGGGTCTATGCCCGGCGGTGACATCACCGTGGTCGCTGGCGGCTGGTCGGTGCGCAACATCGACATCGACCAGCTGTGCGGGGAGGTGATCGCGGTGAACGACTCAGCGGTGCACCTGCCGCGAGTCGACACCGTGGTCTCGATGGACCGGCTGTGGACCGAAGCGCGCTGGAAGTGGTTGCTCGAGCGCGCCGGCCCCACTTGGCTGCGCCGCTCGGCAGTGCAGAATATTCAGGAGCGCTGGCTGGGCCTCAAGATCTTCGAGTGCGATCACAAGTCCATCCACTTCGTGCCCAGCACCGCGGGCACTACCTATCAGCTCAATGGCACCAACAGCGGGCTGTGTGCACTGAACCTGGCCTGGTCCCTGGCACCGGCCCGGCTGTTCCTGCTCGGCTTCGACTTCAACCGCAGTCTGCGCGGGGAGGCGCACTGGTTTGAGCCGTATGTTTGGCACCCCGCTGGCACCCCGGCCGCGAACTATCTGCAGTGGGCCCGCGAGATCAACGCGACCCACCAGGCGTTCGTCACCGCGGGCATCGATGTGTTCAATGTCAGCCCCACCAGCGCCGTCACGGCGTTCAAGAGGATCACACCGGCGCAGTACCGTAGGGAGTGCCGGTGAGACCGTTCACGCTGGTGATGGCGTACTACATGAACCCGCGAATGCTCGCTACGCACCTCGAGCACTGGCGCACGCTGCCGCCGGAGATCCAACAAGCCTTGCACGTACGCATCATCGATGACGGTTCGCCGTGCGAGGACGCCGCCGAGCACGTCTGCCTGGGCGTGAGCGGTCTCGCATCGTTTGAGCTCTACGCAATGCAGCAGGATGTACCCTGGTGTCAGGATGCGTGCCGCAACATCGGCGTGAAACACACGGACACGCAGTGGCTGCTGCTCACCGACATGGACCACTTGGTTCCACGTGGCACCTGGGAGCGTCTGATGGGCGGGCAGCTTGACCCGTCAACGGTATATCGCTTCGGTCGCATCACCGCACCGGAGATGACGCCCTACAAGCCCCATCCCAACTCCTGGGCGATGACCACGCGGATGTTTGATGCGATCGGCGGCTACGATGAGCGCCTGTGTGGCCTGTACGGCACCGACGGCCATTTTCTCACCGGCGTGAAGCGGACCGCGGCCGCGCTGACGCAGCTGCCGGAGGTCCTGATCCGCGTGCCCCGCGAGATGATCCCCGACGCCTCCACCACGACGCTCGAGCGCAAGAAGCCCGAGGACAAGGCCCGCATCCGCGAGATCTGCGCGGTGCGCAACGTTGATCCGAACTGGCGGCCGCGGCGCGACACCTTCGCCTATGAGCGGGTGTTGTAGGTGCTGACCTTCGTCTGTTGGAAGTGGAAAGGCCCGGCCGGCTATCGCAGCACCTTCGCCCCGGCGACCGTGAACGTCCTGGCCGGCATGTTGAAGCGCCACTACCACGGCCCGCATGAGCTCGTGTGTGTGACCGATGACGCCGCCGGCATCGATCCGGCGATCCGCATCGTGCCGCTGTGGCCCGATCACAGCGAGTTGCCGAGCCCGCACGGCCGCGGCTACCCGAGCTGTTACCGCCGGCTGCGCATGTTCTCGGCGGAGGCTGCGCAGTGGTTCGGCCCGCGCTTCGTGTCGATGGACCTGGACGTGGTGATCACCGGTGACATCACGCCGCTGTTCGCCAACGACCTCGACATCAAACTTTATGGCGATGTCGCGCTGCGCACGCCCTACAACGGCTCGCTCATTCAACTGCGCGCCGGCTCGCGCCGGCAAGTGTGGGACACCTTCGACCCAGTAGAGTCACCGAAGCGCACGCTCAAGATGGGCATGGTCGGCTCCGACCAGGCGTGGATTGCCGCAGCGCTCGGGCCCGGAGAAGCAAAGTGGGGCCAGCACGATGGAGTACACTCATTTCGTTGTCACATCGCTCGAGCTGGGTATCAGCTGCCAGCGAATGCTCGCATGGTGATCATGCACGGCGCAGTGGATCCCTGGTCTCAGCAAGCGCAGATGATCTCGTGGATCAGAAAACATTATCGATAGTTCCTGAAGTATCGCGCCTCCTGCATTGCGGGAAATGCGGTGCGTTCAAGTCTCCGCTGCTGTTCTACACGCACGGGAACAGGGCAGGCCGCGCTGGATGGTGCAAAGAGTGTCGAAAGTTAGATGAGAAGAAGCGCCGCACGACTCCACGGCTGATTGAGCACTACCGGTTCAAGTACTCCAATGATCTTGTCTTCCGATCAAGGGAGGTGCACCGCTGCATCCAAAAAAGAGCGAAGCGTATCGGGGTGGAGTTCGATCTCGACCTCCCTTGGTTTGAATCGCGATTCCGTGCAGGCGTTTGCGAAGTGAGCGGCTTGGCGTTCGATTTCTCGCATGGGAGAAACGCGTTCGGCCCCAGCGTGGACAGAATCAAGTGCGGGGGTGGATACACAAAGCGGAACTCCCGGATGGTGCTCCATGCGGTAAATACGGCGCTCATGGATTGGGGCATGGATCAGTTCATCGAAATCGCGCACGCCGTTGCACAAAGGTATCCAGTGACCCGGACCAATGTGACTTCAGACGGCGGAGCACCGTAGTGGCACAGCAGCTCATCGATTACACCGCGCCCGACGCTGACACGCTGCCCGCCGGCGCGCTCAAGATCAACGAAAACTTCACTGAGCTGTACACGCTGAAGTTGGATGCGTCGGCGTACACAGCCGCGGATGTTCTCACCAAGATCAAGACTGTCGATGGCGCCGGCTCAGGCCTCGATGCCGACACCTTGGACGGCATCTCGTCGGCGGGCTTTGTTGCGACCGGCTCGTACACCGCAGCGGATGTGTTGGCGAAGCTGCTGACGGTGGATGGTGCGGGGTCGGGTCTCGACGCCGACTTGCTGGATGGGTTGTCATCCACCGGCTTCGCACTCGCGGCACACGTTCACGCGATCGCCGATGTGACGGGACTGACGGCAGCACTGGCCGCCAAGCTCGACAGCTCGAGCTATACGGCCGCCGACGTGCTCGCGAAGTTGTTGACGGTGGACGGAGCGGGCTCGGGAATCGACGCCGACACGTTGGACGGTATTTCCTCAGCCGGCTTTGTGGCGAATGGCACGTACACGGCAGCGGATGTGTTGGCGAAGCTGCTGACGGTGGATGGCACCGGCAGCGGACTCGACGCTGATCTGTTGGACGGTGTTTCGTCGGCGGGCTTCGTCGCAGCGGGTACCTATACCGCGGCGGACGTGCTCGCAAAGTTGCTGACAGTCGACGGCAGTGGCAGCGGGTTGGATGCGGACTTGTTGGATGGCATCAGCTCCGCAGGCTTTCTGCAGACCTCCACGTATCAGGCGTTGACCCCCACGTGGGCCGGCCCTCACAGGTTTGATGCCCTGGTGAAGATTGCGGACGGCTCGGCGGCAGCGCCTTCGCTTGCATTCACCTCCGGCATCAGCAACGGGTTTTACAAGGCTGGTACGGATTCGGTGGGTATCTCCACCGGTGGTCTTCGGGCTGCTGAGTTCAGTGCAACGGGTGGCATGCTCGTGGGTCGTACGGGCTTACCGGTCGGTGCCGCAACTGCTGATTTTTTGTTCGCGAACAATGGCGCCGCCAATTTTTCCATCGCGTCCCTGGATGTACTCAACGCGTTGGCATTCACGCGCTACAACGGTTCGATGACTGGGACGCCCACCGAGATACTTACTGGCCAGTTCCTAACATTCATTTCATTTGCAGGGTATTCATCGTCGTCTGCCGCGATATATGCGGGGGCGACGATTGGTACTGCAGCCACTGAAACCTGGAGCGGTGCTGGACGTGGCACGCGAATGAGTTTCTCGACCACTGACAATGGCGCCATCGCCGCAGTAACGTCGCTCATTTTCCAGGGCTCACAATCACAATTTCGTGACGGATCGGCCGCTGCGCCTGCGGTTACGTTCCAATCGAACATTAATGCCGGCCTGTATCGCATTGCCTCCAACCGCCTTGGAATTTCTTGTAACTCGACCAATGTGCTCGACTTGTCCACCTCTTTGGTCACCATCACAGCAACTACGCTGTCTTTGACCACCACCACCGCCACCACCATCGGGGCCGCCGGTGCGGCTGCGGCGATGCCCACGCCGAGTGGATACATCGCTTGCACCATCAACGGTGCTAGTAAAAAAATCGCCTACTTCAACGTGTGAGCCATGATCAACTTTTACTATTACGACACGGGCACCGGCCGAGTGTTGGCGACGGGTAGCTACGAGGAGCGTGGCGATGGCGCAGCGGCACGTGCCCTGGGCAGCGGTGTGATCCTGCCGGCCACCGAGTACGCACCAGGCGGTGTAAAGACGGCGCGGCCGCTGTTCGCCCCGGCCTTGGCGATCGACAAGCTCAGCATCCTGGCCAACGTCATTGATGGGGCAACCGTCATCAACATCCCCGCGGGGACCGTCGCCAAGATCTACAAGGACGGGGACTCACTGCCACGCGCAGCGATTGTGATCAATGACGGCTCGCTGCTGCTGCAGGCCGATAGCGCGGGCTCCTACCAGGTCGTGTTTTCGAACTTCCCGAAACAAGAGACAACCTTCACGGTGACCGCAACATGACCACCATAGTGATCCGCACCGTTGACCCCGAAGCACAGCGCACGGCGCTGGTGTCCAATGCGCTGTTTATCCAGTTGCGCGGGTCAACCCCGGCACAAATCGACGCGTACCTGGCCACGCGAACCACGGTCGCTCAGTTGTATCCGGTGCTCTCGATGCTGGCGCAGGCCGTCGCCTACCTCGTCAACAAGGAGAGCTAAACACATGAAGTACGCACTGCACGCGCCGCTGCTCAACATCGACGGCAAGACGCCGCTGAAGGACGGCGCCGGCACGGTGCTCACTTTCAAGTCCATCTCGACGCTGGTGCTGGTGCAGGCACCCGATAAAACCGGTGAGGAGAAGTACGCGACCTTCGCCCTGGCCGTGAAGATCGAGTCCGAGGGCAGTGAATGGGTCGAGCTCAATGTCGAGGAGGTGTCGCGCCTGAAGCGCCTGGTCGGCGAGCTCATGCCCCCGGTGGTGGTGGGCCGCATGTTCGACATGCTCGAGCAGAAGTCCCTCGAGCAGATCGAGCGCCCGCGGGCGGTGCCGTCGCCACGACCTCCAACGGCTGCTTGAGATGTCCTACCTCACCCTCATCGAGGCCAAGACGCATTGCCGCATCCAGGTCAATGACGATGATGACTGGGTGGCCTTCCTGATCGATGCGGCCGAGGCTCATGTGCAGCAGTGGCTGAACCGCCCGCTGTCGAGCCTGGGCAGTTCGAGCAACTCACCGCCGGATCTCGACCTGCAGCTGCCGCCCGATGTGAAGCTCGGGATCCTGATGCACGTCCAGAACGCCTACGAGAATCGCGGCATCAAAGAGGCCGGCGTCACGTTCGGTGAGAACAAGACAGCCGAGAATCTGTTGTATCCGTATCGCACCGGGCTAGGTGTATGAGCTGCGCGCTTTGCGCCAAGGTGCGGCGTATCGTGCCCAAACACATTCGCCGGGCGTTGGAACTGAGAGAAGCGAGGACACGTGCAAAGCGGCAAGCTCCGCCACCGGATCAGCATCGAACGGCCGATCGAAACGCAGGACGGTAGCACCGGCGCGATCGGCGTCTCCTGGTTGCCGTTCGCCGACCGCATCAGCGCCGAGGTCCTGCCCGACCGCGCTCAAGAGTACTTCGCAGCCCAGCAGCTGCAGACCTCGACCAACGCCATGATCCGCATCCGCTACCGAGACGGCGTGATCCCGACGATGCGGATCAAGCACTACCTGCGTGACACCCCTGAGCTCACCGAGATCTACGACATAGAGGGCGTGGTCCATTTTCAGTCCGGCTTTCGGGAGCTGCGGCTGATGTGTCTCAAGCGCGATGCCGAAGGCTTCCGGCGCGGCACCGACGTGGTGAACCCGTGAGTCGGGGCCCCGGCTTCTTCGCGCGCACACAGCTGGAAGGGGTCGGCGAGCTCACCGGTCAGCTCACGGACCTGGGCGCCAAGGTGGCCGCCAAGGAGCTGCGGGCCAGCGTCAAGAAGGCGCTCCAGGTCGTGCTGCTCAAGGCCCGCGCCAACATTCCGAAAGGTAGCGAGCCGCATCTCACGTACCTCGGACGGCTGGTGGCGCCGGGCTTTGCCGCGCGGTCCCTCGCGATCAAGACCACGCTCAACAAGCGCGCCGGCTCGGTGGTGGCACGCCTCGGTGTGACCCAGGAAGCTTTTTATGCATTGCAATTTGTCGAGCTCGGGACCGCCAAGATGCCCGCGCGGCCGTGGCTGCGCCCGGCGTTCGTTGCGTCAGAGGACGCCATGCTGCAGGGCCTGGCCGCCGAGATGCGCAAGCGGGTCGAGCGGATCGCGAAGAAACGCGCCTCGGGGCGGCGATGATCGAGCAGGGCCTGCACGCGTACCTGGCGAGTGTGCCCGCGGTGACCGCGCTGCTGCGCGCCGATGGCATCACGCGGATCTACCCGCTGTTGATTCCCCAAACAGCGCCCACCCCGTGTGTGGTGTATCAACTCACGTCCACCGCTGACACGCAGACCTACTGCGGCACCATTGCGCTCCACCGCTGCGTGGTGCAGCTCGACAGCTACGCGCGTACCTATCCGCAGGCAGTGGCCGTCGCGCGGGCTCTCTACGATGCGCTCATCGACTACAGGGGTATGATGGGCGCGATCGAAGTTCGTAACTGTGTCCGAGAGAACGAGTCGG
>Ga0247789_1000115_pt1 | contig 13821 bp, 20 predicted proteins | sample UWRJS220509R4_FD_179919 | JGI IMG/M metagenome (GOLD analysis project Ga0247789, IMG submission 179919) | Soil microbial communities from Arlington Agricultural Research Station in Wisconsin, United States - UWRJ-S220-509R-4 | ecosystem: Environmental > Terrestrial > Soil > Agricultural land...
CAGGAATTATTTGATTCATCTCATAGCCTCCGCTGGGGATTGAAACAGCCCTGATCTGTTCAGGGCGTTAGCGGAGCTAATTAGAGAACCGCACCTTACGGCGGCCTTTCGGCTCGATTGCAAATACGTAATCTTGGCGGCAACATTGTCGCACCCCTCTGCCGCCGTAATGAGCGCAGTAAAAACAGCGTCGCGCTTGGCTAAATGTGCAAAGCGTTAGCTGGGCCGCGCCTTGCAGACGTATAAATTGTCTTTGCAGCGGTTGCGACAGGTGCGATTGGCCCGGCCGCTTTCATAGACGAGATTGCAATGACTGTTGCACTTTCTCAGATCCGCATTGCATTTCGGAGTAGCGGCCCAGCCCGGAATGTCCCGTAACCGCCAGAACAGAGAGCGCGAGTATCGCGGCGGCCGCCATCGGGAAGTGCCTCATGTGTCCTCCTGTTTCATTATTAAATAAGACATATCGTAGCCGGCGGTGGCGACACATTGGACCAGAGGCCAATGCAATCGGCTGTAGTGAGAGCTATAGTTTTAGGCGGTAGGTCCTCGCTCTGATTGCCGAAATCGGAGCCAACTGGGGAGGCCGTCATGTTTCGCAAATTTGCACTTGTCATCGTCGCAGTGTGTGCGCTGGGCGCGGCCACGTTGACGCCGACGCCGGCATCCGCGTGGCGCGGGGGCTGGCACGGCGGCTGGCATGGTGGAGGATGGGGGGGCTGGCGTGGTGGATGGGGCCCAGGTTGGCGCCGCGCTGGCTGGGGACCCGGATGGGGATGGCGTCGCGGTTGGGGATGGGGTGCCCCTGTCGTCGTGGCGTCGGGATTTTACGGCGGCGGATGCGTCGTCCGGCGTCTTGTTCCCGGCCCGTGGGGACCGCGCTGGATCTGGGTGAATAGGTGCTGGTAGTAGTGCCCAGACGCCTGACCCATCGTTAACGCAAAGAGATCTGCAACCCGCTCAGATCCGCGGGCGGTTTGGCGCCGCGCCGCCCGCGCAATTCCAGAACGACGCCTTGCCAGTTTCGCAAGCGAAATGCTCCTGGCCGCCCCGCTTCGGGGATCGTCGAATAGGTGCCGTGAATATTTGCTGCGTTTTGCATGTTGTAGGCGCGGCCAACCAGATCCACGGACGCCGCCCCAAAGGGACCAATGCCTACGCCGCCAACCCGCAGTGGATAGCGCCCGCCCTTGAAGTGCAACGTGCCGCTGCCGCCGCCAACAATGAACTGTGCTCTGGTGATCGTGATGCGGATCGAACCGGTTGCCGCTTGCGCCGCTGCCGGCATCCAGGCGAGCACGCTCGCCAGCGCCAGCGCGGCTGCCCCCAATTTTATGGGGTGAGCCGAGGTCAACATTGCCAAGCGCACGGCTACACCAGCTTGGCGCGAAGCCGCTGAAATTCCGCGTCGGTTATCGCGCCCGATTTCTTGAGTTGATCGAGCTTGGTAATTTCGTCCGCCACGCTGAAGCCGACTACACGGCGCAGTTCCTCCCGCGCCTGCTGCGCTTGCTGGGCATTACGCTCGGCCATCCCTCTTCCCTGAGTGATCAGATAGGCGAGAATGCCGAGATAAGAAAACACGACCAGCCCGATCACCCAAAAGGCCTTGCCCCACCCGGAAATATCGTGACGCCTGAACAGGTCACCGTAGATGACCACGAGCAGCCAGAACCAGACGACAAAGGCGAAAATGCCAAGGACATTCATCAAAAAATTCGAATAAGTGTAGCCCCCATCGAACAACATGCTCATTCTCCGTATTTGTTGCCTTCAGCCGGCACGACATTGACTCAATAGGGCGTTCAACCGAATTGGACCTAGGGCCAATGCACGGAGGCGGCCCGGCCAAACGGACTACAGCAGTCGAAGAGTTGCTAAATACTTCCCTGGTCCAATTGAAACGTTAACACTTACTTGTTTGCCAACGGTGATGAAAGCGCTGTCGGTGATCCCCAATTGGCATGCTCGCCAGGAGCGCCGACCGCTGCTTGCGTCGGGTACTATGTCGGATGGACGTGAAGACGCCGCTGCATCTCATCGACAAGACGATTGTTTTCGTCGATTTGCCGCTGTATCCGATCAAGCTCCCTTTGCTGCAGGTGGTACACTGCGAGGATGATCGCGACAAAATAGATTGTCGTTACGAGTGATAGGAGGTCTCCCATCAGCATTCTCCCGTCGTCGTTGGAGCTCACTCCCCCTAAAGATTAGGTCAGAACGCGAGAGACTTGAGGTAAGGGGCTCTGAAATCCAATTAACCCTTACGCCTTCAATTCTAAGCAAAAGCACCGTTCAGCGCAGCCGTGGTATGCGCGAAACAATGCGTGAGCCGCCGCCGTCAGTACTCAATCGATCTTATAGCGCCCGTAGCGTGCACCGACCGACAAACATTCACGCAATGCGTCGGCAACGCTACGAGCATCGGCGCGCGCCTTTTATTGCAGATCGATAGGTTGATACCGCCCGTTCTCGTCGAGTTGGGTACCCCAAACCTTGTGCACGCCTTGATGTTCGGATTGTCCGAAGCTGACTGGCGGCCCCAGGCCAATGTCGATGGCGCGGCTACCCTCAAGCGTGGCCACCAATCTTTCAGTATCAAGTTGGGGACCGTTGCGTTTCAAGGCCTCTATCATGAGCCTGCCCACAATATAACCCTCGAGCGAAACATAGTCCGGCTGTTCGCCAGGAAAATACTTCGCAAGTGCCGATTTGTACTCGAGCACGAGCGAAGAGTGACCCTCGACGGCGGGCACGACCTGGGTCACGATGACACCGGTTGCAAATCTCTTACCCAGAAGCATCAACTCATTCGCGAGAGCTGTGCTCCCAACGAAAGACACGCTTGTGTAGATCATGCCCGGATAGAGGTCGCGCGTCTTTTCAATGAATTTCGCCGCCGCGCGATAAGTCGGCACCATGATCACTGCTCTGATCGGAATGCGACTTTTCCTGAGCTGCTCGACGGCCTCGTCCACATCCACGGTGTTCCGCTGATAGTTGAGGCGCAAGATTGCGTTGTCATCGCCGCCGAGCGCACGAATGGCCTTGGCGACACCGGCAAAGCCAGAATCCCCATACGCGTCCTGCTGCGCAAATACCGCGATCTGGCTGGGCTTGAGGCGCTTGACCTTCACCAAATAATGGACCGTGGCACTCGTTTCTTCAGCGTAGCTGGCGCGATAGTTGAAGACATACCGGTCCGGCGGGTCGTTTCTCAGCAAGCCGGCTCCGGTGAAAGCACCGAAGAACAGCATTTTCCGCTCGAGCGCATAAGGCAGCGCGACGACAGCCGTGGGAGTGCCCACGTTGCCAATCACTCCAAAAACCTGCTCTTTCTCATAGAGATGCTTCATCGTTAGGGCCGCTCGAGACGTCTCATAGCCGTCATCAGCTGCAATGAGCCTGAGCTGTCGCCCGAAAACTCCACCAGCAGCGTTCGCAGTATTGAACGCCGTTTCGATGCCCAGCCTCATGTTTTGTCCGAGCTCTTTGGCTGCACCGCTGAACGGCGCCGAAATACCGAAACGGATTTCGCTGTCGGTCACGCCACGAAAGAAATTTTTCGGAGCTCCAGATTCCGGTGCGAGAGGTTGCGCGGGAGCCGGCAGCACTGCCTGTTGCATTTGTGAGATGGATTGCTGCGGCTGCACCGGTTGGACAGGCCGCACCGGCTGTTGTGCGGGGGCGTATTGCTGCGGCTCCGCAATCGGAACACTCCCCGCAGCTGCAACTGCCATTTTATTCGCGGGAGCGGGCGCTCGATCCGCAGAGGGCGAAGGCTGCTCGGGAACAACAGTCGTGTTTGCTGCAAGTCGGCTGGTTTTTGGTGCTTGTCCGTTCCCGGAATATGCATCAAATAATCCAGTCGCCAATTGCGATAGTGGTTTTGCAAAAATGATCAAAAGCGCAACGGTAGCCGCAAAGGTGACAAAGAGCGCAATGCGTCCTACCAATCCACCCGATCCTTCTTCTAGTCGCACAGGCGGCTCCGGGACACTTTGCGGGCCCGAGTGGAAATCCGAGATTGGCGGCCAGTCTTGATGCGGGCGACTTGGAGTCGGGACCATGGATGCGGAGTCGACAAATGGCTGCTGTTGTTGAGCCATCGGCCGCTGCTCGCGCACCCATCTCGGCGCATAACGCTTGTGCTCAAGATCCTCATCACGGTGGGAAAACTTTTCATCACTGTTGGGATTGCTCATCGGCGTCCCCCTACGCAATACCACTTGGAACTTTTGTTGCCGTTGTAACGACAGATACTGAAAGTTGTTGAGGTAATATTTGCACCAATCTTCCAACAGGCATCGGTAGAACTGTACCAAGGGGCAGAAATAGTTACTCTACGAAGGAATGGCGCAAAGACTTAAAAAGAACAAATTTTGCTATTGGCGCCTCGACATTAATGGCCGATAGCGTCGATACCTTCGGATACCTGCATGGTATCTATCCTTCGAAGCCGATCATCGCCTCCATTGGCAATCGTCTCCCGATTTCTTCTGCGTGCCACGTTCCAGCGTTGCGGGCTCGCATTCGTTGGCATCTCCGCCATAAAAGAGGCTTCGGAAAATCCCGTCCACTATTGCTCGTCGTTCCCGCCTGCGATCAGGCTCCGAAAACAAACTGTGAGGCGGCAGTTCATTTGACGCCCAGCGAGTATCTGCGCCGAGATCGCGTCGCGGCATGCGCTCTTTGTATCCATGCGCCCTTGCTATTTGCTTTTTAGGCTTGGTTGCCTTTCCGCCCAAAGATGCGTGTTTGATCGGCCGGGGCTTCGGTAGCACAACCTCTTCTTTTTGCCCGACGAATTGGCCAATCAATTGCTGATTTCCGGCATCGGCGGCGCTGGCGACTGCAGTGACAGGCGGCTCCTCTTCGGCGGGTTCTTTTCCGGCCGTGGCGGAAGAGGGATCCACCGCGGTCCAGGTAAATTGCCCAGGGGCGCGCAAGAGCGGGTGTCCGTCGATGTCGCGCAGTTCGGCGACAAACGCCATTGGACCCACGAAGCCTTGAGGCGGAATGACATAGGCGTTCTGCAAATCCTCGATATTGATCCGCCATTCTCGGTCCCCGACGCTCGCGCCGGACGTCAAAGTCGTGCCAACAGCCAATCCCTTAAGAACGATGTTTGTGTCGGGCACATAACTCGTGACTTTCATCGAAAGGGGCAAGGCCGAATCCGCGGCTCCGATCGTGTCCGTCACGACGACGACCGGCGTCGGTACCCCACGCGAAACTTCGCGAAGCGCAGCGGTGGCAGCTTCGAGCCTGTCGCTAAGCGGCATCACCGGCTCATCAGCGGTGATCAGCCAGTCTCGCCATTTCCCGAAATTTGCCGAATCAAGGCGCACGAAGGCGGTGGTGATGCAAAAGGACGTCCAAGCTACGGCGGCGACGATACTCGCGAGTGCCGTAAGGCGGACACGTCTGTATTCCGGATCGTCGAACTGCCTGTGCCGCTTTCGGGGAGGAATTGCCAATGTTGTCCTGTAATCCCCAACGGGACGAGTTCGAGAACGCCAAACCGCCACTCGCCGTCGAGGCGACCAACTTCGCGCTTCAATCTCGCGGACAAACCATTCCGGGAGCCGACTTTGTGTTGAACGTGGATTGAGCTCGACCTGCGGTATCGATGCACTCATATGCGACCCCACCAGACGCAACACAAATACGCGAACCAACACCGACTTTCCCGTCCACGGCGATAGTAGCTACTCTTTTGTTGGGATGGTGGTAGCGTAGCACTTCCGGAACTCGGAAAAGATGTCCGTGCGTACGTCTTCGACAGCAACAAACGTGTCGAATATCTATAGTGGGGCGCGCATCATCGTCGTGTGCTCGGAATTGGACGAAACCCAAAAATCCCGGACAAGCTGTCCTTGAACAGCTGGCGGCCTCAGCGCCGCCAAATCTTTAAGCCTAGGCGGAACGGTGTGCCGGCTGGAGCGGCCGCTTGTGCCGGCCTCGGCCGGACAGTGCCCCGACGCTATTCGGAATTTCTATTTCGACTTCAAGTGTCGAAATCTTTTTGCGACGAATCATTTGCACGCTGACCCCGGCGGGGTCAATTTCGACATGTCTGGCCACGGCAGCGAGAATTTCGTGGCGCAAGATGGTCAGCAAATTGGAAGAGCTAGGTACGGAGCGCTCATGCGCAAACAGAATCTGCAGACGGTCGCGCGCTACAGGGGCGGACCCTCCTCGCTTGAACAGATTGAAAAAGTTCATGCTGCTCTCCGGCCGAAGAGCTTGCCAAACAGCCCCACCTTATCGGATGGCACTGTCATTTCGATGTCTTCGCCCATAAGTCTCCGGGCGGCATCGGAATAGGCACGCGCGGCAGCGCTTCCTGGATTGTTCAGTGTCACCGGCGAGCCAAGATTCGATGCCCGCAACACCTCCTCGCTCTCCGGAATAATACCAAGGAGTGGCGTAGACAGAATCTCAAGCACGTCATCGATCCCGAGCATCTCGCCGCGGGTGGCACGGCTCTGGTCGTAACGTGTAATCAGGAGATGCTTGTCGATACGCTCGCCGCGCTCCGCTCTCAGCGTCTTGGCGTCAAGGAGCCCGATGATGCGGTCAGAATCGCGCACCGAAGACACTTCCGGGTTTGTCACGATGATGGCGACCTCCGCAAAGCGCATTGCGAGCGTTGCACCGCGCTCGATTCCCGCGGGGCTGTCGCATATGACCCAATCGAACATTTGCCGAAGCTGGCCAATGATCCGGCGAACGCCGTCTTCAGTCAGGGCGTCTTTGTCGCGGGTCTGAGACGCCGGAAGCAGTGCGAGCGTGTCGATACGTTTGTCGCGAATAAGGGCTTGTTGGAGTTTGGCGATGCCCTGGATCACGTTGACCAGATCATAAACCACTCGCCTTTCAGCCCCCATCACCAGGTCCAGATTGCGCAGGCCAACGTCGAAGTCGACGATCACGACCTTCTGTCCCATTTGCGCCAGCGCCGCTCCAATCGCCGCAGTCGTTGTGGTCTTCCCCACACCGCCTTTGCCGGAAGTAACAACCACGACCTTCGCCATTGTTTGCATCTCCTGGGTAAATGACTAGTCCAATGCGGCGATCTTCACCGCATCGCCATCGAGCCATGCTTGAACGGGTCCTTTTAGGAACTTCTGATCGAGTGATTCGGCCGTCAGATAATATCCGTCGATCGCCACAAGCTCGGCCTCGATCTTGCTGCAGAAGATGCGCGCCCTGGAATTGCCGTGGGAACCTGCCATCGCGCGTCCGCGCAACGTGCCGTAGACGTGGATTGAACCGCCCGCGACAAGTTCCGCTCCGGATGCCACCGATCCGAGCACCGTCACGTCCCCATCGGGAAAGAGTATCGATTGCCCCGACCGTATCGGCTTGTCGAGCAGGAGCGTCGGTTCCTTGCGCACGTCCTGCGCGGGTAACTCAACTCTATCAGGTATGACGGTGCCTGCGTGGCTGGAACGCACTAAAGGTGGCAGACCCGCACCCGTCGAAAGCGGATCAGCATTTTCGAGGCCCAAAACGCGAATGCCGCGTTGCTCGAGTTCGGAAATCAGGTGCACGATCGCGAGCTTGCTGAGTTTCACCGCGCTCAAGTCAACCACGACTGGCGCGCCGCTTAGGAAGCTTTCCGCGCTCTTTATCCTCTGATCGATCTCAGCTATCCACTCGACAATCGGCGGCTCCGGTGCAAGCACAACCGCCAGATAAGACCGGCAGACAAATCGCGTCGTTGTGGCTTGCCGAGAATCAGCAACAGAGGTCACGACCACTCCATCATGTGAGTACGAGCGACAACGAGCGGCTTCATCGCGCTTGTGCGCGATGAATTGCGCGCATTCGCGAATGCGCCGCACGATCATATAAATCTGAGTCGCGACTGTTTTCGAAGTGCGATGCTACCGCACACGAATTTCACAACATTTATAATCGACTGTCAGCTGTCCGCGCTCTCCATCTCGATGTCGCGCGGTGGATCAGGCACAAGGCTTGTCTGCTCTTGGCCGCTTATAATGGCCGATGCCACAGCTCGAAGGTCCTCGGCGGCGCGCTCGGCCTTTTCAGCATCGCGAATCGCATTCGAAAGTTTGGATCGAAGAACCATCCTCGAAGTTCCAATGGTCGCCGACTTGGCTAGATCGGCCGACGCGGCACGCAGTTCAGTCATTAGCGTTTCGATACTCGTCCTGGCACTGTTCACCCCCTCAACTCCTGTACGCAAAACAAGGCGATGATCCCCATAATCGGTCCCTTGCTAACCGGTGGCGAAATCTATGGGGACGAACGTGGCAAAAGCTTGGGTTGTTCTCCGAACGGCGTCAGCAACGATCATCCCCTGCCCTGTGTCGCTAACCGCATACCTCCGCCGAACGCGGATCAAGCTCAAGACTCGGCGGCACCGCCAGCGCCGCGCCGTTTTTAAAACACATCTGCTACACATCCTTGTTAAAAAGTTCCGACTGGATTGATCGAGTGCTGCTGCTTGGGGAGTCAACGGCATGTCGAGTTCACTGAGTGGCGGCCTGCCACGGTCCGTCGGAAGCCGATGCCCACCATCGATGAAGCTTTTTGCGGATCATCCTGGTCCTGTGTCGTCACGTTGAAAGTGCGTGCGGGGGAAATCGTATGATTGAAGCGATCATGTACCTCGGGATCGGTTTTCTTTTTGCAACCCTCATTGCTGTGTGCGTCATTCCGCTGATCCACGGGCGCGCGGTGCGACTGACCACCCGACGCATAGAAAACTCGATCCCGCAGTCGATGGCCGAAATCCAGGCCGACAAAGATCTACAGCGCGCGGATTTCGCAGTTTCGACTCGGCGCCTCGAGATCACCATCGAACAGCTCAAGGAAAGCAATACTAGCCAGCGCGCCGAAATCGGGAAGAAGGACGACATCATCAACCGGTTCAAGATTGAGCGCGAAGCGCAGAACGTGGAACTGCTCCTGCTCAGGGCCGAAGTGGGCGCCCTCAAGCAGCAGATCGGCGCTTCCGATATCAGACTGAACATCGAGCAAGATCAGCTCGCGGCGATCTCCACCGTGCCAGCGGATTCGCCGCTACCCGAAAAGGCCAGCACACACCTGATTTCTCCCCAAGTTCGGATGCAGCACGACCGTTTTCCCCGGGCCGCATTGTTGGCAACAAAGTATGAGGGAGAGGGTTCAGTCACGGAACCGATGCTTGCCCAAAAGCGAACAGCTTTGAACGACCAAAATGATCGGAGCGATACGCCTCTCGCGGCGTCGGCGGTAGTCGAAGGAATTGCAGCGCGCGCGGATGACCCCATTGCGGAAATTTCAGCCGATGGCTGTAAGCCGATAGGTCGCGAGTCGATTTCCGCGTCGCGCAGCGATCCGGCGATTCACGTGTCGCGGAGCGATCATTTTGTGCAAGAACAACCGCGGCGCGGCATCCGACTCGGGACCATCCCTTTGGCCGCGGTCCTGATCGGTATTGCCGTGTTTTTGTGGATCTACCATGAGGACGCAAATAAGACGCTTACGACCTGGACCCAGGCGATCATCCCGCCGCCACCCACGTCAGCGGCAAAGGTGATCACGCCACAGTCTGAAGAAAAGGCGACTTCACCGGCAGTGAGTTCGCAGCACGACGAATTGACATCTGAAGTGGCCGACACGCGGACCAACGTTCAGCAGTCTGCCGCCAAGCCGGAGGAGCTGAGCCGCGATGCCGAGCCAGCCCGGAGCGAACCTGAAGCCAAAGAGGTGCGGTTGGATCCAGCGCCGCAACCTCAGCCAAGACTTGCTCCGGTGCCGGAGACTCCGCCGACAACAATTCCGGGCTGGATCGTGCATGAAGTGACCAACGGGACGGCGGTCGTCCAGGGGCCCAATGGCACCTGGAGGGTGGCGCGCGGCGATGTCCTGCCCGGTGCCGGAAGGGTCGATTCTATCGTTCGCTGGGGAAATCGCTGGATCGTTTCGACCAACAGAGGACTGATCTCGACACCATAGCGACGTAATCGTTCTTCGCGGGCAAGCTTTCGATTGCGTGGAATTGAGGCAAGCCGATTGTCAGCGCGCGCTGCAGGTCACTGCGTGCGTAGCTAGCGGTGTTGGGGTGTTGTTTTCGATGCCAAAGTATCGGTGGAAAGCTACCGCCGGATGATAAGCGCCCTGCGCTAAATTCTTCGTTATGAAACGGAAGGGTAAGCTTGGCGTCGTTACCCAAAACTATCCGTACGTTGTAAGGGTCGTTGCAGGGGCCGGCCGCGATCTAGACAACATGCACGAATTTCATGTGCGCAATGGCATCGCAGAACGATATCTGTGGTGCCAAGCTTTTGATGACAGCGACGTTCTGCACTGGCGATTTGAAGAACCTGCGTACGCAGAATTTTTCATCGCTGAGTTTGGCGGCGAACTCCTACCCTCATTGCCGACGAGTGATTTAGCAATGATGCGTGTTAAGCGGTCCATCGCGTGATTGACGCTTCGGACGATCATGCAAGACCTCGGCGCTGGACACCTGCGGCTGCCTGAAGATATCCGCTCACACACGACTGTGTGGTGGCGCACGCAGTCCAAGTCGAACCCGTCTCCATTGCCGAATTCCCTGCTAACAGGGAAATTAACAGGGATATCCGTCAAATCGGCCCGCGTGAGCCGATTTCGAACCCTAATACTCGAGCAAAATTACTGACTTGCGGCAAAATTCCCTACGCAACAGAACAGGCAATTATTTTGGAGGAACAGGGTATTCGCACGCAAGAATAGGGAATTTTGTTTTACCAATGAGCTTGAAGCGCGCGTCATAAACGTCCCGAAACTCAAACCGGGAGATTGTTTACAGCCACCCCATGTCCGCTTCAGACATTTCGCATCGCAATCAGCATATCTGCTTTGCCCCCAAAAGCGGACATTGGCGCTGCACAAATCAATGTCTGCTAAGGGCCAATAGCGGACATTCAGCCCGCCTATTAGCGCCTCAACGCGCCATACGCTCAAGCGCAAAACGATTTTGCAGAAGCAATCCGTGAGGCGATACACGCGTTATCAGTCCAGAGTGTTCCAAATCGGTAATAGTCCGGCTTACGGTCTCAATTGATAGGCCTAGATGGTCGGCGATGTCGTGATATGGCATCGGAACCTCAAGATATTTTGCTTTTCCCAACCGCTTCCATAAATCAATCAAGAACGTTGCTACACGGCATTTCGCGCTCCGGTGCAATAACAGGCCATGCTCTTGTGCTCGCGCAAGCTTGTTTGCCGTGGCGACCAATAAAAAATTTGCAACTCGAATTTCTTTGGACGCGAGGGACACAAACCCGCTGCGTTTGATAAATAGCACGACCGCATCTGTAGCGGCTTCGATGGAAAGCGAGCTTGTCAAATCGGACCAGCCAAACAGATCACCCGGCAAATAAAAGGCGACGATGCCGCGGGCACCCTCTTGGTAGGTCTTACAACTACGGATGACGCCGCTGACTACAAAAAAGATGTAATCGTCTTCCTCACAAGAGATGCAATTGTTGCGGTGATAGCGAAAGGGCCCACGTTGAAGCGGAGAAAGTTTGCGCTTTAGAGTTTTATTCGAATCGAAGCGCGGGATTGCCCGGCTAAAGAGAACGGCTGTGGTGGGCCGTATAAGATATCCGCACCGAGCCGTCTTGTGTTTGGCCGACAAGTTTTTGTTCGTTCCTGCCATCGATTTCGGATGGAAGATGCCGCCAAGCGCGAGCTAGTCGGCCAAGTCTTCTTCTTTGGGTTTGCCGCCGATTGGCAAAAGCATGCCGATCAAGGCGGCTAGCGCTACCAGTACCACAAGAATCAGAATCTCCAGTGAGCCGTCACCGTTGTCAGGCCAAATGCCGAACCATTCTTCGATAAAGCGCACGATCCTGTCCTGATGATTTTTATTGTGTTTGGTTACCGCGCGACTAAGCTGCTGTGGGGATCATCTGATGGCTCGTCGACTGATTGCATCGGGCTCATTTGAGCCTGAGCAAAGCGCCGCGATGATATCTGCTTACGACGCTGCCTGCACGGTGCTTCGGCTCACCGATATCGACGATCCACTAACTGAATTGATCGCTACGGCCATTGTGGAGGTGGCAAGCACTGGAGAGCGCGATCCCATCTTACTTGCAGGCAAAGCCCTTGTTGCGCTCGGATTGCGCGAGCCGCCAGGTTGACCGAAAGCTTGCACCTTAAAACGCAATATGCAGTCGTCGCCTGGGCAGTTCTATATGTCGAAAGATTAGACGGCGCGAAGCGCGCCCCTGTACGAACTCAATTGATCCAGTGCTGGTGGCGGTGACTGAAAAACCTCGTTCTCCACGTCATCGCGTTTTGAAGGGTGCTTTCATCGTAATTAGCGAGAAGGCCCCAAAGCTCGAATGTACAGTGCGGAACATTTCCGACACTGGGGCCGCCCTTCAGGTTTCGACAACGTTTGGCCTTCCGCAAGCGTTCGACATAATCGTCGATGGAGTTCGTCGTCGGTGCCACGTGGTGTGGCGTACAGACACCAAGATCGGCGTTTCTTTCGAAACGTGATCTCGGATCAGGAACCGATCCCTGCACTTCCGGATTGAGACCGCAGGTTCACCAGTAGAGGGGAACCTGGGAGGCAGTCCGCTTCGCGTAATGCCACAACGTAGCAGAAGCGGCTGCCATCTCCCATTTCGAACTCGCCGCCGTTAGCGGCCAACGGCATTAAGCGCCAGTAAAGCAAAAAATAAACAACCCAAAGACCAACCAAAAATCCGCGCCGCGTGTCTTTCGCTCATGGAGCGACAACAGCCAAACTGAACAAAAGTTCAGGGTTCGGCTCGCGCTTCGCCGTCTTGCTATGTCAAATTTAATGGCGGCCAAAACGATGGCATATATATTTGCGTGTGCGGTTGTAGGCCAGCAACGGGAGGCGTAAGTGCCGCAATCAGATATTTTCAGTCCTCAGAGGGCGTTCATAGATCAACCATCTTGTCCTAAGTGCGGCTCCGCGATGTGGCTAGCTTGCATTGAGCCGGACAAATCGGATCACGATCTACGCACTTTCGAGTGTCCGACCTGCAAACACACCGAAACAAAGGTCGTGAAATTTAAATAGCGCGCGCTCGCCCGAATGGTCTTGAACGGCTCAAGCGACATCGAATGTCCGCTTTGGGTCAGAAGCGGACATATGCAGCGCACCAACCCATGTCCGCTTTACCCCAATAGCGACCGCGAAAGCGGACATCTGCCCCCGGGTCATGTCTGCTTTACTCCCGAAAGCGGACATGTGCGATGCAATGGCTCATGTCGGCTTTGGGCCAATAGCGGACATCGCATCGCCTGCGCTCAGCAAAATAAAAACCCCGAGCCGATGGCTCGGGGTTTCGATGTTCTGATTGCGACGGAAAACTACATCCCCGTCCAGAATCTGTAGTTCACGCCGGCCAGGACACTGACCGCAGTCGTGTTGCCGCTGAAGAGACAGCCATTCACACAGGCGGTGGCGACGGGGGTAAATATGACCCGATCGCGCGAGCCGAAGTCGTAGTAATTGCCTTCAATGAAGGCTGACCAGTTGGGCGCGAATCGATATTCGAAACCGCCGCCAACCGTCCAGCCGGTCTTGGTATCGGAGAAGGAACCGACTGCAACGAACGCCGGCACAGCCACCGTGATGTCTGCCGTGACGCGACTCCAGACCGCGCCGCCCTGGACGTAGGCCAGCCCGGGGCCCCACGAATAGCCGACCCGGCCCGTCAGGGCATCGAACCAACGATTACGGAAATCAGTCGTTGCAACCCCGGTTCCAGTCGGCGTTACGAATGAGAATGTCCTGTCTCTGTGGTTGGTTGTCCCATCGAACAT
>Ga0247789_1000122_pt1 | contig 13587 bp, 10 predicted proteins | sample UWRJS220509R4_FD_179919 | JGI IMG/M metagenome (GOLD analysis project Ga0247789, IMG submission 179919) | Soil microbial communities from Arlington Agricultural Research Station in Wisconsin, United States - UWRJ-S220-509R-4 | ecosystem: Environmental > Terrestrial > Soil > Agricultural land...
ATGGGAACGGACGCAATCGATCGGGTCAAGAAGGAGCTCCTTCGCGCCTTCGACAACACACGCGCCGAACTCGACCGCATCGAGCTTCTGGCCGCGGGTCTCGCTGCGTTCAATACGCCCATTCCAGGTTATGAGCCGACATTCCGGCATCTCCCTCAGCTGAACCTGACCGTCCATGAGCTCGCCTCGGACGAGACGAGGGCCTAGGTTTCCCCGAGCAGCTCGCGCCGCTGGCGCTCCGAGGCGTCGGAGTAGCGGCGCAAGGCATGCGCCTCACTCATCTGGCCGATGACCTGCCGGCGCTCCAGCGAGTTGACCACTGGTAACGCTTCGGCCTCGTAGCGGTCGAAGGCCGCGATCGCCTCCCGGGCTGTCATCTGGGGGACTAACATGTGGTCGGTATGGTGCAGAATTTTCCGCATGGAAATGGTCGTGCCAAGCTCGGCGGCATGAGCTTCCGCAACGATGACCATGCCGGCATAGCGGCCCTCTTCGTCCACTGCGATGACCTGGTTGGTTGAGCCCAGCGGAAAGGCCTCGCGAAACGCCGCGACAGGCTGATCTGCCGGCGCGGTGCGGACATCAGCGCGCATCATCTGACCCACTGTCAGATCGCGGATCCAACCGACATCGGCGGCGCCACGAATCGATTCGCCGCGCAGATGGAAGCGCCAGGTGGCGAAGGAATAGCCGAAGAACTCGCGCGTCATCTGCATCGCAATGATGGCGGAGATCAAAACCGCCGTGGTGAGCCACAGATCGCCAGTGGTCTCCAGCGCGATGAACGTCATTGTCAGCGGTCCGCCGATCACCGAGACCGAAAGCGCGCACATGCCGATGATCGCGTAGGAATCTGGATCGATGTGCAAGCCCGGCAAGATCGCGCCGAGACCAAGGGCGAACAGCTGCCCTCCGAGCGCACCTAGCAACAGCGAGGCAAAGAACAACCCGCCGCGGAATCCGGCGCCGAGCGAGATCATCGATGCGATCGCCTTCAGCACGAAGATCAATGCGATGGTGGCGATCGGCAATTTGAAGATGCCGGTCAGATGCAAGGCCCCGTGACCTGACGACATGACCTGGGGCGACAGGATCGCAAGCAGGCCGACCAGAGCACCGCCGATCATCGGGCGCAGCGCCGGTTTGACCTTCAACTGCGTGAATAACTTCTCGCAAGCAGCGACGCCGCGCATGAGGACGATGCCAAAGACCGCCGCAAGCACGCCGACAAACGCTGCGATCACGACGTCATGAACCGCAAGGTTCGACACCGCGCCCGTTTCAATGCCTAGACGGTCGGGCGTAAAGACGCGTGCAGTCAGATAACCGACAAGCGATGCCATGCCGACCGGCGCAAGCGAAGCGATCGAGTAGCTGCCGATAATCAGTTCGAAACCGTAAAAGGCGCCGCCGAGCGGCGCACCGAAGGCGCCAGCAATCGCAGCCGCCGCGCCGCAGCCGACCAGGACGCGCATATCACTTCGGCGTAGACGGAACGAACGCCCGATCGCCGAGGCGATGCCGCTCGCGATCTGGGTGTATCCCGCCTCCAGACCGACCGAGGCGCCGATGCCGCTCGACCAGACCGTTTGTGCGGCGACGATCAGGCTGCCGCGCATGGACATGCGACCTCCGTGCAGCGCGTTCGCCTCGATCGGGTCGACTTCCGTGCCGCGGCGCCGCGTGATGAAGGCCGTGACCAAGCCAAACAGCAGTCCTCCAAGGCTCGGCACGACGAAGGCCCGAATCGGGTTGAGCGCGACCCGGCCCGACAGTCGCTCACCGGGATCGAGGCCAAAGAAAAGCTGATGCATAAACCCGACCGTTTCACCCATGGCGGCGACAGCAAGACCCGCGATGGCGCCGATGACCACCGCCAGCACGATGACGCTCGATTCACGCGCGCGCACGATCGCGCGCAGTCGGTGTGGCACTTCGAGTGGACGGCTGAACAGGCTCATCAGGGGCAAATTCGAACGGGCGGGTGGCGCCACCGGCTTAAATTCCATGACGCGTTCCCTTGCAAGCGCTTCAAGCCAACGCTTGGCGCGACAGTTTGACTGCCTTTCGCACACACGTTTTTCACCGTCTTCGAAATCGTGAATCGGGGCCAAAAAAATGGGCAAAAAAGTGGGGATTTTTGCACCCTGACCTCTTTAAAAAGCGCTGCTAAATCAACATATTAAGGGCAATGACTTTGGCCTGTACGAGGCCTTATTTTCATGTCACACAAATCGTCGATTCCGACTCATTTTTCTGACCGCGCAAAGGGTGCCGTCAATGGCTGAACCGGCCCGCAAAAACCCGTCCGACTATGGCGCCGAGTCGATCAAGGTCCTCAAGGGCCTCGACGCGGTCCGCAAACGGCCGGGTATGTATATCGGCGACACCGATGACGGTTCCGGCCTCCATCACATGGTCTACGAGGTGGTGGACAACGCCATCGACGAGGCGCTCGCCGGGTTTGCCACGGAGGTGGTTGTAACGCTCAACCCCGACGGCTCTTGCACGGTGCGCGACAACGGACGCGGCATTCCGACGGACATCCATAAGGGTGAAGGCGTCTCGGCGGCCGAGGTCATCATGACCCAGCTGCACGCGGGCGGAAAATTCGACCAGAACGCATACAAGGTTTCCGGCGGTCTGCACGGCGTCGGCGTCTCCGTGGTGAACGCGCTCTCGACCTGGCTCAAGCTCACTATCTGGCGCGACGGCAAAGAGCATTTCATGGAGTTTCGCGACGGCGTCGCGAAGGCTCCGCTGAAGGCGAGCCGCGACGCGAAAGACAAGCGCGGCACCGAAGTGACGTTTCTGCCGAGCACAAAGACTTTCACCATGGTCGAGTTCGACTTTGCGACGCTCGAGCATCGTCTGCGCGAGCTGGCATTTCTGAATTCAGGCGTCGCCATCGTGCTTGCCGATCAACGCCACGCGGTTGAGAAGCGTGAAGAGATGAAATACCAGGGCGGCGTTGAGGCCTTCGTGAAATTCATCGACCGCAACAAGACCTCTCTCATTCCAAACCCGATCATGATCAATGTCGAGCGCGAAGGCATCACGATTGAATGCGCGCTGTGGTGGAACGACGGTTATCACGAGAGCGTGCTCTGCTTCACCAACAACATCCCGCAACGCGACGGCGGCACCCATCTTGCCGGCTTCCGCGGCGCACTCACCCGTCAGATTACGCAATATGCCGATACCCTCGGCACGTCGAAAAAGGAAAAGGTTGCGCTCACCGGCGACGACTGCCGCGAAGGCCTGACCGCCGTACTTTCGTGCAAAGTTCCCGACCCGAAGTTCTCGTCACAGACGAAGGACAAACTGGTGTCGTCGGAAGTCCGTCCGGTGGTCGAAAACGTGATCAACCAGGCCCTGCAGGACTGGTTCGAAATTCACCCCTCCGAAGCCAAGGTCATCGTCGGCAAGGTGGTGGAAGCGGCTGCCGCACGCGAGGCTGCGCGCAAGGCGCGCGAACTCACTCGCCGCAAGGGCGCGCTCGACGTTTCATCGCTTCCGGGCAAGCTGGCCGACTGTCAGGAGCGCGATCCCGCGAAATCAGAGCTTTTCATTGTCGAGGGCGACAGCGCGGGCGGCTCCGCCAAGCAGGGCCGCAACCGCGAATTCCAGGCGGTGCTGCCGCTGCGCGGCAAGATTCTGAACGTGGAACGGGCGCGTTTCGACAAGATGCTGTCGAGCCAGGAAATCGGAACGCTAATCACGGCGCTCGGCACCGGCATCGGGCGCGACGAGTTTAACCCCGACAAACTGCGCTACCACAAGATCATCATCATGACCGACGCGGATGTCGACGGCTCGCACATCCGTACCTTGCTGCTGACGTTCTTCTTCCGGCAGATGGAAGAGTTGATCAAGCGCGGCCACATTTTCATCGCTCAGCCGCCGCTCTACAAAGTTGCACGCGGAAAATCTGAGCAATATTTGAAAGATGAACGCGCGCTGGAAGACTTTTTGATCGTGACCGGGGTCGAAGAAGCTGTGCTGCGCCTTGCCTCCGGCGAGGAGCGCGCCGGCGAAGACTTGCGCAAGGTGGTCGATCAAGCGCGCGTTATCCGTAACCTTCTCAATGCTCTTCACAGCCGTTACAACCGCCAAGTCGTTGAACAAGCGGCCATCCTTGGCGTGCTCAGTTCAGAGATTTTCGGTGATCCGAAGAAGGCCAAAGCGGCGGCACCCTACATCGCCAAACGCCTTAATGCCCTCTCCGAGGAAACTGAACGTGGGTGGGAAGGCGAGTTCAGCGAAGAGACGGGCTTCACCTTTACGCGCACTTTGCGTGGCGTGAAGACTGTTTCCATTATCGATCATGCTCTGCTCGGATCGGCAGATGCTCGTAAGCTCGACGAATACGCTGCCTCTTTGCAGAAGATCTACGAAAAACCCGGATCATTGCGTCGTAAGGATGAAACCTGGGCGATTCACGGGCCGGTCGGCTTGTTTGAGGCCGTAACCGGTGCAGGGCGCAAGGGCGTAACAATGCAACGCTACAAAGGCCTCGGCGAAATGAACCCCGAGCAGCTGTGGGAGACCACGCTCGATGTGAACGCGCGCTCGCTGCTGCAGGTGAAGGAAGGCGAGGATGCCGACAACATCTTCACCGAATTGATGGGCGAGTTGGTGGAGCCACGCCGGCTCTTCATCGAGCAGAACGCACTCGCCGCCAGCGTGGACGTCTGAAACGAGACCGCGCGTTCGGGTCTAGGTGCAGCCCAAGCCCCAAAAGGCACAGGACCGCATAACCGGATAGTAGACCCCGCAGGCGCCCACCGCGCAGCGCTCCTGCCAGAACGGCCAGTTGATGAAGCGCAACCGAGCGACGTTGGCGGAATGGGTCCGGCCGATAGGCGCTTCGCAATCGCCACAATAAGGCTTCTGCTCCACAACACGCATGCGCTGATCGAAAGTGCCCGCACCGCGTGCGTGCGTGCGCTTATGCTCGAGTCTCAGATCGGCGGCGTAAGACGCGCCCCCGAGCAGCACGATCAGACCCGCTACCAGGAATACGAATATTGTTCGCATGAGTCCCACTCCACCGGATTTCCGGGCACCATAGCTGTCAAAACCAAAAGGCCTTTTTCCGGGAAGGCGTTATTTGCGAACGCGGTTAAATTTCTGCGAATTTCACAATCCCGCGCCGGTACAGGGCCCTGGCTCCAATCATGCGACCGGCGGCCTGGGCTGACGGGTGCGCGGATCGCGCGGAAGCCAGCCCCCTCCGTCAACGCACGAAAGAAAGTCGCCGACAACCTGGTTGAACAGATCGGGCTCTTCCAGGTTCACGGCGTGGCCGGTCTTGGGAAAGATCATGAGGCCCGACGCCGGGATGGCATCTTTAAGAAATAACCCCGGCTCGATGCAGCGCTCATCTTCGTCGCCGACCACGATCAAAGCCGGCATCGTAAGTCGCCGAATGTCACGTTCGAAGTCATAGAGCGAAGGACGCTCGCCCTGAAATCCGCGCGACATGTGCGCCGATCCTTGCGGGTCGTGCTCGGAAAGTTGTTTTGAAAATTCGGCAAAGCCGCGCGGATCCTTGAGTTCCAATTGAAGGCGGCTCGGGCCGCGGCCATACGTCTGCGCCACTGCCGCGGAGCCTTCGCGTTCGAACTGTGCGGCGAGATCGTGCGAGCGTTTATGGAAGTCCTTGGTGTACCAACGCTCGCTGCCCGATCCCGCGCCCGCGAGTACCAGCGAGCGCACGCGCTGCGGATGGTTGAGCGCGACCTGCAGCGCCGTGTAACCGCCCATCGACAGCCCGATAAGGTGGGCCTTGTCGATCTTCAGGTGATCGAGCATCGCCACGGCATCACGCATCACATGCATGTAGCTGTAGGCTTTGGAATCGACCGGAATATCCGATGGCCTGTATCCGCGCGCACTGTAGGCAATGGCGCGGTAGCGCTTGCCGAATTCCCGCAGTTGACGCTCCCAACTGCGGTGGTCGCCGGCGAATTCGTGCACGAAGAGGATCGGTGTGCCCTGTCCCACTTCTTCATAATAAAGCTTCACGTTGTCGGGCGTCGTTGCGTAAGGCATCAGAACAAGTCCAGGTATTCCTTCTGCTCCCAGGAGGTGACGTCCGGCTGATCGGCTGCCTCCTTTTGAAAGCGTTCGATCTCGGCAGCCTTGATGTGCGTGTAATAGTCGATGAACCCGCCGCCAAAGCCGGCCCGAAACGTTTCGTCAGCGCGCAGCGCGGTCAGGGCCTCGCTGAGATTCTTCGGAAGCAATGCGGCCGCTGCTTCATAGGGCGTATCGGCGGAAGGGCCCGGATCGAGCCTGCGTGCAATGCCGTCGAGCCCAGAATAGACCTGCGAAGCGACGTAGAGATACGGATTTGCCGCGGGCTCGCCGACTCGATTTTCAAGACGGGTCGCGGGATCGCCGGGCTGGCCGAGCACACGGATCATCACGCCGCGGTTGTCGCGTCCCCAGATGGCGCGATCAGGCGCAAGCGAATAGGCCCGATAGCGCTTGTAGCCATTGATCGTAGGCGTCGTGAAAGCGGCTGCTGCGCGCGCATGCGCCAGCAAACCACCGAGATAGTAACGGCCAACAGTGGACAGCACGTCGGCGTGATCGAAAGCAAAGGCGTTCCGGCCCGATTTTGCTTCGAGCAGCGATTGGTGCAGATGCCAGCCGCTCGACATCACATTCGGCAAAGCGGGGCGGCACATGAAGCTCGCAAGCATCCCATGACGTCGGGCTATCTGCTTTGCGGCCGCGCGAAAGAGCACCATGGTGTCGGCGCTGGCCAGGCCAGCCTGCGGGCGGAAGGTGAATTCGCACTGGCTCGGGCCAAGCTCCGATTCCACTGAACGCAGTGGCAGGCCGAGCTGCTCGATATGGCGACGGAGAATTTCGAGCGCTGGATCGAGCATGTCGTACCGCGACTCGGTGAGATACTGATAACCTTGCGTGAGCAGGCTCACCTCGGGGGCTTCCGGGGGCCAAGTCGCGTCGGCCGGCGCGAGGCGTGGATTCTCGATCTTGAATAGGTGGAATTCGACCTCTAGTCCGGCGAGAAAATTGAAGCCCGCCTTGGCCAACGTGTTGAGCGCGTCGCGGCAGCGGGCGCGGGCGGAGAACGGCACTGGCGTGCCGTTGGTGAAATAGATGTCGCACAGGAGCCAGCCGGTCTTGTTCGCCCAGGGCAGAATGCGGAACGTTGCCGGATCGGCGACCATTACGAAGTCGCCGCCGCCCTGCATCTCTTCCATCGCGAAGCCGCCACCCGGCGTGAACACCGGATAGACGGTCCGGTGCGCGGTATCCTTAGCGAGCAGCGTCGTAGTCATGGTGACGCCGCTGCGCATCGCGCCTGCGGCTTCGGATGCCAGCAGAGTCTTGCCGCGCAGCACGCCGTGTTGGTCGGCGAATGAAAAGCGCACGACCCCAAGTTTCTCTTTCTTGATAATGCGCTCAACTTGCGCGGCGGCCTTTGCCTGCGCGTCGCTCCACAGGCTGTGGCGCTCGACGAAAGTGACCGGCTTACGCGAACGCGGGGGCATTCGCCTTAATGCCCGTTAGCCCAGCTTGCGGCCTTGCGTTTTACTGCCTCGGTCTTTTGCCAATAGCCCTGCCAATCGTCGACCGGCCCGATTCCGTCGATCGCCGCCGGCCCGGTGATACTTGCCGCCTTCGCGGGATCAAGCACCATGATCGGCTTTTCGCCTTTGCCCGACTGCTCGATCGCCTGACGCAGAAGCTTGCGATATGCGCTGATCGCCTTGTCGGACGTACCGAGATGCTCGTTGGTGCGATCTTGTATTGCGCCCATCGACTCGCAGGCCCATTGGTCGTGCACATTGATGTCGGCGCCCATGCCGGTATAGGTCGCGTGCTCCTGCTCATGGGGATCAAAACCGTAGTCGTTGCTCTTGTTCTTGTTCGGGATGTAATCCGGCAACTGATAGAGCTCGAGCCGTTGGCGGCGCATCTCATCCTTGTTCACGGGCGCGCCAAAGCTGGTGAAGATCGCATACCAATAGTGCTTCTCGTCGTCGATCGGCACATGCCATTGTGCGATCGTCATTTCGCGGCTCATCGGAATGATAAAGGCGTTCGGAAACATCAGATTGGTCACGCGCACATGCGTGCTTGCCTCGCTGATCTGCCGCAGCGTGACCAGTCGGAATCCGAATTCGGTCGGCTCGACCTCGATGCGCGGGCGCGTGAACTCGCGCATGATTTGCGACATCGGCATGTCTGAATCGCGCGAGGTGTCGCGGAACATTTTTCCGTAGGCCTGGCTCGGGTCTTCGTCGCTGAAAAACCGGTGCAGGAACGAGGTGTGCACGGGATCAATACCGACCTCGAGAGATTGCAGCCAGTTGCAGTCGATCATACCCTTGAACGCGAATGTGTGGCTGTCAGGCGCGATAAAACAGTCGAAGTGCGGAAATGCCGGCGGCTCGCCCGATCCGAGATAGGCGAACAGGATGCCGCTCTTTTCCACCACCGGATAAGATTTCTGCTTAATGTTGGTGCAGAGATTGCTGTCGTCGGGCTCGGCCGGCGTCTCAAGACACTTGCCATTTACGTCGAACAGCCAGCCGTGAAAGGCGCAGCGCAGGCCGCCATTCTCAAGCCGGCCATATGCGAGATCGGTGCCGCGGTGCGGACAACGCCGGCCGATCAGGCCGTAACGGCCTTTGTCATCCTTGAAAATCACCAGGTCTTCACCGAACAGCCGGACGGGCTTCACAGGTCGGTTGCCCGAAAGCTCGTCGACGAGCGCCGCGGGCTGCCAGTAGCGCCGCATCAAGCCACCCGCCGGCGTGCCTGCGCCGGTCCGGGCGATGAAATCGTTCTGCTCCGCACTCAACATGGCTGTCCAATCCCCTATTTCGGAGCGACTCTATACGAACACCGGGAAGGACCGGAAGCGTACCGGACCAGAAGCGAAACGGCCGGCGCAAGGCCGGCCGCATTTCAAATCGCTGCAGAAAACCAGCCCTAGTGGCGCGCGGCCCAACCCATATCCATGCGGCGGCGCCACGCTGTCTGCCTCAGGCCTATCAGACGGCTCGCGGCCGTCTTTGCTTCCGCGCGGCTGGCCGCCGCGCAGGTGCGATATTCGAGGTCGGAGACCCGCGACACCAGAGGCTGCTTGCGAAAGAGACGGGCGATCGCGCCAGCGCCACCATTCAGCTTCAGATCGGCAAGTGAATTCGCAACGTTGCCCGAGTGGCCGAAAGCAACAACGCGGCCGGTCAAGGTGTGGCGGACTTCGTAGACTCCAGGGCCGATCGGCGCTTCGACATGATCGCCACTTTGCGCATCGGGAAATCGCTTCCAAGTGCTCCAAGTCTGGACCATGAAAATAACCTCAGTATCACTTCAAAAAGCCGCATCGGGAACGCGACAACTAATCATTGGTTCCGCCAGGTCAACTGGCCCTGTTGATAAACGGGCAATCGAGGCCGGAATTTGGCGAGCCTCCTCGTATTTACACTAATTGGCGCGGTTAATGGCTGCCGTTAATGGCCGGGCAGCACCAGCACTTTCGGCTTTGCCGGGAGACTCGCCTTCGACACCACCAGCGATGGTACCTCGGCGACTTCGACATCCCACTCCTGTCGCACGCGTTGCAGGAAACGGTCGAGCGTATAGGCGCTGAAATAGTGCATGGGGATCATCAGCGGCGCTTTCATCGCGTGCAGCACCTCGACCATGCCATCAAGATCAAGCGTGTAGGATCCGTCGACGGGCACCAGCACGACATCGACCCGACCGATCTCATTGAGCTGCTGTTGCGTGAGCGTGTGGTGCAGGTGGCCGAGGTGCGCGATGCATAGGTTCGCGACCTCAAAGATGAAAATCGAATTGCCATGCCGTTCGGTGCCGCCGTCATAGGTGCGGATATTTGTCGGCACATTGCGCACGCGGACGTCCTTGAACTGAACGTCTATGCGTGCCGGCTTCTGATCCTCGGACCAGCCGGGCAGCAAATATTTGATCGCCGGGTTGGGCGACAGGCTGTAGTGCGTGGTGTGTGCATGGTTCATTGTCGCAATGTCGGGCAATACAGTCGGCTTGACGTAATCATTGTAGTCGGTCGCGATGCGCACCAGCTGCGGGCTCTCGATCAGGAACGTCGAGTGGCCGACATAAGTCAGACGTGCCTGACCGCGCTCAAGCGCGGCAAGATGGAAAGCGGCGGGCACGAAAGGCGGCCGCGCGGCGACAAGACCGGGGCAGCTCTCCATCATTTCAGGTTTGGCGGGCGAAGGTCCGGCACCTTGCGCTTGCGCCTGCACCGCAGCCGCAAAGATAGATACCGTCGCGATGAGAATTTTGACTGAAGCGCAATGCATGACATCTACCCGCGCCGATTGAAGGTGCAGGAATCTGCCATGGTTTGACCGTGCTCGCCACCGACCTCACGCGCAAATGAAGAGCGGCGCCCGAAGGCGCCGCTGAACGTCGTTCGCGTTGAGCGGTCTAGAACTGCTCGAAATAGCGGCGGTCGCGCATCGAGACAATGATGCCCTTCGGCGTGACCACGACCCAGCGACCGTCCTGCCGCTTGATCCGCTCGACCGGCCCGATGCCCGGCAAAGGCGCGCCCGGCACGACCTGATAAACGTCGCCGTGACCTTGCACGTAGACATAGCCGTCGCGCGTTTCGCGGATCGTCCAGTCGGAGATGACCGATGGACGACGCGGGGATTCCGCTGCGGACGCCGGACGTGCCGGAGGCAACGGTGCTGCGGCCGGCGATGTCGGCGGCACCGTTTGCGGCGGCGTGATCGCACCGGTGATTTCCGCGCTGTCGCGCGCCAGACGCTCGCTGATCTTGGCGAATTGGCTGTGCGCCGTTTTGTTTGCGGCCTCTAAGCTCGCCTTCAGGCTGGCGACGTCCTTGGAAAGGCGCGCGATCGATTGTTGCGCCGTCTTGCGCTCTTCAAGACCTATAACATCGACAGAAGCGGGCTTGGAGAATCCGCCGGTCAGCGTCGCGCCAGCCAGCACGCCGACGGACGCGGCGATCACAACCGAAGCGGCAAGCATGGCGTGGCGCCGATGGCGCGGACGCAGGTGGAGCTGCGGCCATCGCGCACGCGCCGGATTTGCTTGGGCAATGGTCGGCTCTTCTTTTTTATTATCGATGTTCGTCTCGTTGACCGCTGCGGCTTCGACGGCTGGCACCTTTGCCATAGGTTCGCTGGCTACGTCCGATGCCGGCGAGAGCGAAGGCGAGTCAACCAATGGCAGTTCGGTCTGCCCTTGCTGCGGTGCATTGTCCGGATTCGCTACCGGATCGCCGCCGGCACTCTCGATTTGCTTGCGCTTGGCCATGGCACTGGTCCTCGATGGGCGTTCATCAATCGCTAACCATGTTTGGTTACCAACTGGTTACCATTGGCTTGCCGGCAAGCGGCCGCGCCTCCTATCAATCGAGAGGACCTTGCACCGCGCCCGGATAACGTCGCACCGGGCGTCCTTGGGTCCCGCGTGAGATGCCGGCATCGCTGGCATCTCACGCTTAATCCCCATCCGAAAATGCAGCAGCTAGACCGCGACGCCGTTCTCGGCCGCGCGTGCCTTCAGCGACACCGCCGGCCGTGCGCCGATGTGTTGGATGACTTCCGCCGCGGCGAGGCCGCCAAGGCGGGCGGCGGTACGATGATCCTTGCCGCGCGCAAGACCGGCAAGAAATCCGGCGGCGAACAGATCCCCCGCGCCGGTGACGTCCGCCACCTGTTCGACGGGCTCCGCCGGGACCGCAACAACAGCATCGCGCGAAACGACAACGCAGCCTTTTTCGCTGCGCGTCACCACTGCGAGCTTGGCCTCACCGCGCAGCGCCTTGACGGCGGTGTCGAAATCGGCGGTCCCATAGAGGCTGTGCAGCTCGCGCTCGTTGGCGAACACGATATCGACGACACCTTTGCGGATCAGATCGAGAAATTCCGCGCGATAACGGTCGACGCAGAAGGCGTCCGACAATGTAAGCGCGACGCGGCGACCCGCTTTGTGCGCGATGCCCGCAGCCTTGACGAAGGCCTCCTTGGCCTGCGGCGGATCCCATAGATAACCTTCGAGGTAGGTGACCGCAGCGCTCGCCACCTGCCCTTCGTCGATGTCGGCCGGCCGCAAGTCCTGGGCAGCGCCGAGAAACGTGTTCATCGTTCGCTCACCGTCCGGCGTCACCATAATATAGGAGCGCGCCGTGGACGGACCGGTCGTTGCCGGCTTGGTGTCGAACGCAACGCCGGCAGCTCGGATGTCGTGGACGAAACTCCGCCCCAACTCGTCGTCTTTCACCTTGCCGACGAATGCTGCGCGGGCGCCAAAGCTCGCTACGCCGACGATCGTGTTCGCGGCGGAACCTCCCGAACTCTCGATCGCCGGGCCCATTGCTGCGTAGATCGCCTGCGCCCGCACTTCATCGATCAGCGCCATCGTGCCCTTGTTCATGCCTTGCGCGACCAGGAAGTCATCTTCGGCGCGGGCGATCACATCGACAATGGCGTTGCCGATGCCGAGCACGTCATAGCGGAGAGCAGTCATGTGTTGTCCTCTTGAATGGCGCGCGCACTATATCGAGGCATCGAGCGGCGGCAAGCTTGTGCGACTGCGTGGATGACGGGCCTGTGCCCACGGGCCTAGAGTAGCCGCGAGGGAATCACCAAAATGTCGCTCGCACGCGATATCACCACGGTTGGCAGCGGCACACTGGCGTCGCGGCTGTTGGCTTATGCGCGCGACGCCTGGATTGCGGCCCTGTTGGGTGCCGGGCCGTATTCAGAGACGCTGTTTGCTGTTCTCCAGGTGGTCAATTTTTTTCGCCGCCTGTTGTCGGAGGGCGCGCTCAATAGCGCCTTCGTGCCGATCTGGATGAAGCTGCACGGCAGCACGGATGGCGCAACCAATGCCAACCGTTTCACGTGGCGCGTCCTGCTCATGATATTCTGCGTGGCGGGCAGCATTGCCCTGCTCGCCGTGTTTTTCGGACGCTATGTCATCGCCGGCATCGCACCGGGCTTCGATGACGCGCAACAATCGTTTGCGGCGTTCCTGCTGTTCCTTACCGCACCCTATATCCTGCTTGCGGGGCTCGTTGCGGTGATCGCGGCCGCTCTCAGCGCCGAAGGCCGCGTCGCCGCGGTTGCTGTCACAACCGTCTTGTTTAACCTGACCGTGCTGCTGGCGCTGCTGCTTCTGCCTGATGAACCGATTGAGCGCTATCAAATCACGTTTTGGGTCGCACTTGCCGTTACCACCGCAGGCGTAGTCCAGCTTCTGGCCGCAGCCACGGTCTGGTTGATGACGGGGAGGCGGTGGCAAAAAGCTCGTTCGCCTGCACGTGATCAGGCTGGAACGTTCTTCGGACGGGCGCTGCCGGGCCTGATTGCAACCAGCATCCCTCAATTGAAGCTGATCGCCGCCACCGCGATCGTCTCGGTATCGCCCGCGGCCGTGTCGTGGCTTTACTACGCCAACCGCCTCTACGAGCTGCCGCTCGGTATTGCTTCGATTGCCGTAACGGCCGTGATTGTGCCGCGCATTGCAGGCGGCGTGCATGCCCGCAACGAGAGCCTATTCGCCTCGGCCCAG
>Ga0247789_1000123_pt1 | contig 13566 bp, 15 predicted proteins | sample UWRJS220509R4_FD_179919 | JGI IMG/M metagenome (GOLD analysis project Ga0247789, IMG submission 179919) | Soil microbial communities from Arlington Agricultural Research Station in Wisconsin, United States - UWRJ-S220-509R-4 | ecosystem: Environmental > Terrestrial > Soil > Agricultural land...
ACGAGTGGCCGGCGCTGCTGGTCGCGGAACGCCATCGCGGTCGCCGTGCGAGCCCGCAGCAACATCGCTAGCTCCTCGTCCGGGCCGCGAACCAGAACGCCGCCAGGGCGACGAGGAGAGCGGCGAATGCGACGGCGAGGGCACCGACCCAATCGCCCCGAGGCGAACCCTGCCCCCCTCCTGCGGCGATCAGGAGGTTTGCGGCGTTACGGGTCGGCGTCACTGCCACCAGCCCGTTGCTCGTCATCTGCGGCCCCGAGAAGGCGTCGACAGAGAAGATCAGGATCACCAGCAGCGATCCCTCGAGCTGACCCTTGACGAAGGCGCCGATCAGGGCGCCGATGCCGATGTAGATCGCGGCGAAGGTGAAGATCGCCACGGCTGCGTGGAACGGGTGGCCGATGCCGCTGCGAATCCACAGCGTGAGGAAGGCGACGGCGCTGACCGTGAAGCCGATGGCAAGCGCGGCGACGATGCGCGAGATGGCGACCCGCACCGGCCCCAATCCGGCGGCGGCGAGGCGGCGATCGGCGGCGCGCGAGGAGGAGACCTGGAAGAAGGCGAGCGTGCCGGAGAGGAACGCCGCCGCCCAGCCGGCGCTGATCGCGGTCGCCGACTGGCTGGCCAGGGTGCCGCCGAGCGCCTTTGCGAAGTCGCCGAGGACGCTGGCGAAGATGAGGACGAAGAAGGCGGGGATCGCGACGAGCAGGACGAGGGTGAGCGGGGCCCGCAGGTGCTCGCGGACGAAGGCGGTGCTGGTCGGCAGCGCCACGCTCAGCACGTGCAGATCCGCCCCTCGCACAGTTCGTACATGCGGTCGAGGCGCTCGCGCTCGGCGAGCAGGTGGGAGACGATCAGGATGCCCATGCCGGTGTCGCGACGACGGCCGCTCATCTCCCAGAAGCGCAGGTAGGTCTCCCAGTCGAAACCGGCGTAGGGCTCGTCCAGCAGCAGCAGCTCGGGCTCGTGCATGAGCGAGAGGGCGAGGTTCAGCTTCTGCCGCGTTCCGCCCGACAGCTCCTCGATCCGGTAGGAGCGGTACTTGGCGAACTGGAGCTCATCGAGCAGGTTGGTGACCGCCTGCTCGCGCTGCCCGTCCTCCAAGCCGTAGGCCCGTCCGAACAGCGCGAAGTGCTCCTCGACCGTCAGCTTTTCCCACAGCATCGGAATCTGCGGGCAGTAGCCGAGGCGTTCGGGGCGCTCGACCTCGCCCGCGTCGCGCTTCAGCAAGCCGACGATTATCTGCATCAGCGTGCTCTTGCCCGAGCCGTTCTCGCCGACCAGTCCGACCAGCTCGCCGGCCCGGACCTCGAGCGTCGCTCCCTCCAACACCTCGATCTTCCGCCGCAGCGGCCAGATGCCACGGTGAAAGCTCTTCTCGACGCCGCGGATGGCAAGGACGGCACGGCTGGCGTTCGGCATATCCATCACGACACCCGCCTCACCCTATGGAGTCCGCTTGCAAGTCGCCATCCGGGCTATGCACGGTTAGGCTTCTGGCATGGAGGCACGGAGTCGAGCGATTCGCTCTAGGGCCGCAAGGCCCCGCCTCTTGGCGGCGATGATCGCTTGTCTTGCGCTCACCGCCACGCTCGCCGGCGCGGGAGTCGCAAGCGCCAACCCCCAGGAGGAAAAGCAGGGCTCGCAGATCCTGGGCGAGCTCGAAAGCGGGAAGCTCGAGTGCGGCGAAGCAAGCCCGGCTGACTTCGAGCTGGTCGGTGAGTACGCGATGGGCCGCATGTTCGGCTCGCCCAGCCAGCACGAGGCGATGAACCAGATCATGTCCCGGATGATGGGCGCCCGCGGCGAGGAAAGCGTCCACGAGGCGATGGGGCGGCGCTTCTCGGGTTGCGGCGGCGGACAGCTGCCGGCGGGCTTCGGCCGGATGATGGGCGCCGTCAACGCGCTGGGAATGATGGGGGGCGGGATGATGGGCGGCGCCAGCCAGGGCGGACGCTCCTACGGTGGCTACGGCGGGATGATGGGCGGCTACGGCTCGTCGGCCAGCACGAACGACGACGACTTCGACGGGCCCTCGGCGGCGGCGATGGTCGGGATGATGGCCGTCTTGATCGGCGCGGTGGCGCTTGCCGTCTTCCTGCTGGCTCGGCGCCGCCCGGGCGGTCCGCTGGACACGCTCGAGCGTCGATACGCAAGCGGGGAGCTGAGCGCCGAGGACTACCAAGAGCGCAAACGACTCCTCGAAGGGAGCTGATCGAGATGATCGCGGCCGCACTGCTGATTGCGGATTCGGGCTTCGACAACCACATGGGCGATTGGGGCGCCGGCTGGTGGATTCTGATGGCCTTCATGATGGTCGCCTTTTGGGGCCTTGTGATCGTCGGCGTCGTATGGGTGATCCGTGCCCTGATGGCTGAGCGCCACGGCCACGGCGGCGCAAGCCCGATCGAAGTGCTCGACCGGCGCTTGGCCAGCGGGGAGATCTCGCCCGAGGAATACCGCGAGCGGCGCGACGTGCTCCTAGGCAAGAAGGACGGCGGAGGCTAGGGTTGGCATATGGGGAACCGGAGGTCGATCTTCAAGGTCATCGATCCGTTTCTGCTCGTCCTCGGCGCGGTGGTCTTGGTCGGAATCGGGTTGCTGATCGGGGTTCTGATCGAAGGTGGCGATAGCGGCCCGGCGAGCGAAAACCTCCAGGCCAACGAAATCGGCAACGTGAAGGACGGGCGAGAGCTGTTCGTCAGCCAGGGATGTTCGATGTGCCACAGCTTCGAGGGTCGGGGTGGATCGGACGCTCCAAGCCTCGACTCCATGAAGGGCGAACTGACCACGAACGAGATCGCCAACATGAGCGGCATGATCTGGAATCACGTGCCGGCCATGAAGGCCGCCTTTGCCGAGGAGCACATCCCCTTTCCCGAATTCACGGGCAACCAGATGGCCAGCCTGATCGCCTACCTCCACGGCGGTGGTCCGCCTCCCGACGTGAAGATGAGCCCTGGTGAGATGGACAGTGAGCACATGAGCGGCGAATAGCGGGACGCTTTGCGGCGTATCGGCCACTCCTGGCGAAAAGTGCCTGAAACGCAGATGCGGACCAGGGGCTCGATTGTCCACGACCCTCCCATCAAAAGGGGGCCGCCGAAGCAGCCCCCTCAACGATCTACTCGACGAGATGGATCAATGTGGCCCCGGGCAGTTCGGTTGATCGTTCGACCCTTGGCACGGATTGCTGTTCGGATGGAAGTGCCCGGAATTTCCAGCCGAATTCGGGCCGCCGAATGCATAGGCGGGACCGACTGCCATCAGCATGATCGCGGCAACGAGGGCAGCCACTCTACGAATACGCCTCTTCATTGCTCAACCTCCTTCTAGCGCGCTGGGGCGCCTAAGGGGCTCCTTACAGAATCTGAGGCGAACCACCCCGTCCTCGCCAGTAATGGTTGAAACGGACCATCGCATTGAATGTCAGGCCCTTTGCTGCAAACAGTCCAGGTGCTTCAGAACTCGGATCCAGACGGGGGCCTCCGGTCGCCCTTTCGCTGGCCACGTCCTTCCGACTCCTCAACCGACGTCACGCCGAAGCTCGCGGGATCGAGCCTGAGAGCGCCAAGCCACTACGCTCCTGATGCTTTCGCCGTTGCGCCGCCCTGTTCGATGCTTTTACGCGGTGGCGAGAATGACCTCGCAGCCACCCAGGGCGAATGACCCCGCGTCGAGCGCGCGCTTCTTCGGCAGCTGGGCCTTCTTCTTCTCCGGGCGGATGTCGATCATCAGCTCGATGTCCAGGCCACTGGCGACCCTGACCAAGCGCTCCAAGCTGGGCGTGTGCTCGCCGGTCTCCATGCGGGCGACATCGGACTGGTGGACTCCGAGCCGCTCGGCCAGCTGTCGCTGGGAGAGGCCGTGCTCGGCCCGGTAGTGGGCAACCTCGACGGCGAGCCAGCGGGCCAGCGCAGTCCGCTCCCACTCCGCGCGGAACTCGGGATCGCGCAGCTCCGCTGCGAGAACATCGTCACTGGATATGAGTTGATCAGCCATGCTCGAACCTCGAAATCTCCGATAACAAGCTTGTAATTGTCATCCAGGCTTACTCGTTCGCCTTGCCTTTTTCCAGTCGCCTGAGTCTCTGCTTCGCCAGACGCATGGCCTTTGCATAACCGGCTTTGTCGATTCCGGCCTCCGGGCTCACGGCGAGAACCGCAAACAGCCAGGTTTGCAGTGGAGCTATCAGCGCAGAAGAACGCGGCAGCGCTTGAGCAACTCCTCAAGGGTCTTCGGGCGCACACTGCCCAGCCGCCGACTCAAGCGCTCGTGGGAGATCGCACGCAGTTGCTCGGGCATCGCGAAGCCGTCCTCTCGCAGGCCACCCTCGGAAGCGGGGATTGCAAGATGCAGGGCGCTACCGAAATCGGTTCGAGTGAGCGGCACGGCAAGTGAGAGACCGAGGCTCGTCTGATTCAGCTGGTCGACCGAGACGATGACGAAGGGGCGGGACTTAGCCTGCTCCCTGCCTCTTGTTGGATCTGGGTCTGCCCAGAAGACATCTCCCTGGCGGGGCTTCGGCTCTACCACCCCGGGGTCGGCGCGTTGAAACCGGACTCGATCTCATCGCTCTCGGCACGATAAGCAGAGAGGGCTGTGGGGTCAGCAGCAAGCCGCTCGAATCCAGCTGCGACCTCGATCAGCATCGCCTCCTCATCGGCGGCGATGACCAGCTTTGCAACTACCTCGCCGGCGGGCTCTCCACGACGAGCCGCAAGTGAGTTCAGCCGATCCCGAGTCTCGATCGGCACCCGGATCGTGGTGGTATCCATGGCTGCCATGTAGATGTGAAGTCTACAACACTGGGGGCTCGGGCCGCCGATGAAGACCTGACCATCGGAACCCAAGCAATGAAATGCAGACATTTATGGGTGGACGACCGGATTCGAACCGGCGACCGCCTGGACCACAAATGGGGAGCCGGGATCGCCCGTCGCATTCGTCAACTGCGTAACTTGCAGGACTTTTCTGACCTCGACTGCACCGCCGTCTCCACACCGAAGTGCGGCGATGCGCGGGGATTAGCGGCGATTCAGGCACTTTTCTGCAAAAAGTGCCTCGTTTCGCGAGCCATTTCCAACTGGCCAACCTGAAGGTCGCGCAGTAGCCGGAGGCCGCGGACCCCAGGTGTCGCTTCTCTCTTGGCTTATATACCGATATTGATATACTCAGCGGCATGCTTGGGCTCCCTCCGACCATCCGCCAGGCACGACTGAATGCAGGTCTCTCTCAGGTTGAGCTGGCTGCGCGCGCCGGCACCTCCCAATCGGCATTGGCTCGCTACGAGACCGGAGTGGCTCTTCCTACCCTGCCAACGCTGGAGCGGCTCCTGGCAGCGTGCGGCAGGCGCCTGGAGATCCAGACGCCCCCTACGCGACGTTCCAGCCCTGGCAGTTCAATGCGGGGACAGCTCGGCCCGCAGGCAGACAGGCTGCGACGTCAACGCCGCCGACTACTCGACGCCGCCGAAAGGCACGGTGTCGGCCATCTACGCGCCTTCGGCTCTCTCGCGCGCGGTGAAGCAACGGCCGACAGCGACGTAGACCTGCTTGTCGACCTCAAGCCCGACCGCACCCTTCTCGACCTCGCAGCGTTTCGCCGCGAGGCGGGGGAAATCCTTGACCTGCAGGTAGACGTCGCAACCACCGACATGCTCAAGGACCGTATCCGTGATGAGGTGCTCAGCGAGGCACTCCCCCTATGAGCCGCGACGAGCAAGATCGCCTTCGCGATATCCAAGACGCGATCGCGGCAATTCACGGGCACCTTGAGCAGGCCGGCGAGACAACCGCCGCCAAGGAAGACCCGCTGCTACACGACGCCCTGCTCTTCCAGTTCGTGGTGATCGGCGAGGCGGTCAAGAACCTGAGCCCCGAGACGCGCGAATCAGCACCAGAGATCCCCTGGTCCGACATCGCCGGCCTTCGCGACCTGATCGCACACGAGTACTTCCGGATCGACATCCACCGCGTGCTTGCGATTGTGGAGCGGGACCTCCAGCCGTTGGAGCAGGCCATCGATGGTCTGCTCACCGGACCTTGAGGTTCTTGACGCCGATTGCCTCTAACCAAATCGGAAGGAGCCAGGCCGGGACGTTTGACGGAGATCACGGTCTCCGTCGAACCTGATCCGACTCAATCAATCGCGATTACTGCCAATGGGACGGTTGCGCCCAGAGACCCAGCGCAAGCTTACGTGCGCCGCGAGGACCCGTGGGAGTATTCACCGAACCTGACCAAATGGAGTCGCGAGAGTGGACGGCACTCGCAGCCGCGGATCGATTTCGGAGCGGTCGCGACCAGATCAAGTCCCGCGACCGGGTCCGCAACCTGGCAGAGGTCTATACGCACGAGCGGGAGGTCAAGGCGATGCTCGACCTCGTCGAGGACATGTTTCCGAGCGCCGAGGACCCCGACAAACTCGACCGCACCTTCCTCGAGCCAGCCTGCGGACATGGCAACTTTCTCGTCGAGATCTTGCAGCGCAAGCTCCGGCATGTGACGAGGCGGCGCTACGGCGCGGGCGAGCACTTCGAGCACCGGATGCTACGCGGCCTCGCCTCGATCTACGGGGTTGACATCTGCCGCGACAATATCGAGGAGGCAAGGGAGCGGATGTGGTCGATGATCGAAGCGCATGTAGGTGCAGAGGTGGGAAGAACCGGCACGACGGCGGGATTCACCAACGCCGCCGAGGCGATCCTTCGCACCAACGTGGTCCTCGGTGATTCGCTCGGCGGCAAGACCGAGGTCGAGTTGGTCGAGTACCTGCCGGGCACCGGCGGGACCTTCCTCCGCACCTGGTCCCGTCTCGATCTCGCCGGGAACGAACCCGCCGTTCAGCCGCTGATGCGCCGCTGCGACACCGCACCGCTCCACTACTCGGAGCTCGCCGAGACCCCCGGGCCGGTCAAGGTCAACGATGTTGACGAAAAGGCCGCCTAGATGCGCGTCGAGGACCGCCGGCACGTTCCCGACATCCTCGACTGCCTCGCTCAGCTCTCCAGCGACGAGGTACCGACGCCGCCAAAGCTTGCCAGCGCAATGCTTGACCTCCTGCCCCCCGAGGTCTGGCGAGACCCCGGCCTGCGCTGGCTCGACCCCTGCTCCAAGTCGGGCGCCTTCCTACGCGAGATCGTCAGCCGTCTCATCGAGGGCCTTGCCGAGTGGCAGCCTGACTTCGAGAAGCGCCGCGAGCACATTCTGCGGGAGATGGTCTTCGGCACCGCGATCACCGAGATCACCGGATACATCACCCGCCGCACGGTGTATTGCTCGCGCGACGCATCCGGGGACTACTCGGTCGTCCACTTCGACGACGAGGCGGGGAACCTGCCGTTCGTCGCCGCCCAACACGATTTCGAGGACGGGAGCTGCACCCTCTGCGGAGCCCCCGAAGAGCTCGAGCGGGGCGCCGCCCGCGAGAACTACGCCTACGCATTCATCCACGGGGCCTACCCGAACAAGGAGAACGGAGCCATGAAGTTCGACGTGATCGTCGGCAATCCGCCGTACCAGATCAACAGCAACGGGAGCACCCGGACTAGACCGATCTACCAGCGCTTCGTCCAGGAGGCGATCGCAATGAATCCGCGCTACGTGCTGATGATCACGCCGTCGCGCTGGTTCGCGGGCGGGCTCGGGCTGAAGGAATTTCGCGCCGACATGCTCAAGGACCGGCGGCTATCGCACCTCGTCGACTACCGAGTCGAGAAGGACGTCTTCCCGAAGGTCAACGTCAACGGCGGCGTCTCCTACTTCCTCTGGGACTCCGAGCACGATGGGAAGTGCCTGGTCAGCCACGTCCCGGCTGGAGGGTCGCCGAGCGTCCCCGAGGCCCGCTATCTGGACGAGTTCGATCTCTTGGTCCGCCAGAACGAGGGCGCACACATCCTGCGCAAAGTGCAGGCGCTCGGCGAGCCCACCTTCGACCAGCATGTGTCCTCGCAGAAGCCGTTCGACCTGCACACGAACTTCAAGGGTCGCGCCTCGAAGAAAGGACTGAAAAAGGCGCTGCGTATGCACGGCTCGCGCGCAGTCAGTTGGGTGCCGCGTGCCAAGGTCACCAAGAACGTCGACCTGATCGACCGCTGGAAGGTGTTCCTCGTCGCGGCCAGCGACGGCAACGAGAACTTCCCCGCCCCGATCTGGGATCTCGCCAAAGGCCCGTTCGTCGGCGCCCCAGGGGAGATCTGCAACGGCAGCTATCTCGTCATCTATCCGACCGACGACGAAGCCACTGCCAAAGCCGTCGCCGCCTTCCTCCGCACACGGTTCGTGCGCTTCCTGGTCTCGCTGCGGAAGATCGCCCAGCACAACGACGCGGGGCGGTTCTCCTTCGTCCCCGACCTGCCGATGGATCGCGAGTGGACCGACGAGCAACTCTACGAGCGCTACGGGCTGACCGACGAGGAGGTTGCCTTTATCGAATCGCAGATCAAGGAGATGCCCATGCCGGACCTCGCTGCAACGTGACCAACCTGATCTACGCCTACACCATCGCCGGCAAAGACGCCGAGCCATGGGAGCGGACGGTCGGCAAGCGACGGGAGACCGGAACCGGCCTGATCAAGATCGGGCAGACGACGAAGGCGAAAGCTAGGACGCGGATCAAACAGCAGCTCGGCACCGCCTATCCGAACATGGAAGGCGTCGAGATCTTGCTCGAAGAGGTCGCCGAGCGGGCGGACGGGACCACCTTCACCGACCACGAGGTGCACGCAGCCCTCGTCATGGAAGGGGTTCGCTGCTGGGGCGGCGAGTGGTTCGAGGTGACGGTGGAGGAGGTCCGCGCCGCGATCAACAAGGTCAAGCTGGGGACACCGTTCGACCCGAAGCGCACCGAGTCGTTCGAGCTGCGCCCTGAGCAGACCGAAGCGGTCGACCTCACCGCTGCCTACTTTCGCGCCCATGCATGCGAGAAGCACCCGCCGAGGTTCCTCTGGAACGCGAAGATGCGGTTCGGAAAGACGTTCACGGCCTACCAGCTGGCTCAGCGAATGGGCTGGAAGCGGGTGCTGGTCCTCACCTACAAGCCAGCGGTGCTGGACGCCTGGCGCGACGACCTGCTCCGCCACGTCGACTTCGCCGGCTGGCACTTCGTCGACCGCGAGACGCCGCTGGCCGAAGCCGCCGAGCGGCTGGCCGGGAACGCGCCCGTCGTCCGCTTCGTCTCCTTCCAGGATCTGTTTGGCAAAGCCCCGGACGGGCAGGTCAAGGCGCACAACGAGTCGATCCTCGCGACCAAGTGGGACTGCGTGGTAATCGACGAGTACCACTTCGGGGCCTGGCGCGATTCCGCCCGCGATCTCTACGACCCGACTGAAGCGAAGCTGGCCGAGGTAGAGGAGCCAGAAGAATGGGTGACCGATGATGAACTGGAGATGGTGACCGCGGCCAATCTTCTCTACCTCTCGGGGACGCCGTTCCGAGCGATCACCGGGGGCGAGTTCACCGAGGACGCGATCTTCAGCTGGACCTACGTCGACGAGCAGAGCGCGAAACAGCACTGGGACGACCCCGGCCGCTCCAACCCCTACCTAGATCTGCCCCGGATGGCGATCTACACCTACGACCTCGGCTCCGAAGCCCTGGCATACGCCGAAGACGGCGAGTTCAGCGGCTTCTCGCTGAGCGAGTACTTCAAGGCGAGCAAGGTTGATGAGGGTCGCGACGCAGAGCGAGGGACCTACGCCTTTGAGGACCCGGGTCGCGTCTCGGAGTTCCTCGAGATGCTGCGCGGCAAACTCAGCGACCAGATGAAGATGCAGGTCACCGCCAAGAAGGCACCATTCCCCTACGAGGACCCGGTCTTTACCGCGGCGATCGAGCATTCGGTCTGGTACCTGCCCGGCGTCGCCTCTTGCTTCGCGATGCGAGATCTACTCGAAACCCACCCCTACTTCCGTGGCTTCGAGATCGTCGTCGCGGCGGGCAGGGCCGCTGGGCAGGGCGCCGAGGCGAAGCCGCCGGTCGAAGCCGCAATCGGCAAAGCGACCAGGGGGGGCAGCTCGGGCTCGATCACCCTCTCCTGCGGAAAGCTGATGACCGGCGTCACCGTCCCCGAGTGGGGCGCGATCCTGATGCTTCGCTCACTAAAGTCGCCCGAGACCTACTTCCAGGCGGCCTTCCGCGTGCAGTCCCCGTGGTCCTACCTCGACGGCGAGAATAATCTCGACGTCCGGAAGCCCTCCTGCTACGTCTTCGAGTTCGACCCTAACCGGGCGCTTGCGCTTATCGCCGAATACGGCACCCAGCTCTCCAGGGAGACCTCGTCGACCCCCTCGAAGTCGCTAGGGAAGCTGCTCGCCTATCTGCCGATCTTCGGCTTCACCGGGGGGTCGATGCAGCAGCTGGATGCGACCGAGGTGCTCGACTGGGCGACCGCCGGCATCGGCGCGGCAGCACTCGCCCGGCGTTGGGACTCGCCCCTGCTGGTCGACGTCAACCAGCGCACCCTGGCCGCGATACTCGAGCACCCGGAGTTGCTGAGGACCCTCGAGCAGGTCGAGGACTTCCGCGCCCTGGTCACCAACGCCGAGCACGTCGTCACCTCAACGAAGGTGTTGACGAAAGCCAAGCGCGACCAAGGCGAACTCGACCCCGACCAGAAGCGGCAGCAGAGGGAGAGCTCTAAACAGATTCGCGAGATCCGTGAGAAGCTGCAGAAGTTCCTCGCCCGCATCCCGGTCTTCATGTACGCCACCGACTTCCGCGAGGAGGCGCTCAAGCACGTGATCGAGTCACTTGACCCGGCCCTCTTCGAGCGCGTCACCGGCCTCAAAATCGAAGACTTCAAGACCCTCAGCGACCTCGGCCTCTTCAATGCCGCCAGGATGGACGCCGCGATCTACCAGTTCAGGCAGTTCGAGCGAGCAAGCCTCGAATACACCGAGATCGAGGCCTCGAACACCGAGGAGCGCAGGGTCGGCCTCTGGAACCGGACCATGCGCGGGTAACCGCAGGACCGAAGCTTGCGTTTCTCCTCGTCTAGCGCCTTCGGATCACGCGATTTCCCAGCGCGCCGGACTTCCTGTCGCGACGAGCTTCGCCCACGCTTCGGTCCCGCCTTCTTCGTCACCCATCCATCCAACCTCGACATCGGTCGGATGCCTCCTCCGGTAATCGAGACCCGAAATCGCCGCCAATCCCCGCACATCGACGCAATCTCAGGCACTAATCGGTCAGAAGTGCCTGGGGAATGGGCCGCATTTTCAACCCGGTTGAAACGAAATTCGGCCTATTTTGTCTATTCGAACCTGCTCATTTGCAGGCGTTTCACTGAGGGGTGGACGACCGGATTCGAACCGGCGACCGCCTGGACCACAACCAGGAGCTCTACCAGCTGAGCTACGTCCACCGCGCTGGACTCAATCTAGCGGGCGGGCGGGGTGGTATGGGGCCGTGCGCCCAGCGTGGTGGGCGCGCCTGCGCGCCTGCGGCGTCAGTCCGCGCCGTCGGCCGCCCGGCGCAGCTCGGCGATGTCGAGCTTGCGCATGCCTAGCAGCGCTTTCATCGCCCGCTCGGCGCGCTTCGGATCGGGGTCGGAGAAGATCTCTTTGATCCCGGTCGGCACGACCTGCCAGGAGAGGCCGTAGCGGTCCTTGAGCCAGCCGCACTGGCCCTGCTCGCCGCCCTCGGAGAGGCGCTCCCAGTAGCTGTCGATTTCGTCCTGGGTCTCGCATTCGATCGCGAAGGAGACCGCCTCGTCGAAGCTGAACTCGGGACCGCCGTTGATGCCGACGAAGCGCTGGCCGTCGAGCTCGAACTCGACCGTCATCACCATGCCGGCGGGCCTCGGCCCGGCCTCCGTGTAATGGGTGACGTTGACGATCCGCGAGTTGGGGAAGATCGAGACGTAGAAGCCCGAGGCCGCCTCGGCCTCGGTGTCGAACCACAGGTTGGGCACGATTTTCTGCATGGTGCTGCCTCCTAACTGAGTGGAACCACGGCCATCCTGAACCAGATTCGGGTCTGCGCGTCGTCCGTTCCCCAGTCCTCGACCAGCCCGTTGACCACGCGCAGGACGAGGGAGGTCTCCCGCAGCTCCCGGGCCCTGACGATCGCCCTCGCGCCGGGGCCTTGATCGCAGACGACGCCCTCCAGCTCCCCGTCGTCGACGTCGACGCGTACCTCGATCGGGCGCGAGGCGCCATGGCTGACGCTGATCGTCACGAGCTCGCTGACCACGGTTTTGACGTCGGAAAGCGAGTCGGGCTCGAGGCGCTCGGCCAGAGCGGCGACCGCCGAGCGGGCCTGGCTCGGCGCCTGGGCCGTCGGAAAGAGACGAAACTGCATTGCCTCGTCGTTACCCGTTTTCCATGTCTTCCGAGTGCTTCCTGATCGTTACGCCGATGACCTCGGCCTTTCGTCCGGCATCAACGCCGGCATCGCCGAGGCGCACGAGCGCGGCATCGTCACCAGCGCCAGCCTGATGATGCGCCAGTCAGGCGCCGAGGACGGGGCGGACCTCGCTCGCCGCCACCCCGAGCTGGCGATCGGCCTCCACCTCGACCTCGGCCAGCGGGACTACGAGACGGCCACGCCGGCGGCGGCCGGCGATCGGCTCCGCCTCGACGACCGGGCGGCCGTTGAGGCGGAGTGCCGGGCCCAGCTCGACGCCTTCCGCGACCTGCTCGGGCGCGATCCCACCCACCTCGACTCCCACCAGCACGTCCACCTCGTCGAGCCCCTCGCAGCTGCCGCGGCCCGCCTGGCCGCCGAGCTGGGAATACCGCTGCGGGCTGCAAGCCGCATCCGCTACGAGGGGCGCTTCTACGGGCGGAGCGAGGAGGGAGAGCCGCGGCCCGAGCGGATCACGGCTGAGTGCCTCGTCGAGCTGATCGGCTCGCTGTCGCCCGGCTGGACCGAGCTCGGCTGCCACCCCGGCAGGGCAGCCGAGGGGCTCTCCTCCTACGGGGCCGAGCGCGAACGGGAGATCGAGGCCCTCTGCGACGCGCGCGTCAGGGCGGCGATCGAGGAAGGCGGCGTTCGCCTGCGCTCCTTCGCTCAGTGCGACTGACACCGGCGGGAGCTGTCAGTCACGGCACGGGCGCGCCGGCGAGAGAGCGAGGACCACGCCGGCCGCGCCGGCGCCGAGCAGGGTCGGGACGATTCCGCGGCGCAGCGCCAGCAGGCTCACGGCGGCAGCCACGAGGACGACGAGCTGCCACGCCTCGCCGATGGCGCATAGGCGAGCCAGCGAGACTCCTGCCTCCCGTCCGCGCGGACCCGCTGCCGCCGACCCGGTAGGCGCAGAAGATCGCGAGCTGGGTCGAGGCCGGCCCCGGCAGCAGCGAGCAGGCGGCGTTGGCGTCCTCGAAGGCCCGTGCGTCCATCAAGCCTCTAGGAAGAGTCGGTCTCGAAGGCGTGCAGGCAGTGCTCTGAGCAGAAGTAGTAAGTCTCGCCCGCGACCTCCTTGCGCACCGCCTTCGCCCGGTCGACCTTCATCCCGCAGACCGGGTCGGTGGCGCCGCGGCGGGCGGTCAGCCAGAAGAGCAGGCCGAAGACGACCAGGGCGATGACGTTGAGGACGAGCTTGTAGTCGAGCTCGACCGAGCCG
>Ga0247789_1000125_pt1 | contig 13430 bp, 13 predicted proteins | sample UWRJS220509R4_FD_179919 | JGI IMG/M metagenome (GOLD analysis project Ga0247789, IMG submission 179919) | Soil microbial communities from Arlington Agricultural Research Station in Wisconsin, United States - UWRJ-S220-509R-4 | ecosystem: Environmental > Terrestrial > Soil > Agricultural land...
GGTCATGTAGGCCACGACATAGGGCTGGCTGATGGTCTGGCCACACGCGATCGGCAGAGCCTGGTCGGCATAGGCGCTTGCCGCGAACGCCGTTTCGACAAAATATTCGCGCGGCACCTCGTCCATCGCCCGAAGGACGGCTTGGTCTGCAATACCCCGCCGACGCAGGGTCAGCAGGAACTCCATATGATCGTCACCCTGCTGATTGCGCGGTCTTTTCGACACGTTTAGGCCCCTTCGACGGCACTATTACCATGTTTGCTGGAAATTGAGCTAAGCTTGCCACTCGCGTTGCATAGCCGATGGAACCCAGCGGCCCGCGACCGAGTTGCAAGGCGGGAGATCAGCCATGACAGATTCCTCGGCGACGCCACGCCTTCTCGTGGTCGAGGACGAATATTTGATCCGCATGCTGCTCGAAGACATGCTGGATGACCTCGGCTACGGGATTGCCGCGGCTGTCGGCACGCTGTCGGAGGCGCGGCAAATCGCAGCGGATGGTGACTTCAGCGCCGCGATCCTCGACGTCAATCTCGACGGCCAGGAAATTTATCCGGTCGCGGACATCCTCGCCAAGCGCGGCCTGCCCTTCGTTTTCGTCACAGGATACGGCGAGCGCAGCTTGCCGGAGCCTTATCGCGGGCGCCCTGCCCTGCAGAAACCATTCCAGGCGGAGCAGCTCAAGACGACGCTCGCGGGATTGCTGTCCTAGTCGAAAACGTCCGCCAGTTTTGTCATGAACGGCTCATCGGTCAGGTCGAGCCGCAACGGCGTGAGCGCAATGCGGTTTTCCGTTAGCGCAGCGAGATCGCTGCCCGGCGCCGCGCCGGGAACGCCACCGCGCGCGAAGGCGATCCAGTAATAGGGATTGCCGCGCCCATCATGGCGCGCATCGATGCGCAAAAGCTCCTGGTCGCGCTTGCCCTGCACGGTGACCGCAATGCCCGCCACCTGATCGGGTTGGCAGTCCGGAAAATTGACGTTGAGAAGGACATCGCGGGGCATCCCTGCCTTCAGCACCCGCCTGATCAGATCGGGCGCGTGCTTGATCGCAGTGTCCCAATAAGGATGGTGCTTCGTGGTAAACGCGTAGGCCTGCGAGAGCGCAAAAGACGGAATGCCGAGCACGGTGCCCTCCATGGCGCCCGCGACGGTCCCTGAATAAGTGACATCCTCAGCGCAATTCCTGCCACGATTGACGCCCGACAACACGAGGTCGGGCCTTTCTTTCATGAGATGCCGCACGCCCATGATAACGCAATCGGTTGGCGTGCCCTTGACGGCAAAGTGCCGCTCGCCGACCTCCCGCATGCGCAGCGGATCATTCAATGAGAGAGAATGCGACACGCCAGACTGATCGATTTCCGGCGCGACAATCCAGACTTCCTTGGAAAGAGTGCGAGCAATTTCCAGGCAGGCGGCGAGCCCCGGCGAATGAATGCCGTCGTCGTTAGTGATGAGGATTCGCATTACGTCCGCTCAATCGTTTTCAGGCCGCCCGTATATGGTGCCAGCGCGGACGGCACCGCGATCGAGCCGTTATCCTGCTGATAGGTTTCCATCACGGCAATCAGCGCGCGGCCGACGGCAACGCCGGAGCCGTTGAGCGTATGCACATGCTTTACACCATCTTTGGCACGGTAGCGCGCATTCATGCGGCGAGCCTGGAATTCGCCGCAGTTCGAGCAGGACGAGATCTCGCGATAGGCGTTCTGGCCCGGCAACCAGACCTCGATGTCGTAGGTCTTCTGCGCGGCGAAACCCATGTCGCCCGTGCAGAGCGTGACGACGCGATAGTGCAGATCGAGCTTCTTGAGCACCTCTTCGGCGCAGGCGAGCATCCGCTCATGCTCGTCCCTCGATTTGTCCGGGGTCGTGATGGAAACCAGTTCGACCTTGGTGAACTGGTGCTGGCGGATCATTCCGCGTGTGTCTTTGCCCGCCGCCCCTGCCTCCGCGCGGAAACATGGCGTACAGGCCGTCAGCCGCATCGGCAACTGCGCTTCCTCGACGATCGACTCGCGCACAAGATTGGTGAGCGGCACTTCGGCTGTGGGAATGAGCCAGAAGTCATTTGTTGTCCGGAACTGATCGTCGGCGAATTTCGGTAATTGCGCCGTCCCAAACATGACGTCGTCGCGAACAAGGATCGGCGGATTCACTTCAGTGTATCCATGCTCCTTGCCTGTATGCACATCGAGCATGAACTGGCCGAGCGCGCGCTCGAGCCGCGCCAAACCCTTCTGTAATACAACAAAGCGCGCGCCGGACAATTTCGCAGCGAGCTCGAAGTCCATTTGACCGAGCGCCTCACCAAGTTCGAAATGTTGCTTCGGCGTGAATGCATAGTCGCGTTTTTTACCGAACACATGATGCTCGACGTTGCCGCTCGCGTCGGCGCCGTCGGGCACATCGTCGAGCGGCGTGTTGGGGATTTGCGCGAGCTCCTTGTCGAGCGCAGCGGCCAGAGCTTTTTGCTCGTCCTCCATTGCCGGCAGCGAGGTCTTGAGTTCGGCGACTTCGGCCATCAGCTTGCCCGCCTTTGCCTCATCCTTCGCCTTTTTCGCGTCGCCGATTTCCTTCGACGCCGCATTGCGGCGGGCCTGCGCCTGCTCGAATTTTGTGATGGCTGCCCGCCGCTTTTCGTCCAGCGCCACGAGCTTTTTCGACAGCGGATCGAGCCCGCGCCGTTCTAGGCCGCGGTCGAAGACGTCAGGATGCTCGCGAATCCACTTGATGTCGTACATTGCAATTCGTGCCTACCTAAGCGGGATGCCCGGCACAAGGCCGGGCATGACAACGTCAACAATTCCGGCAAACCCTATTCCGCCGGCTTCGCACTCGCAGAGGCCGCTTCAGAAGCTGCTTTTGCCGCGGCCTCGGCCCGCGCCTTTTTCTCGACCAGGCGTACCGACCAGATCGAGCCCTCGTAGAGAATGAGCAACGGTATGGCGAGCGACATCTGGCTCAGAACGTCGGGCGGGGTCAGGACGGCGGCCAGCACGAAGGCACCCACAATGAAATAGCGTCGCTTGGCCTTGAGCTGCTCGGCCGTTATCACCCCGATGCGTCCGAGCAATGTGAGGACAACCGGTAACTGAAAGGCGACGCCGAAGGCCAGAACCAGCGCCATCATCAGTGACAGATATTCACCGACTTTCGGCATCAACGCGATCGAGGCATCGGTCGTGCTGCCGGTCTGCTGCATGCCAAGCGAGAAGCGCACCAGCATCGGCAGCACCAGGAAATAGACAACCGCCGCACCAAGCGCGAAGAAAATCGGCGTTGCAATCAGGTAAGGCAGGAACGCCTTGCGCTCATGGCGATAGAGCCCCGGCGCAACAAACATGTAAATTTGCGTCGCAACGATCGGGAACGAGAGGAACGCCGCGCCGAACATCGCGAGCTTCAATTGTGTAATGAAATATTCCAGAAGCGCAGTGTAGATAAACTTGGAATTTTCGGGCCCGGCGACCCACACGAACGGCCATACCAGGATATTGTAGATGTCCTTCGCAAATACGAAGCAAATTCCGAACATCACGCCGAATGCGAGTAGCGCCTTGATCAGCCGCGAGCGCAGCTCGATCAGGTGATCCATTAACGGCGCCTTGGTGGCCTCGATGTCCTCGTGGCTCATGCCTTGCCCCCGGCCTGCTTGGGCGGCGGCGCATCAGCGGTCGCAAAATCTTTCTCGCTGACGGGAGCGCTCGGCTCAGGCAACGTGACGTCGATAGGTGGAGGCGGAGTGGCTTCAGTCGTCTCCACGGCGCCCGACGAGTCAGGCTTTGGCAGTTCGGGTTTGGCTGCGTCGTCGAACGCGCTCTCGATCTGTTTCTGGGTGTCGGCAAGCGGATCGAGGTTGCCGAGACCACTGACCGAGCTGCCGAGGTCGCTGACCGAACTTTTCAGGTCTTCAGCCTGCTTTTTCAATTCGACCAATTCCGCTTCGCGCATGGCCTCCTGGAACTGACCCTGAAATTCGGAGGCCATGCGTCGGACCTTGCCCATGTACTGGCCAAGCGTCCGCAAAACGGTCGGCAGCTCTTTCGGCCCGATCGCGATCAGCGCGACGATGCCGATGACGACGAGCTCGCCCCAACCAATGTCGAACATGAATTAGTCAACTCCGAAACGCCAACGCATGGTCGCCGCTGCGACAGTCGAGCCGGCGACCTCCTTGCGCACAGGCGCAACGATCAGGAGCGCACGCTCTCGGCGCGACGCTCGGCTTCGGTCTTGGATGTGCTGCCACCGGCTTCGATCGTCTTGACCGGCTCGCTCTTGGCATCCGCGGTCTTCTCGTCCTCGGACATGCCCTTCTTGAAGGCCTTGATGCCCTGGGCGAAGTCACCCATGAGCGATGAAATCTTTCCACGGCCTCCGAACAAGACCATCACGACCAGCAGCACGATGATCCAGTGCCATATACTTAAGGAACCCATCGGCAAATCCTCCGCAGCGACGGGCTTTTTCGGCTCGTCCCGCCATGTTTTCAACGTGAAACTAGGCCCCGCAGAGGGCAAAAACAAGGACTTCGCGTCCGGTCAAAGCGCCGCGCAATCCCTTGAAATCGCGCCGTTTACCTTAAACGCGCGCCTTCACTTTTCGGAACGGGACGCAGGCGGCGCCAGGCCCAGATCGATATCGCCCGGATCGAGCGGGTCCTCATCGTCGCGCAATGTCGAGTCGTCCGTGGGAAGCGGCACGCCGAAACCGGGAGGCAAATTGCCCTCCAGCAGACCCGCGCCCTTGAGTTCATCGAGGCCCGGCAGGTCGCCGACTTCCTCGAGCCCGAAATGCGAAAGGAATGCCTCCGTCGTTCCGTATGTGATCGGTCGTCCAGGCGCCTTGCGCCGGCCCCGCGGACGAATCCAGCCAGTTTTGAGAAGGACATCGAGGGTGCCGGTCGCGGTCACCACGCCGCGAATTTCCTCAATCTCGGCACGCGTGACTGGCTGGTGATAAGCAACAATCGCGAGCGTTTCGATTGCTGCGCGCGAAAGCTTGCGGGTTTCCACGATCTGCTTCGTCAGCAGCCAAGAAAGGTCGACGGCCGTACGGAACGTCCATTTCTTGCCGACGCGCACCAGATTGACCCCGCGCGTGGCGTACTCATCCTTGAGCTGCGCAAGCGCCGCTTTGACGTTCACGCCGTTTGGAAGGCGGCGCGCCAGCATCGCTTCATCCAGCGGTTGGCCAGCGGCAAACAACAAGGCTTCCAGCAGCCGCAATTCCTCCGGTCGCGTTGACTCGATTGGCGTAGCTTGCGGCGCCGGCTCATTGCTTTGCACCACCACGAGCTTCTTGGCCACGCTCGGCATGGACTCTTTCCCCTTATGAGTTTTCTTGCGCGTCATGCGTCGTAGCTATCGCAATCGCGCCGACGCGCTTGCGCATATAGATCGGCGCGAATGACTCCTTCTGGTGAATTTCCGCCAGGCCCTCCCGTACAAGCTCAAGCGCGGAGGCGAATGAAGAAGCAAACACCGACGCCGCAAGCGCCGGCTCCACCACATAACTGATCAGGAACTGATCGATGCGCGACCAATCCGCCGACTGCCCCATCAGACGCTCGAGAGCGGCGCGCGCCTCGGCGAGCGACCAAACGGTGCGCTGCTTGAAGCGGACACGGGACAGCGCGCTGCGCGAGCGTTGCGTGGCATAGACTGAAAGCAGGTCGTAGAGCGTCGCCGACCATTCCGGCTGTTTTATTTCCTCTATCGGCTCGGGCAGGCCGCGCGGGAAAATATCCCGATTGAGTTGCGGCCGCTCCATCATACGGGTCGCGACGTCGCGGATCGCTTCCAGCCTGCGCAGCCTGTTGGCCAACGCCAGCGCCATGTCCTCTGCGCTTGGCCCATCGCCTGTTTCGGTTTCCGGCAGAAGCAGGCGCGATTTGAGGTAAGCGAGCCAGGCCGCCATCACCAGGTAATCGGCGGCGAGTTCGAGGCGCAACTGACGCGCAGCCTCGATGAACGACAAGTACTGATCCGCCAGCGCAAGGATCGAAATTTTCGCGAGATCCACTTTCTGCTGGCGTGCAAGCATCAACAACAGATCGAGCGGGCCTTCGAAGCCCTCCACGTCAACGATCATGGCTGGCTCGGTGGTGCCGCGGTCGGCACCGAGCGTCGTGTCGAAGTCCTCGCTGCTCATGCCCCGATCTTCCGTTGAAATTCCGTACGCTCGTCGTCGATCATCTGCGTGAACAATCTACGCGCAGCTTCGGTATCGAACTCTTCCGGCGCCTTGCGCGCCACAAGCGCTGCGTCGGCCCGTCGCGCAGCTTCCCCCGTGAGCTCAGGCGTTTCGTTTGCGACGGCAACCATTTCTCCGAGATTGCCGTTGCAATGAAGCACGACATCGCATCCGGCCGCCAGCGCCGCGCGGCTGCGCTCCGCAATGCTGCCGGACAGAGCATTCATCGATATGTCGTCACTCATCAACAGGCCCTGGAATCCGATAAACCCGCGAATCACTTGCCTCACCATTGTGACCGAAGTGGTGGCCGGTGCGACCGGGTCGATTGCGCTAAACACAACATGCGCCGTCATTCCAAGTGGCAAGCCCGCCAGCGGCTTGAACGCTGCAAAATCGGAGGCCTCGAGGGTCGCGCGGTCGGTATCCACGACCGGTAGCTTGTGATGGCTGTCTGCAGTGGCACGGCCGTGGCCGGGCAAATGCTTCACGACCGGCAACACACCCCCCGCTTCCAGGCCCTCGGCGATTGCCTTGCCAATTTTCGCGACCTTGCTCGGTTCGCTGCCATAGGCACGATCGCCGATGACGGGGTCGCCGCCGGCAGCCGGAACATCCGCGATCGGAAGGCAATCGACGTCGATGCCCAGCGGTCTTAAATCCGCAGCGATCAGATGGCCGGCCAGCCGGGCCGCCGCAATGCCTGCCGCCGGCTCCTGGTCATAGAGTTCCCCATAACGTGCGCCGGGCGGGTAAGCCGGCCAATGCGGCGGGCCCAAACGCTGCACCCGCCCGCCCTCCTGGTCGACAAGCACAGGAGCTTCGCTGCCCGCGATATCCCGAAATGACTGAATAAGTTTGGTCACTTGATCGGGCGTGCTCACGTTCCTCTTGAAGATGATGAGGCCCCACGGCCGTGCATCGCGCAAAAAGGACCGCTCATTGGGGGATAAGGTAAGTCCCTCCAATCCCGTGATAAATGCGCGCGCCGCCATCGGCGCGGATTAGCCCGCGCACCTCGCAGGGGTCAAGTTTTGGTCTGTTAATTCCTCTGGACGAGGCACTGTCCGCCGGCTGCCTTGAGGCTCGAGCACAACTGGCTTGCCTCGCTGGCATTGGCAAAGGGTCCAACCATGGCGCGATAGTAGGTGCCCTTGGCGCCCAGGTCGGCTTTGTGGATAGAGGGCTGCCGACCGCCAAGCTGGTCCGGGAACTTGGCCTGAAGGCTGCGGAACGCCGCCTGAGCTTCACCCTCGCTGCGCTGCGAAGAAACCTGGACGTAGCTGCCCGCCCCACCCGTCGATGCCGCCGCGGGCGCCTGGGGCGGTACCGAGGCTGTCCTCGCTGGAGCTGCGGGGGCCTGCGCCGGTGCAGCCCGTGAGGGTGCCGCATTCGGATTAAGCGACAAGGGCGCAGTGCCCGATGCAGGCGCCCCCTGACGTGGCGGTGGTGCGGACCGCGTTGGCGCGGCCGGCGCATTCTCTTCCGCCTCTGCCGTCGTGTCCGGCGCGGGACGTGGCGGAGCAGCGGCGACGCGCGGTGCCGAAGCGGGCTTCGCAGGCGCTACCGCGGCTGACATCGATGAGGGCCCCGCATCGACCACAGGCTGGTCCGGATGAATTGCAATGGTGCGAACCTTCTTCGGCTCGCTGCCGACCACGCCGCTGCCAAGGGCCACCTGCGTCCCGGACTGCGACTGCGACAGCGCAACCGCGGCTGGCCGGTCCATCGGCTGCTCTTCGCGCGAGACCAGCTTTTCGCTCTGCCCACGTTCGTTGACGCGATCAGTGATCAATTTGTTGGACTGGGCATCCTTGCCAGTCGTTGCCGGAACAATCTTGCTGGGAGCCGTATCGGCCTTGATGACCGGCGGCGGCTTGGTCGGCCCGGAGGAACCGACAAGCGCGCGATAGCCGAATGCGCCCGCAGTGCCAATCACAGCCAAAGCGGCGACACCGGCGATCGCCATAACGACCATCCTGCGGCGCGAAGGCCGAGCGTCCTCGTAATATTCGTCCTCAACGGGCGCTTCGTCGTAAAAATCCTGCTGATAATCGGATTGGCCAGGAGCAAACTGACGCGATCCCTGCTCGGCTTCATAGTGGTCAGTTTCGCCGGCAAGCGGTTGAGGCTGGTAAGACTGACGCTCGTAATTCTGGCTGCCGTAATCCTGGGGGATGAGCGGGCTCGCAGGAGCCGACGGAGACGCAGGGTCGCCCGCGTATCGCGGCGCCGGCTCCGGTGCGCGTGCATCGCCGCTATATTGCGCGGTATATGAAGTTCCAAGCGGCTGGTTCCAATCGGCGCGCGCTGCCGATTGCGATGGAGGCGAACGGCGTGTGGCATCGCGACCGAACTCCCCAAACGGGTCGGTCTGTCCAATCAGGCGTGCCAGTTCAGCGAGCGGATCGCTGCCTGACGTCTTTCCTGAGCCGCGCGCGGGCGGCGGTTCGCTCGCACGATACGGTCGCTGGCTTTGGTCGTCCGCCATTCGTTCCCCGGTTACTCAACTCGCCCCTGTGTCGGTCTTATACGATCCACGCGGACGCGGACCAAATGGACGAGATCTATCGCATCTCATCCGGCGCGCTAACCCCGAGCAATGCGAGACCCGAGGCTAAAATTGTGATGATCCCCTCCACCAGCGCGAGCCGGGCTGCTGTTGTTTCTCGATCATTCTGAATAATGAAGCGTAAATTAGGCAAGTCATTTCCTTTCGTCCAATGTGCATGAAATTCACTTGCTAATTCATACAGATAGAACGCAATTCGGTGCGGCTCATGCGCGGCCGCAGCCGCCTCAACGAGGCGTGGAAAAAGAGCGATCTGGCGCAGCAATGAAACTTCGCCGGTATCGTTTAGCTTCTCGAGCGGCGCTTTATGGAGATACGCGGCCCGCGCTGCCGGATCCGCCGGCAGATCGGGCAATTCTCCCCGCGCATTTCGGAACACAGATTGCCCGCGCGCGTGCCCATACTGAACGTAGAAGACGGGGTTCTCGCGCGAGTGCTCGATGACCTTGGCGAGATCGAAATCGAGGACCGCGTCGTTCTTTCGGTAAAGCATGTCGAAGCGAACGGCGTCGCGCCCGACCTCATCCACCACCTCGCGCAAGGTGACAAATTCGCCGGCACGTTTCGACATCTTCACCGGCTCGCCCGCGCGCAGAAGGCGCACCAGTTGCACGAGCTTGACGTCGAGATCGGCCTTCGCACCGCTCAGCGCCTTCACGGCTGCCTGCATGCGCTTGACGTAGCCACCGTGGTCGGCACCCCACACGTCGATCAGGTCACGGAAACCACGATCCAGCTTTGACTTGTGATAGGCGATGTCGGTCGCAAAATAGGTATAGCTGCCGTCCGACTTTTTCAGCGGCCTGTCGACATCGTCGCCGAAGGCCGTCGAGCGAAACAGAGTCTGTTCGCGATCCTCCCAGTCCTCGACGGCGCCGCTTTTCGGCGGCGGCAGACGCCCTTCGTAGACGTGGCCCTTTCCCTTCAGCCAATTGATGGTTTCGGCGACCCGATTGGCGCCCTCCTCAATCAATGATCTTTCAGAGAAGAATTCATCCTGAACTATCCCGAGCGCCTGCAGATCATTGCGGATTTCGGCCATCATCATATCGATGGCGCGTTTGCGCACAATCGCGAGCCATTCCGCCTCCGGCTTATCCTTCAGCGTTGGTCCGTGCGCTTGCGCAAGATCTTTCCCGACCGACTTGAGATATTCGCCGGGATAGAGGCCTTCCGGGATGGTGATGTTTTCCCCGAGCGCCTCGCAGTAGCGCAGATATGCCGAGCGTGCGAGTACGTCGACCTGCGCGCCTGCGTCGTTGATGTAGTATTCGCGCGTGACCTTGTAGCCGGTAAAGGCAAGCAGATTTGCCAGCGCGTCTCCGAACACCGCGCCGCGGCCGTGACCCACATGCATGGGCCCCGTCGGATTGGCCGACACGTATTCGACATTGACCTTTTCGCCTTTGCCCATGCTGCTGCGGCCGTAGTCCCGCCCTGCTTCGAGCACGAGGCGCAATTCCTCGCTCCAGACATTCGGCTTGAGCGTGAGATTGATGAAGCCCGGCCCCGCAATGTCCACGGAGGCCACCTTCCCGTCGCTGCGCAGCTTGGCGGCAATGCTTTCGGCGAGCTCCCGCGGCTTCTTGCCGGCACCCTTCGCAAGAACCATCGCGGCGTTGGTGGCCATATCGCCATGTGTCGGATCACGCGGCGGCTCGACGACAATCCGGGAAACGTCCGCGCCGGAGCCAAGCACGGCGGCCGTCGCCGCCTGCACGGAAGCAAGCATCGTCGCGAACAAATGCTGCGGTCTGGTGTCGCTCGACATGAGGGCTGCGGCTAACGCAATTCCTACGGCAAGTCAAAATCAACACGAAGGGCAGCGGAACGCTTATCTGATCGTTGCCCCGCTATCGACCGAAATGACCTGACCGGTCGTGATCGCCGACTCATCGGAAGCAAGATAAACGGCCATGTCGGCCATATGGATCGGCAGGCCCAGGCCGAGCAGATGCGTGGCCGCCAGCTTCTCGATGTCTTTCGAGCCTTCGAGCAGTTTCTTGACGCGCTCGGTGAGCACCACGCCGGGCGCGATTGCATTCACCCTGATCTTGTCGGCGGCATATTCAACCGCCATTGACCGCGTCATCGCCGCAACGGCTCCCTTGGCGGCCGTATAACAGTCGCGGCCCGGAAGTGCGCGCAAGGCGACAATCGATGACATGTTGATGATCGATCCGCCGCCCGACTTGATCATGTGCGGGATGCCGAGCCGCGAGCACAGGAACGTGCCGTAGACATCTAGCTTGATGACCCGCCAGAATTCGTCCTCGGACACATCGGTCACGCGGCCGTCGTCAGGGGAGGAACCCCCGGCGTTGTTGTGAAGGATGTGAAGCCCACCGAACCGTTTGACGGTCTCAGCGAATGCGGCCTCCACCTTCGCCCGCTCGCGGATATCGCAATGGATAAAATGGGCATCGCCACCCGAATTCGACGCGCGCGACCGTGCCGATTGTGCCGCCGCCTCCCCGCGCCCGACGTCGATCTCGGCAATGACGACCTTGGCGCCCTCCTCGGCAAAGCGCTCGGCGGTCGCGCGGCCAATGCCGCCACCGCCACCTGTGATGAATGCAACTTTTCCTGCCAGCCGCGCCATGATCCCTCCCGGAAAACGAATGATGATATTGAGCGCGCACCGTTTCGCGCAAGGCAACCTATAGCGGAACGGCTTTGGCGTGCATCACAGCGCGGTAGGCGAACACGATTGCAGGACCGAGTGTCGTGCCGGGTCCCGGATAGCTTCCGGCCATCACCGACGCCATGTCGTTCCCGCAGGCGTAGAGGCCAGGAATGGCTTTGCCGTCGCTGCCCAGCACGCGCGCATCGGCATCGGTCGCGAGTCCGGTGCTGACCGCGATGTCGGCAGGCCAGACCGCAAGGGCGTAAAATGGCGGTTTCAACAACGGCCCGATGCAGGGATTGGGCACGTGGTCGGGGTCGCCGTTGAAGCGGTTGAGCTCCGTTTCGCCTTTGCCGAAATCGACATCGACGCCGGTCTCGGCAAATTTGTTGTGGCGCTCGACCGTCTTGCGCAGTTGCCCGGCATCGACACCAATCTTGCCGGCCAGATTGTCCAGAGTCTGCGCCCGCGTAATGTAACCGCTGTCGACGAATTTTCCGGGATTGCGGTGCCCCGGATAAATGACACCAAGACCATATTTTCCGAGAGAAGCCGCATCGCAAATCAACCAGGCCGGAATGCTCGGCGTGGTTTGGTGACTTTCGAACATCGCCAGCGCGAAATCATGATAGGACGCTGCCTCGTTGGCAAAGCGATGGCCGGCAGAATTCACCGCAATCAGCCCAGGCTTGGCGCGGTCGAGCACGAGATGCGGGAACAAGCCCTTGCTGCCATCGGCCCGCGGAACAATCGACACCGGCGCCCAAAGGCCGCTGGTACTTTGGGCCGGTGCAGTTGTCGCACCCAGACGCTGACCGATCTCGATGCCGTCCCCGAGATTGCCTTCGCAGCTCATTGAGTGAACGGGAACAGGCTGAGGCATGAATGCGTCGCGGAAGCGCTTGTTATGCGCGTAGCCGCCGGTCGCAAGCACGACGCCCTTGCGCACCTTCACGACGATCTCCTTGGCACCGACGCTTACGCGCGCGCCCGTGACGCCGCGCGCACCACCAATGAGATCGGTAATTCGCGCGCCGAACAGAACGGGCACCTTGCGCTTGCGCAGGCTGAAGAACAGCCGGCCAATCAGCGCATTGCCCATCATGATGCGGGTGCCGCGTCGGTACATCAGCCGATCGACCAAGTAGCGGGCGAACAGCTTCGCGGAATAAATGAAATTGGAAATCGAATGGAAGCGGCCGATCAGCCGCGGAATGTCGGCCTTGCCGACCATCATGCCGCCGAACACCATGAACTCCGGTACCGGCGGGCGAATACGGGCGAAGTCCGCGCCGAGCAAGCGTCCGTCGAACGGCACGGCCACAATGGCACGTCCGGAAATCGCCGCGCCAGGCATGTTGCTGCGATAGTCCGGATGCTTCCCGCAGGCAAGAAACTGCACGTCAGTGCGGGCGCTCAGATAATCGATCGCCTTTGGCCCGCTCGCAAGAAACGCGGTCCGGAGTTCACGGTTGGTTGCTTCCCCGATCAGCGCATCCAGATAGCGGTCGGCCTGCTCGGCGCTATCCTCGAAGCCGGCCGCATGGCTTTGGCTGTTTCCGGGTATCCAAAGCGTGCCGGCCGAGGTCGATCCCGTGCCGCCGACCTGATCGGACTTCTCGCACAAGAGCACGTCGAGCCCTTCGAGCGAGGCGACCAGCGCCGCCGTCATGCCGGCCGGACCTGCGCCCGCGATCAACAGGTCGACCTCCGAATGGTCATCGATGTCCGCGCTCATCGCCTCACCGCAGCTCGGGCGTTTCCTTGAAATATTTCGCGTGCTCGATCAGCGCGTACCTGTCCGTCATTCCGGCGATATAGTCCGCAATGCGGCGGGCGTAATCGGAATCGTTTACCCCTATTCCCTCGCGCCATTCCTCCGGCAAATCCGCGGGCGTTGCGCTGTAGTGGCCGAACAGGTCGCGCACGACACCTTCGGCATCATCCATCACTCGCATCACACGGTCGTGGCGATACATGCGCGGATAGAGAAAGCCCTTGATGTCGCGGTCGGCCTTGTCCATGGCAGGA
>Ga0247789_1000129_pt1 | contig 13156 bp, 13 predicted proteins | sample UWRJS220509R4_FD_179919 | JGI IMG/M metagenome (GOLD analysis project Ga0247789, IMG submission 179919) | Soil microbial communities from Arlington Agricultural Research Station in Wisconsin, United States - UWRJ-S220-509R-4 | ecosystem: Environmental > Terrestrial > Soil > Agricultural land...
CCGAGCGAGTTCGAGAAGCGGGCGAGGAAGTGATCGCTGGGCACGCCGCGAGTATTCCAGAGGGGCGTAGAGTGGGGGCCGTGCCGCACGAGCCGCACCCCATCCGCCGCGCCGCTGAGGCGAAGGACCTCGACCTGCTGGCCGAGACGCTGCGCGAGGACGTTGAGCTGCACAGCCCGGTGCTCTTTCGCGGCTTCGAGGGACGCGAGGTCGTCACCCAGGTGCTGACCCACGTCGCGGCCACGCTCGAGGACCTCACCTACACCGACGAGCTGCACGAGGGCAACACGGTTGCCCTCCGCTTCAAGGCCCGCGTCGGCGACCGAGAGCTCGAGGGCATCGACTTCCTCGAGCTCGACGATGAAGGGCGCGTCGCCGTCCTCACCGTCTTCATGCGCCCGATGTCGGCCCTGACGGCGTTCAACGAGCGGATGGCCGAGCGGCTCGGCGTGGCGCCGGGTTAAAGAGTCGTCGGCTTCCGCCCGCTCGAAGACAAGGCGGCCGACGCCGTCGGCGCGGACACGCATCCGATCGCGCTCGGACTCGGTGATTTGTCACTACGCGGGTTGGATCGATGGAAGTGGGGGAGGCAGGATTCGAACCTGCGTAGACAAGAGTCGCCAGATTTACAGTCTGGTCCTTTTGACCGCTCAGGCACTCCCCCAATATTTGGTCTGTTCTATCCGTTTTTTTCGCCTGGATAGACAAGGTGCTCTATCGGCTGACCTCGCTCGACCTCAAACTCAGAATACTTGGTTCCCCCAAGGGTCAGTCGCCGGGAAGCCTCAACAATCGCTGCCGGAATGAACCACCTCCGCCCGTCACCAGAGAACGAATAGATAGTCGACCCGGGCGGCGTCAAACTGCTTTGTGCTTCCGCTCCAGCTCTGATTTCCGCCGTTGGTCGCGACACTGACAGCCCACTGTTGGTGCCCTTTCGGGGGTTGCGATCCGATAGGTGGACGTTTTCATGCGTCAGACAGAAAGATGCGGTGCATCACACCCCATGACATTGCGCGATCATGCGCAGATGGATTTCCCAAGCATCGACGGTCACGTAATCGCGATCGCCGGCGTGGCCGGTGGGCTCGGGCCGGTGGTCGCGGGGCGGCTGGCGGCGGCGGGGGCGACGATCGCCGGCACGGATCGCTCGCAGGAGCGGCTGGATGAAGTCGCGGCTGACCTCGCGCTGCCCGCCGAGCGCTGGGACGGCCACACGGTTGAGCTGCTCGACGAGGAGGCGGCGCGCGCCTGGTGCGCGGCGCTGCTTGAGCGCTTCGGCCGCGTCGATGCGCTGCTCCACCTGGTGGGCGGCTGGCGCGGCGGCCAGCCGCTGCACGAGGCGCCGCTTGCCGACTGGGAGCTCCTCCACGACCTCCTGATCCGCACTGTCCAGCACACGACCCGCGCCTTCCACGACGCGCTCCTCGCCGGCGAGCATGGCCGCTTCGTCCTCGTCTCCGCCAAGCAGGCGCAGGCCCCTTCCAACTCCAACGCCGCCTATGCCGCCGCCAAGGCCGCCGCTGAGGCGTGGACCCTCGCCCTTGCCGACGGCTTCGAAGCCACCCCCGCCACGGCCAACATCGTCGTCGTCGACGCGATCCTCACCCGGCGCATGCGCGAGGAGAACCCGGGAGAGCAGTTCCCCACCTTCACCCCCGCCGAGCACATCGCCGAGGCGATCGCCTTCCTCTGCTCGAAGTCGGGCGCGAAGATGAACGGCCAGCGCCTCGTCCTTGCCCCGCGCGGCTGAACGGGGACGCCCAGATCGCCGCGCTCGCGGGTGCGCCGCTTACGATTGAGGGGTGACCAAACCGGCCGAGAGCGAGATGACGATCCGCGAGCTGGCAGAGCGGACGGGGATGACGGTGCGCAACATCCGCGCCCACCAGACGCGCGGCCTGCTGCCGCCGCCAGTCGTGCGCGGCCGCACCGGCTACTACAACGACGAGCACGTGGCGCGGATCGAGCTGACCCGCGAAATGCAGGCGGACGGGCTCAACCTGGAGGCGATCCGGCGCGTGCTCGAAAGCGGCGACGGCTCGGCGACGGAGATCTTCGACTTCACCCGCGCCCTGCGCGCTCCCTTCGAGGACGAGGCGCCGGAGATCATCGAGGCCGAGGAGCTCGCCGGCCTCTGGAACGCGGGCCCAGGGGAAGGGCTCTCGCCGCGGCTGATGTCGCGGGCCGAAAAGCTCGGCGTCGTCCGCGCCCTCCCCGACGGCCGGATCGAGGTGATCAGCCCACGCCTGCTGCGCGCCGCGAGCGCCCTCGCCGAGCTCGGCGTCGGTCCCAACGGCGCGCTCGCCACCGCCGAGAAACTGCGCCAGCACGCCGACGGCGTCGCCCGCGCCTTCGTCGACCTCTTCGTCAAGGAGATCTGGCAGCCCTTCGACCGGGCCGGCCGCCCCGAGGCCGACTGGCCCAAGGTCCGCCAGGCTCTCGACCGCATGCGGCCGCTCGCCTCCGACGCTCTCCTCGCCGTCTTCCAGATCGCGATGGGCGAGGCGGTGGAGAAGGCGGGCGAGCAGACCCTGCGCGAGCCAGCGCGCAAGCCGCGGTCCCGCCGCCGGTAAGTCGCGCGCTGCGCCAAGTTGACGGCCTCAGCCGGCGACGCCCGCGAGCTCTTCGCTGGCTGCCTCGTGCCCTTCGTAGGGCAGGACGGCGAAGTACATCAGCGAGGGGAGGAGGGACTCGAGGTCGTCGGTTTCCCCCTTGTTGATACGGGAGTAGAGAAGCGCCTCGATGCCGCCGACGATGCCCGCGGCGGCGATCGGCGAGGGCGGGTACTCGCCGGACGCCTCGGCCCGCACCTCGGTGTCGATGCAGGACGCGAAGTGGTCGAGCAGCTCGTCGCGGCGCAACAGCGCCGCCGGGCAGGCGGCGCGGGCGTCGACGATCAGGCTCATCGCTGCATCGGGATCCTCGACGACCCAGCGCAGCAGATTCTCCAGCGCCGTTCGCAGGCGCGGGCGCCAGCTCTCGCCGCCCTCGGCAAACTCGCCCTCGAGTCGTTTGCGAAGGCGGCCAGCGGCCGAGTCGAAGGCCGCGAGGAAGCAGTCTTCCTTGTTCTCGAAGTGCTCGTAGAACGTCGGGCGGGAGACACCGGCGCGGTCGAGCACGTCCTGCACGTTGACCTCGCGGTAGCCGAGCTGCGCGGTGGCGCGCAGCATCGCCGCCAGCAGTCGCTCGCGCTGCACGGCGCTGACCAGGTCGGGGGGAAGCGACCTGATCCCAGACGGGAACTGGCCTTCGCCACCCGCGAGCAGCTCGGCGGCGGCGCTAACCTCCGCCGACGGCCAGCTATCGCCGATCGCGGCGCTCAACATCTCGTGGCTGAGGTGTACTCGCTCTGGGGGCATAGGGAACCTAAACGTTTCTTTTAGATACCCAAGAAGCCGCCGCATGGTACCACCTGGGTCGCCCGCACACAAGGGATTTAGGCGAGCTCGGGTTATTCTTCGTCCATGTCGCCACGCGCACAAGCGGGAAGGCCAGAAGCGGCCCCCCGCCCGGCGCGCCCGGCGCTGCCTCGCGAGTTCATCGCCGGCCACAAGAAACGCCGGATCATGGACGCGATTGCCGAGCTGACCGCCGAACAGGGCTACGAAGCGACCAAGATCGGCGACATCGTGGGGCGGGCCGGCGTCGCCCGCAAGACGCTCTACGACAACTTCGAGGGCAAGGAGGAGGTCTTTCTCACTGCCTTCGATACCGCCGTTGACGAGGCGATGCGGCGAATCGAGGAGAGCTGCACCGAGGTCGAGGGCGGTTGGGAGGAGCGGCTGCAGGCGGGCCTGGAGGCCTTTCTCCGCTACGTCGCCGAGGAGCCGGCCCTGGCGCGCATGTGCATGATCGAGGCCCTCTCCGCCACCCCGGCGGCGACCGAACGCTACGAGGACACGATGCAGCGCTTCGTCGAGCTGGTCAAGCGCATCGTGCCGCACGACGAGCGGCTCCCCGACACGATCGAAGAAACCCTCGTCGGCGGCGTCGCCTGGATCGTCTACCAGCAGATTCGCCGCCATGAAGCGGACAAGGCCGAGGACCTGCTCCCGGAGCTCTCCGAGTTCATGCTGGCCCCCTTCGCCGCCACGGCCGGGCGCGAACCCGCCTAGCGGGGCTTGAGGCGCGGTAGCCCGCGCCAACGGCGCCGCATTGAGAGACTCCAATGTTCAATGGAGCGACTTCCCCGCGGCCGCCACGGCCTCTCCCGCGAGTACGTAGCCCAGAACCAGCGCGAACGGCTGCTGGGCGCCCTCGCCGAGTGCCTGCACGAGAAGGGGTATGAGAGCACGACCGTCGCCCAGATCGGCAAACGCGCCGGCGTCTCCAAGAGCGACTTCTACAAGCACTTCGAGAGCAAGGACAACTGCTTCCTCTCCGCCTACGACGACTCGGTGGCGCGGATCCGCGAGCATACGGTCGCCGGCTGCGAGGCCGGTGGGGCGTGGACTACTCGGGTCCTGGCGGCCCTCGGGGCCCTGCTCGACTGCCTCTCGAGAGAACCGGCTCAGGCGCGGCTCGTCTTCGTCGAGGGGCTGCGCGCCGGCCGCGGCGTCTATGACCGCTACCAGGAGGCGCTGCAGAGCTTCGTCCCCTACCTGCGCCAAGGGGCACCGGCGCCGCCCGGCGAGACACCGCCCCCGGCCGCGACCGACGAGGCCGTCATCGGCGGCATCGCCTCCCTGCTCTCCCGTCGTATCGCCGCGGAAGAGACGGAGCGACTCGCCGAGTTCCTGCCGGAGATTGCGGACTTTGCCCTCACGCCTTACATCGGGGCGGCCGAGGCGCGGCGGATAATCTCCGGGCGGTAGGCGCGCTCAATTCTCGCGCGCTTGGCGCAGCCGCTCCAAGTCGGTCAGGTCCTCCGGGCGGGCGGCCTGTGTCTTCAGCGAAACAAGGTCGTCATAGCTGACGAACTTCACTGGGATTCCGCCGATGTGGTCTTCGATCGCCCCAGCGGACAGCTTCTCCCAGAGGGGGCCGTCACCAATCCACTGCATGATGTCGAGCCGGCCGAGACGGGTCAGCAGAACCCAGTTCCCGCCCAGAGCGAGGGCATCGGGGTCGAGCGGATCTGGCAGCTCACCGCTGGCGAACTCCTCTGCCCCCTCGACTTCCGCGTCGAGGCGACGGAGGACCCGTGCCAGCCGGGCCAGATTCTCAATATCCGGCGCCGGCACCACGTCGACGTCCTTGGTTGCGCGGACATGGCCGTGATAGCCGACAGCCACGCCGCCGATCACGAGGAAATCGACGCCTTCTTGGGCAAGCGCTCCAAGGATTCCCTGGATGTCGAGCTCAGCCAACGCGCTTGCGGCGACCGGCGTCAGCGATCTGGGACATGAAGCGGGAGAGCTCGAAGACTTGTTCGACTCGCTGAGCCGGTGTTAGCTCCAGGTAGTCCCGGCGCAGCGCCGCGCGCTCCACTCGGCCGTCCGGCGTCCAATTCCCTTTGCGGGCCGTCGCCTTCACGCGCCTTAAGGTACCAGTGAGCCATCGGGAAATCGCCATTTAGCGGCCGTTTGCGTCCGAGTGCTCGTCGCCGCGAGCGCATAGGCTGAACGAGCATGGATAACGCGACCGCAGCGACAGAGGGAGCGGTTTCCAGCGCCAGCGTCATCGAGGGCGTTTTCCCCTCGCAGGAGCTGAGCCGGGCGGTCGACTCCGAATGGATCGGCTCCGGCGACTACCGGATCCGGCCGGAGGCGGTGCAGCCGGCGAGCCTCGACCTTCGACTCGGCGACTTCGCTTGGGCCCTGCGCTGCTCGTTCCTGCCCGACGTCGACTCGACCGTCGAGGAGAAGATCGAGGGGCTCGCCTTCCAGCGGATCGACCTGCGCGACGGCGCGGTGCTGGAGCGCGACCGTCCGTATCTGGTGCCGTTGATCGAGGAGCTGGCCCTGCCCGAGGACGTGCGGGCGAAGGCCAACCCGAAGAGCTCGACCGGTCGCCTCGATGTCTTCACCCGGGTCCTCACCGACCGCCACCACCGCTTCGACGAGATCCGCCCGGGCTACCGCGGCAAGCTCTACCTGGAGGTGGTGCCGCGCTCCTTCGCGATCCAGGTGAAGACGGGGCTCTCGCTCAACCAGCTGCGGCTGGCGCGCGGCGACGTCCGCCTCGGCGACGAGGCGATCCGCCGCCTGCAGGACGAGTTTCCGCTGCTCTACCTCGACTCGCACGCGCTGCGCGAGTCCGAGCTGGCGCTCGCCGACGGGCTCTTCCTCAGCGTCGACCTCTCCGGGCCGAGCGACCGCATCGTCGGCTACCGGGCGAAGAAGAACAGCCTGCCGATCGACCTCTCGCGCGTCCGCGCCTATCGCTGGACCGACTACTGGGACCCGGTCTTCCCCGAGGCGGGCAGCAAGATCGTCCTCGAGCCGGAGATCTTCTACCTGCTGCTCTCCGCCGAGGGCGTCTGCATCCCGCCCCAGATCGCCGCCGAGATGATGGCCTACGACCCGACCGCGGGCGAGCTGCGCACCCATTACGCCGGCTTCTTCGACCCCGGCTTCGGCTACGACCCGGCCGGCGACCGCCATGGCAGCCGCGCTGCGCTCGAGGTGCGGGCCCGCGACGTCTCCTTCATGGTCGAGCACCGCCAGCCCGTCTGCAAGCTGGCGCTGGAGCGGACAAGCGGCCCGGCCGAGCGGCTCTACGGCTCCGACCTCGGCTCCAACTACCAGGGCCAGGTGACGATGCTGAGCAAGCACTTCGAGGAGTCGGGGGCCGGCGATGGCTGAGCGGATTTGGCAGGTCTATCTCTCCGGGGAGATTCACTCGGACTGGCGGGAGCGGATCGAGGCGGGGGTGAGGGAGGCGGGCCTGCCGGTCGAGCTCTCGGCGCCGGTCACCGACCACGCCGCCTCCGACGACGCCGGCGTCGGCACGCTGGGCAAGGAGAGCACGCCCTTCTGGCGCGACCACCTGGGCGCCGGCGTCAACGCGATCCGCACGCAGACGCTGATCCGTGTCGCGGACGTGGTGGTCGTCCGCTTCGGCGACAAGTACCGCCAGTGGAATGCCGCCTTCGACGCCGGCTTCGCCGCGGCGCTCGGCAAGCCGATCGTCACCCTGCACGACGCCGAGCTCGACCACGCTCTGAAGGAGGTCGACCGGGCGGCGCAGGCGACGGCGCGCACGGCCGAGCAGGTGGTCGACGTGCTGCGCTACGTGATCGAGGGGAAGCTTCCCGGCGGCTGAGGGCTGTCCGCCACGCATGCGAACATATGTTCGCATGCGTTGGGACGAACAACGAGTCGAGAACGACCTGCGCCTGCCGGGGGTCGGCGATGGGACGGTCGTGCGCACCTTCGACGCGCCCGAGGCGATGGGCGTCAATTTCCACGAGGTCCGCGCCCGCTCGGCGCTGAACCGGGTCGCCGGCGGCCGCTACGGCTTCAACTGGACGATCAACCCCTATCGAGGTTGTACGCATGCCTGCGTCTACTGTGTCTCTGGTGATACGCCGATTTTGATGGCCGATGGGGGAACAAAATCGATGTTCAATCTCCGTGTGGGCGACGAGATTTACGGCACGGTGCGTCACGGTCCGTACAGGCGCTATGAGAGAACGCGCGTGCTCGCACACTGGATGACCCGTAAAGAGGGATACCGGATCACACTGGAAGACGGCACCGAGCTGATTGCAAGCGGAGATCACCGCTTCCTTGCGAGACGTGGCTGGAAGTACGTCACAGGGGCTGAACAAGGCCGTCGCCGTCGTCCCTTTTTGACACCGAACGACAAATTGATGGGAATGGGAGCGCTGGGTGACAGCAGCAAGAAAACCGACGAGTACCGCCGTGGTTATCTCTGTGGACTGATTCGCGGCGACGGCCATGTGGGCTCCTATGCGTACGAGCGGGGCGATCGATCCAACTACGAAGTCCACCAATTTCGTCTCGCTCTAACCGATGACGAGGCGTTGGGGCGCGCGGGCACATATCTGGGCGACGCCGGTGCCAGAACAAAATGGTTTGTGTTTCAAGCCGCCGGCGATCGCTGGCGACAGATGAGCGCCATTCGCAACTTCTCGCGAGACGGCGTCGATCGGGTTCGAGATCTGATCCGATGGCCCAACTCGATGAATGACGACTGGGTCAGCGGATTTCTAGCCGGCATCTTCGACGCCGAGGGCAGCTGCAGTGATTCTCTGAGAATCGCTAATAAAGACAAGGCGATTATCGATCGTGTTGTTCAGGGCCTGGACGTGCTCGGGTTCAAAGGCGTCGTCGAGCACAATCGTCACAATGGCTGTTGCTACGTACGTCTCCTTGGGGGATTGCCACAGCAGCAGCACTTCTTTCAAGCCACCGATCCAGCGATTAGCCGCAAGCTCTCAATTCAAGGTGTTGCTCTGAAGTCACCGGCGAAGCTTGGAGTTGTCTCCACCGAACCGCTTGGTCGTCGAATTCGCATGTTCGACATCACGACCGAAACGGGCGACTTCATCGCGAACGGAGTTGTCAGCCACAACTGCTTCGCTCGCCGCACGCACACCTACCTCGAGATGAACGCCGGCCGCGACTTCGAGCGCGAGATCGTTGTCAAGGTGAACGTGCCCGAGCTCTTGCGGGCGGAGCTGGCGCGGCCGAGCTGGAAGCGGGAGCTGGTGGCGCTGGGCACGAACACCGACCCCTACCAGTGGGTGGAGAGCCGCTACCGGATGATGCCGGAGATCCTGGTGGCGCTGGAGGAGGCCGAGACGCCCGTCTCGGTGCTGACCAAGTCGCCGCTGGTGATGCGCGACGTCGAGATCTTCGAGCGGATGGCGAAGCGCCTGCCGGTCTCGGTCAACCTCTCCGTGCCGACGCTCGACGAGGACGCCTGGCGGGCGACAGAGCCGCACACGCCGAGCCCCGCCGCGCGGCTCGACGCGGTCGCCGAGCTGCGCCGCCGCGGGATCGAGTCCGGGGTGCTGGTCGCTCCGCTGATGCCGGGAATCAACGACAGCCCCGAGCAGGTGCAGCCGATCGTCGAGCGGGCCCGCAAGGCCGGCGCGACCTTCCTCGGCGGCGTCGCCCTCCACCTGCGCGGCGAGGTCCGCGACGTCTTCTTCGCCTGGCTGCAGGAAAAACGCCCAGATCTCCTTCCGAAGTACGAAGAGCTCTACCGCGGCCGCGCCTACCTGCCGGCCTCGGAGCGCTCGAAGCTAACGCGAAAAGTGCGGGGCTGGGGCCGATCGAGCAGGGCAAGAGACGCTCCTCGGACAGGACCCGCCCGCCAGGACCGTCTCTTCTAACGCTTTCGGCGCATTCTGCGCACCACGCGTGCGTTGCGATCGGGCAAGGTCGCTCTGGTGCTCATCTCATCGTTCGCTGCCACTGGTCCATTCACAACTGTCTTAGAAGCGTTGGCGACCTCGATTGGCTCTGGCTTGGTCGTGGGGGGCTTCGCCGGAGGGCTTCGGAGCTTCGCCGTTGGACATTGCCGCCTACGCACCGAGGAGGGAGCGTTGAAGGGAAGCTACGTTGGTGGGCTGACCGGAGTGGCGCTATTGATCATAGATATACTGAAGAGACATTTTGTCTGAGAAGATGAACAGGAGCCTGAAGAACCCGAACATCGGTGTCGCATCGGGCGTCGTGTTTGCCGCTATTGGTTTCGCGATCTTCAATGACAACGAAGCGGCGATGGAAGCGCTGGCGATTGCCACGCTCGTTGTGGCGTTGGGGGTCTACTTTGCGCTCGATTGGCGAGATGATCGAGCTCGAGCTAGGCGCACGCAGCGGCCGAGCTAACCCTCGTCCAGATCGCTGAACCGGCACTCCTCCGGTGCCTTGTCGTCCCGGAACCGGTGGAACCTCGCGCCATGTCGGATTCGTCCCGCCGCGGCGTGGTCGTAGCCGACCTCGATCACCAGCTCGGGTCGCAGGGCGACCCACTCGAGGTCGCGGCCGCCGGTCCAGCGGCTCGGCTCGGCGCTGCCGCTCTCACCGGTCTCCAGCGGTTCCAGCAGCGCGCGTAGGCTTCGTTTCGTCTCGGCGCTGAAGCCCGAGATATGCCCGACCGAGCGCAGCTCGCCACCGTCGTAGAGGCCGAGGATCAGCGAGCCGACCGTGCCCTCCTCCTTGCCCGGGCGCCAGCCCATCACCACGCACTCGATCGTCCGCTCGCGCTTCACCTTCGCCATCCCCTTGCGCTTGCCCGGCACGTAGGGGGCGTCGAGCTGCTTGGCCATCGTGCCCTCGGTGCGGCGCAGCCACTCCTCCGCCCGCTCGGTGTCGCGGCTCAGCTCGCTGACGTCGACGCCGGTCTCGCCGATCAGCCGCTCCAGCCGCTCGCGCCGCAGGCCGAACGGCGCCTCGAGCAGCGCCTCGTCCCCCTCCGCGAGCAGGTCGAAGGCGACGAAGCAGGCCGGGATCTCCTTGGCGAGCAGCTCGATCCGCGAAGCCGCCGGATGGATGCGGCTCTGCAGGGCGTCGAACTCGACGTTGCCGCCGGCGTCGCGGATCACCAGCTCGCCGTCGAGCACGTAGCGCCCCAGCGGGAAGGTCAGCTCGGGGAAGTAGCGGTTCAGCTCTTTGGCGCCACGCGACTGGATGTAGACGTCGGAGCCGTCGACGAAGACGATCGCGCGGAAGCCGTCGAGCTTCTGCTCGTAGGCCCACTCCTCGCCGACCGGAAGCTCTTTGCGGGTCAGCGCCAGCTGGGGCTTGATCGGTGGGGCGAGTGGCAGGGTCAATCTGACCCAACAGTTTGCCGACCCGCGCTCAGCTGGCCGCCGCCGCCTCGCGGCGCGCCCGCGCTTGCCGCGGATCCGGCACGGGCACCGCCGCGAGGAGGGCCTTCGTGTAGGGGTCGCGTGGCTGCTCGCAGACGCGATCGGCGCTGCCCTCCTCGACGATCTTGCCTTCGTGCATGACCGCGATCCGATCGGAGACGTGACGGACGACGCCGATGTCGTGGGCGACGAAGAGGTAGGTGAGGCCGAGCTCCTCCTGGAGGTCGGCGAGCAGGTTGACGATCTGCGCCCGAATCGAGACGTCGAGGGCGGAGACGGGCTCGTCGGCGACGATCAGCTTCGGGCGCAGCGCCAGCGCTCGCGCGATCCCGATTCGCTGCTGCTGCCCGCCCGAGAACTCGTGCGGAAAACGGTCGTAGTGCTCGGGCGAGAGGCCGACCCGGTCGAGCAGCTCCTGCACCCGGCGCCGCAGCTCGGTCCCCCTGGCGACACCTTGCAGCTCCAGCGGATAGCCGACGATCTGGCCGACGCGCTTGCGCGGGTTGAGCGAGGCGTCGGGGTCCTGGAAGATCATCTGCATCTCGCGTCGCAGCGGACGCATCCGCCGGCGCGAGAGCCCCGCGATCTCGCGGCCCTCGAAGCGGACCGATCCCGAGCCGGGCTCGATCAGCTGCAGGACGGCTCGGCAGAGGGTCGACTTGCCCGAGCCCGACTCGCCGACCAGGCCGAGCGTCTCGCCGCGGCTCACCGTGAAGCTGACGCCATCCACCGCCCGCACACGATCGACCTCGCGCCCGATCAGCAGCCCGCGCCTGACCGGGAAGTGCTTGACGAGGTTCTTCACCTCCAGCAAAACCCCCTGTCGATGGGCCGAAATGTCGACCCCGGCGCGACTTATCGTCCCGTCGGCGGTCATTTCGAGGGGGCCTCCAGGCCAATCTCGCCCGCGACCTGGCGGCGCTCGCGCTTCTGCTCCGGCGTGAGCCAGCAACGGTCGCGGTGGCCCTGGGCCTCGGGCAGGCGCGCCTCCAGCTCCGGCAGCTCGCGGCACTGCCCGAACTCGTGCGGACAGCGGGGACGAAAGGGGCAGCCGCGCGGCAGGTCGAGCAGAGAGGGCGGGGCGCCGCCGATCTGAGGCAGGCGCTCCGGACGCTCGCGGTCGAGCCGCGTCAGCGAGCCGAGCAGTCCCCAGGTGTAGGGGTGCTGTGGGTCATAGAAGATCTCATCGAGCGTTCCCTGCTCGACCAGCCGCCCCGCGTACATCACCAGCACCCGATCGGCGACCTCGGCGACGACGCCGAGGTCGTGGGTGATCAGGATCGTCGCCAACCCTCGCTCGCGGTTGAGCCGCCGCAGCAGCGCCAGGATCTGGGCCTGCACGGTCACGTCGAGCGCCGTCGTCGGCTCGTCGGCGATCAGCACGTCGGGGTCGAGCGCCAGCGCCATCGCGATCATCGCTCGCTGGCGCATGCCGCCCGAGAACTCGTGCGGGTAGTCGTCGATGCGGCGAACCGCGTCCGGGATCCCGACCGAGTCGAGCAGCTCGGCGGCGCGCTCCCGGGCCTCCGCCTTGCCCACCTGGGGCCGGTGGGCGCGGATCCCCTCGACGATCTGATCGCCCACCCGGTAGACGGGGTTGAAGGAGGTCATCGGGTTCTGGAAGACCATCGCAATCTGCTCGCCGCGCACCGCCTGGAGCTCGTCCTCGCCTGCATCGAGCAGCTCACTGCCCCGCAGTCGCACGGAGCCCTCGATCCGTGCGTTGGGTGAGCGGGTGAGGCCGATGACCGTCTGCGCGGTGACGCTCTTGCCCGAGCCCGACTCACCGACGATCGCCACCACCTCTCCCGCCGCCACATCGAACGAGACGCCGTCCACCGCCTGCACCCGTCCCCCTTCGGTCACGAACCCGACCCGCAGGTCGCGCACGCTGAGCAGCGGCGTGGTCACCGCGAGGACTCCCCGAGTGTGATCCGCGGATCGAGCCGCGCATAGGCGATGTCGACGAGGGCGTTGAAGAGGACGATGAAGAAGGCGCCGAAGAGGGTGATCGCCATGATCGGCGGCAGGTCCAGGTTTTTCAGCGATTCGTAGGCGTACTGGCCGATCCCGTCGAGGTTGAAGAGTCCCTCGACGACGATCGTGCCGCCCAGCAGGGCGCCGACGTCGAGTCCGAAGAGCGTCACGATCGGGACCAGCGAGTTGCGAAGCACGTGACGCCGGAGCACCCGCCGTTCGCTCAGGCCCTTCGCCCGCGCGGTCCGAACGTAGTCCTCGTTCATCGCGTCGAGCATGTTCGAGCGCAGGACGCGGCTGTAGAAGCCGATGTAGAGGATGGCGAGCGTGATCCACGGGACGATCAGGTGGTTCGCCCATTCGATCGGATCCGCGGCGAACTCGACGTAACCGCCCGAGGGAAAGATTTCGGTCTTGTAGGTCAGGTAGTTGAGGAAAACCGCGGCG
>Ga0247789_1000131_pt1 | contig 13103 bp, 13 predicted proteins | sample UWRJS220509R4_FD_179919 | JGI IMG/M metagenome (GOLD analysis project Ga0247789, IMG submission 179919) | Soil microbial communities from Arlington Agricultural Research Station in Wisconsin, United States - UWRJ-S220-509R-4 | ecosystem: Environmental > Terrestrial > Soil > Agricultural land...
CGCAGAGCGTCACCAGGCGCGCCGGGCCGACCGGGACGCCGAGCGCGGCGCCGGGGAAGCGCATGCGCAGGTTCGAGCCGCCGACCCGCAGGTCGCAGGCGATCGCGATCTCGGCGCCGCCGCCGACGACGTCGCCGTGGCAGGTCGCGACGGTCGGCTTGGGGAAGGCGACGATCGCGTCGTAGAGGTCGGCGAAGAGCTGCATTCGCCGCACCCGGCCCTCCTCGTCGAGGTCCTCCTTGACGTCGGCGCCGGCCGAGAGACCCATCTGGTCGGCGGAGGAGATCGCCAGCACCCGCACGCCACCGTCGTCTCGCGCGGCGGCGACGTGCCCGAGCAGCTCGAGCAGCATCTGGGTGTCGATCGCGTTGCGCGCATCCGGGCGCCGCAGTCGCAGCACCGCGATGCCACCCTCGCGGACTTCATAGCTGGTCACCTCAGTGCTCATCGGCCGGGGAACCTAGCTGCTCGATCAGCCGCTCAGCCTCGTCCGCGGCCCGCCCGACCAGCGCCTCCACCTCGGCCCGCGACTCGCGGAAGCGCGAGAGCACGTAAGAGGCGACGACGTCTGGGTCGGTCGAGTCGGGCCTGCCGACGCCGATCCGGACCCGCCAGAACTCGGCGTCGCCGAAGCCGCTTTTGAGGCTCTTCAGGCCGTTGTGCCCGGCGAGGCCGCCGCCGAGCCGCGTGCGGACCTCGCCGAAGGGGAGGTCGATCTCGTCGTGGAGGACGACGACGCGGTCAAGCGGCGCCTTCAGCGCCCCCCGCGCCGGTCCGGCGGAGTCGCCGGAGGCGTTCATCTGCGTCTGCGGCTGGAGGATCGCGACGCGAGGCCCGCCGACACCGCTGCGGCCTTCGGCGATCGTGCCGCCGAACTTCTTCTTGGGCCGAGGCAGGTCCCAGCGCCGTGCCAGCTCGGCGGCGACCTCGAAGCCGACGTTGTGCCGGGTCGCGGCGTAGCGCTCGCCGGGGTTGCCGAGGCCGACGATCAGGATGCGGTCGCCCGCCTCCCCCTCGCCGCGATCGGCCCGGCGGCGGAAGAGCGACAGGAGCTACTCCCCGCCGGACTCGCCCGACTCGCCGCCGCCCTCGACCTCGCCGGCCTCCTCGGCGGGTGCCTCGCCCTCCTCGCCGACCAGCTCGGCCTCCTCCTCGACCTCCGGCTCGGCGACTTCTTCGACGCGGGGCGGCGAGAGCGTCGCGATGGTCACCTCCTCTGGCTCGTCGGCGACGAGCGTGACGCCGTCGGGCACGCCGAGGGCGGAGAGCTGCAGGGTGTCGTTGATCTCCATCGCGGAGACGTCGGCGACGATCCGGTCGGGGATGTCGGTCGGCAGGGCTTCGACCGTGACCTCGCGGGTGACGTGCTCGAGCACGCCGCCCTCCTTGACGCCCGGCGCGGTGTCGGCGCCCTCGAGCTCGACCATGACCTCGGCCTGGATCGCCTCGTCGAGCCGCACCTCCTGCAGGTCGATGTGCTGGAGACTGCCCCGCACCGGGTGCTGCTGCTGCTCCTTGACCACGACCGGGACGGCTTTCGATCCCTCGATCTCGAGGTCGAAGAGGGCGGCGCCTTCGGCGAGCACGTGGCGGACGTCGCGTTCGGCGACCTGGAAGGGACGCGCCTCGGCTCCGCCGCTGTAGACGACGCCGGGGACGAGCCCGCCCCGGCGCAGCCGGCGCGAGGTCCGCGAGCCGAACTCGTTGCGGGGAGCTGCCTTGAGCTTTTCGCGGGCTTGGGCCATTGCGGACCGGAGAGGATAGAGAAACGGTCGCGAACGGAACCTGTGGCAACCTTGGGGCTCAACATGGCCGACGATTCGAAGATCCCGAAGGGGCGGTTGCGCCGCTCCGCCAAGCTCGGCTCGATCGCCGGCATGCAGGGGGCCCGCTACGCGGGCACCAAGGCGACCAACGTCGGCCGCTCGGAGGACGAGAGCAGGGAGCGCCTCGAGCAGCGCCACATGGAAACGGCGATGAAGATGGTCGGCGCCCTGGGCCAGATGAAGGGCGCGGCGATGAAGCTCGGCCAGTTCGCCTCCTTCATCGACACGGAGTTCATCCCCGACGAGTACCGCGAGATCTACCAGGAGCAGCTCGGCAAGCTGCGCACAGACGCGCCGGCGATGCCGTGGGAGAAGGTCGAGAAGGTGCTCGAGGAGGAGTACGAGGGCGAACCGGTATCCGAGCTGTTCGCGGAATTCGAGCGGGATGCGTTCGCCGCCGCCTCGATCGGCCAGGTGCACCGCGCCGAGCTGCTCGACGGACGGCGGGTGGCCGTGAAGATCCAGTACCCGGGCATCGCCGAGGCGCTCGACGCCGACCTGCGCAACGCGGGGATGCTCGTGCGGCTGGCGCGGGCGCTGGCTCCCGGCCTCGACGCGAAGGCGATCGCGCACGAGATCCGCGAACGCGTGATGGAGGAGCTCGACTACGAGTACGAGGCGCAGAACCAGCGCAGCTTCTCGCGCGCCTACCGCGAACACCCCTTCATCTACGTGCCGGAAGTGATCACGCGCCTCTCGCGCCGTCGCGTCCTCGTCACCGAGCTGGTCGAGGGCATCGGCTTCGAGCAGGTCAAGGAACTGCCGCACGAGGAGCGCAGCCGCTTCGGCGAGATCGTCTTCCGCGGCAGCTTCGGCTCGATCTACCACCTGCATCACTTCAACGCCGACCCCCACCCCGGCAACTACATCCTGATGGGGGACGGTCGCGTCGCCTTTCTCGACTTCGGCATGACCAAGAAGCTCGACCAGGAGCAGATCGTGCTCGAGCAGCGTGCCTTCGACGCCGCCTCGCGCGACGATCCGGAGGCCTTCCGCGCCGCCCTGCACGACCTCGGGTTCGTCAAGAACCCCTCCAAGCTCGACGCCGAGCGCCTGCTCGAGCACATGCGCGTCGTCGGCGGCTGGTTCGTGATGGAGGACCGCGAGCTGGAGATCACGCCGCGCCGGGTGATGAAGATCATCGAGGCGACCAACGACCCGCGCTCGGAGTACTACGACCTGATGCGGCGCGAGTCGATCCCGGCCGACGAGCTGATGGGGCGGCGGATGGAAATCGGCGTCGTCGCCGTGCTCGGCCAGTTGCGCGCCAAGCGCAACTGGCACCGGATCGCGCGCGAGTGGATCTACGCCGACCCGCCGGCGACCGAGCTGGGCGAGGAGGAGTGGGAGTACTTCGAGGGAAGAGGCGTGAAGCAAACCCCGATCGCGGAGCGGTCGCTGGAAGGAGGAGCGCGATGAGCAGGATGCGGCGAGGCTGGGCGCTGACCAAGAAGAGCTGGGCGCTCCTCAGGGAGCACAGCGAGCTGATCCGCTTCCCGCTCTACGGCGGCGCTGCGACCATCGTCTGCGCGATCGTCGTCGTCGCCCCCGGCCTCTACCTGATTGAGGACGACAGGGCGGCGATTGGCGGGCCGCTGGCGGTGATCGGCTTCTACCTTCTCTCCCTGGTCGGGATCTACTTCAGCGTCGGCCTCGCCGCGACAGCCGAGATGATCTTCCGCGGCGAGGAGGCGAGCGTCGGCGACGGCCTCGCCGTGGCGCGCAGCCGCCTCCCGCAGATCGCCGGCTGGGCGGCGGTCTCGACGGTGGTCGGCCTCGTCCTCAGCTTCCTCGAGAACCGCACGGGGATCGGCGGCGCGATCGCGGGTCGCCTGCTCGCCGTCGGCTGGTCGCTGGTCACCTTCCTCGCGGTGCCGGTGATCGCGCTCGAGGGGACCGGCCCGCTCGAGACGCTGAAGCGCGCCGCGAGCCTCTTCAAATCGCGCTGGGGCCAGCAGGTCACCGGCAACATCGCGATCGGCGGCGCCGTGCTCCTCTTCGGGGTGCTGCCCTCGGCGCTGCTGATCGCAATCGGCATCGCCCTCTGGTCGTCGGCCAGCTTCGCCGGCGCCCTGCTCGCCGTGCTCGGGCTGATCGGCCTGGCAATCTCGATGCTCGTCTCCAGCGCGCTCAGCAACATCTTCGGCGTCGCCCTCTACCGCTACGCCCTGGACGGCGAGGCGGTCGGCGGCTTCACACCCGCCGAGCTGGAGTCAGCCGTCCGCACCCGCGGCGGCACCGCCCCAAGCACCATCTAAGCCGCCGCGCCTCTCCACAGGGGGGCGAATTCCGTTCCGGTGCGCCTTATGCACCCGTGGAGAGCAAAAAGCGCACCGGAACGGGGGATCATGCGATTGCGGCGCTCGCCGGACCGCAACACGGCGTCGTATCGCGACGTCAGCTTCGCGAGCTGGGCCTGACGGACCGCGAAATCTCCCTGCGCGCTCTCCGCGGGAGCCTACAACCGCTGTTCCACGCGACCTTCGCGGTCGGGCATCGCTCGATCAGCAGAGAAGGATGGATGCTGGCCGCAGTCTTGGCCTGTGATGAGGGAACGGTTCTCTCCCATCACAGTGCGGCCGAGCTAATTGGCCTCACGGGCAAGGAATTGCCGCTGGTGCATGTCATCCCACCCGACTGGTCAGGACGCAAGATCGACGGAATGCGCTGGCATCGGGTGCGCTTCCCACTGCCTGATGAGGTCGAAATTCGAAACGGGATTACCGTCACCACGCCAGCCCGGACCCTGGTCGATATGGCGGGATGGACCGGATGGACGGCGATGAGGCGCCTGGTCGAGCAAGCGGCAGTCCTCCGGCTGCTCGACGTGGACGAGGTCGATCTCGTCCTCTCCCGGGGGCGGCGCCGCGGCGCTCCTCGCCTGCGCACAGTGCTTGCTCCGTGGCGGAGCACACGCGAACCGCACCCCGTGGTTCGAAGCCCTCTGGAGGCGCGCCTTTTGCCCCTCTTGATCGATGAAGGTCTCCCGGCTCCGCGCTGCAACGTGATGCTGAATGTCGACGGACATCACATCGAGGTGGATCTACTCTGGGACGACCAACGGCTCGTGATCGAAACAGACGGCGAAGGGGCACACGGCACGAGCGCCGCATTTCAGCGCGACCGCCGTCGGGATCAGATCCTCACCGCCGCCGGCTACCGCACCGCCCGCGTCACCTGGAGGCAGGTCGCCGACGAACCAACCGCAGTGATCAACCGCGTAGCCCGCATGCTCCGAGCAGTGTGATCTTCTTCCGGTGCGCCTTTTGCACCCATAACGTGCAAAAGGCGCACCGGAGCGGATGGGAGTCGGCGCTACTGGCCGAGACTGGCGAAGAGTCGCGGATCATTTGAAACCAAGCCAGTAGCGCCGGCCCCGACGAGCTTGCGCATGCGGGGGAGGTCGTCGACGGTCCAGGCGATCAACTCGACCTCGGCGAGCTCGGTGATGCGGGCGAGGCGGGGGCTGATCAGCGGGTGGTAGACCCACATCGACTCGACCCCGAGCCGCGGCAGCTGCTCGGCGGCGAGGCCGGGAAGGCGGTGGCGCATCGCCACCATCGCCGCCAGCATCGGCCCCTTCGCCCAGCGCTTCGAGGCCCAGTCGCGGCGCACTTTCGGATAGGTCCAGCCACGGCGCAGGGCCGGCTCCAGCTCGCGGATGCGGGCCAGGCTGGCGAGCTCCATCGTCGAGACCATCGCGCGCGCGAGCAGGTCGCGCTCGCGCAGCGCGGCGACGATCTCCTCCTCCCTACCGGCCAGCTTGATGTCGATGTCGATCTCGACCGCGTCCAGCGGCGGCGCCAGGAAGGCGTCGAGCGCCTGCTCGAGCGTCAGCGGCGTGCGCCGTTCGGCGTCGTGCCAGTCATGGGCGACGATCAGCGGCGTCCGCTCGGACGCGGACAGGCGCGGGTGCCCGTCGCGGGTCCAGAGCACGTCGAGCTCGATCACGTCGACGCCGGCCTCCACCGCCGCCGCGAAGCTGGCGACCGTGTTGCCGGGCGCGATCAGGTCCGCGCCCTTGTGGCCGACCCGGATGATGCTCATCGGTCCTCGGCGCGGGTCAACTCGGCCTGATGACCATCAGGACGAGGATCGCCATCACCAGCAGCAGGTTGAGCCTGGCGACGATCGGGACCCAGTTGCGACCGGGCGGGGGCGGGGTGCCGCTTTCGATCCCGGCGATCCCGGCCGCCGCCTTGGGGCCGAGATAGAGAATCCCGATCGCGGTCGCCACCACCAGCCCTGCCATGCCGAGCTGGATCCAGAGCAGATCCCAGCTGTAGAAGCTCTCGGTCAACCAAATTCCGAACGCCAGCGTGATCAGCGACAGCCAGGGGAAGACATAGGTACCGAGGAACTTGGCGAAGCGCATCGCCACGAGCATGGTGGAGGGTTCGCCGCTGCGTGCGCCGAGGGTCATCGCGATGTTGACCGCAAGGCCGGCCCCGACCCAGAGCGCCGCGGCGAGGACGTGAATGCTCTTGACAATCGTGTATTCGTCAACCATCGGTCCGGCGACAGCCTAACCGCCGCCCACCTCAGAAGAGCTGGTTCTCCCCGGCGAAGATCTCGGAGACCGAGTCGTCGGTGAAGATGCGGCGGATCGAGTCGGCGAAGGTACCGGCGGTCGAGAGCACGGTGATGTTGTCCGGCGCCCCCGGCCGCAACGGGATCGTGTCGGTGACGACGATCTTCTCGATGCCCGAGCTCTCGTAGGCGAGCCGCTCGTAGGCGGGACCGGAGAAGACGCCGTGCGTCGCGCAAGCGATCACGCGAGCGGCGCCCTCGTCGAGCACGGTCTGGGCGGCGGCGCAGAGCGTGCCGGCGGTGTCGATCATGTCGTCGACGAGGACCGCGGTCTTGCCCTTGACGTCGCCGACCACGTAACCGATCTCGGCGACCTGCTGCGCCGGGCGCTCCTTCTCCATCACCGCCCAGTGCGTGCCGACGCGGCGGGCGAAGTTGCGCGCGGTCTTGACCCGACCGGCGTCGGGAGACACGATCACCAGCTCCTCGGTCAGGTGCTGGTCGGAGAACCACTGGGTCAGCATCGGCATCGCCGTCATGTGGTCGACCGGGACGTGGAAGAAGCCCTGCACCTGGCCGGCGTGCAGGTCCATCGTGAGGACGCGGTCGACGCCGACCCCCTCCAGGCACTTGGCGACGATGCGGGCCGAGATCGGCTCGCGCGGCGCCGACTTCTTGTCCTGGCGCGCGTAGCCGTACCAGGGCATGACGGCGATGATGCGGTGCGCGGAAGCGCCCTGCGCCGCGTCGATCATCGTCAGCAGCTCGATCAGCGCGTCGTTCGGCGTCATCTCCGAGTGTTCGTTGGCGCAGGTCGATTGCACGAGGAAGACGTCGGCGCCGCGGATCGACTCCTCGTAGCGGCAGTAGACCTCGCCGTTGGCGAAGGTCTTCAGCGTCACCTGGCCGAGGTCGAGTTCGAGCTTGCCGGCAACCTTCGCCGCCAGCTCCATCGAGCTGCGGCCCCCGAAGACCATCAGGCGCTTCGAGTAGTCGTGCGGGATCGCGGTCGCCGCCTCCACCACCGTCTCGGGACGCTGCTCGATCGTGCTCACGGACCTTGCTCCTCTTGCATCTTCGCCGCCTTGTCGGCGGCGTAGCCCTCGATGTTTCGTTGGGTGTTCTCGCTCACCGCGAGCGCGCCCTCGGGCACGTCGCTCTTGATCACCGCTCCAGCGCCAGTGTAGGCGCCGTCGCCGACTTCTACCGGCGCGATCAGCATCGTGTCAACGCCGATGCGGGCGTCGCGGCCGATCGTAGTCCGGTTCTTGCGGAAACCGTCGTAGTTGGCGGTGATCGTGCCGGCGCCCAGATTGCTGCCGGCGCCGATCTCGGCGTCGCCGACGTAGGCGAGGTGCGGGACCTTGGCGCCCTCGCCGATGCGCGAGTTCTTGACCTCGACGAAGGCGCCCGCCTTGGCCGCGGGCTCGAGCGCGGCGCCGGGACGGAGATAGGCGAAGGGGCCGACCTGGGCGCCCTCGGCCACCTCGCACTCGACCAGGTAGGAGTGCGGCACGGTGACGTTCGCCCCCAGCCTGGTGTCGGTGAGCGTGCTCAGCGGCCCGACGGTCGTGCCGGCCCCGACGGAGGTCTTCCCGCGCAAGCTGGTCCCGGGCTCGATCCGCGCGTCGGCGGCGATCTCGACGTCGGCGTCGATCCAGGTCGAGCCGGGATCGACGACGGTGACGCCGGCGAGCATGTGGCGCCGCAGGATGCGGCGGCGCGCCTCGGCCTCTGCCTGCGCCAGCTCGGCTCGCGTGTTGACGCCGAGCATCACCGTCGCGTCGGGGGCGGCGTGAACGGCGACGCGCAGGCCGGCCTCGCGCATCAGCGGCAGCACGTCGCCGAGGTAGTACTCGCCCTGGGCGTTGTCGTTGCCGATCCGCTTCAGGGCATCGGCTAGGGACGCGGCCGCAAAGGCGTAGGTGCCGGCATTGACCTCCTTGATCGCCAGCTGCTCGGGAGTCGCGTCGCCGGGCGCCTTCGCCTCGACGATGCGGGCGAGGTCGCCGGATTCGTCACGGACGACGCGCCCGTAGCTGCCGGGGTCCTCGAGCACCGCGGTCATCACGGTCGCGGCGGCGCCGGTCTCGCGATGGGTGGCGAGCAGATCGGCAATCGTCTGCGCGGAGACCAGCGGATGATCGCCGGAGAGGACGAGCACGGTCTCGGCTTCCTCGATCAGCGGCAGCGCGGCGCGAATTGCCCCTCCGGTGCCATCGGATTGGGACTGCTCAATGATCCGCACTTTGTCGGGAAGCCCGCTGACGATGTCCTGCTTCGGAGAAACGATCACCACAGGCCACTCGGCACCCACCCCCTCCCTGGCCGCAAGCAGCGGCCAGGCGACCATCGCCCGCCCGCAAACGGGGTGCAAGACCTTCGGCGTCGAGGAACGCATGCGCGTTCCCTCGCCCGCGGCCATCACGAGAACCAGGGGAGAATCCACCCGTGGATCGTAGTGCCGGCGGGGGAAGGGCGGTCCGGTCCCCCTCCACCGGAAGCTCTGGAACCACGCCTCGCAGTGCAATAAACGATTCAGCTGCGCGACGGCTTCCGAGGAGGGGGACCGGACCGCCCCCCAACCCGTCAGCTTGCTTTGGCGAGGTCCCGGCCGGCCAGAGCGACAGAGGTGAGGGTCCAGCCGGCAAAGATCAGGTCGATGCCGACGAGGAGGCCGATCGCCCAGTCCGCCGAGCTCGGGAACTCGACGAGGATCAGGATGCCGACGAGGAGGCCGGCGACGCCGCTGAGGCCGACCAGGCCGGCTCCCGGCCGGCCGCGACCGACAACCGCTATCGCCAGCCGGGTCAGGCCCATCAGCAGGAAGTAGATGCCGAGGAGGAGCGTCAGGCTGACCGCGGCATGATGCGGTTCCGCCAGCAGCCAGACGCCGACCACTACCGTGAGCAGCGCCCAGAGGAGGCGCACGACCAGGCTCCCCAGCGAGTGCGCCGTGAACGCGGCAGCGACCAGGAACATCCCCATGACGACGAGGATGCAGCCGATGAAGATCGCCGTTCCGACCGCCGCGACGGCCGGCACGATGATCGCCACGCAGCCGGCGATGATCGCCAGCACGCCGACGACCATCAGCTCCTTCCAGCTCCGCCGCAGGCCCTCGCGGATTTCCGGATCAAGCGAAACTCCACCCATCTCCATAGCGCGACCTTAAGCCCCGCCGCGGACGGGATCAACCGCTACGCTCGGCATCCGGTCCGGGGTGGTGTAATCGGCCAGCACGCCAGGTTTTGGTCCTGGAAGAGAGGGTTCGAGTCCTTCCCCCGGAACTCCCCTACTCCTCGCCCCCGCGGGGCACCTGGCCGGCTTCGGAGCCCGGCTCCATCGCCGGGCCGCGCGGGAAGGCGATCCCGAGCACGCGCATGGTTTTGAGGCCGAGGCCGAGCTTCTCGCGGCCCTCGGTGGCGGAGACGTCGTGGCCGCAGAGCTCCTTCACCCGCTCGAGGCGGTAGCGGATCGTGTGGCGGTGGGTGAAGAGCTGTTTGGCGGTGGCGGCGACGTTGCCGTCGTTGTCGAGGTAGGCCTCGACGGTCGCCACCAGCTCGGTCTCGTACTGCTCGTCGTACGCGGAGAGCGGCGCGATCGTCTCCGCGTAGAAGCGCTCCAGCTCGCGCGGGTCCTCGCTCATCGCCGGCAGCAGCAGCCGGTAGGAGCCGGTGTCCTCGAAGGCGAGCAACGGTCGCCCCTCGGCCTCGCCGACGTTCACCGCCAGCCGCGCCTCGTTGCCGGAGCGGTATAGGTCGACCGGATCCGCTGCGTGGCGGCTGCGCCCAACCGTCAGGTGGAAGCCAGAGAGGCTGTCCCCGAGCTCGCGGGCGAGGCCGGCGGCGGCGCGCTCCAGCCTGGCATCGTCCTCGGCCGGGACGATCACCGCGATCTCGGCCGTCTCGCCGTCGTCCGCGCTCGCCAGCGAGCCGGGCGCGAGCGAGCGCAGCGCGCGCAGCGCCAGGGTGAGCACCCGTGCCCGCCACTCGCCGGTCTGGGCCGCCCGGGGCGCCGCGCGCAGGATCAGCACGCCGGCACCGGGCTCGAGGTCGGCGCCGAGCTCGGCCGCGCGGGCGACGATGTCGCCGCGATCGGTGACGTCGCGACGGAGCACCGCCGCGACGAAGGCGCCGGCGACCTCCTCGCTCTCCCACTCGGGCGAGCGCGAGCGCTCCAGCTCGAGCGCCAGCAGCGTCGTCACCATGCGCGCGATCGTCGGCTCGGGCGGGGCGGGGGCACGATAGCGAAGCTCGCCCACGGCGCTGTCCGCCACCCGCAGCTCGACCCGGGTCACGTCGTCTCCTCCCGCGAGCAGCTTTTTCTCCTGGTCGGAGGAGGCCCCGGCGACCGCGAGCACGGCGCTGGAGCGGTCGATCAGGGCGACGCTTGCGCCCAGCACCCGCGCCGCGGCGCGCGCCACCGCGGGCAGGCCGGCGCCCGACTCGACCGCCTCGGAGAGCGCGTCGAGCATCCCCGTTTCAGGCGTGCTTGCAGGGCTTTCTTTGCCTTTGGAGGCCGCTGGCATCCGCCCATTATCCCCACCTACTTACCGTGGAGGAGTTCGACGATGGTGTTGTAGTTGATGACGATCACGAGGCCGAGCACGACGCCGAGCACGACGAGGGCGGCGAGGACGAAGAGCGAGAGCACGGTTGCCGCCGCCTTCTCCCAGATCCGGCCGTAGGAGTCGAGCGCGGGCTTCAGGATTAGGCCACCGAACGCGGCGAGGCAGATCAGCGCGGCGACGCCGAACAGCACGTACTCATGGTCGATCTTCTGCAGCGCGAGCGGCAGCACCGGCCCCATTCTGCCGCACCGTCGAGATAGTGAGGGCGACGGCGGCGCAGAGGGAGAAGGCGGCCGCGCCGAGCGCCCAGCCGGCGTTGACGTCGCTGAGGTAGTGGACGCCGAGGTAGACGCGGGAGAGGCCGACCAGCGCGGTCAGGGCGATGCCGGCGAAGACGACGACCGCGCCCCGCGCCATGCCCGGCCGCAACCGCATCACGATCGTCACCGCGAGCCAGACGTAGAAGGTCGCGTAGGCGGCGTGGGCGCTGGGGAAGGAGGAGCCGCTGGCGTCGAGGAGGCCGCCCTCCGGCCGCGGCCGGTCGATCGCGTCCTTCAGCTCGTGGACGCCGAGGACGACGATCGCCATGCCCGCGACGAGCACGCCGAGCTCCGCCCAGCGCCGCCGGACGGCAAGCAGGACCGCGCCCAGGCCGGCGAGCGGGAAGACCACGAACGAGGCGCCGAGCACTGTGACCCCCTTAGCGAGGTCGACCAGCCAGCCGACCCGCAGCGCTTCGACCACGTCCGCCGCGGTGGTGTCGCCCGGGGTCGGACCGGCGTTGCCGCTGACAATCTCCGTGTAGGCGACCAGCACGAAGGCGGCGACGGCGAGCACCGCCATCAGCGAGGTGAACTCGAGGCCGAAGGTCCCGCCGGGCGTCACCCGGTCCCAGAGGAAGCGCAGCTGGGGGCTGAAGCGCCTCGCCAGCACGACGACCCAGCGCGCGAGGCGATGGCGCTCCATCCAGCGCACCGCGGCGCGCCGGTTCTCGGCCAGGCGGAAGCGCCGGACGAGGATGACGGTGCCGACGACGAGCACGATGAAGGTGCCGAGCAGCAATGCGCCGCGCCCCGCGTACTTCGCCGCGGTGTCGATGCTGCGGGAGAAGAAGTAGCCGATCAGGATGTGGGCCGGGGCCCAGATGCCGGTGCCGAGGATGCTGTAGGGGACAAAGGCGCGGTACCGCATCCCCGAGCTGCCGGCGATGAAGGGCGCGAGAGCGCGGACGAGGCCGATGAAGCGGCCGATGAAGATCGTCTTGCCGCCGTGGCGCGAGAAGTACTCCTCGACTTTCTCGAAGCGCTCGCGGCCGACGCCGAAGCGCGGGCCGTGCCGGATGACGAAGTCGCGGCCGAGGCGCCGGCCGACGAAGAAGCTGGTCGTGTCCCCCGCCCAGGCGGCGAACCAGGCGATCGCGATCAGCAGGTAGACGTCGATCGCGCCCTGGCCGGCAACGGCGCCGCCGAGCAGCATCACCGTCTCGCCGGGCACGACGAGGCCGACGAAGGCGCCGGTCTCGGCGAAGGCGAAGGCGCCGACCAGCAGGTAGGTCCAGGCGCCGAGCGTGTTGGAGATGTCTTCCAGCAGCTGCTGGAGTTCGTCGTGGGGGACGACGCGGCTGATCAGGTAGTAGCCGGCGGCGATCGCGACGGCGATCGCGGCGAGCACGAGGCGTTTCCGGCGGCGGTCCTCTGGCAGCTTAAGCTCCATGTCTGGGCCTCACGGGGCGCGGCCAGCTTCGCAGACGATCGCGTCGTCGCGGTCGAGCTCGGCTGCCGCGGCGCGAGCCTCGCCGAGGCCGGGGAAGAGACCGAAGGCGGTGGGCCCGGAGCCGGTCAGCAGCGAGTGCTGCGCGCCAGCGGCGCGGAGCGCGTCGAGCGCGTCGCCGATCTCGGGGCGAAGCGAGCGCGCGGCGGGCTCGAGGTCGTTCGCCAGCAGCTCGGCGTAGGCGAGCGGCGAGGCGCCGGCACCCGCCGCGGCGCGGATGTGACGGGCGAGGTCCTCGAGCTCCTCCTGGCGCCGGCCGAGTCCAAGCCGATCGGCCTCGGCGAAGACCGCCGCGGTCGAGAGCCCACCGCCGCCGGGGAGCAGGACGACGGCGTGTGGCGAGGGGTCCGGGAGCGGCTCGACCTCCTCGCCGGCGCCGCGGACGAGCGCCAGCGAGGGCTTGA
>Ga0247789_1000133_pt1 | contig 12996 bp, 10 predicted proteins | sample UWRJS220509R4_FD_179919 | JGI IMG/M metagenome (GOLD analysis project Ga0247789, IMG submission 179919) | Soil microbial communities from Arlington Agricultural Research Station in Wisconsin, United States - UWRJ-S220-509R-4 | ecosystem: Environmental > Terrestrial > Soil > Agricultural land...
AACGGCTTGCCGTTCCAGGTCTTTGATGATCGACGCGCTGTCGTCGACCGAGAGGTCAGTGAATAACGGCACCATTTGCGGCGTCGTCATCTGGACCATCAGGAATGAGAAGAAGCCGATCAGGGCGAGCGTCACCGCGGCCATCGCCGCCATCCGCGCAGCACCCAGCGACTTCATAAAATCGAAGAAGCCTTGCACCGGTTTGTCCTACCCGCTGGGGCGCCGATCGTGCGCCTCACCCGGCAAGATTTGCCCAGTTTAAGGTTAGCGTCGGGTTAATTTCGGGCCGATGTGACCTGCGAAAAGCCAAATGAAAACGCCGGCGTGTTGCGCCGGCGTGCGGGACTTCGGGGCTGACGTGTTACTGGCGGTACTGCTGAATGCGCGTTGTCCGCAGCCCGGCAAGGCCGTGCTGGTCGATCGAGTACTGCCAGGAGAGGAATTCCTCGACGGTAAGTGTGTAGCGGGCGCAGGCCTCTTCCAGCGACAACAAGCCGCCACGGACCGCGGCGACCACCTCTGCCTTGCGGCGGATGACCCAGCGCTTGGTCGTTGGGGGCGGCAGGTCCGCAATGGTCAGCGGACTGCCATCTGGCCCGATTACGTATTTGACCCTCGGGCGATGGGGTTCGGTCATTGGTACACTCACAAAACGAGACTCGACTGACAGTTACTGCGAAAAAGCTACAGGTCCCGGCTTAAAATTTGCCTAAGCATGGCAAATGCATCGGGCAATGATTGCCGGGTTTCCGCTAACCTTTTGGTTACAGATGGAGCGCGGTGGGCAATCCGGGGCCCATTGCGGCAAAGCGCCGTAATTGCGGTTAGTATGCCCAAAGGGCGGATTTCTTGGGATTTTGCGCCGGTGAAAAAGTTCCCTGCTGCTTCTTCATCGGAATCGACGCAACGGATTGGCCTCGGCGCCTATTTCGCCTGGCTGCCCGTGGTGGCCGTCGCTTACTTTCTTCTCGCAAAGCTCGGCCTTCAGCTTGCCTCGATAAACCCAAGCGCCAGCCCGATCTGGGCGCCGACGGGCTTGGCTTTTGCGGCCGTCATTCTGGGCGGCGTACGTTTCTTTCCGGCAATCCTGATCGGCGCATTCGCCGCCAACGCCGCAACGGCTGGCACTTTGGAGACGTCGGCCGCGATAGCGGTCGGCAATACGCTGGAAGGTGTGGTGGGTGGCTACCTGATCGCGAAGTGGTGCGGCGGTGCTCAGGCCTTTGTAACTCCCGCGCGAATTGCAAAGTTTGCAATTGTCTGCGCCGGCTTGCCGACCATGCTCAGCGCTACAATCGGCGTTGGCACACTCTATTTAGCCGGGTTTGCAGCTGAGCCGACTCTCGCTCCGGTCTGGATCACATGGTGGCTTGGGGATACCGCCGGCGCGCTGGTGGTCACTCCGGTCATCGTCCTGTGGGCGATTACTGACTGGCGTGCGATCGATGGGCGCGCGTTGCGCGACATGGCCGCGGTGTTCGGCTGCGCTATTCTGGTCGGCCTCATTACGTTCAGCCCGCTATTGCCGCGTTCCCAATATACGAGCCCGCTCGGATTTCTGGCGATTTTGCCGTTGATTTGGGCAGCGTTGCGACGCGGGCCGCGCGATACCGCGACAGTCGCGGTCATCCTCACGATTTTTGCCATCTGGGCGACGATTGCCCAGGCCGGCCCATTTGCGCAAATGGGTCTCAACGAATCATTCCTTCTCCTGCTCACCTTCATGCTCAGCGTGTCGGTGACGAGCCTGGCGCTGAGTGCCGATGTCGAGATGCGCCGCCGCAGCGAGGACGATCTTCGGCGCATACAAGCCGAGCTTGACCAACGGGTGAAAGACCGCACTGCGGCACTGGCGGATGCGAATCTCCAACTCGGCAGAGCGAACAGCCAGCTCGCCGACGCCAATGCGCAACTCGCTGATACCAATACTCAGCTCGCCGATGCCAACATCCAGCTCTCCGAAGCGCAGCGGTTAGCCAATCTTGGGAGCTGGTCGTGGGACGTCGCGAAAAATCGCATCAGCTGGTCGGACCAACTTTACGGAATCTATGGGCTGGCGCCCGGTGAATTTGGCGGCACTTTCGCCGATTTCTTGACCCTCATCCATCCGGATGATCGCGCCCATGTGCAAACGAGCCTGACCCACGCCCTGAAAACAGGGCGCGACTTCAGTCACGAAGAGCGGATCATTCGCGGTGACGGGCTTGTCCGTCATCTGCACAGCGTCGGGGAGGTCATCCGCGACCAAGATGGTGCCGCCGTCCGTTTGCTCGGCGTCTGCCTCGATGTGACCGAGCGGAAGGAAGCCGAGGCCGCCCTGCGCGAGTCGGAGCAGAACGTCCGTATGCTGCTGACGGGGGTTCGCGACTACGCCATCTACATGCTCGATCTCGGCGGCCATGTGCGCAGCTGGAATGCCGGCGCGGAACAGATCAAGGGCTACAGCGCCGATGAGATCGTCGGTCAGCACTTTCGTAAATTTTACACCGAGGAAGACCGCGCGCAGAACGTGCCGGAGAATGCCCTCGTCGCCGCGGTCCGCGAGGGGAAGTACGAGTCGGAAGGCTGGCTCGTGCGTAAGGACGGTAGCCACTTTTATGCCAACGAGCTGATCGAAACCATTCGCGACGACGCAGGTGAACTGGCCGGGTTTGCCAAGATAACCCGCGATATCACTGCCCAACGTGAGGCACAGATTGCGCTCGACGAGACCCGGGAGCAACTGGCTCAGGCGCAGAAGATGGAAGCCCTCGGTCAACTCACCGGAGGCATCGCACATGATTTCAACAATCTGCTTATGATCGTCTCCGGCTATGCGCAAATCCTGCAGCGCAAGCTGAGCGAGCCAAAGGACGTCCAGGCCGTCGAAGCGATCCGGGCGGCCGCCAGCCGTGGTGAGAAGCTCACTCGGCAATTGCTGACATTCTCCCGGCGGCAACAGCTCATGCCGGTCATGGTCGATCTGCATGCGCACATCGGCGCGGTGCGCGACATGCTGGCGCCCTCACTGCGCGGCAATATCGAGCTTGTCGTCGACATCGAGGACAAGGTCTGGCCCGTTGAAGTCGACTTGGGCGAACTGGAACTCGCGCTCGTCAATATTGCCGTCAATGCCCGCGATGCGATGCCTGACGGCGGCACGATCACGCTGCAGGCCCGCAACGTCGTTCTCACCCCAGGTTCGGCCGCCGGCGCGCTCGAAGGAGACTTTGTCGCGCTGGCCATCATCGATACCGGAACCGGAATTCCAGAGGACGTGCTGCAGCGGGTGTTCGAGCCGTTCTACACGACGAAGCCGGTCGGCAAGGGCACCGGGCTCGGGCTTTCGCAGGTGCACGGTTTCGCCAACCAGTCCGGAGGAGCGGTCACAGTCGCAAGCGAGCCCGACCGCGGCACCGTTGTGACCGTCTATCTCCCGCGCGCGAACATAGAAGTGCCGGCGGAATCGGGGGCGAGTGGTTCGACGGCACGTGACAACGTTCAAGGCACTGTGCTTGTCGTGGAAGACAGCCGCGATGTCGCCGACGTGACATCCGCGTTGCTTGAGCAGCTCGGATACCGCGTGGTGCGGGCAGAAAATGCTGCCGAGGCACTGCGTCACCTTCAGCAGGGCATCGAATTCAACTTGCTGTTTTCGGACATCGTCATGCCGGGCACGATGGACGGCCTTGGCCTGGCGGAGATCTGCCGCGAGCAGTTTCCCGACTTGCCGATTCTTCTGACCAGCGGTTTCTCCGATGCGGCTCAGGCGGCCGACGGTCGCTTTGATATCTTGCGCAAGCCGTTCGAGCTCTCTGTGCTTGAGCGCGCCATCGAGCAGGTCATCGGTGATTCGCGCGCCCGTCCGCGTGCGTCCGCTTCTTGAAGGCGAGGCCTTAGCCTGACGACCGGACGATCCGCTTGATCTTGTCGAGGGTGTAATTCTGGCCGTTGATCGAGAGGACGGGCGAGGATCCCGTGAGGTCGATGGAATCGACGACGGCTTCGACCTCGGTGGATATGGCGACTGACTGCTTGTTGGAGTCGAGCGCGGTGGCGGTCAACGTGTAGCTGCCGTCCGGCCAGACGCGGCCGTCGTTACCCCGGCCGTCCCAGGTGAACGTCTGATTGCCCGGGTTGACGCCGATGGTGCCGGTGTAGACCGACTGTCCGGTCGTCGCATCCTTGATCGTGACGGTCGCGGTCGAGGGCTTGCTGACATTCAGGGTCCACTTCGCCTGGCCATTGGCCAGTTGTGCCGTCGATCCATCGACCACCACGGTTGAGCCGACATAGGCAAGCGCTGCGGTCGCTTCCGCGCTTTTCTCCAGGAGGACCAGCCCGGAGAGGAGGTCGTTGGACTTCATCTGCTGCTCGACTTGCGCGAACTGGACGAGCTGCTGGGTGAATTGATTGGTGTCGAGCGGATCGAGCGGATTCTGGTTCTTCAGCTGTGTTGTCAGCAGCTGCAGGAACGTCGTGAAATTGCTGGCGATCTCGACGTTATCCAATGCACCCGAAACCGAGCTGGTGCCAGTGCCGGTGGTGATAGGGGGAACCGTAGCCATGTCCAAACCTCAGACGCGGATATCGAGCCCGCCGCCTTGGCCGGCCAGGCGGTATTGTTGCGGGATGACATCGATGGACGGCAGGCTTTCGTCGGTTGCGACCAAAGCGGCCGCGCCGGGAGACGTGCCTGCCTGCTGCTCGTTCATTGACTGATCGCGCAGCGAAAATTGAAGACCGTTGTTTGCGGTTTTGAGGCCTGCATCCTGCAGGGCGCGTTCGAGGCCCGCCGCATCACGGCGCAACAGGTCGAGCGTGTCCGGGCGATCCACTGTCAAGCGAGACGTCACGTTACCGTCGCGGTCGACGTCGAGTCGCACGTCGATGCGGCCAAGCTCGGGTGGATCAAGCCGGATTTCGAAACGGTTCTTGCCTGCAAGCGCCTTGCCGGAAATCTCTATGGCGACTCCGGACAGCGGAATAGCCGCCGGCTGTGGGCCGGGCTGTGAAACAAGAGTGGCCGGCGCTGCGGCATTTTCCGATGCGTGCGGGGCGCTGCTGGGAATCGGGGGTTGCGTCGGAATGTCGTTCGATGTTTTCGCGGCAGCGCTGACGTCGGCACCAGGCGGAGTAGGCGCGCCCGCGTCGGGACGATGGTTGGGTGTTATGAAATCGCCCCGACCCTGCGATACATGCTGTTTGTCGCCCTCGTCCGTTTTGGTTTGCGGCTTGCCTTCTGCGGGCTGCGGCGTGGTGTCCTTGGTCGAAATCTGGAAAGCATCGTCAGTCTCGGCGGTCGGCTGATCAGTCTTGCCCTGGTCATCCGCGTCCACTTGCTTAGCTTTAGCGTCGTCGGCTTTCTTCCCCACAATGGCCTTCGGCAAATCCGCGCCGAGCTGATTTATCTTGGGTGCAGCATCTGCCACGAGTGTCAGCTGTTGCTCGACCTGCGTGCTGTCATCCGGTGTCGGGTTGGGCGTTTGCGCCGGCGCTGGAACGATTGATGCCGTGTTCGCGACGGTCGCGACGGTCACGACGTCCGCGACGGCCGGTGCCGCCGCGCCCGCATCGTCGGTTTTCTGTCCGGCGTCTGGTTCGGGATCGGCTTTCGCCTGGATGCCGTCGCCAACGTCGCCAACGTCGCCGACGTCGCCAACGGGCTTTGCGACTTTCTTGCCGGCAACTTTTGCGGTGCTCTCGTCAGCCGCCTCCGCATCGGCTGTAAGGGCCTCGTCGGTATTTGCAGGCTTTGTGTCGTCGTTCGCTTCGGCTGCCTTGCAGTCCTTGCTTTTTGCGGGCGCTTGCTTGTCGTCGCTCTTGGCAACCTTGGTGTCCTGCTGCGGTGGCGCAGCCTCGGGAGGCTGTGACGTGTCCTCAATCAGGCTTTCGAACGGGGATGGCGCACGATCGGACGGCGCCGGACGTGCGACGCGCGGCATATGCAGGTTTGGCGCATGAACTTTGGGATCTGACGCAACTTGTGGCACAGGCGGACCTCCGGATTTCCGCCGTTTGATGTGCAATCGTCAGGCCAGCCCCCGAATTGCCGAATTTATGTTTTTATTCAAATGCTTGCGGAGGACGGAAGCGGAAGAAAAGCGCGCCGCGCCCGGCACGTGTGATAGCAAAGCGGCAAAATTTGCCGGTTCGCCGGCTCGCATTGCGCGCACCCGGTCGCCACTTATAGTAAGAACGGCCATGGCCAACAGTCTCGAACTCGATCGCAGTCCCGAAACGACGCGTGTCGTTGTCGCCATGTCCGGCGGCGTCGACTCGTCGGTGACGGCTGCCCTGCTCAAGGCCGAAGGCTATGACGTGGTCGGCGTGACGCTGCAGCTCTACGACCACGGCGCAGCGGCGCATCGCAAAGGCGCCTGTTGCGCGGGGCAGGACATCTACGATGCCCGCACCGTCGCGGAGCGCATAGGCATTCCGCACTACGTTCTCGATTACGAGACCCGCTTCAAGGAAGCCGTGATCGATCGTTTCGCCGAGAGCTATATTCATGGCGAGACGCCGGTTCCTTGCGTCGAATGCAACATGTCGATCAAGTTCCACGACCTGCTGATCACGGCGCGCGAGCTTGGCGCCGACGTGCTCGCGACCGGTCACTATATTGCCTCGCGTTCGATGCCCGGCGGGGGCAGGGCGCTCTACCGCGCGCGCGATGAGGAACGCGACCAGAGCTACTTCCTTTTCGGCACGACGCGCGAGCAGCTTGACGTTCTGCGCTTCCCGCTTGGGGAGCGGACCAAGACCGAGACCCGTGAGCTTGCGCGCCGCTTCGGGCTCGCAATTGCCGACAAGCACGACAGCCAGGACATCTGCTTCGTCCCGACTGGCCACTACGCCGACATTATCGAAAGGCTGAAACCGGGCGCGGCGGAGGCTGGCGACATCGTCGATCTTGATGGGAAAGTACTTGGCGCGCATTCCGGGATTATTCATTTCACTGTCGGTCAGCGGCGCGGTCTTGGCGTTGCCACCGGCACGCCTCTCTATGTCGTGCGTCTTGATGCCGAGCAGCGGCGTGTTGTCGTCGGTCCGCGCGACGCGCTGCGCATGAGCCGCATCGTGCTGCGCGACGTCAACTGGATCGGTGAAGGGTCGATCGAGGAGGCGCTGGCCGACGATCGCCGCGAGGTCTTCGTGAAAGTCCGCTCGACGCGTCCGCCGCAGGCCGCCTGGCTGCGACACGGCGCAAACGGCTGTGAGGTTGAGCTGGTCGCTGGCGAGCATGGAGTGTCGCCCGGCCAGGCGTGCGTTTTTTATGACGCGGGTGAGGGGCAGGCGCGTGTGCTGGGCGGCGGATTCATCAAGAGCGCGGTCGCGGCCGGCGATATTCGTTCCACCAGCGACACGCGCACGGCAGCCCCTGCGATGCGCGGCTAGTTCGCGCCGTGGGGGCAGACATCGATAAAACAAGTGTTGAGCGCGCCTATGCGCGGTGGGCGCCGGTCTATGACCTGGTGTTCGGCGCGGTGTTCGATGCCGGCCGGCGCGCCGCGATCGCTGTCGCTGAAGAGGCTTGCGGTGAGCAGGGCGGGCGGATTCTCGAAGTGGGAGTCGGTACCGGAATTTCGTTGCCCGACTATTCGAGGAAAAACCGGCTTGTCGGCATCGATCTCTCAGAGCCGATGTTGCGCAAGGCACATGAGCGCGTTGCCGAGCACAGCCTCTCCAACGTCGAGACATTGGCGGTCATGGATGCCGAGCGCATGGCGCTGCCCGACGGGTCATTCGACGTTGTGGTTGCGCAATTTGTGATTACGGCGGTGCCGAATCCTGAAGCGACGCTCAACGAGTTCACGCGTGTAATCCGGCCGGGCGGCGAGATCATTCTGGTCAATCACATCGGCGCCGAAGCAGGTCCGCGCCGCGCCTTCGAGGTCTGCTTTGCGCCGATCGCGCGCCGGCTGGGTTGGCGACCGGAATTTCGGTTCGGCCGCCTGGCCGCTTGGGCGGAGCGTCACGGCGGCGTGCGCGTATTGGAGCACCGGCCGATGCCGCCGCTCGGCCATTTCTCGCTGATCCGCTTCGAGCGCCTCAGCAACGGCGCCTGAGCGGAACTCTCCCTCATATCAATTCGTTATCCATCGCCTGCATGTCTGCGCAAGGAGCTTGCCATGGCTCGCGAAATCCGTTTTTTCGCGCTGGTGATATCGGCACTGCTGTTGCCGTCGCTGGCCACCGCGCAGGCGCCACCGCCGACGAAGACGCCGATCGCGCCCAAGGCTGACCAGATCGACCCAAATGCATGTGCGCGATCTGACACGCAAGAGACGGTCGGGAAGGGCGCAGGAGCTGAGAGTCATCGTCAGGACGGAAAGGACGACTTGAGCGAAAAGCTTGCGCGTTCGGGTGGTGTCATTTGCCCCCCTGATCATATCGATCCCGAGATCAGGCTGCCGACCCCGCCGACCGGCGGCTCGATGCCGGTCATTCCGCCACCCGGCAGCCCCGGAGGCGATCAATCGGTTCAGCCGAAATAGCCCCGCAGAAGCGTGATTGCTTGACAGTATTTGCTTCGGCTTCCTATATCGCGCCCATTCCGGCGGTTTGTTTCGGAATGGCGGGGTAGCTCAGCTGGTTAGAGCAGCGGAATCATAATCCGGAGGTCGGGGGTTCGAGTCCCTCCCCCGCTACCAAATCGATCTCCGGCCGGATAACAAAAGACAATCGTTTCAATTAAACGCGGAGTCTGACGCGATTCCGTCCGCCTTCTTGCACAAAGACAAAGGATTGCCGCATTTCGAGTCCGCGATGTCGGGCATCACAACCCGTGGGCACGTGATGAGAAGACAATTCAAGGTTGCGAGCACGTCCTCACGATGGAACAATTGTGCCCATTATTCGTCTCTGTACGTACATCAACTGCCGAAGCCCTTTGTATAGTCACGGAGGATTTCCATGGCGCGAACCGGAACGTCGCCGGCCCTTCGCAGAGGACCGGCGAACCCTAAGCGTTCCCTGGATGAAACTCGAGCAATTTGGCTGGAAGCATTTCACCGCGTGCGCGCGGAAACCGAAAAGCGCGCCGAACACTTGTCGGTCGAAGACCAGATCGTTCAGTCGATGGCGGATGCAAGCCCGGCCAAGTGGCACCGCGCGCACGTCACCTGGTTCTTCGAGCAATTCCTTTTGGTGCCGCACGATCCTTCTTACCGGGTCTTCGACGAACGATTCCCGTTTCTGTTCAATTCCTATTATGTCGCGGCAGGTCCCCGCCATGCGCGGCCGCAGCGTGGCCTGATCACGCGCCCGAACGCGGCGGAAGTCGCCGCCTATCGTGCCCATGTCGATGCCGCAGTCGAGCGGCTGATTGGGCAGGTTCCGGCCGAAGCAGCGGAGCGTGTCTTCACGATCGTCGAGATCGGACTACACCACGAGCAGCAGCACCAGGAATTGCTGCTTACGGACATTCTCCATGCCTTTGCACAGAATCCCACCGATCCGATCTACGACGCCAAATGGCAGCCGCCACGTGCGACGCTGGGCCCGCGCGGTTACGTTGATGTGGCCGCCGGCGTGCATGCCATCGGCCACGATGGCGAGGGCTTCTGTTTCGACAACGAAACGCCGTTTCACGACGAGCTCATTCCACGCGTACGGATCGCACGACATCTCGTAACTAACGCCGAGTGGCTCGAATTCATCTCTGCCGGCGGCTACACGACGCCGTCCCTTTGGCTCTCCGACGGCTGGACAACGGTGCAGAACGAAAACTGGCAGGCACCCGGCTATTGGCGACAGCAGGACGGCGCCTGGCATGTCATGACGCTGGGGGGCCTCAGACCCGTCGACCCGGCCGCTCCGGTGCAACACATCAGCTACTACGAAGCCGATGCCTTCGCCCGCTTTGCCGGGAAGCATCTGCCGAGCGAGGCGGAATGGGAGGTCGCGGCGCGCCATGACATCATCGCCGATGCCTTCGGCATCGCTTGGCAATGGACGCGTAGTGCCTATCTACCCTATCCGGGCTATCGCGCCGCCGAAGGCGCGCTCGGCGAATACAACGGCAAGTTCATGGTCAGCCAGATGGTGCTTCGTGGCTCCTCGCTGGCGACGCCCGAGGGCCATGAGCGCGTGAGCTACCGGAACTTCTTCTATCCGCCGGCGCGCTGGCAGTTCAGCGGGTTGCGACTGGCCGAGTTCATTTGAAAGGCGTGAGATGGTTGCAGCAGCACTCAGAAGGCGTATCCCGCAACATCAGGAGCAATCCGAATTTGAAGCCGACGTGCTCAACGGCTTGCACGCAACGCCAAAGCATATCCCGGCCAAATATTTTTACGATGCCGTCGGCTCCGATCTGTTCGAGCGCATCACTGAAGTTCCCGAGTATTATCCGACCCGCTGCGAAATGAGCACTTTGCGCCGGCACTCCGCCGACATTGCGAAGCTCATACCTGCGGGCGCGGCACTCGTGGAGTTCGGCAGCGGCTCCAGCAAGAAGGCGCGCATTGTGCTGAGCGCTGCCCCGAAACTTGCCGCCTATGTGCCGGTTGATATTTGCGGTGAGATGATCGAGCGCGAGGCCGCCGAGCTGCGCGTCGATTTTCCCGAGCTCAAGGTGCTGCCTGTCACCGCGGACATATGTAAGCCGTTTGCGTTGCCGGCAGAAGCCAAAGCCGCGCCCGCACGTGTCGGTTTTTTCCCGGGCTCGACCATCGGCAACTTTGAGCCGCACGAAGCAGCCGAGTTTTTACGTAATGCCGCAAATATTCTGGGAGAAGGCGCGACACTTATCGTCGGTGTAGACTTGATCAAGCCGGCCGAGGTGCTCAACGCTGCGTACAATGACGCCGAAGGCGTGACGGCAAAATTCAATCTTAACCTGCTCGCGCGCATCAATCGCGAGCTCGGCGGCAATTTCCAGCTCGACATGTTCGAGCACCACGCATTTTACAATCGTGAAAGACACCGTATCGAGATGCACCTCGCCAGCCTGAAACGTCAGAAGGTGCGGGTAGCCGGTGAAACGATCGATTTCCGCGCCGGCGAAACGATCCATACCGAGAACAGTTACAAATACAGCATCGAATCCCTTGGCGCGCTTGCGCGTGGCGTAGGCTGGCTGCCCGCAGGGGCGTGGACAGATTCGAACAAATATTTCTCCATCCAGGCCTTCACGCTCGACAAGTCTTTCAAGTGACTTGCTCGCCTTTGTGCGCCTGCGCTAATGCTGCCGCAGCCCGATCCACCCGTGGTCGGGCTCGTTCATTCGGGTAAGGTGGAAGACTCATGAAGATCGTTGGATTTGAAGCGAATAACAGCGTGCGGCTGGGCGTGGTCGATGGTGACAGTGTCGTCGATCTGCAGGCCGTAGATGCGAATGTCCCGGGCGATCTCGCCGAAGTCCTGCGCCGGGGCAACGGCGACCTCTCGTCGATCGGCGCCCTTGCGAAGAAAGCGCCGGCATCCGCGCGCCGTCCCCTCGATGGACTGAAATACGCGCTGCCGGTCGCGTATCCGGGAAAGATCATTTGCCTCGGCCTCAACTACCTCGACCATGTGAAGGAAGGCCCGCAGCGCGACAACATCCCGAAATTTCCGTCGATTTTTTTCCGCGTGCTGACTTCGATGGTGCCTCATGGGCAGCCAATCGTGCGGCCGAAGGAATCGATCCAGCTCGACTACGAAGCCGAGATGGTCGCGATCATCGGCAAGCGGGCCAAGCATCTGTCGATGGGCAATGCGGTCGACTGCATTGCGGGCTATTCATGCGCCAACGAGGGTTCGGTTCGCGAATTCCAGCGCCACACGACGCAATGGGGGATGGGGAAGAACTTCGATCGTACCGGCGGCTTCGGCCCCTGGATGGTGACGGCGGACGAAGTGCCGCCAGGCGGCAAGGGCCTGAAGATCATGAGCCGCTTGAACGGCAAGACCATGCAGTCCGACAACACCGACAACATGATGTTTCCGCTGGCCGAGACCCTCGTCTATCTCACCAAGGGCATGACGCTGGAGCCCGGCGACGTCATCCTCACCGGGACGCCGTCCGGCGTCGGCCATGCGCGCAAGCCCGATCCGGTCTGGATGAAGGCCGGGGATACCTGCGAAATCGAGATCGAAAAGGTCGGTGTTTTGCGCAATCCCATCGCGGACGAGAAGTAAGGCCGTCCTTCCCGTTGACAATGCGGTGTGCGAACGCGTTCCCTAAACAATAATAACGAGCGCGCCCCAGTGGGGGAGGCGCGCCGGACATAGGGAGGACGATCGTGAAACGCACCTATATTGCTATAGCTGCGGCCCTGGCCATCACGGTGGTTGCGCCGTCTGCGCGCGCACAGGATTGGCCGACGAAGCCGGTTCACATTCTGATCGGATTCGGTGCCGGCGGTGGTACCGACGTCGCAACGCGCATTCTCGCCGACGGTCTGGGCGAGGCTCTGGGTCAGCAATTCGTTGTCGAGAATCGCCCCGGTGCCGGCGGCACGATTGCCGGCGGCATCGCCGCCAAGGCGCCGAAGGATGGATACAACCTCCTTGCGATCAGCATGGGCCACTCCGTTTCGGCCGTCATGGTCAAGCAGGTGCCTTATGACGCCGTGAAGGATTTCGAGCCGGTCGGAATATTCACCAATTCCGCCTTCGTCGTCGTTGTGCCCAAGAACTCTCCGGCAACCGACATCAAGAGCCTTATCGAATACGTCAACAAGCAGCCCGGGAAGCTGAACTATTCGACGGTCGGGTTGGGCTCGACGCAACACCTCATCGCCGAGCATTTGCGTCAACGCGCGTCGATCAACGCGCAGGCGGTTTCATATCGCACGACAGGCGAGGTGGTGAGCGCACTGCTTCGCGGCGATGCGGCCTTTGCCGTCGAGCTCTACCATCCCATTCGCGGGCAGGTGGATTCCGGCGAGGTGCGGATCATCGCCCTCGCCACGCCGACGCGCTGGCCGGCGATTCCGAATGTGCCGACCCTCGCCGAGGGCGGCGTGAGCGGGATTGGCTATCTCGGCTGGTACGGTCTGGTGTTCCCGGCTGGCACGCCGAAGCCGATTA
>Ga0247789_1000135_pt1 | contig 12961 bp, 14 predicted proteins | sample UWRJS220509R4_FD_179919 | JGI IMG/M metagenome (GOLD analysis project Ga0247789, IMG submission 179919) | Soil microbial communities from Arlington Agricultural Research Station in Wisconsin, United States - UWRJ-S220-509R-4 | ecosystem: Environmental > Terrestrial > Soil > Agricultural land...
GCTCGCGCAGCGGCGCCAGCAGCTCGCGCTCGGCCCGGATCCCGTCGACGATCCGGCCTTCCGGCGCCAGCGGGTGGCGGCGGCGCGTCTCCTTGTAGCGGTCGACCAGCGTCTCCTCGTCGGCCTCCAGGAAGAGCACCTTCGGCTCGAGGCCATCGGCCTGGAGGTCGTCGAGCACCTGCAGCAGGTCGTCGAAGTAATCGCCGCCGCGCACGTCGGAGACGACCGCCGCGCGCTCGACGCCGCTGCCTTCATGGCGGAAGAGCTCGCCGAGGCTGCCGATCATCCGCGGCGGCAAATTGTCGACGCAGAAGTAGCCGCCGTCCTCGAAGGCGGCGATCGCCTCCGACTTGCCGGCGCCTGAGTGGCCGGTGATCACAACCAGCGTGACGCCGCTGGCCTTGCTCGTCTCAGCCGGTTCGGTTGAGCTGCTCATGGATCTGACGTGCAAGCTTGCCAGGCACGCCGGGCACTGCCTCCAGTTCCTCGCGGCTGGCGGCAAGAAAGCGCTCTGGAGAGCCGAAATGCTGCAGCAGCGCCCGCTTGCGGACCGGCCCCACGCCCTTCAGCTCGTCGAGCACGGAGACGGTCATCGCCCGGTCGCGCCGGCCGCGATGGTGCTCGATGGCGAAGCGGTGCGCCTCGTCGCGCACCCGCTGCAGCAGCTTCGAGGCCTCGGAGCCCGGATCGAGGTCGATCGGCGCCGCGCGGCCCGGGACGAAGACCTCCTCCTCGCGCTTGGCGAGGCCGACGACCGTGACGCCGCGGTCGAGGAACGGCTTCAGCGCCTTGATCCCGGCCGAGAGCTGGCCCTTGCCGCCGTCGATCACGATCAGCGAGGGCAGCGAGGCGAAGCTCTCGTCGCGCTCGCGGTCGTGCGGGGAGAGGTCGACCTGCTCCAGGTAGCGGTTGAGGCGGCGCCCCAGCACCTCCTCCATCGAGGCGAAGTCGTCGGAGCCGTTGGGCCGCTCGCCGCGGATGCGGAAGCGCCTGTAGTCGGCCTTCTTCGTCGCGCCGCCCTCGAAGACGACCATCGAGGCGACCGTGTGCTCGCCGCCCAGGTTGGAGATATCGAACCCCTCGATCCGCACCGGCAGCTCCTGCATCTCCAGCGCCTCGCGCAGGTCGGCGAGCGACTCGACCCGGCGCTGGCGCCGGTGCTCGCGCCGCAGCCGGTCCTGATCCAGAGCGAGGCGGGCGTTGCGCTCGGCCAGCTCGCGCAGGCGCCGCTTGTCGCCGCGCTCGGCGACCCGCACCTCGACCGGAGCGCCGCGGCGCTCGCCCAGCGCCGCCGCCAGCACGTCGACCCGGTCGCGCAGGTAGGGCCCGACGACGATCGTGCGCGGGACCGCCGGCGAGGCGGAGTAGAACTGGCCGACGAACTCCTCGGCCACCTCGGCGAGCTCGCGTTCGGCCTGGTTGTCGAGGTAGAAGCTCTGGCGCTCGGCGAGGATGCCGTCGCGCACCTGGAAGACCTGGGCGTTGGCGTCGACGCCCTCGACCGCGACGCCGATCAGGTCGGCGGTGCCGACCGAGCCGCCGGCAATGCGCTGGCGCTCGAACAGCGACTGGATCGCCTTGAGGCGGTCGCGGTGGATCGCGGCGCGCTCGAACTCGCGCCCGGCGGCGGCCTCCTCCATCTTCGCCAGCTCGTCGGCCTCGACCTGGCGGTAGCGGCCGGAGAGGAAGTCGACGATCGCCTCGACGTTGCGGCGGTACTCCTCCTTCGTCACGTAGCCGACGCAGGGCGCCCCGCAGCGCTTGATGTAGTAGTCGAGGCAGGGGCTGCCCGAGCGGCGCCCCGGCTCCGCCCCCTCGCAGGTGCGGAACTGGAACAGCTTGCCGAGCAGGTCGAGCGTCTCGCGCACCCGCTTGGCGCTGGAGAAGGGTCCGAAGTAGGCGCGGCCGGGGCGGTGCTTCTCGCGGGTGAAGTAGACGCGCGGGTAGTCCTCGTCGAGGCTGACGCAGACGTAGGGGTAGGACTTGTCGTCGCGCAGCCGGATGTTGAAGCGGGGACGGTGCCGCTTGATGAAGCTCTGCTCGGCGAGCAGCGCCTCGGCCTCGTTCGAGGTGACCAGGGACTCGATGCTCTCGACCCGGGAGGTGAGCCGGACCTCGCCGCCGGAGAAGTGCGAAGCGACGCGTTTGCGAATCGAGCGCGCCTTGCCGACGTAGAGGATCTCTCCGTCGCGACCGTGGAAGAGATAGACGCCGGGCGCGTCCGGAAGCTGGCGGATTCGGTCGTCCACACGATCAAGGGTAGGCTGCCGGCCATGAATCCACCCGATTTGAAGACGCTGGGGATCGAGATCGACGGCGAGATCGGCACCCTCACCCTCGACCGCCCAGACGCGTTCAACGCGATGAGCCCGGAGATGATCGGCGAGCTGACGGTCGCCTTCTCCTGGCTCGCCGACCGAGCGCCGCTGCGGGCGCTGATCATCACCGGTGCCGGAAAAGCGTTCTGCGCGGGCGGCGACGTCAACTGGTTCAAAGGGGGCGTCGAAGCCGACGAGATCGACCTGCCGTCCGAAGTGCGGCGCGGCGCCGAGGTGCTGCATCAGGCGATCGTCGACCTGCGCCGCATCCCCTACCCGGTGATCGCCGCGGTCAACGGCCCGGCGGCGGGGGCCGGTTTCTCGCTGGCCCTCGCCTGCGACACGCGGATCGCCTCGGAGACGGCCTTCTTCGCCTGCGCCTACGGCCGCATCGGCGCCTCACCCGACGGCGGCATGACCTATTTCCTGCCGCGCGTGGTCGGTCCGAGCCGGGCGCTGGAGATCCTCCTCAACGATCCCAACATGAGCGCCGAGGACGCCCTGGCCGAAAAGCTGGTCGCCGAGGTGGTGGCACCCGAAGAGTTGATGGAGCGGGCGCAGGCAAAGGCGAAGAAGCTGGCGGCGAAGGCTCCCCACTACGTGCGCATGGCGAAGCTGCTCTGCGGCCAGAGCATCGAGAACGGCCTCACCGAGCACCTCCAGCTCGAGCGCCACGGGATTGCCGACAGCATGGCGACCGAGGACCTGCGAGCGGGCGTCACCGCCTTCTTCGGCGGGGAGAAACCGGAGTTCAAGGGCCGCTGAACCGCCGGCCCAGACCGGTCGTATCCGGGTACAGTCTCCCTGAGCACTCGCCCCCCGAGGAAAGGACCCCGCTATGAAGCAGCTCGCCGCGCTCCTCGCACTGGCCCTCGCATCGCTCGCCCTGGTCGCCTGCGGCGGCGGCGACTCGGAAACGTCGGAAACATCGGGCGGTGGCGGCGAAGGCTCCGGGGGCGGCTCGACGCTCGCCTTCGAAGCCGACCCGGGCGGACAGCTCGCCTTCACGACGAACTCGGCAACCACCAAAGCCGGCAACGTGACGATCGAATTCACCAACCCGCAGGCGCTCCCGCACGACGTCAAGATCGAAGACTCGAGCGGCACCGAAGTCGGCGGCACGGACACGATCACGGAAGGCTCCAACTCGGCAACCGTCACGCTCAAAGCGGGGAGCTACACCTTCTACTGCTCCGTCCCCGGCCACCGCGAGGCCGGCATGGAAGGGACGTTGACCGTCAAGTAGGAACCGCCGCGCGATGAGCCGGTGGGAGACGACGAGCACGCTGGCGGCGGACGTGCCGGCGGCGGCGGTCTGGGAGAAGGCGTACGCCGACGCCACGGCCTGGCCGGAGTGGAACGCCGAGATCAAGCGGGCCTCGCTGGAGGGGCCGTTGCGGCTCGGCGCCAGGGCGAAGATCGTCTTTCGGACCGGCCTGCGATTGCGCTTCCGCGTTGTCGAGTTCGAGCAAGGGCGCCTTTTCTCCGACGAGTCGCGCCTGCCGGGCGCCCGCATGGGTCATCGGCACCTGATTAAGCCGGTCGAGGGCGGCTGCCACCTCACGAACACGATCTACATCGAGGGTCGTTTGACGCCGATCTGGCGTCGCATCCTCGGTCCGGCCGCGGCGCGGACCCTGCCGGACGCTCAGCGCGTCATCGCCGAGCTGGCGAAGAGCACTGCATAGGATGCCCGCTGCGCAAGACCCTCCCGGGCTCGACGGCGTCACCCCGCAGCCGACTTCGACCCCCTATGGCGTGGTCAAAGTCGGCTGCGTTAGCAACTGCATGATGAGAGGCGCCGATCGCAGATTCGGGATCTGCCGGCGAACCAGCGACTCAAGTCGCTAGTCGATCTGGATCGCCCGCATCGTGTGCTCGTCGGGCAGCTTGTCCAGGATGCGCCGCAGGATCGCCCGCTCGTCGCCGTGCTCGTAGCGGAGATCGTCGTGGAGCAGCTTGACCGCCGTGTGGGTGATCTTCATCTGCGCAGGCGTCAGCGGGACGGACAGGATCCCGTGCTCGTCCGGCGTGCCCTTCAGGCTGCCAAGCACCTCGCGGGCCAGCGGGCGAATCGGCGGCTCGTGGGCCTCCTCGGAGATCAGCAGGTTGAGCGCCGTCTTCGCGACGCCCGCCTCGTCCTGCTCGAGCCGTAGGTGGAACGGCGGTTCGAGAGAGTCACCTGCCATAGGCCACGACTGTAATCGAGAGGCCGGCGCTGTTCCTCAGAGGCCACCTTCATCGGGAAGACCCTCACTGGTCGCTTGGCGCAATCCGCGCCCGGGCCCTGAGGAGCTGAACGGAGGCCGCGACCAACAGCAGAATCGAGGGCGCGAGAAGGACCTGAGAGAGCGGGGTCATGAACGCCAGTCCAAGGAGGAGTAGTAGGAGCGCGAGCCAGAGAGGCATCAATGCCCGCACACGCAACGCGACCGCGGCTGTGGCCAGCAGCAAGATGCCGATGCCCACTCCAGCGCCGTTGTAGCCGAAGACGTAGGAGATCTCGAAGAGCGCTCGGCCGAGTTCCGGGGTGAGCTGGCCATCGTTGGCACGCCACGCCCCAACCATGTTGAGGGTCTCGGCGCCAAGCCCGGCAGCCACCAGGAGAAGGGCCCCACCGAAGGCGGCGGTGGCGAACAGGTCATTGCCCTCGTGCTCCCGAAGGATCGCCCGGGCGCCGCTCGCAAAGAGGACGAAGGGCGCGATCGCGAGGAGGCTGACGCTCCCACCGGCGATGATCCTCGCCGAAGTGTCGGTATAGAAAAGGGCGATCTCGCCTACCGGAGCACCGGCTTCGGGCTGATCAAACGCCCACAGCGCGTTGCCCACGGCGAACAGAACTGCCGCTCCGAGCCCTGCAAGTCCGGTAGTTCGGCGCATAGCAAGTCGCTGATCAGAGATAGGGCCCCTCCCCACGAAGGGACTATATCCCCGGCATTTCTTGGACTTGCAGCTCCCGGCTACTGGCCGCCGAGGGCGCCCGTCAGCCAGCGGATGCCATGACCCGCGTCACCGAGTCGCCCACGAAGCAGGGCTTCTCGTTGCCCTCGACCTCGAGGGTGAAGCGGGTGACGACCTCGTGCCAGTTACCGCCCTTGTCCTCGACCGAGACCACCTCGGCGCGGGCGCGGACCCTGGAGTCGACCGGGACGGGGGCCGGGAAGCGGATCTTGTTCCAGCCGTAGTTGACGCCGAGGGCGAAGCCGGTGGAGGAGATCAGTTCCTTGCGGAAGCCGTCGACGAGCGAGAGCGTGAGGTTGCCGTGGGCGATCGTCGTCTTGAAGGGGCTTTCCGCCTTGGCCCGCTCGACGTCGACGTGGATCCACTGATCGTCGCCGGAGAGCTCGGCGAAGGCGTCGATGTCGCGCTGGCTGACGGTTCGCCAATCGCTCGGGCCGATCTCCTGCCCGAGCAGGGCCTGCATGCCCTCGACGCCGTTTACCTCGACCGTGGCCATCGGCGGCGCAGGCTACCGCAGCGGCGGCGGTTCGGCGTCAAACGGTCGCGGCGGGCAGGCCGCAGGAGAGCAGCGCCGTTTCCAGGTCGTCCTTGACCAGGTCGCTGGCCATCAGCCCCGTGATGTCGAGAACGCGCTCGACCGCGCCGCCGGCGCCTACGACGCAGAGCACCCGGCCGCGATCCGCCAACTGCCTGCGGGCGCGGAGGATCGCCGCGATCCCGGTCGAGTCGAGAAAGCTGCACGGCTGAAGGTCGAGGATGACGTGCACCGGCGAGGAGAGGGCGTCCTCGAGCGCCTCCAGCAGGCGGTCGGACGTCGCCAGGTCGAGCTCGCCGCCGACTCGGATCTGCAGGCAATCGTCGGCAAGCGGTCGCCGCTCGATTTCGAACGGCGTTACCGCGGATCTCGAAAGGTCTGTTCGATCGTCCAGGGACTGGCTGCCCATTTCGCTCCTCCAAGGCAACAACGAGCGGCCGGTTACGACGTCAGGCGCTTTATCTAAGAAATTTCAACCGATGCAGGAAGGCTAGGCCAGCAACCGCCCGCCGTCGACCACGATCTGGGCGCCCGTCACGTAGCTGGACAGCTCCGAGGAGAGGAACAGGGCCGCGCGCCCGATGTCGTCAGGGTCGCCCATCCGCCCCATCGGGATCATTGCCTCGAAGCCGGCCAGGGCGGCCTCGTCGATGTCGCCGACACCCGGCGTCTGGATCCCGCCCGGCGCGATCGCGTTGACCCAGATGCCGTGCGGCGCGAGCCCCAGCGCGACGTTCTTGGTGAAGCCCCAGGCCCCGTGCTTGGAGGCGTCGTAGTGGGCCAGCCCGACCATCGACGGGTGCAGGGCGTCGATCGAGGTGACGTTGACGATCCGGCCGCCCCTGCCCTGGGCGATCATTCGCTCAGAGACCGCCTTCGTGCAGAGGAACAGGCCGGTGAGGTTGACATCGACGACGCGCTGGAAGGTCTCGAGGTCCAGGTCGCTCAGCGGCAGCATCGGGAAGATGCCGGCGTTGTTGACGAGGATGTCGACGCCGCCGAACGCCTCGACCGCCGCCCCCAGCATGCTCTCGACGCTCTCGGAATCGCTGACGTCGCAGCGCACGGTGAGAGCGCTATCCGCTCGCTGGGCCAGCAGAGCCTCGGCCGCCCGCTCGGCGGCGCCCTCATCCAGATCCGCGACGACGACGCTCGCGCCCGCCTCGTGCAGGCGACGGGCGATGCCGAGCCCGATCCCCATCGCGCCGCCGGTGACGATCGCGGTTTGGCCGCTGAGATCGATCAGCTCTGACAAGGAAGTGGTCTGTGGGGTGGCGATTGGCTGATTCATGCCCGTGGAAGTTCTCACGCGCGCGAGCGACGAACATCCGTGATCGACCGCGGGCCGATGCGGAGGACTACCGATGCGGAGGCGTCCTTGCACCTACCTGAGGATCGCTTCTGTAGGCGACGGCGCGGTGACGGATAGTTGCCACACGAACCGTCTGCTCACCATCGGTTAGCTGATAAAGGATCCGATAAGCCCCAACCCGCAGCGAATACAGGCCACGATCAGCCGGACGCCGCTCGGCGCTCGGCAAGCTCGGCGCGAAGCTCCGCGAGGGTGCTAGCTAGGAGCCCCCATCGTCACAGCGCGGCGTCGAGGATCCTTGCGAGAACTTGCTTCGAGTCGAAATGGGCCTCGGCGATCTCACGGGCTGCCCTGCAGTGGCGCTCGTAGTCGTCGTTGACGCGGGCGAGTGCCTCGGCGGCCTCCTCGAGGGAGGAGAAGCGGAACATCCCCTCGCCGTCGGGCAGGAAGGAGCTGGGCCCGGTGTCCTGCACCACGACCGGCTTGCCGCTTGCCAGGTAGCAGAGGGTGCGATCGCTGACCCAGGCGTTCTGGAAGCGCACGCAGGACGGCTTGGCGCAGCTGAACTCGCCGCGCGAGGCGCGGACGTAGTCGGCGTAGAGCTGCGGCGAGCGGGCGACGTCCCCCGCGTCGCGAAGCCGCCACCCGTGGCGCTCGAGCGCCCTGCGGTCCTCCTCGTCGCTGACGTAGTCCGTGCTCGCGGAGGAATCGGGCCCTCGCCCCCGCTCGTCCGAGGGGGGGCTCTCGCCACCATCCAGGTCCCCCTCGCCGAGAGCCAGCGCAAGCTCTAGCGGTTGAGGCGTGAGGCGGGGAAGCTCGACGAAGCGAAGGAACGAGACGCGCTTGTTGTTCTCGAAGAGGAGTGAGCCGCCGTCGGTGACCCACTCGCCCTTCCCGTTGCCCCCCCACCATGTGGACACCGTCGTGAACGCCTCGCAACCCGGGGAGTAGGAGTAGGGCCATGCCTCGAGGCAAACCGGCGGCGGCGTGTAGACCCAGGTCAGCCCGCCGTCCGGGAAGCGCGCGGCGGCGGTCCCCACCGTCTCCCCGGTCGTGAAGTGGACGTCGTGCGCCGCGATCTCGAGCTGCCCGGTCGCCATCCAGAGCTGGAGCAGGCCGGGGTCGATGTCGATCAGGGCGGTGCGGCGGAAGCGCGCGAGCAGGCCGGGGTCGACGCGCTGGTCGAAGTTCAGCAGCAGCTCGGCCCGGCCGGCGATCTCCTCAGGGACCTCGCGCTCGTCGCGGTAGAGGAAGGCGTTGTCGCCCAGGCCGCAGCGCTCCATCCGCTCGAAGAACGTCGCGGCGGCGGCCTCGGGGAGCCGCTCGGGAACCCGCTCGAGCCAGATCACCTCGCAGCCCAGCCGCCGCAATCCCAGGGCGTACTGGGCGTAGACCCAGAAGTGGCCGCCGCCCGTGGGGAAGGTCGCAACATCGAAGGGGGAGATGACGACGGTCGCCATCGGCCTCAGGCCTCCAGGGCCCTGAAGTCGATCAGCTCGATGCCGGACTCCTCGATCGCCCGTCGCACGGCAGGGTCGCACAGCGTCCGCAGCTCGGTCTCGCGCTCATCGGAGTAGCTGGAGCGGAAGTCGCTCTCCACATATCCAGGGTGGCAGCTCAGCTCCGTCACCCCCGGGCCGACCTCCGCGGCGAGCATGCGCACGAGGCTCGCGGGCGAGATCCACTCCAGGTGCACCTCGCCGCCGTCCCACTGTCCGTAGAACGCGGAGAGGTACCTCGCCGGCGAGTGCCCCCGCAGCGGCAGTCGGTGCTCCGCCGCGAGCTCGAGGAAGCAGGGAAGCAGGCGGGGATCGAGGTGGACGTTGTGGTGGGAGTCGAGGTGCGTCGGCGCCCCCCCGCAAAGCTGGCTGAAGCGAGTGATCTGACGCCGCAGCTCGGCCCGACACCGCTCGCGGTCGTCGAAGTCGACGGCGGACGTGCCGGCCTCGTTCGTGAGGACCGCGTGCAATCCCAGCGAGAGGCGCGGCAGTCCGGCCGCGAGCCGTGCCGCCTCCTCGCTGCCGGGCATCTCGACCATCAGGCTGGCGCTGGTCAGGATTCCGTCGCGGTGGGCCTCGACGACGCCGCGGTTGATCCCCCGTCCGGCGCCGAAGTCGTCCGCGTTGACGATCAGGCGCTTCATCGCGGGCTCACCGTCAGGACCGGCCGCATGGCGGCGAACCAGCCCTCGATCGCCCTCAGGTCTTCGAAAGCCCAGGCGGCGCCCTCGCCCGCGGCCTCGGCCGGGGAGACCAGGCAGCTCGCCAGACGCGCGCACTCCGCCGTCTCGAAGGCGTCGTTGAGATCGGCCAGGCGGGGAAGGCGCCAGCCGGCCGCGCGGACGGCGCGCCCGTAGAGCCGCAGAGCCGGGAGCCGGACGGGAGACGAGAGCCGGAATATGAAGGTGGAGAGGTCGTAGACGACCGGTCCCACGCTCGCCTGGTCCCAGTCGATCAAACGGGCTCGGCGCCGGTCGCCGCGCGGCGCCGGCAGGAGCACGTTCTGCGGCCAGAGGTCGCCGTGCAGCAGGGTTACGGGCCAGCCGGCTTCCCGCAGGCGCCGCGTCCGGCCGGGCTCCTGCTCGAGCAGCGCCTCGATTCGCCGGCTGAGCCGATCCCGCACGGCGAGACGATCGGTGGAAAGGCCCGCCGTCCGGATTGACTCCACGGCCCCCGCCGCTCGCCGCACCCAGTCCGCGTAGAAGCGCTCGTCGAGGCCACCGAGCTCCTCGATCCACCTGGGAAGCAGATCATGGCCGGCGAAGGCGACGTGAAGCTGCGCGACCAGGCCGGTTGCGGCCTCCAGGTCCCCCGGCTGGGGGCGATCCGGGGAGAGCGCGCACTCGCCGAGGTCTTCGAACGCCTGCCAAACCGACCCTTGGCGACCGGGTGCGCTGGCGAGCAGGGGCGGGCCGCGGTCCTGCAGGCCGACGGTGGGCAGCCAGCGGGAGCTGAGCAGCTCGGTCTTGCGGGCCGCCGCCCGATCGACCCGCTTGACGACGAGCGAGGAGCGCCGGCCGCCGCTGAGCGTGACGCGGCGGACGCGGCCACTGAGGCGTTCTTCGGCGACCGGGCGCGCACCGGGGTCGGCGGCCGCGAGAACCTCCGCAAGCGGGCCGGCAACGCCATTGACGGACGGCTGACGCGATGCCGCCATCTCAGACTCCGCCCGCGAGAATCCGCTGTCCAGCCCCGGCCGTGGCCTTTTCGAGCATGGCCGGTATCGCCCTGCGGTGATCGAGGTGCTCGTGGGCCAGCTCGCGTGCAGCCTGGCAGTGGGCGACGTAGCGGGAGTCGATGGCCTCGATCCCGGCCGCGGCCTCGTCGAGATCCGAAAAGGCGAGGAGGCCGCTTCCGGTTGGCAGGCAGCGCTCGAAGCCGGTGGACTGCGCGAGCACCGGCTTGCCGCTGGCCAGGTAGTGGGCGGAGCGATCGCTGAACCAGCCCGAGCGCGCGGCCACGTAGGCGTGCTTCGCGATGCCGATCTCGGCTCGCGAGGCGCCGATGAAATCCCGGTAGCTGTCGACGTCGGCCACCTCGCTCGTGTCGGTGATCGTCCAGCCGCCCGACCGCAGCAGCCGGATCGTCGGGTCCTCCTTGTCGTAGCGCCGCAGCGCCACCTCGAGCTCCCGGCTCACCCGCCGCGGCAGCTCGGCGAACCGCTCGAATTCGCGGTGCTTCGACCCATACCACTCACCGCGGTGCTGGACGTCGCGGAAGCTCCCCCACGACGCCACGGTCGTGAACCTCGCGGAGGCCGGGGCGATATGCGGGGGCCAGAGGTCGAGGACGACGGGGGGCAGCAGGTGGTGCCAGCGGCGGCCGCAGTCCGGGATGTCGGAATGCGAGGTGCCGATGTTGAGGCCGACGGTGAAGAAGGTGTCGTGGCGGTCGAAGCCCAGGTCGGCCCCGTACTCGGCGCTCCAGAGCTGGGTGAACACGGGGTCCTGATCGACGTAGGCGCGGTGCCGAACCGCCTCGAGGATCTCCTCCGACTTGACGTGCCCGGCAATGTTGAGGAGGACGTCGGCGCCGCGGACGGCGCTCAGCAAGTCCGGCAAGGACATGCCCGTGCTCGCCTCGCCCCGGTTGTACAGCTGCGACGCCCGGCCGTCGAGCCCGAAGCGCTCCACGAGGCCGGCGAACAGCTCCCGGTTGACGCTGTGCTCGAAGCCGCACGAGCGTCCGCGCCGGTCCACGCACCAGCCCGGCTCGACTTCCTCGACGAAACAGACGTCGTGCCCCAGCCGGCGCAGCCCGACCGCCAGGTTCATCCAGTTCCAGGCCATGCCCGCCGAGAACGGCGGGATGGAGACGACTGCCCCGAGGACCACCCTCAACGCGCCACCTCCCGGTCGAGCTCCTCGCTTTCCGCGATCCACTCGCCGACCCGCTCGAGCGGAAGCCCCCAGACGTCCGCGTGCGCGAGGCGGTAGAGGGCCCCGTGCAATCGGCACGCGGCGAGCAGGCGCTTCCCCTCCTCGCCGGAGGGCATCAACCCCGTGCCGGCCAGCTCCCGGCGGTAGAGATCGAGCATCCGCCCTACCTCCCGCGGCGGCAGTCCGTACATCAGGTGGGTGAGGTCCAGCAGCCCGCATCCGACCCCCGCCATCTCCCAGTCGACGATGCACGTGCGGCCCGGGATCGCGGAAGTGGCGGCGATTACGTTCTTGGGCGCGAGGTCGTTGTGAACGAGGGTCGGCGGCTGCGCGGCGAGGAGTTCGGCGACGACCTCGAGGTCGTCGACTGTGCGCCGCAGGCGGCTCGCCTGCTCCGCGGAGAGTGAGGAGACCGCGGCGAGCGCTCGCCCGGCCCAGGCGAGGACGTAGTCGCTGTCGAGGCGGAGCAGGAAGTCCCGTTCGAGCAGGCGATCGGCTTCGCGGGCGAAGGCCAGGTGCAGGTGGGCGAGGCGGCGCGCGGCCGTGTACCAGTGATTGAGATCCCGGTACTTCAGGCTCCAGCCGTCGACGTACTCGAGGAAGAGCCGCCGGCGTCCCGTCGCCTTGTCCCGGCCGGAGCCGAGGAAGCGCGCAACGGGGAGATCGCGATCGCCGAGCAGCTCGCCGTAGACGCGCACCTCGCGCTCGCGCAAGCGCTTGTCGGGATGGCTCCGCTGCTCTTCCCCAAGGTGCTTGACGAAGATCGCGACCCGCTCGCCCGTGGCGAGCTCGACGGAGACCACCTCGGAGGGAGAGACGCTCGCGTACGGATTCGGCGCGCGGTGCACGCCGGCGATCTCGGCGCGGGAGCCGGCGACACGGCGGACCGCCATCTCGAGGTCCGCGCCGAGCTCTGCCACGGGCGGAGTCATGCCTCCACCAGCGGCGCCAGGTCCTCTCCGCGCGCCAGCAGCCTCTCGACGCCGGACGGCGGATAGCGCTTTTCGGCGGCGCCGCCAAGCCAGGCAACGACCCGGAAGAGCCGGAAGCAGTCGACGGTGCACCGCAACCGATCGCGTGCGGGGACCGGCAGGCCGGCGTCTGTCGATCCTGCCGCGTAGGCGTCCCAGATGCGGTGGAGCGCCCGCGGTTGGAAGCCGTCGCAGAGCGAGGCGAGGTCGAAGAAGCGCGACCCCAGGGCCGCGAGCTCCCAATCCACCGGACAGATCCGAGGGGGGCTCCCGGGGCCTGCGACGAGGATGTTCGCGGCGTCGTAGTGGCCGTGGACGAGGACGGGCTCGGGTTCGGCGATGAGGTCGATCGCGGGCTCGAACCGTTCGAGAATCCCCTCCAGGCGGCGCGCCAGCGCGGGCGGGTAATGCGACGCGCTTTCGCGGGCGCGCTCGACCTTGGCCGCGAAGAAGTCCGCGTCGTGGCGCTCCAGCAGCGGCGCCACC